>Ga0316204_10005790_pt1 | contig 19901 bp, 15 predicted proteins | sample 6monrhotite_MG_2_FD_205661 | JGI IMG/M metagenome (GOLD analysis project Ga0316204, IMG submission 205661) | Microbial mat bacterial communities from mineral coupon in-situ incubated in ocean water Damariscotta River, Maine, United States -... | ecosystem: Environmental > Aquatic > Marine >...
GCATGAGCCGGACGGCTTCGGCTTTGAATTCGTCGTCGTACTGAGGTCGCTTGCGCACTGACATTTTCTTCGACGCCATGAGTATCTCTCTTTCGGAGACCTCCACGAAACCGGGGCAACTTCAACCGGACTCGCCTCCGCTAGCCCTAGCCCCAGCGCGACAGCGCCTCTCAGCCAGGAGGTCGCCGCGCTCCTTGGCGTCACTCCTCCGACGTTCAGCCGGTAGCGCGCCGAAGGGCAGGGGCCACCGTTCCTCAAGCTTGGGCGCGGCCGCAACGGCCGGAAGTCTCCGAGCTCAGTTCAGCCGTGGTCAGCATCTGGTCCCGCTTGTTGACCAGGTGTTGACCACGGCTGAGAGCCAGACGGGGTTGCTGCTCAGAACAGCGGTTTTCAGCGGAGGAGGAGGGATTCGAACCCTTCGCCTGACGTGCGGAGAACTTCAACGACGACGCGACCTTGGCCCGCATGTTGTTGAGATCCCGCGGGAAGGGCGTCCCGTTGCGTTCCGCTTGGTGCGGGCGTGATCCCGGGTGTTCCGCGGCGTCACAGCACACTGGCGGCACCGAGGTCAGCGCTACAGACCGGCCCAGGGCTCCAGTACAGCCCAGAAGTCCGTGGGGCGGAAGACGCGGAGCCCGAGCTCGCGCTGCAGATGCGGCCCGTTCTTCGGCAGTCGCTGCTCGACGGTCAAGAAGGCGTCGCAATCGAAGTAGACGGCCTCCTGGATCAGCTTCTTGTCCTTCTCCGAGAGGTAGCCGAACTTGGGGGAGCCCGCGAGGGCGGCCCGCTCACGGCTTGCCTGCGTCGGGCCGCCTGATTCGGTCAGGCAGACCTCCGTGTGGTCCAGGACGTCGTACACCCATCGCAGGTGACCTGGGTCGTTCTTGTCTCGCGCCTCGGCAACGCTCCCGGGCCCAACAATCCACTCGAATAGCGCCCGTTCATTGATCTCGAAGATCCTGCGCAACGCCTCAACATGCTCGATTCCGTGCGGGATGGAGTTGATCTTGTCGCGTGGATCGATTGGCTCGCCCTCGAAGATGCTGGCTCCGTAGTCGCGGAGGGTCTGCACAGTGCAAGAGTCGAGGTAGAGACGTTGCGGTAGCGCCTCGAACGCACTGGTTCCGCTACTCGTCACGCAGACACTCCCGCGTACTTGCTCGCTCCGTCGCCGTAGTAGCTCTCGTAGACGTGCTCGTAGATGGCGTCGCACTTCTCCTCAAAGAGCTCATCCGAGTACGCCTCGGGTAAGGCGTCGAGAACCTCTTGGATGGTCGTGCGTACGGCGGCCTTCCGGCGGGCCTTCTTGCGCCAGTCGAGGGTGAACTTCGCCGCCTTGAGCTTGTTGAGCAGCTCCGTGGCGAGCTCCTTGACCTGCTTGCGCTCCTGCTTGCTCAGCTCGATCCCCGGCTTCGTCAGTAGATCGAACACGGCGAGCTCCTCCTCGCTGCAGTCCTCCTTGACGTGGCGCTGCTCCTCCTCGCTCAGGCCCTCGACGAACTTGCGGATCGCCTCGAAGCTCTCCTGAACGTTGTGGGAGCCGTCGTTGTAGTCCTCGATGAGCTCTTCGAGCTTGTCCATGAGGTCGCGGCGGGTGGGGTTGTTGCGGACGAGCTCGTCGAGCTTCTTCTTGGCGGTGGCCTGGAGGGCGGCGATGGTGGCGCGGGGGTTCTTGGTCTTGGCGAAGAAGGCGGCGAGAGCGTCGAAGTCGATCCGGCCAAGGTCGATGCGATGGTCGGGCCGGTAGCGAAGGCCGCTGCCGTCGTCGAGGTTGATGTCCTTGGGCTCGCGGATGACGTAGCCCTTGGGGCCGATGGAGGCGTCGAGGAGCTCCTCGACTTCCCCCATGACGGCGGAGATGTCGACGGGGTCTGTCTTGGCGCGGATCGTCTCGGCGAGCTTGTGGATGGTGTTGCGGTCCTTGACGAACTCCTCAACCTGCTCGTCGAGGCCGATCGCCCGAAACAGGAGCTTCACCCGCGAGGCTACAGCGAAGTACTTGCGCCGGACCTCGTCGGGGTAGATCAACGCGTCCAAGGCGGCCTCGAGCTTGGCGATCCGCACGAGCACCTTCCCTTCGCGCAGGTCGTCGAGGTCGACGCCGTGCTCCTTGCAGAACTCCTTGGCCTGCACGATGCGCTCGCGCAGCTCCTCGATCTGAGCCTCCTTCGGCTCGACGGGGGAGTCGCTGTCCTTCACACCGCTGCCCGAAGCACCCCCGTAGATGGCCAGGGCCTTTTGCAGGTTCCGAAACACGCCCACGTAGTCGACGATCAGGCCGTTGAGCTTGCCCGGGTAGACCCGGTTCGCGCGTGCGATCGTCTGCATGAGCGTGTGGTTGCGCATCGGCTTGTCGAGATAGATCGTCGAGCAGCTCGGCACGTCGAAGCCGGTGAGCCACATCGCGCACACGAACACGATGCGGAGCGGGCGCTTGCCGTCCTGGGGCTTGTCGCTCTTGAACTCGGTATCAACGTCCGTGTTCACCATCCGCGAGCGGTGCTTCTTGATGTCGAGACCCTTCTTCTTGAAGTCGTCGATCTCGTTCTGCGCCGCGGAGACGACGACGGCCATGTCGGTCTCCTTCATGAACGCGATGTCAGCCTCGAGCCGCTCGCGTTCGGCCTTCTCGGCCGACGTCTCCCCGCCCGCGAGCTTGGCCAGCCTGGCCTCGAGCTTGGCGAGCTTGGCCCCCCACAGCGCTTGCACCTTGTCGTACATGCGGACGGCAGTGACCTTGTCGATGGCGATCATCATCGCCTTGCCGCGGTTTTGGAGCCCCATGTAGTGGGCCACGAGGTCCTCGGCGACCTTGTCGAGGCGCTCGTCTCGCGTGATCAAGTGGTACTGGCGCCCGAACTCGCGCTCGACCGCAATCGCCTGGTCGTCGTCGAGGTCGGCGTTCTCCACGATGTCGGCGAGGTGCTCAGAGAGCTCCTCGTTGGACAGCTGCAGCTCGGGGATGCGGTTCTCGTAGTAGAGCGGGACGGTGGCGTTGTCCTCGATGGCCTGCTTGAAGTTGTAGACGCTGACGTAGTCGCCGAAGGTCTCCTTGGTCTCTTCCTCCCCCGCCATGAGCGGGGTACCCGTGAAGCCGATGAAGGCGGCCTTGGGCAGGGCGCGACGCAGGTTGCGAGCAAACGTGTCGTACTGCGAACGGTGGGCTTCATCGGCGATCACGATGATGTTCGAGCGGTCCGAGAGCATCGGGTACTGCTCGCCCGTGTCGCGCGCGTCCTTGTCGAGCTGGAACTTCTGGATCAGCGTGAACACGTAGCGGTGGTTTTGGCTCAGGAGCTGCTGGAGATGCGCGCCGCTCGTGGCCTGCACGCCCTTTTGCTTCTCGCGTCGCGCCTGCTTGCTCTGCGCCCCTTTCGCCACCTTGACCGCGCCGCACCCAACGAAGGTCTTGTAGATCTGGTCGTCGAGGTCGGTGCGGTCGGTGAGGATCAGGAAGGTCCAGTCCCCGGGAACGGTTCGCAGGATCTTCTGCGAGAAGAACACCATCGAGAAGCTCTTGCCGCTGCCCTGCGTGTGCCAGAAGACGCCGAGCTTGCCCTGGTTGTCCTTGATCCGCTCCACCGCCTGGAGCGCGTTGTTGACCCCGAGGAATTGGTGGTTCTGGCCGACGATCTTGGCGATGCCCGACTGCTGCTCCGAAAAGAGCGTGAAGTTCTCGACGATGTCGAGCAACCGCGACGGCTCGCACACGCCCCGCAGCACCGTCTCGATGCTCACCGTGGGCGTCTCGTCCTCGCGCTCGATCCGCTTCCACTCCTTGAAGTGCTCCCATCCCGCCGTGAGGCTGCCGACCTTGCTGTCGATCCCGTTGGACAAGACGACGACGCCGTTGGCCCAAAAAAGGTGCGGGCAACTGTCCTTGTAGCTACGAAAGTTGTCGTCGAAGGCGTGCTTGACGCTGACGTCGGGCCGCTTGAGCTCGATGAACACCAGCGGCAGCCCGTTGACGAACCCCAGCAGGTCGGTCCGGCTGTTGTACAGCTCGCCCGCGATCCAGAACTGCTGCGCGAACAGGTACTCGTTGGCCCCGTCCGCCGGATCAGGACGGCTCCAGTCGATGACCTTCACCCGCGCTTCCTCGGCACCCCCGTCATCGAGCGGGACCTTGACCGTGACGCCATCGCGCAGCATCTCGTACAGGTCCCGGTTGGCCCGGACGAGGCTAAGCGTCGACCGGTCGCGCGTGATCAGCTCGAACGCCTCGTCGATCGACGCCTTCGGTAGCTCGGGGTTCAGCCGATCGAGCGCCGCCCGCAGCGGCTTGGGCAAGAACCACTCCCCGTGGTTGTCGCGTCCGTAGTCCCCATCCTCGCCGAGCTTCTCGTGGTAGCAGTTCGCCCACGACCAGCCGAGATCCTCGACGATGTCCCGCAAGGCATCCTCGAGTTCCTCCTCGGATAGCTTTCCCGAGCTCATCTAGGCGACCTCCGGGAGGTCCAGGTTGTCGACATCGATTTCACCCGAGATTAGCCGCGGCAGCAGCAAGTCGCGGGTGTCAAATAGCGTGCGGGACTGTGCCTTCAGCACTTCCGTCAGCTCAAGGAACGGAGTGACGGCCGCAGCGAAGTCATCGCAGAGGGCCGCGGTAGGGATGGCGACAGACTTCCCCATGAGTTCGGACCAATGCCGTTTGTACTCCTTCGTCTCGACCAAGTCCTGGACGGTGAAGAAGAGCCAGGTTAGGGGCCGTATAACCTTGGCCCGAAAGGTGACCACGTTGGGCCCGGTTGAGAACCGCTGGACCATGAGTTGCATCTTGCACGTGTGGTCTCCGAACAGGACCATCGGGTCTTTCGGGCTCGCTTGATGCGTCGCCGCTCCGTCGTGAAACCCAAGGAGCTCCGAGCGTGATTGGTCCACAACGATCACATCACCAGCCACACCCACGTCAGCTTCCTTGTACACCGGCTTGTTCTTGATTCTGAGCACGAGAGGTTTGAGGGGCGAGGCCTCCCACGCCTCGGGGATCTGGCCCAGGGGGGAGTCGACGAGCCTGACCTTCTCGTGGCCGGGGAAGCGGAAGTGGACGAACCACTCGCGGTAGAGCGCCCGCGCCATCTCCTCCAGGATCTTGATGCGCTTGGTGTTGTTCTCGATCAGGTCGTCGTAGGCCGACAGGATGCCCGCGATGCGCCGTTGGGTGGGAAGTGGGGGCGCCCAGACCTCGATCTCAGCGATCTTGTAGAGCCCGAGTTTTGCCTGCGCAGCCCCGGCGGCGGACCGTTCCATCTGTTGCCGGGCGTCGGGAGCCTGCAACGCAAGGCCGAGGTAGTGCTGATCGAAACCCGCCTTCGCACGGAGCCGCGCAGCGTTCTCGGTCAGGTTTGCTCCGTCAAGCCAGTCCGGGACTATCGCAACATCGCCAATGTTCCCGACGATGGTCAGCAGAGCGTCGCCCGTGGTTACCGTGTAGCGAGAGATCTGGAGAGCGGTGTCATCTGTGACATAGACGGGGGCGTCAATCGTGATGCGGCCGCCCTTGATGTCTCGCCCGCGGATGTAAGGGTGCGCGGTGGGGGTATCTGCGAAGCTGTGCCCTGCAGGCAAGCGTTTTCCGCCCTTTATCTCGCAAACGCCGCCCAGTCGTGCTCGCTTGTGGGTCATGACTTCCCTAAAATCCGCTCGCCGGCCGCAGCGACCACGACTTGGAGTTCGGCCGCCTCCGCACAGAGTTGCTTGAAGCGTGAAGACAACGACCTGAAGACGTGCTCGAAGTCATCGGTGTCCTGCAGGGTGTTCGATACACCAACGTAGCGACCGGGGTTGAGGCTCCACCCAGTCTCCGCGATTTCGTCCACAGCAACTACCCTGCACAACCCAGGAACGTCGACGAACTTCCCTGTCGGAAACGTGCTGGCGAGCAGGTCGTCGCTGCCATGGCGAGTCTCGACGGTCTCCCCGCGATACAGTCTCACGATGTTGGCGAGGTACTCGAGTTGAGCACCGGAGAACTCCCGGTGTGCCCGATCAACTTGGGTGAAGATGTCTTTCGCATCGACGAAGAGAACTTGCCGCGCTCGAGGTCCCGTGCTCTTACCGCGGTCGTAGAACCACAGCATTACCGGGAGCGTGACAGTGAAGAAGAAGTTGGATGCGATGGAGATTACGACGTCGAGGCAATCCTGCTCGATCAGGGCCTGACGAATCTCGCCTTCGACGCCGCGCGCGTCCGCAGCGGAGTTCGCCATCACGAAACCCGCGCGCCCGGTGGGACTAAGGGCCGAGTAGAAGAGCTGCATCCAGATGAAGTTGGCGTTGTCGACGTTCGGCATGCCGAACGGAAAACGCTGCTTGTCATCCTTGATACGACTCCGGTCGACCGCTTTCTGGTTGAACGGCGGATTGGCCATCACGAAGTCGAACTTGCCAACGCAGTCGTGCGGATCTTCGTAGTAGGTGTTCGCTTCGCGGATGTCGCCGCTGAGCCCGTGTACGGCGAGGTTCATCTTCGTCAGCCGCAGGGTCTGGCTGATCTTCTCGATGCCGTGGATGCTGATCTCCTCGGAGGGGTTCTTCTTGTGCTCCGAGACGAAGTGGGCGCTCTGGATGAACATGCCGCCCGAGCCGCACGCGGGGTCGAGGATCCGGCCGTGGAAGGGCTCGACGATCTCGACGATGAGCTTCACCACCGACTCGGGGGTGAAGTACTCGCCGCCCTTCTGCAGCGTGAGCGGTGCGAAGTTGCCGAGGAAGTACTCGTAGATCCGGCCGAATGCGTCGCCCGTCGACTCGGGCGGGATTGATCCGAAGATCTTCAGCAGGCTCGCTAGCGTCGTGCGCTCGAACTTGGCGTAGGTCTTGGGCAGCACGTCCTTGAGCTCGGGGTTCGCCGCCTCGACCGCCTTCATGGCGTCGTTGACCGCCTTGCCGACGTCGGCGCCCTCAGGGAGCTCGAGCAGCTTCTGGAATCGGGCCTCCTCGGGGACGAACAGCACGCCCCGGGCGAGGTAGTCGTCCTTGGATGTCTTGCCGCGGCGGCGCTGGCGTGACGCGAGCTCGGCCTCAACCTGTGCGAACTTGTGGTCCGCGTATTTGAGGAAGATCAACGCCAGGACCGGCGTCGAGTACTCCGAGGGCTGCAGCCCCGAGTTCGTCCACAGCTGATCGGCCATGCCCCATAGCTGGCTCTCGAACCCCAGCACGCCGCCGTTCCCGTTGTTGTCGTCGGACATCGATGCCTTCTTCTTGGTCTTCCGCTTGGTTTCGCGGTGTCCCGGCGCTTTCGCGCCCCCGGGGGGGGAGGGGTCCGTTTCCTCGCCCAGGATGCGCGCCACGATGGGGGCCTTGGCCTTCCCCGATCTGTCCAGTTTGTGAGCGTCGCAGATCGCCTTCAGCTCGTCGCGGCTGAGCGTGGGCAGCACGTCCTCCAGCTTGAGCGACCGCGCACTCACGAGGGCGTCCAAGAGTTCGTCGTACTTGGCTCGACTCGACACCTCGACCTCGAAGGCCTCGGCGACCTCGAGGAGTCGTGGGCGCTTGAGGGTCTCCAGACTCGTTCGTTTCGTCGGGGACGGCACGTGGACCGCATCGTACTGAAAATGCGGGGCTTCGAGCGATGTGTGACCCGCAGAAGCGAGCCGTGACCGAAAACGGCCCAAATCGGGGAAGTACCCTGACGATGACCACAACTCATACCGAGACCAACCCGACCGGGTGTCACAGCTCGCTCAACGACAACCCGGCCCTCGAGCAGTCCGAACAGTCCGATTGCGGGCCCTTAGCCACCATCTGCTGGCCATCTCTGCTGCTGGACGTACAGCCGGACCCTGGGCCCCCTTCCTACCTTGGTCCCGAAGGGGCGCCCAGCCTGGGCAATGCCCTCGCCCGGGTGCACGCCCACAAGGTCGGAACGGAGCTGACGCCGTGCCCGACGTTCGGCCTGGCCTGGGCCGTGCAACCTGCGGAGTGGGCGTCTGAAGTGAAAAAGTCGCTGCACGCGCTGAAGAACACCTACGCCCACGTAACCGACTCAATCCGAGACGCTGCCGTCGCAGTGAGTCTGACCGGAGGGACCGAAGACGCCGCCTTTCTGCTCGCAGCCACCTGCATGCTTCACGGTGCACACGCACTCCTGTCCTTTGGCGGGCATCCCCCTTGGCGGCGTCCTTCTCCCGATCATCGGCCCCATGTGCACGGCATCTTCATCGGCGACGCCGACACGTTGTTCGAGGAGTGGTCGGAGATAACTGGAGAGAGCGTGCTCGTCCAACAGGCGAAGCCGTTTTCGTCGCCTGGCTGGGAGAGCGGATGGTTGAAGTACTGCGCCCAACAGCACGATTCTGAGTACGTCATCGGGGCCGGCATGTTCGCCCCGATCGTCGCGTGCACGTTCGGACTCTGTGCAGCGTGCGGTCGCAAACTTGATCAACCCTGCCGTCGCGACAAGACCTACTGCAGCGCGAAGTGCCGCCAACGGGACTGCCGAGGTCGCAAGCGCGTCTAGCGTTGCTGGCGGATCCGTGTTCGGTCATCCTGGACGTCCATGGCCTACGCGAAGCCTGAACGAGAACTCGCGCTCGCTCTGTTGAGCGCGGGTGGCTCGGTGACCAAGGTCGCCGCTCAGCTTGGTGTGAGCCGCCGCAGCGTCCAACGGTGGCGCGCTTCGATGCCCAAGGCCTCCACCACCGCCTCCGAGCCGGAGGCCGGTGGTGTGAGCCCTGAGCTCACTCTCGCGAGCATTGCGACGGACTCCCGGATGCCGGCCGGCGCGCGGGTGCAAGCGGCGAAGTCTTTGATCGACCGGATGCCACGTTCGGCGCCCACGGTAGCCCCGGCTCAGGAGATGACGGAGTTTGAGTGCTTCGATGTCTCGATCATGGCGGCGACTGTGTACGTCGAAGCACTGCGGACGGGGCGGCATTCGTTGTCTGCGGAGCAGCTCACCGAACTGCGGGCGAGCATCGTGACGCTTCGCGATGTACTCGAAAAGGCCCCCGGCGCCGGCATGTGTCGCGACGAGCGATGCCGGCCAGATTCTGACGCCCAACCGACGTAGAGCGGGCCTGGGGCTCCGTGCCCGGGCGAAGGGCCTGCACGCACGCGACAACAAAGCCGACAAGTCGGCGCCTAAACGCGCCGCAAGACGGGGAAGGGCCGGGCGTGAAGATTCCCGAACACCCCTGCTCCGCCCCGCCTTGGCCCGAGGTCCTGACCGTCGACGAGGTCGCCAAGCTCCTCCGTGTGAACCGCAAGACCGTGTACGAAGCGGTGCAGCGCGACGAGATCCCGGGTGCGTTCCACATCGGCCGTGTCATCCGCTTTGGCCGTGATCAGCTGCTAGCCTGGGCCGGCCAAGGTCGCGTCGTCCCTGATCACGAGGGACAAGAATGAGCGTCCGAAAACGAGAGTGGACCGACAAGCACGGTCGCAAACAAGGGAAGTGGATGATCCACATCGAGTACACACACCCCGATGGTCGTCGGCAGAGCGTTCGCAAGAACTCTCCTGTGCAGACCCGTCGCGGGGCCGAAGCGTACGAGCGGCAGGTTCGCGCAGAACTGCAGGCCCGCACGTACGGGAAGGAGGAAGCGAAACCCACACCGACGTTCGAGAAGTTCGCCGACGAGTTCGTCGAGAACTACGCGAAGGTCAACACGAAGGCGAGTTCCGTTCGCTCGACGAAGTCGATCCTCGAGCACCATCTGCGTCCGTTCTTCGGCCGCACTCGCCTTGACGCTGTCGGGATGCGTGACATCGAGGGCTACAAGAGGGCAAAGCTGAAGGCCGGCCTCTCGAAGAAGTCCGTCAACAACCACCTCGGCGTGCTCGGCAAGATCCTACGGGTCGCGCAGGAGTGGCAACTGATCACCGGGCTGCCGAAGGTCAAACCGTTAAAGGCCCCGAAACCCGAGTTTCGGTTCCTTGGGTTCGACGAAGCCGACCGCCTCGTCACGGCGTCGAAGTCCGAGCCACAGTGGCACGCGATGATCGTCGTAGCCCTCAACACGGGCCTCCGTGTTGGAGAGCTGCTTGGGCTGCAGTGGGACGACCTCGACCTACGCCGCGGCGTAGCGGTCGTCCGTCGCTCCATCGTCGAGGGCGTGGTCGACACACCCAAGAGCGGGAAGTCCCGGACGATCCCGCTCAACGACACCGTGGTCCGGGCCCTCAAGGCCTACAAGCACCTCCGCAGCCAGCAGGTCTTCTGTCAGGACGATGGCTCGCCCCTCACCGACGGCCAGATCAAGTGGCCGCTGTACCGTATCCGGCACCGCGCCGGCATCGTAGGCGTTGCGTGGCATGACCTGCGTCACACCTTCGCCTCGCACCTCGCGATGCGGGGCATCCCGCTGAAGTCGATTCAGGAGCTGCTCGGGCACTCCTCGATCGAAACCACCATGCGTTACGCGCATCTCTCCGCCGTCGTCCTCAGGGACGCGGTGGCCACCCTCGACCGCCCGAACGGCACACCCACAGCACAAGAGCCGGCCGCATCACGCGAACCGGCTCTCAGCATGGTCTCAGCGACCCTTATCTAGCGGAGGAGGAGGGATTCGAACCCCCGGTGGGTTGCCCCACAACGGATTTCAAGTCCGCCACCATCGGCCACTCGGACACTCCTCCGTGGCGCGGAAGGTAGCGGATTCGAGCGGTAGGCGCCACTGGATCGCGTTCAGGGATGCTCGTACGAGGCGCCAGCGTCTCTAGAGCATGCATCAGCGCCACTGCGTGGGTCTCGAACGGCGGGGCTGAAGTGCGCCGTAGCCCCTCCGTGGAGCCGTTCGAGCTTGCGGACATGGGAAGGAGAACGATGGACGAGCCAAGGAGGGCCCAGTCACCCGCTGCAAACGCCACCGACCGGAGCGGTCAGCGGAACACGCCTGGTCGCGCCCTGAGCTCGCACCGCAGGATCTGCCGGCTCCCGACCCCGACGATCCCCTAGATCCCAGGAGTGAAGTGGTCTTGGAAGATCGGAAAGCTCGCCGGCATCGAGGTGCGCGTGCATGCGACGTTCTTCCTGCTGATCACGTGGGTCGCGTGGGGAAACTACGCCACCCAAGGGTCGGTGGAGGCCGCACTCGCGGGCGTCACCTTCATCGCGATGCTGTTTGGCATCGTGGTCCTGCACGAGCTCGGGCACGCATTGACGGCCCGCCGGTTCGGGGTCGCAACCCGAGACATCACGCTGCTCCCGATCGGAGGCGTGGCGCGGCTCGAGCGGATGCCGGACAACCCTCGCCACGAACTCGCGGTTGCGGTCGCGGGGCCCGGGGTCAACGTTGTGCTCGCGGCCGTCCTCGCGAGCATCGGCTTGCTGCTTGGTATGGACATCCAGCCCAGCGCTTCGACGGAGAACGTCGTGGCTCAGCTGCTGTGGATCAACGTCGCGCTCGCGACCTTCAACATGCTGCCCGCGTTCCCGCTCGATGGAGGCCGGGCCCTTCGGGCGTTCCTGGCGATGCGCATGCCCGACGTGCGGGCCACGGAGGTTGCGGCGAGGTTGGGTCAGGCGCTCGCGGTCGTGCTGGGCATCGCGGGATTGTTCGGCAACGTCGTCTTGCTGCTCATCGCGGTGTTCATCTGGATGGGCGCCCGAGCGGAGACCAACGCGGCGCAGCTCAAAGACGCGATGGCTGGCCTCTCCGCGGGACAAGCCGCGGTCCGCGAGCTGCATGTGTTGTCCCCAGACGATCGGGCGAGCACGGCTGTCGAGTACGCGCTCCACGGATTCCAGCGCGACTTCCCGGTGTTGGAGCACGGGCGTGTGGCCGGTGTCCTTTCACACCGGGCCCTGCTCTCGGCCCTGAGCGAAGACGGGCGGGACAGCCTCATCGGGACACTGATGGAGCCCCATCCGACCACGGTGCCACCGTCGATGGGGCTGTCCGAAGCACTGGAAGCGCTGCAGAAGGCGCCATGCCGCTGCGTGCTCGTCGTAGACTCCGGCGAGTTGGTCGGCATGCTCACCATTGACGCCATTGGAGAGCTGATCGCTGTTCGCGAAGCGGTCCGCAAACACGAGGGTCCCTTCGTCTCGGCGATGGCTCGCAGAGCCGCTGCGACGACAAAGCCGTGACCATGGTGTCGCTCGAACAACTCACCCCCGCGCCGCTGCATCGGCTCGTGGATCAGGTGCAGGCTCTCCTGAGCAGCCGGCTGTGGCTCAAGGTCACCGTCGGTCTGTTCTTCGGCATTGTTGCGGGCTTCGGGCTGGGTCCCGACCTCGCTTGGGTTTCGCCCTCGACCAGCGCGGTGCTTGTGGAGTGGGCCGCCTTTCCCGGCCAGCTGTTCCTATCGACAGTCCGGATGATGGTGGTGCCATTGGTGTTCGCCTCGATCGTCGGGGGTCTGGCAGCTAGCGAGAACACCGACCAGCTCAAGGCGCTCGGGCTGCGTGCCGGCGCCTACTTCGTCTTCACGAGTGTCGTCGCAATCACGCTGGGCTTGGCGGTCGCGATACTGCTTGCGCCCGGGTCGCTGATCGAACTGGCGCCGGAGGCGACGACGGAAGCGCCGACCACCGCCGCGGGCCTGCCCAAGATTCACGAGATCCCAGAGGCGCTGATCGGCATCCTTCCCACCAACCCGCTGGGCGCACTCGCGACCGGGCAGATGCTGCAGATCGTGGTGTTTGCATTCGTCATGGGAATCGCCCTGGTTGTGATGCCCTCAAAGCGCGCGGCCCCGCTGCTGGACTTGCTCGAGTCTCTTCAGGGGGTGTGCATGACGGTGGTGAAGTGGGCAATGAAGCTGGCCCCGATTGCGGTGTTCGGGCTGTCGGTGCGACTCACCGCGACGGTGGGTGTTGAAGCACTCGCGGGCATGGCCGCCTATGTCGGCACAGTCCTGCTCGGGCTGGCGTTGCTTGTGGCTTTCTACGCGGCCATCGTCGCGGTCCTTGGGCGACGATCACCTTGGAAGTTCCTGGCCGCGATTCGAGATGTTCAGATCCTCGGGTTCTCGACATCGAGTTCCGCCGCTGTGATGCCGCTGTCGATGCAAACCGCCGAGGAGGGGCTCGGCGTCAAGCCTGCGATGGCACAGTTCGTGGTTCCTCTCGGCGCGACGATCAACATGGACGGCACCGCGCTGTACCAAGGCGTCGCCACCGTGTTTCTCGCGCAAGCCTACGGTGTGGATCTGGGCCTCGGTGGCCTGATTCTGATCGTTGTGACCGCCGTTGCCGCGTCGATCGGAGCCCCGGCGGCGCCCGGTGTCGGGATCGTCATTCTGTCCGGCATCCTGTCCTCCGCAGGCATCCCCGCATCCGGCATCGCGCTGCTGCTAGGCGTCGACCGCCTGCTCGACATGGCGCGTACCAGCGTCAACGTCACCGGCGACCTCGTCGCATGTGTCGTGCTCGATCGTTGGCTCGCGACCCCGGAGACCGCCGCGGAGTCGACCGCATCTGCCCCTTCGTGAGACTCCGCTACGTCTCTTCGAGCCAGGCTTCGGCCGTGGCCTGTTGATCGAGACGGAAGCCCTTGATGTCCACGCCGGGAATCAGTGCCCCCTCGAGCTCGCTGATCGTTTTGAGCCACGCTTGGTCGGCCAGCACAGCGCAGCGCCGGAACTTCCGCACGAACCCGAGCATCGAGGGCAGCCGCGAGAACTCCACCTTCATCCCTGCGAACGTGGGCAGCGCGAACTCACCGACCCGGAAGAGCATCTGACCATGCTCGAGCCCCTCCGTCTCTCGGATCAGGCCATCGAGGGCCTCGTTCATCTCCTCCCCGTCGAGCTTGCCACTGGACTCGATGTCGATCCGAATCGGGCTGACGCGGGTAACTTTGAACATATTCGAACTCTACATCGGGGTCGTTCAGCGAGTGGGTCGGATACCGAAAATGCAGATTATGCGCATCAACGACCCGTTGCTGCGCTGGCAGCCGAAGCTACGATGAGACGTGCGGACAGCGTTCGGCTACAGTCTGTAAGCTGCTGCGAGTTCGTGACAGCGGCGCGACTCGAGTAAGATGCGTTCTCTGTTCTGCCGAGAATACCGGCAGGCTTGGGAGACGGCCCCCCGCGGCTCATCGTTCTCCGGACCGCCTCCCCACGCGTATGCACGATCGCTCGCGGCTCCTCAACCGCGGATCTTCGCCACCCACCCTGCGATTCGAGAACCGCCATGAAGAACCCTTTCAAGAGCGCGCTCGCTCTACCGGCCATCGTCGTCATCGCCCTGGGCGCCGTGGTCTTCGCGGTTCGGTCCCAACAACCCATCGAGCACGAGGAACTTCAGTACCCGACGCGCTCTGTCGAGGTGATCACCGCCCGAACGGTTCCCTTCCGCGGGCGCGCTGTCGGCTACGGCAACGTGGAACCGGCGATCCTGCTCAACGCAAAGACCGAGGTCGCAGGCAAGGTCAGCTACATTCACCCGGCGCTAAAGAAGGGAGGCAGCCTTCCCGGTGGCACCGTCGCAGTGCGGATCGAGCCGACCACATTTGAGCTCTCGTTGGACAAGAGCAAGGCGGCCCTGGCAGGGACGGAGTTTGCCCTCACCCAACTTCAGGTCGAGCAACGGAGCACCCGCAGCTCGCTCGCCATCGCGAAGAAGAACCTGAAGCTCAGCGAGAAAGAGCTTGCTCGTGCCACCAAAGCTTTCGAGAGCGATGCTTTGTCGCGCTCGGCCGTGGACGCCGAAGAAAAGACGGTCCTCCAGCTGCGCCAGCAGATCGAAGACCTCGAAGGTAAGCTCGCCGGGTACAAGAGTCGAAAGGCGGCCAGCAAGGCCCAGATCGATCAGTCCAAGTCTCAGCTTGCTCAGAGCGAGGACACCTTGGATCGGACAGAAGTCCGGCTGCCATTCGAAGCAAGGATCGGCAACGTCTTCGTGGAGGAGGGCGAGTTTGCGACGGTTGGACACGTGCTGTTTGAGGCCTCCGGAACCCAGGCGGTAGAGATCGAGGCGCAGCTGCCAACGCAGCGCTTCCGCCCGCTTCTGCTCGCTGGCGGAGATGCTCGCGTTCCCCTGGATGGATCGGCCGGTCTGCAAACCGCGATCTCGAACATGAACATCGAGGCCCGCGTGGCGCTGGTTGGAGCCGAAGGAACGGGTGGAGGTTGGGACGGAACCCTGACCCGGATCAGTGAGTCCATTGATCCCACACGCGACACCATCGGGCTCGTGGTCACCGTCGACGCCCCGTATGCGGGCGTCATTCCTGGGGAGCGGCCACCTTTGCTCAAGGGCATGTACACGAGCGTGGAGTTTCTGGCCGCCCCACGCGAGCGGATGGTCGTGCCACGCAAGGCGATCCACGAAGGACGCGTCTATGTCGCCAAGCCCAACCCGGATGGCGACGGACATGTCCTCGAGATCCGGCCGATTCGCATCACACAACGGCAGGGCTCGCTCGTCGTCGTCGACGAGGGCATCGCGGACGGCGAGCTGCTGATCACCACTGACGTGATCCCGGTGCTCAACGGGCTGCCGCTGAAGCTCATCGCCTCGCCGAATGCCGAGGAGGAGCTCGCACGCCAGGCGCTCGCCCAAGAGGAGACTTCGGGATGATTCGGTTCTTCGCCGCACACCCGACGGTCGGCAACATCTTGATGATGGCCATCATCGCGGTGGGTGTTGTCTCGCTTGGGAGCTTGAACAAGGAGTCGTTTCCGCTGCTCGATGCGAGCCGGGTGCAGGTTGTCGTGGCCTACCCCGGCGCCAGCCCGGACAACGTCGAAGACGGTATCTGCAACCCCCTCGAGGATGCCACCGATGGGATCAGCTTCCTCGAGGAGCGCGAGTGCGACGCCCGCGACAACCGAGCGTTGCTGACCCTAGAGATGGCCGAAGGGGGCTCGTTTCGCGAGTTCACGGACGACATCAAGACCGCCATCGACGGCATCCAAAACTTCCCCGACGACGCCGAGGATCCGCTCATCGTCCAGCTGGGCCGCACAAACCCGGTCGCCAACGTGGCGGTGTCGTCCCAGAACCTGACCGCAGCAGAGCTGAAGGCGCTCGGCGAGCACTATCGAGATCGGCTGGTCGCCATTCCCGAGATCCCGATCGTGACACTCGACGGGTTCTCGGACCATCAGTTGCAGGTCCTGATCCGGGCCGACACCCAGAAGAAGTACAACCTCAGCGTTCAGGACATCGCCAACCTCATCGCAGCGCAGGCGGTCGAGCTGCCTGCCGGAACGTTGGAGGCGACCGAGACCTCCTACCAGATCCAGTTCGACAACGTTCGCAAGACCGCCGACGAGCTTGGTGAACTGGTCATCCTCAACACCGAAGACGGCGGTGAAATCCGGCTCCGGGACATCGCCCAGATCGAGGACCGGTTCGAACGCCAGGAAGACCGCATCGAGCTCGACGGGCAACAGGTCGCGCTACTGAAGGTCAGCAAGAACACCACCGACGACACGTTGAAGGTCGCCGACGCGCTCGCCGAGTTCATCGAACGCGAGAACGGAATCCTCCCGGAGCACACCCGGCTCACGCTCCTCAGCGACAACTCCACCTCCGTTCGCGACCGGCTGAAGTTGTTGGTGACCAATGGTTGGCAGGGGCTGCTTCTCGCGACCCTCGCACTGCTGCTGTTCTTCTCGTGGCGCTACACGCTGTGGATTGCGATTGGGCTTCCGGTGTCGTTCCTCGGAGGGATCGCGCTGATGGTGGTCTTCGGCGTCAGCATCAACATGATCTCGATGGTCGCCTTGCTGATGGCGATCGGCATCCTGATGGACGACGCGATCGTGCTCTCCGAGAGCATCGACCACGAGCATCGCAAGGGGAAATCCCCGGTCGAGGCGGCGATCGACGGCACGAAGAGAGTCCTGCGCGGCGTGTTCGCGTCGTTCCTGACCTCCGCACTTCTGTTCGGGAGCCTGCTCATGATGAAGGGGGACATGGGCCAGATCCTTGGCGTCCTCCCCATCGTCTTGTTGTCGGTTCTGACGGTGAGCTTGATCGAGGCTTTCCTCATCCTTCCGCACCACCTGCTGCACTCCCTGGAGATCGCGCAACGCACCAAGCCCGCGGGATGGAGGCCACGCTTCGAGGCCGCGTTCAATCGCATGCGTGACAAGGTGGCGGACGGTGCCGCGCGTGCCATGGAGTTTCGCTACGTCACAGTCGGAATCGCGCTGGCGATGCTGGTCTCCGCGGTCGGCCTGATTGCGACGGGCACGGTGAAGTTCAAGGCCTTCCCCGATCTCGAAGGAAACACCTTGGAGGCGAGGGTCTTGTTGCCCCAAGGAACGCCACTGGCCAAGACCGAGCGGACCGTGCAGGAACTCCTGAAGGCGCTCGACGTCTCCAACACGGAGCTCAGCGCAGACGAGCCGGAGACGCTCGTTCGGAATGTGCAGGTGAGCTACGGCGAACACGGCGACGCGCCGGAGGAGGGCACGCACCTCGCGACGATCGGGATCGATCTGCTGAACACGGAGGAGCGCAGCACGAGGATCCAGACCCTCATCGATCGGTGGAGAGACAACTCGGGCGAACTGCCGCAGGTCCTCGGCATCCAGTACAAAGAACCGAAGGTCGGCCCCGCTGGACGAGCCATCCACGTACGGATGACGGGGCAGGATCTGGACGAGCTCTCGCGCGCCTCATGGGACGTGCAGAACTGGCTACGCGGCTACGCTGGCGTGACCAACCTGCTCGATGACCTGCGACCCGGAAAGCCGCAATACAGCATCCGAATGAAGCCAGGTGCCCTGGCGGCGGGTATCGACTCGCGCAGCATCGCGGCGCAACTGCGAACGGCCTACCTCGAGGTCAAGATCAGCGAGGTCTACCACGGGCGTGAGCCCTACGAGATCGTCGCAAAGCTCGACGACGGCACGCACAATGGCCTGAGCGACTTCGACGACTTCACCGTGTTCTCCAAGAGTGGCCAGCGGGTTCCGCTCAGCAGCGTCGCGATCATCACCGAACAGCGACAGTTCGCTCGTATCGGCCGCGTCGACCATCGACGGACCGTCAACGTCTACGGTGACGTCGACGCCGAAGTCGCGAACACCTCCGAAGTCATCGAGGGGCTGCAGGCGAACTACCTCAGCGAGCTTCAGGTCCGCTATCCGAACGTCACGTTCGAGTTCAAAGGAGAGGTTGAGAACGGAACCGAGACTCGGATGTCGATCCTCGCAGGATTCGCGCTGGGGTCGTTTGGCGTGTTTCTGCTGCTGAGCTTGCAGTTTAGGAACTACCGCGAGCCGCTTCTGGTGATGGTCAACATCCCCCTGGCTTTGATCGGCGCGATTTGGGGCCACCTCATCATGGGCTTGGACTTCACATTGCCGTCCATGATCGGCTTCGTCTCGCTCGCGGGGGTGGTCGTCAACGACTCCATCTTGATGGTGGAGTTCGTCAAGATCCACGTCGAGGAAGGCATGCCGCTGCATGCCGCCGCCACCCAAGCGGTCCGGGACCGTTTTCGAGCCATCTTTCTCACCTCGGTGACGACCATCGCCGGAATGACTCCACTGCTGTTTGAGACCAGCAGCCAGGCACTGATCTTGGTGCCGCTGGTGGCCAGCATCGTCTTCGGAATGCTCACCTCCACCATGCTGATCATGCTCGTCCTACCCGCGGTCTACGGGATCATGGAGGACATCGGCTTCGTCACACTGAGCACACAATCCAAGCCTGAGGGCTGAAGCGGGCCTCTCCGGCACGATGCGTCGCGCCGGTGCCCAGTGCATCAGTTCTGAAGGCCGAGCCCTCGGCCCCAAATCCGCACCGGGCCACCGCGCCGAGGTTATGAGATGTGCTCTAGCCGTGCTGCTCGAGCAACGCGAGGAACGCCATGAAGTCGATCGGCTTGTTCAGGAAGCCATCCGCGCCAACATCCTCGGCGAGCCTCCTGGCATCCAGCGTCCGATGGCCGGTGATGATGATGACCGGCGTTTCCCGAGATCGAAGCCTGATCTGCGCGACCACCTCGTCCCCAGAGATCCGAGGCATCTCGAGGTCGGTCACGACAACGGATGGCTCGGCCTCGGCGAAGGCATCCAGAGCCTCCGCCCCATCTGCAGCGAGCACCACGCGATAGCCCTCCTCCTCGAGAAAATCCTTCGCGGCCACCCGCGTGGTTTCGTCGTCGTCCACAAAGAGGACCGTTCGTATCGGCTGTGTTCGCTGCTCCAACTCTCGAGTCCCCGTATCCGCTGGCTGACGGTACAGCTGTTCGACTCTCCTCCGCCCGCAAACCCAGCGCCCGAACGCCTGAAAACTCGACGGAACCGGTGTTTTCCTGGTCATCGCGCAATTACTGCGCGCTTGGTGTAGACCTGGATCTTGAAGAGGCCGCCGAATGGAACGCTCCGACAAGCTTCGCATCGCTGACGTCCCGTTGAACCGAGACGTGTTCCTGCGAAGCCTTGTCCGAGAGCTCGCCGGGACGCTCGAGAACGTCGTGGGCATGGCGGACGCCCTGGGGTTCATCAGTGTGGTTGGCCAAAACATCGGCCAGCAGATGGAGGCCGACTACAAGGCGGCACTGAAAGTCGGCTCGCTCTCTCGCGAACAGGTCGCTGACGTGCTCGTGGACCTCAAGCACAGAATCCAAGGTGACTTCTATGTCGTCGAGGAGAGCGAGGAAAAGATCGTCCTGGGAAACCGAGCATGCCCGTTCGGAGACAAGGTCATCGATCGACCCTCGCTGTGCATGATCACCTCGAACGTGTTCGGCAACATCGCCGCCAACAACCTCGGCTACGCTCGGGTTGTCCTCAATGAGACCATCGCCACGGGCTCCTCCGGCTGTTTGGTGACGATCTACCTCAAGCAGGATTCGAACCCTGACGAGGGCCGCGAGTACTTCCAAGGCTGACGTCGTCGATGAACCCGGAGTGAACCGCCCCGGAAATTCCGGAGAGCTGTTTACGCAAGTCCAGCCACCGCGGCTGGGGTGTTGTTGAGTTGATGATAGCTGCTTTCGTACTCGACAGGCGGCACGTAGCCAAGCCGCCCGAGC
>Ga0316204_10005791_pt1 | contig 19900 bp, 14 predicted proteins | sample 6monrhotite_MG_2_FD_205661 | JGI IMG/M metagenome (GOLD analysis project Ga0316204, IMG submission 205661) | Microbial mat bacterial communities from mineral coupon in-situ incubated in ocean water Damariscotta River, Maine, United States -... | ecosystem: Environmental > Aquatic > Marine >...
CGGCGGCGGCGCGACGGGGACCGACAGGGCGTCGCCGAGCGCGGTGTCCTGATCGTCCACGTCCTCGTCGAGCGCCGGCAGCGGCTCCAGGGGGTGGACGGCCGCGGCGAATGGATCGAGGGCGGCGAGCTGCTCCTCGTCGGTGGGGAGATCCTCCTCCTCGGCCTCAAGGCTGGGGAGGGTGGCGGACTGAACCGGCGACTCGTGGGTGGGCGGGTCGTCGACGGGCTCATCATCGAGCGCGGCCAGCGGCTCGTCCACAGGGGCCGAGAAGGGCATATCGACGGCGCCCGCGGGGATGGCTTCGTCTTCGTCCGCGGGTGCCCCCGCAGCCTCCAGTACATCGTCTTCCTCAGGGACTTCTTCCGCCTCCAGCGGCTCTTCCGCCTCCAGCGCCTCTCCCGTCTCGGGGGGCGTGGGCAGCGCGGCCTCCAGCGACGGGGTGGGGACGGAGAGGGCGGGGGTCGCGGCGGGCTTGGGGCGCGCGACCTGCGCGGCGGGCTCGGCTCGCGCGACGTACGCCGCCGGCGGGGGCGCCGGGACGGTCGGTGAGGTGAGCGGGGGCTCGGGGCTGGGCGCCGGGCGGCGCTCTTCGTAGAGCGAGAGGCGGACGCCGCCGGCGGTCCGCGTCGTCGAGGCTGTCTCCTCGTGCGAGGTCGGGAGCGCGGCGCGCTCGAACTCGCCGCGAGAGGCGCTGGTGAGCAGCGCCTCCAGGTCGGGGATGTCCCGGATCACGGCGGTGGCTGCCTGGTAGGCCTTGCGCGCGGGCTGGAGGCGCCACCGGCGCTGATCGCGCACCAGGCCGCTCACCAGCAGGGAGAGGCGCTGGGCGTTGACGCCCTTCAGCTCGAAGCCCTCGGCGTCCTTTCGGTCGGGCGGCCAGTTGGCCCCCAGGAGATAAAGCAGCAGCCCCCCGACGAGCCAGCAGTCCGTCGCGGCGTCCGCGGGGCGCCCGTCCGGATCCGACAGCGGCGGCTCGTGGTAGAGCGGGCGGATCTTGAGCTCACCCCGGGCGTCGAAGCCGACCCCCGCCGGGTGCAGGCGCCCGTGGAAGCGTCCGTCGCGGTGGAGCCGGTCGAGCGCCACCAGCACTTCACGGGCGGCGGCAACGGCGATGTGGGCCGGCGCGGGGCGGAGCTGAAGAAAGTTTCGGGCGTGGGGATCGGGGATCAGCGCCCAGCTGCGGTCGTCGTCGCGGCCCGAAGAGACCGTCACCCAGGGGCCGCCGGAGGGCAGATCCGAGGCCCAACGTTCCAGGGCCTGATCGCCCAGGATCACCTCGGCGCTGTCACCATCGGAGGTTCGGGCGCTCCAGCGCTCGGCCCCATCCGGAGCGGGAGGGAGTTGGGCGATCAGGTGATAGCCTTGGTAGGGTCCTCTTGACATGGCGTGGAATATACTGCGCTGGCCGTTGATCGGGTGCCCTACAAGCGTTACGGACCCCGCCGCCGAGCGGGATCCAGCTGCTGGATCTGCCGCAATCCAGGTCATAAAAGCATTCAGGAAACGCGAATTATGAACCGCGTCACTTCAGCCATCCGCGAAGGTCGAGCCGTACTTGCATTCGGGGCCGGCACGCTTAACGACGGGCGGGTTTCCGCCGAAATCAGTCGCTTGATTGGGGTGCCTATGGTGGCCCTGGGCGCTGATCCAAAGCCGCCGATCCAGGCGCTCTCAGAGGAGACTATTCGCGCGTGCACCGTCCGTGGTGGCGGTGTGCTCATTCTTCTAGAGCCGAGTGCGAGCGCCGACGGGCGCGCTCTGGAGGAGCTCTCCAAGCTCCTCGGGCGCGCGCCGCAGAAGCCTCGGATCTTCGTGGTCACCCGCCAGTTCAACCCGTTCGCGCTGCCCATGGCGATGCGGATGATGAAGCTGGAGGGCATGAAGTCCCGCGTGCCGGACTTCATGCAGCAGCTCCCGGTCGTCGCAGCTCCCGCTGCGGCGGGTGCTCCGGGGGGGGGGGCGCCCGGCGCCAAGAAAAAGAAGAAGGCCTCTGCTCCACCCGCCCCGAAGCCTGTCTTCGTGGGGCGCGAAGAGGAGCTGGCTGCCCTGAAGCCGCTGCTGAGCCAGGGAGGACCCCTCGTCCTGCTCGGGCTCGCCGGCGTCGGTCGGCGCTGGCTGGTCGAGAAGGCGCTGGCTGACGCCGCCGCCGAGGGGGCTTCGCACACCCGCGTCCCCGACTTCACCATCCAGAACGGCGCGGAGTTCGATTCGCTGATCGCGCGCGTCGCGGAGATCACCGGCTCCGAGGCGCTGAAGACCGCGCTGAGTGAGAAGGCGAAGCCCGCGGACCGCATCGCGCTGGCGATCGAGGCCCTCGCCGACGAGAAGATGGCCGGCACGGTGATGCTGGTCCACGGCCTGCACCGCGTGCAGGGGCGCGACGGCTCCATGTACCGCAACGACCGACTGGGTTCCCTGGTCGAGGCGCTGCTGACCTCGAAGTACGCCGCCCGGCTGGTCTTCTCGACCCACCGCAAGCCGCTGTTCTTCCGCACGGGTCAGTCCGCGAACCTGGAGATCCTCGAGGTCGGCGGGCTCAAGGGCAAGGAGCTCTACGAGATCTTCGACGCCCACCACGCCGCTGAGGTCGAGCGCTCCCGCATGGGTCCGCTGCACAACCACAGCGACGGGCACCCCATGGTCGCGCGCTCCTACGCCATCGCCTGGCGCGACGCCCAGAACGCCGACCAGCGCGACGCCATGTGGGACTCCAAGAAGATGCCCCGCCTGACCGGCAGCGCCCAGGCCCTGGCGCGCTACCTCAGCAAGCGCCTGGAGAAGCTCAAGGGGGAGCTGCGGAAGGCCCTCACCCTCGCCGCCCACGCCGTCGAGCCCGTCACCGGCCGTGAGCTGGCTGAGCTGGGTGTCCGCCGCGACCAGCGCATTGCGCTGCAGCGCCGCGGCTGGCTGGAGGTGCTGCCCTTCGGGGAGGAGCGCCTCTACTACGTGCACATGATGGTCGCGAGCCAGCTCAACCGTCGCGAGATCTCCGACTTCGACACCATGGAGAAGCGCGCCGGCGCCCTGATGACGGCGGCCGAGAACGCCGAGGGCGTCAAGAAGCTCGCGCTGATCCAGGAGGCCAACCGCCTCTTCACCGGATGTCGTCGCCTCCGCAGCCGTGGTCGGGTGCCCTACCCCGATCAGGACGCGATCCTCGAGAGCCTCCGCGGCTTGATCCGCGCCAAGCAGCCCAACCCCGAGCTGGCTCGCCAGCGGGTGACCGAGGTGCTGCGGATCGACCCGGCCAACACCGACGGCTGGCTGCTCAAGGGCGAGCTGCTCTCCAACCTCCGCGTCCAGGACGAGGAGATGGAGAAGCTCTACGTCGAGGCCCTGGAGGCCGCGCCGCTCCCCGAGCTCTACCACCACCACGCCGGCTTCCTGCTGCGCCGCCGCAGCAACCGCGGCAAGGCCATCGCCGTGCTGGAGAGCGCCGCCAAGGTCTACACCGAGGACGCCCGCATCCGCCGCCGGCTGGCTCGCCTGCATATGCTCGAGGGCGGAATGGAGCGCGCCGAGGCGCTGGTCCGAGAGGCCATGGACCTCGAGCCGGCGATGCCCGACACCTACTCCCTGATGGGAGCGCTCTACATCGCGCAGGGCCAGGAGCGCTGGCAGGACGCCGAGGACGCGCTCCGAGAGGCGCTGCGTCTGGATCCCGAGGGCGCCGTGCATCTCGTTCGCCTGGGCAGCCTCCAGCGCCTGCGGGGGCTCGTGGACGTGGACAACCGCGCCACCCTCTGGGCCGAGGCCCGCGAGGTTCTCGAGAACGCCATCAAGGACAACCAGCGCGTCATGGGCGCTGCCCTTGAGCTGTCCTGGCTGCTGCTGGACATGAACGAGGATCACGCCCGCGTGGAGTGGCTGCTGAGCAAGCGCCTGCACCAGCAGGACAACCAGCGTCGGGTGAAGCTCGCCCGCGCCCGCGCCATGAGCCGCACCGGTCGGCACAAGGACGCGGACGCCATCCTCCAGAAGCTGCACCGCAAGGACAACATGGACTACCAGGTCCTTGCAGCCATGGCCGAGCTGGACTTCGCCCGCAACAAGGTCTACCGCGCCGCGGATCACCTGAAGCAGGCCGTCGATGTCGCCCCCGAGACCGCTCCCGAGCGCGGCTTCTACGGTGAGGAGCTGGTTCGTCTGCAGACGCTGGTGACCTCCGGCGCCGCCCTGGACATCGAGAAGCAGGCTGAGGCCGCCGCTGAGGCCGCCGCTGTGGCTGCCGCTGTGGCTGCCGAGCAGGGTGTCCGTCGGGATCCCGGCACTACGACTCTCCGCCGCAAGGGCGAGCGCGGTCGCCACAAGAACGGCGAGCCCGTTGCTGAGGCCGCCGCCGAGGCCGTTGCCGCACCTGAGGCTGCTGCCGATGCCGCGCCTGAGACTGTCGCTGCCGAAGCGCCGGTTGAGGCTGCTGCGTCCGAGGCTGCTGTCGAAGCGCCGGTTGAGGCCGCTTCCGAGGTTGCCGCTCCCGAGGCTGCCGCCGAAGCACCGGTCGAGGCTGCTGAGGCGCCGGTCGAGGTCGCCGCGCCTGAGGCTACTGACGCCAGCGAGGCGCCTGCTCCGGAGGCGTGAGCCGAGGCGCGAGGAATGTGCAGCCCTGCTGGACGCGAGTCGTCAAGCAGGGCTGTTCTGCGTCAAGCAGGGAATCAGCAAGCAGGGCATCAGCCACCAGCTATCGGTTTGCGGCAGATTCTCAGACGCCTCGTAGGGCAGATTGAATAGCCGATAGCTGGTGGTTGATGCGAGCTTGGTTTCCTCCGTGTGCTGCGTGGGTCAGGCCCGGAACCAGGACCGCACCGTCTTCCAGAGCCCGGTGACAGCGTGGGGAGGCTGCACCATTACGGGGCTGGAGGGAGCGGTCGGGGTGCCGACCTCGCGCAGCGCGCGTTGGATGTAAGGGTCTGAAGTGTCGAGCTCAGCCGCGCGCTCGTACCAGTAGCGCGCCTTCTCCATGCGGCCCGTCCGGCGACGGATGTGGCCTAGGAGGAGCATGAGCTGCGGGGTGTCCTTTGACTCCATCAGCGTGTAGGTGTGCACGAGGCGCAGCACGGCGCCCTCAGTGCATCGACCGCAGAGATAGGCCGTGTATGCCCGCCAGGCCCGGTAGAGCATGCGCTCGGGCTCAGCGTGGCAGGCGTCGTCCAGGTAGGACAGGGCGACCTCGAACTCCTTTCGCCGGAGCAGGATCAGCGCCTTTTTGTAGGCAGCTTCTGCATCGTTGAGAGGAGTCTGGTAGTTCACTGCGGCCCCGCATCGGGAGTACAAATGAACGATAACCTAAATTCTCTCTATTTGGACAATTTTTATCTCTTAAATCTCGCACTCCTGAAACCACTCGGAATCTTCAGGGCTTGGCTCGCTTTGAGCCGGCCTTTCACAGTTCTCCATGTAGTCCCGGTACCATTCGCGGACGGCGCTTCGTTCAACGGGCGCCTCATCGTCATGGCAGGACTCCCAGAACTCGCTGGACTCATAGCCGTACAGCTGCTGGCTTAAGCAGCTGTCGTAGGTCTCAGGGGCGTTGCAGGAGCAGAACCCATCTGCCTGATCGAGCCACCACTCCTCGACAGTGTAGGGGCCGCAGGCGAGCAGAAATGTGAGAAACAACATGGGCCGCCCACTATCACAGCGGGGCGCCACCTACGAGCTTTGCCGCGCCTGTTGGGGGCAACGATTTGTCTCGCCGTCAGGTCGCCAGAGTTCCCGACAGCTCCAGGGCCTTCTGTTCCATGGCCTGGAGGAGGTCGCGGAGGTCCGCGGCGCGCTCGAACTCCAGCGCGGTCGCCGCGGCCTGCATCTCCTTGCGCAGCGCCTTGATGCGCTTGGGGAACTGGTTCAGGGGGATGTCGGGCATGTCGGGGGACGGGGCCGCTTCGGGGGCGGGGATCCGCAGGGAGTCTCCGGCGAGCAGCTCCGCCAGGGGGGAGTCCAGCGCCTTGCGGATGGTCTCGGGGGTGATCCCGTTGACCTTGTTGTGTTCCTCCTGGAGAGCCCGACGCCGCTCGGTCTCGCTGATCGCGTAGGCCATGGCGGGGGTGATGCGATCGCCGTAGAGGATCGCGCGGCCCTCGACGTTCCGGGCGGCGCGGCCGATTGTCTGCACCAGCGAGCGCTCGGAGCGGAGGTAGCCAGACTTGTCCGCGTCCAGGATGGCCACCAGCGAGACCTCGGGAATGTCGAGGCCCTCGCGCAGGAGGTTGATGCCGATGAGCACGTCGTACTCTCCGGCGCGGAGATCCCGGAGGATCTCGATGCGCTCCAGGGTGTCGATGTCGGAGTGCAGGTACTTCACCCGGACGCCGAGCTCCTTGTAGTAGTCGGTCAGATCCTGCGAGAGCTTCTTGGTGAGGGTGGTGACGAGCACCCGATCGCCGCGCGCCACGACGGTGCGGATCTGATCGAGCAGGTCGTCGACCTGGCTGCTGGCGGGGCGGACCTCGATGACGGGATCCATGAGGCCGGTGGGGCGGATGATCTGCTCGACCACAACGCCCTCACACTGCTGCAGCTCCCAGTCGCCGGGGGTCGCCGAGACGTAGATCGCCTGATTGATGCGCTCGTAGAATTCATCGAAGCGCAGCGGGCGGTTGTCGAGGGCGCTGGGGAGGCGGAAGCCGTGGCGCACCAGGGTCGCCTTGCGGTTGTGGTCGCCCTTGTACATGCCGCCGATCTGGGGGACGGTCACGTGGGACTCGTCGATGACCAGGAGCCAGTCGTCTCCGAAGTAGTCCATGAGGTTGGGGGGCGGCTCACCCTTGTCGGACCCGGTCAGGTGTCGGGAGTAGTTCTCGACGCCCGAGCAGTAGCCCAGCTCCTCGATCATCTCGAGGTCGTACATGGTGCGCTGCTCCAGGCGCTGAGCCTCGACCAGCATCTCCTTCTCTCGCAGCTCCTGGAGCCGCGCCAGCAGCTCGCTGCGGATGCTGGAGACCGCGCGCTCGATCTCTTCCTTCGGGGTGACGTAGTGAGAGGCGGGGTAGATACAGGTCTTCTCCAGGCTCTCCAGCCGCACGCCGCGCAGGGGGTCGATGACGGAGACGGCCTCGATCTCGTCGCCCCAGAGCTCCACGCGCAGCGCCCTGGAGTCCTCGTGGGCGGGGAAGATCTCGATCACGTCGCCGCGGGCCCGGAAGGTGCCGCGGTGGAAGGAGACCTCGTTGCGCTCGTACTGGATCTCGACCAGCTTGCGGAGGATGGCCTGACGGGAGATCTCCTTGCCCACCTCCAGCTGGAGGAGCATGTCGTTGTAGGCCTCCGGGCTGCCGAGGCCGTAGATGCAGGACACCGAGGCGATGATGATGACGTCCCGGCGCTCCAGCAGAGAGCGGGTCGCGGCGTGGCGCAGCTTGTCGATCTGATCGTTGATCGCGCTGTCTTTCTCGATGTAGAGGTCGTTCGCCGGGATGTACGCTTCGGGCTGGTAGTAGTCGAAGTACGAGACGAAGTACTCGACGGCGTTCTCGGGGAAGAGCTTCTTGAACTCTCCGTAGAGCTGCGCGGCGAGGGTCTTGTTGTGGGCGATGACCAGGGTGGGACGCTGGGTCTTCTCGATGACGTGCGCGACGGTCATCGTCTTGCCCGAGCCGGTGATTCCCAGCAGAGTCTGATGCCGCATCCCAGCGCCGAGGCCCTGGATGAGGCTCTCGATGGCGTGGGGTTGGTCTCCGGCGGGGGAGAACTCGGAGACGAGCTTGAAGGGCGGCATCAATCCCTCGGTGATAAAGGCGAACGGATCCACTATCCGAGTCAAGCATGCTGTTGATCCTGTTTCTGTCCTGCACCGGACCGGACGAAGAAACGCTCGCGCTGAAGGCGTGTGAGATGATGCCCGGGCTCAACGTGGATGCTGTCGGGATGACGCTCAGCGACGGCCTCTTCGAGGCATCCGAGCGCACCCTCTGGGCCGAGCGCGTGCCGTCGGTGGGGCTGGAGACCGTCGGCGTCGCCGGCCTCGGCGTCATCCGGGCCAACAGCTCCTGCGTCGTGCAGTCGCGAGCGGGCGACGCCTTCACCATGACCCGCACCGAGCCGGACGTGGACCCCACAACCCTCGAAGACAACCGCGACATCAAGAAGCTGGAGATGATCGATCGCAGCTTCACGCTTCGCGTGGTCCAGACCGCTGACGGCCCGCGGGCGGCGCTGCCGGAGGGCGGCGTCGCGGCGATCCGCGGGGCCGTGGCCGACGCGCAGAAGAGGCGCGACGCCGGCGACTACGACGGCGCGCTGGCGGCGCTGAAGGCTCAGTACGCCGCCTACCCCGATCCCATGCTGATCTGGGAGATCGCCGAGGTCGAGGCGCGGGCGGGGGCGGCTTCGAGCTTCTCCTGGGAGCTCCTGGACGGGGAGCGGCTGAGCTTCAGGCACGACGGACCGCAGGCGGTGGATCTGTCGCTGGTCGCGCGGGCGGGCGGGGTCTCGGGGACGCTGGCCCAGGCGGACATGCTGCCGGATCTTGAGATCGTCCTGCCGCTCCCGGACGCGCTGCTGGAGGCCGTCGAGGCGGAGGAGGCGATCGAGGTCGCCATCGAGCGCGTCTCCGCGTTTCCATGACCCCCGCGACGCGGAGCCCGGCGTGAGATCGCGCGCGCTCAGGGCGCTGGAGGACACGCTGGAGGGCGGAGAGGCGCCGGGGTGGCCTGGAGGGCTGGAGCCAGGCGCGGTCCGGCGCGCGCTCACCGAGACCCTCTCAGCGACCGTCTCTGGGCCCCTCTCGGAGCCCGCGCTGTCGGCGCTGGCCGCGATCTTCGCGCGCTGGTATCGACGCGGTCGGCTCGTCGCCGCGCCCGGGGAGGCGTCGGCGCGGGCCGCGCTGGACTGGCCGCAGCGGGGACTGGTGGTGGTGCCCTGGCCGACGCCGGCGCGGCGCGCGTCATTCTCCGTGGCCGCGGGCGAGGTGCGGTTGGAGCGGGTGAGCTTCGAGCCGGGCCCTGGCGCCAGGGTCACGCTGGACACCGTGACCCCGCTCTCCCTGAGCGGCGGCCACCTCACGCTGCGCTTCCACCACCGGCCCGGCGTGGGCGGACGCCAGGAGGTGCACGACCGCGCGGCCGTCGCCGCGGTGCTGGACGCGCTCCCTCCCCGGTGGCGGGAGCCCCTCGCGGCGGGAGGGCGGCGCTCGCTGCTGGCGCGCCAGCTCGCTCGCTTCACCGCGTCCTCGCCGTCCTGGCGGCTGGTCCACCCGGACCTGAGCGCGGTCCTCTCCCCTGCCCTGGACGCTCTCCTCCTGCCGCTGCTGGACGAAGCGGAGGGGGAGCTCTCGACGTTCCTGGCCGCTCGGGCGATGGGCCGGACGCTGATCGCCGGCCTGTCGGAGGGCGCGCGGTCGCTGCACGAGCGGTGGTGCGCCGCGCCGACGGCGCGAACGGACCGCTGGATCGTCTCACTGGATCGCCTCCCCGACGGCCTCCGGGCGCTCGCGCTGGTGAACCCGGCGCAGCGCCGCTGGTGGGCGGAGCACCTGAAGGTGACGGAGCCGGAGCGTCACGCCGCGCTGCCTGTCGACACGGCTCACTTCCCCGAGAGCTTCCGGGCGCGCGTCGCCGAGCGCTTCGCGGGTGAGATCCCGACGGGGATCTGCATCAAAGGTGAGAACCGCCGCGCGCTGTCCTGGCTCCAGGGACACGCGGCGGGCTCGGTGCGAGCCATCTACCTGGACCCGCCCTACAACACCGGGCTGAACTTCCTGGGGTACCCGGACCGCCTGCCCTCCGGCGTGTGGCTCAGCGCGATGGCCGACCGCTTCGCGCTGGCCCGCGAGCTGCTCCGTGAGGACGGCACGCTGTTCGCCTCGATCGACGATCGGGAGGGGGCGCGCCTGAAGCTGCTGCTGGGTGAGCTGTTCGGTGAGGAGAACCACCTGGCGACGCTGGTCTGGGAGAAGGTCCACACCCGAAAGAACTCCTCCCGGACGTGGTCCATCCAGCACGAGTACGTGCACGTCGTGGCTCGGGATGCGAAGCGATGGACGCGGCGCCTGATGCCTCGCGGCGACGCCACGGCCTACAAGAACCCCGACGACGACCCCCGCGGTCCCTGGAAGCCGGACCCCGTCACGGCGCACAACCCCTACGGCGCGGACTACACCATCACCCGCCCCGACGGCGAGGTGCTGCGGCCTCCGCCCGAGCGGTACTGGGCCTTCAGCGAAGAGAACTTCAAGCGGATGGAGGCCGCCGGGGCGGTGATCTGGGGGGAGCGGGGCTACCCGATGATCAAGCGCTACCTCGCGGACGTTCAGGACGGTCTGGTGCCGGTGACGCTGCTGAGCCGCAAGGTCGCGGGGGACAGCAGCCGGGCCCGGCGGGAGCTGCGCGAGATGTTCGGCGGCGCGCTGGTGTTCGACTATCCCAAGCCCGTCGCGCTGCTGCGCGAGGTGCTCTACCCGGCCACTCCCGACGCGGACGATGTCATCCTCGACTTCTTCGCGGGCTCCGGGAGCACGGCGCAGGCGGTGATGGGCCTGAACCGGCAGGACGGAGGCCGGCGTCGGTTCATCCTGGTGGAGCGGGGTGAGGTGTTCGAGAGGGCGCTGCTGGCGCGCGTTCAGAAGGCGCTGTTCGCCGATCGTTGGCGTGCGGGATGCCCTATAGAATCCGAGCCTTTGGGGCATTTAATACAGATCGTGAGCCTTAAACTCTGGGAAGAAACGCTGTTCCCGTAGAACGCCTCACGATCTCGCGCAGCACACGGTGCGGAGGCCCCCACGATCGGCTACCAATCGATCACGAGGCAGGCCGGAGAGCTTCGTTGCGCAACACACTTCAAATCTTGAGCGGCAGCGGACTGTGGACCGAGAGGTTCGACGCTACCGGAAAGCCTCTGCCCTGCGCACCGCGCGAGGGGTTGGTGTTCGAGCTGCGCTGTCGCGGGTGTCCCCGCACCGAGACATGGCGGATCCGAAAGGTGAACAGCCGGAGCTTCTACGTCGCCACCTGGGGAGCCCGGCCGCGCCGCGTCCCGCTGGAGCAGTGGGAGAGCTGGCTGGATGCGCTGATGCAGGAGGGGGAGCTGCGGCTGGTTGACTGCGCGCTGGCTCGACTGAGGCTCATCGAGGGCGGCGCCCGCTGAGCTCGCGCAGGGTCACTCGTGTCTCCGCTGGACTATCCCTCTTGGGTCTTCAGCAACGACCGGAGCCGTGAGAGCTCGTGCTCTGCCTCGCGCAGCGCCCGATCTTTGTCCGCTAGCGCCGCGCTCTTCTCCTGCAGCGCCGCGCTCTTCTCCTGCAGCGCCGCGCTCTTCTCCTGCAGCGCCGCGCTCTTCTCCTGCAGCGCCGCGCTCTTCTCCTGCAGCGCCGCGCTGGTTTCAGCGAGCTCCGAGTTCATCTCTGAGAGCGCTGCCTTTGTCTGGTCGAGTTCTTCCTGCGCCTCTTTCATGGAGTTCTCGATGGTGAGTTGGACACGCTGAGCGTCCAGTCGGGACAGGTAGCGGTGGTACTCCCTCTCTTTTTCGGAGAAGGCGCTCAGAGTCGACATGGCTTGCCTCATCTCGCGGGTGTTGAGCTCGGTGGGGAGCTGGGTCCAGTGTCCAGCCTCTCTCAAGAAGTACACCCAGCGTCCCTCATCGTCCAGAGTCGCGCTGGGGTGTCGCCACTTTGGAAGCTCCAGCACGAAGATGGAGCAGTGCTCGCTCAGGCGGCTGCCCGTCTGATGATCGTACAGCTGGAAGTGATGCCGCCAGGCGCTGGAGCGGGGGAACTGCTTGCCGTTGACCAGCCAGATGGCGACGGCGGGCGTGAGGGTCTTGTAGTCTCGCCCCTCGGTCAGCTGTGAGCGGTAGACCTCCGCCCAGGTGTAGAGCTGGCGCTCCGCCAACGCCGGGTGCAGCGCGAGCTGGATCTCGACCTGAAACCAGCTCCCGCCCGCCTCGTGGGCCTTGATGTCGACGACCGTGAGCTTGGCGCTCTCGTGGGTCTTCTCGTTGAAGGGGCTCAGGAGATCCACCGCCACCACCGGCGCCGCGGGTCGGATCACCGCGTTCAGGAAGTTGATGAGGAGGTTCTTGTTCTGCTCGGAGCCGAGCAGCGCCTTGAAGACGCAGTCGACCTTGGGATCAATCTTGTGTTTCATCGTCGGCTTCCTTCGGGGTTGCGGGGAGTAGCTGCGCGCGCAGCGGCCGCTTCAGGGCCTCCGCCAGGGCTCGCGGGGTGCGACCGGCGCGGTCGAGCTGGTGGGGGTCGGCGCCCGCGGCGAGGAGCTGTCTGGCGGCGTCCGGGGCGTGACCCCAGGCGCGTACGGCCATGTGCAGCGGCGCGCCGTCGGCGCAGGGGCTGTCTGGGGAGAGCCCCAGCGAGAGCAGCCAGTCGAGGACGTCCAGGCGCGCGTAGCGGGCGGCGTCGCAGAGGGGCGGGCGGGGGCCGTCGGACAGGGGCGCGCCGAGGTCGTGGAGGAGCCGCGCGGCGTCGAGGTTGCCGCCTTCGATGGCGAGGGAGAGCGGGGTGTCGCCGCTCGGGGTCGATGCCTGGGGATCGGCGCCGTCATCCAGGAAAGCCCTGACCTCTTCGAGGCCGCCGCGGTGGGCTGCCTCCGCCAGCGTCGAGGGAGGCGGGGCGGGCGGGGGCGGCGGGAGAGGGTCGGCGCGGTGCTCGGGGAGGGGGCGCCACTCGGACCAGCCCATGCCCGGGCGCCACGTCCGCCAGGACTCGTCGCGGCCATCGGAGCGAAGCTGAACCGTCCCATCGCGGTCGGTGCGGAAGAGGCGCGCCGGGTGAAAGCGCCGCGCGACCTCGGGGGCGGGGTGTCCGTAGCGGTTGCTCCTGCCGCAGGAGGCGACCGCCGCGCGAGGGGCCAGCCGATCGATGAGGGCCGGCGTGGATGAGGTTCTGCTCCCGTGGTGGGCGACCTTGAGCCAGGAGACCGGCTCGGCCAGGGGCAGCAGCGCGGTCTCTCCCAGGTGCTCGATGTCTCCCGTGAAGAGGACGCTGGTCTCGCCGTGGGCGAGGCGGAAGACGATGGAGCCTTCGTTCAGATCGTCGGTGACCGCCAGCAGGGTCGGGGTGGGCAGCAGCGCGTCCAGGCCGGGATCGCCCGGGAGGCGGATGGGGATCGACCGCCGCGCGGCGATCGCTGAGAGGGCGAGGAAGTCGTCCTCGCCCGGTCTGGGGAGGCGCGGCAGCCAGAGCGCGCCGATGTCGAAGGCGTCGAGTACGTCCGGGAGGCCGCGAGCGTGATCCGGGTGGGGGTGAGAGAGGACCACGGCGTCCAGCCGCTGGATCCCCCGTCGCCGGAGGTAGCGGGTTGTCGCGACCGGGCTGGGGCCGCCGTCCACGAGGAGGCGCCGGCCGCCGAGCTCCACCAGCGCGGCGTCTCCCTGGCCGACGGAGAGGAAGGTGACGCGCAGCTCATCGTCAGGCGGCGAGGCTCGAAGCCCGAGCGCCAGCGTCGCCAGCGAGGCCGCCGCCAGGGGCCTTCGGATCATCACAACGGCCAGCCCCAGGGCGAGGACGCCGAGCGGACCAACGGCCGGGTGGAGGACCGGCGCCTGCTCGTAGAGGCCTGGCAGCGGCCCGTCGAGGCGCCCCAGAATGTAGAGCAGCAGCGAGATGAAGCCCTCGGCGCAGGGCTGGCTGAGGGGGACACCGAAGCGCGCCAGCACGGCCAGCGGCACGATGAGGAAGGCCAGCGTCGTCGCCGCCAGGTTGCTCAGCGGCGCGATCAGCGACAGCTCCTGGAAGATCCAGGCGGAGATGGGGAGGGTGCCCGCGGTGGCGCCGATGGTGATGGCGACGCTGTTGACCAGCCACACAAGCGGTCGCGGCGTGTCGGGGGGCAGCAGGCGGGTGAAGCGGGGGACGACCAGCAGGATCCCGGCGACGGCGCCGAAGGAGAGCTGGAAGCTGACGCCGCGTACCGCCGCGGGTGAGGCCAGCGCGACCAGCGCGGCGGCGAGCCCCCAGTGGTTCCAGGTCAGCGCCTGGCGATCGCTCGCCCTCGCGAGGATGACCACGGTCCCCATCAGCGCCGCCCGCTGCGCGGAGACCGACCACCCCGTCAGCCAAGCGAACGCCCAGGCGGCGGCGATGGTCGAGAGGGCCGGCAGCCAGCGGAGGTGGCCGCCGCGCCACAGGAGCGCCACGGGGCGCAGGAGCCAGAGCAGCCCGAGGTAGACCGCTCCGGAGACGACCATGACGTGCAGCCCGGAGACCGCCAGGAGGTGCCGTGTGCCCGTGCGCGTCAGCAGCGCGTCCGTCTCCTCCGAGACCTCGCCGCGATCGCCGCACGCCAGCGCCTTCAGCAGCGCCTCGTGGTGGGCGCCGTCAAAGACCTCGCAGCGCGGGCCGTCGCCGCTCGAGGTCGAATACGAGCGGACCTTCAGGGTTGAAGTGATGCCCGCGAGCGCCGCCTCTCTGGAGGGATCCGGTTCACCTGGGAGGGCCGCGCGCCACGGAGGCTGGCCCCGCCCGACGGCGCTGATGTGGCTGCCGGTCGGCGGCGGCGGCTCGCTGAAGCGCAGCCGAAGTCGCCCCTGAGCGGGGGCGTCATTGAGGGTCGAGAGCGCCAGATCGGCTCGAAACCCGGAGGTGGAGACGACGAGCCCGGTGACCGACGCCTCCCCCGCGATCGTGGGCCCGACCGGGAGCCGAGCCGGCGCGGCGGAGCCCGCCAGGAAGGCCGCGGCGCAGGTCGCCGCGAGGGTGAGGCCGTTGCTGCTGCGCCGCATCGCGAGGAGCCCCAGCCCGCCGCAGCTCGCGGCCGCGAGCAGACAGCCCGCCGCGGCGGGTTGCCACAATGGCCACAGCCAGACCGCGAAGACCAGGGAGAGGCCGGGGAGGAGCAGTGGTGCGTTCATGCCCACCGAAGAGCAAGGCCCGTGCCCGCGAGTCGGAGCTACAACCCACTGAAAATACGTTGGTACATGTCGTCGAGTGTCTGACACCCCCCTGTCGAAGATGCTCGAGTTCCGACACCCCCCGCCGTCCAATCAGCGGATGTCATGTGTGTCGCGTCGCGTCGCGGTCTGTGCTCAAGCGCGCGCTGGCTTGCGACGAAGAGCGACAAAGGCCGGCGCGGCTCCCTTCCTCTCGCGCTGGCGGGGGAGACACAATGTTCTGGCGACGGTCGTCCAATACACCCACGCTCAAAGAGGCCCCGGACAGCGGCGGCGTCCCGTCAGCGGGGCCGCCCAGGAGCATCCAGGTCGACGTCGAGGTGGTCCTGAGGCGGTGCTTCAGGATCATCCTCGAGCGCCCCCAGGTTGTGATGATGGTGGACGCCCGCCGCTCCGTTCGCATCCCCGTGGTGCCCTCGGACGGACTGCAGGCAGAGGTTGAGAGCGCGGGTGAGACCTGGCGATGCTCCGTGTCTGATCTGAGCCGGGGGGCGTGGGCCTGACGGCGCGGGCTGGGATGCGCTTCGTCCCCGGCGAGCTCCTGCGGGTACACCTGACGCACGAGCAGGTCGCGCTGACGGTCGAGGGCATGGTGGCCCGGCAGATGGGCGAGGTGCTGGGGGTCAAGTTCGAGGTGGACGAGGCGTCGGAGCTGGCGGCTCGGCTCGGGGGGCTGGTGTCGACGGTCGAGCGGCGGTGGCTCCGCAGGGAGCGCGTGGTGTGAGCGGATATCGCTCCTCAAGGATCCCGTCAGATGCGACGAAAGGTCCGACTGAGACGCTCTTCAGCGGAGGGGAGTGAGTATGTTCTGGCGCCGGGAAAACAAGAAGCCTGTAGCCGCGAAGACGGTCGAGCCGCAGGTGCCGCACGCGGTCCACGGTGAGGTGGGGTCAGCGCTGAAGCGCTGCATCCAGGAGAAGACGGAGATCGCGGTGACGCTGGGGTACCCGCCCCGGGTCTTCGTCGGGCGTCTGACTCACGCGGGCAAGAACACCATCGTCCTGAACATCCCGGATCTCGAGCGCGGCGGCATCCCGCTGGCGGGGCACATCTGCGGCGCGGTCTTCCACCATGGGCCCCGATCCGGCGGCTTCCTGGCCGCGATTCGGGAGATCAGCGACGAGACCATCGTGCTCGAGCGGCCGGCGATGGTCACCTATGTGGACGCGCGCCGCTCCTTCCGAATACCGGTGTCCCCGTCCGATGGTCTGGAGATCCAGCTCACGGACAGCGAGGGCGCCTGGCCCTGCAAGGTTCTCGACCTGAGCCGCGGCGGCATCGGCCTGCGCTTCCGCCAGGAGCACACGCTCCTCACCGGCTCCATCGTTCAGATCCGGTTCACCTGGGGGGGCGTCTGCTTCGAGATCACCGGGCTCGTCGCGCGTCAGATCGAGGGCATCCTCGGGCTCATCTTCAACGTCGAAGACGAGCGTCCCGAGTCCGCTCAGCTCCACGAGATGATCAGCGCCATCGAGCGCAACTGGCTCCGCCGTGAGCGCGAGTCCATGCTCTGATGCATGTCCCCGCGCTCGCGGGGCGGGTCAGACAGCCAGCGCCACGGCCAGCTCGGCGGCGGGATCGATGTAGCGGAGCTGGTAGAGCAGCGGCCCAGCGACGCTGACGACCTGATCCTGCTGAGCCTTGGAGAGGTTCTCGCGCCACTTCTCCATCGCGCGGGTGTGCACCGCTCGTGAGATCTGCGAGGTGCTGGACTCCAGCATGGAGACCGAGACCCCGGCGTCCTGGTGGCGGAGGACCGCCTCATCCCAGGGCTCGCCCAGCCAGGCCATCACGGCCTCCATGACGGCGCGGGGGCGCTGAACGAGGTCTTCGTAGCGGACCTCGAGGTAGCGACCGGGGACCGACGCGGCCTGATCCCTGGCGACGGAGACCACCTCGCTCCAGTACCGGGCCGCCGCGCCCGCGTCCTGGCAGTACTCCAGGCGCTGTCCCGTGGAGGGGTTGATCCAGTTCTGCTGGAGCAGGCTGGCGGCCACCGCGCGGCCGTCACGAACGACATGGATGAAGCGCGCGCGGGGGAAGAGGCGCCCCAGCGTGCGGGTGTGGATCACGTTGTGCGGGGTCTTCTCGGCGATTCGGGGGGCGTCTCCGCCCAGGCCCTTCATCAGCGCGTCCAGGAAGGCGCGGGTGGCGTTGTCCAGGATGGACTCGTCGACGCCCGCCGCGGTGAGATCCCGACCCATCGCGGTCCACCACTGCTCACGGAGCGAGCACATGGCGGGCACGAGCTTCGCCTCCGGTCCGCAGTGGAAGCGGGGGTGCGCGGCCAGCATGGCCCGGAACAGGGTGGTGCCGCTGCGTCCGGCGCCGCCGATGAAGACGTAGTTGGGCTCCCCGTCGTCCTCGGGGGTGATGCCGAACTCGGCGAGCACCTCGTAGACGAGGGCGGTGATGCCGGGCAGGAGCTGCTCGCCGCGTGGCTCGAGCAGCGTCTCCAGGAGATCGACCCGGTTCGAGCGCAGCAGCTTGGTGATCAGCCTGCGCAGCTTATCGGCCGCGGGCCGACGCTCAATGGTCGGCGCGGGCTGGCGAGCCAGCAGCGCGGCGACGGCGGTCCACTCTGACGGCGCCTCGCCGATCGCGCTCTTGTAGAGGCCGCAGAGCACGGCCTGCTCGTACATCACCGGGCGGCGGTGGTGGGAGATGAAGCCCTTCTCGGCGAGCTGCGCGGCCCGCTTGATCAGGATGCCGTGCTCATCGAAGTTCCCCGTCGCCTCGCAGGCCAGCCCGGCCAGCAGCCAGGGATCCGGCCGCTCCTCGACCATCAGGGGCTCCAGGGAGCGGATCGCCTCCTCGGGCTCGCCCACCTCGATGAGCGCCTCGGCGCGCCCCAGCAGGGCGTCGATGTAGCCGGGCTTCACGGCGTAGACGGTCTCAAAGGTCCAGAGCGCGTCTTCAAAGCGCTTCTGCAGCAGGCGGATCGTGCCCAGGCGGACGCCCGCCGCCCAGGAGGTCGCCCCGGGGGAGACCTCCTCGGCGAAGATCCGGCCCTTGTCGGCCAGGGCGCCCTCGTAGGCCTCCGCGGCCGCTTCGAGGTGGATGTCCGTCGCCTCCGGGATGTCCGTAGCCAGGGCGAGCTGCTCGTGGGCCGCGCCCAGGAAGAGCTTCAGGTTGGGGTGATCGAAGCCCATCGCCCGCGTCGCCTCGCAGGTCTCTATGGCGCTCTGGTAGTCCTTGTTCTGGAGCTGGAAGAACGCGCGGAGGCTGGCCAGCGAGACGCCAGCGGGGCGGACACCGCCCGCCGCGCACACCGCCGTCAGCGACTCCCAGCCGGCCTCGATGGTCTCCCAGGCGGCGGCGTTGTCGCCGGCGCGCATCTGCTCACGGGCGAGGTAGGAGCGGTAGGTGGGGCGGTCGGGGGTCAGGGCGACCTGCTTCTCGAGCATGCGCAGGTTGCGCTCCGACTTGTTGCGGCTCTCCCAGATGGAGGGCACGTAGCCGTAGTGGACGATCGACGCGTCCACGCGCCGGATCCGTCGCTTGCCGGCGGTGATCCACTCGGTGACATCCTCGTGGATGTGACCGGACCAGGCCAGATCCGGGGTGCGCCGCAGCAGGCGCGGCAGGAGGATGGGCTCGTCCTTGCGGGCGGCGCCCGAGAGCACGTCCTCCAGCGTCGCGGTCATGTCCGAGGCGTTGTGCAGCGGCAGCAGCCCGCAGTCGAGGGCGTCGCTCTCGACCGCAGCGCGAATAGCGGCGCCTTGATCCGGCCCCAGCCGCTCGTCGGCGTCCAGCACGAGGAGCCAGTCTCCGGTGGCCGCCTTCAGCGAGGCGTTTCGCGCCGCCGAGAAGTCGTCGCACCACTCGAAGCGGACCACCCGCGCACCCGCGGCCTCCGCCAGCTCGACCGTGCGGTCCAGGCTGCCGGTGTCCACGACGATCATTTCATCAACGACTCCCCGGACACTCTCCAGGCAGTCAACGATCATCGCCTCTTCGTTCTTGGCGATGAGACACAACGAGATCCGAGGCATCCGAGCTCCCAATTCAGGGAGGCGAGGTCGGACGGAGCCTGGGGAAGTTGAGGAGTTTGCTAGTTCGAAGCGGTCGAGGGGTACTGGGCGTGCAGGGTCTTGGTCTCGATCTCCGCGTGATCGCCTTCGGGGACGACGTGGGCGAGCTGCACCATGTCCTTGCCCACCGCGATGACCACCATCCCCACATCGGGGAGCATGGAGCCAGGCGCTACGATCAGCTCCTCACCGTCGGGCATGCCGAGCGCTGCCTTGGGGGGCTGGCGGGTCTCGAAGGTCTGCACGAGGCGGACACCCCAGGCGGCTTGAGCGGCCACCCCCACGGGGGCGGCGTCGCCCGCGTCGTCTTCTTCCGAGGCGCCTTCGGCGGCCTCTTCAGCGTCCACGGCGGCGTCTCCTTCGCTGTCCGCGCCGTCTTCAGCGCCCTCGGCGCCCTCGGCGGCCTCTTCGACCTCGGCCTCGGTGTCAGCGACGTCCTCGGCGCCCTCATCGCGGTTCACCTTCACCAGGTTGCCCTGGGAGTCCCGCTCGAACTTGCCCCAGGGCTCCTCGGCGTCCGCGATAGCGTCCTCGTATTGGGTGAAGCGGGGATCTTCACCGGCTGGCGGCGCGGCGCTCGGAGACTCGACCACCGGCTCCGCGATGGGATCCAGCAACGCCCAGGAGGGCTCCACAGGGGCGCACCCGAGCATCAGCATCCACAACGACATTCCACACTCTCCTGGCCGGACTGCGGAGAGCTTAACCCGCCGCGGCCCTCTACTCCCCGTCTGCCTCTTCGCCCTGCATGTAGCCGAGCTGCTCCAGCAGCTCCCGATCCTCCTCCGACAGCGTCATGTCAGCGCCGCGGGCCTCCCCGCTGAAGCGCAGGGCGCCGTCTTCGGGGGGCAGCGGTCCGCCGGCCGCGCGGTAAGGCCCCGCGCCGTCGTGGCGCACCTCGGCGTCGGCGGGGACGACCGCGAAGCGCGCGCCCTGCTCAGCCGACACCGTCAGCGGCGAGCGGAGGATGCGGCCGTCGGAGAGGATCTTGCCGTCGGTCTCGATCGTGCCGGGGGCGGCCTCCCAGGGAG
>Ga0316204_10005792_pt1 | contig 19898 bp, 17 predicted proteins | sample 6monrhotite_MG_2_FD_205661 | JGI IMG/M metagenome (GOLD analysis project Ga0316204, IMG submission 205661) | Microbial mat bacterial communities from mineral coupon in-situ incubated in ocean water Damariscotta River, Maine, United States -... | ecosystem: Environmental > Aquatic > Marine >...
TCACCGGAATTGATATGGGTGATGCCAATTTAACGATTGCCAGGATGCATCTGTATGAATCTGGCGAAAAAGTGCATTATGAAAAAATAACGGTCGAAGCATTAGCAGAGCAAAAACCCGGATATTTTGATGTCGTGACCTGTATGGAAATGCTGGAACATGTACCGGATCCCGGCTCCATTATCCAGGCCTGTCAAAAACTGGTTAAAGCCGATGGCCACGTGTTTTTCTCCACCGTTAATCGCAATGTAAAATCTTATGCTATGGCCATTATTGGTGCCGAGTATATTATGAAATTACTGCCTAAGGGCACGCATGACTTTAAAAAGTTTATTCGCCCTGCTGAACTGGACCAGTGGATCAGGGCTGCTGAACTAAAAACACAGCACATTTCAGGTATGACCTATAACCCGCTAACCGGTAATTGTGTGCTCAGTGACGATACTGATATCAATTATCTGCTCCATGCCCGCCCTGTTGATGCTTAAATTTGTTTTGAATAATACAATGATAAAAGGCGTTCTTTTTGATCTGGATGGTACTTTTGCGGATACGGCACCCGATCTGGCTGCGGCTTTAAACCAGGTACTGAGTGAAGAAGGCAAAGCCCCGCTAACATTTGAAAACATCCGTCCGGTGGTTTCTCACGGCGGCGCCGCACTCATTAGACTTGGCTTTAACATATCAGATCAAGATACTGAATTCAAACGAATAAAAAAGAGATTTCTTTCAATATATTTAGCAAATATCAGCGTTTTAACCACCGTATTCGACGGTATTGATGAGCTACTTGATGTGCTTGAAAACAAAGATATTGCCTGGGGAATTGTGACTAATAAACCCAGTTGGCTGACGGATCCCTTAATGGAGCAACTGGGTTTCACTACCAGAGCCGCTGCCATTGTCAGTGGTGATACCACCAATGAGAGTAAACCGCATCCGGAACCCCTATTTCATGCTTGTCGAGAAATGAACTGCCGGCCTGAAGAGTGTCTGTATGTTGGTGATGCAGAACGGGATATTATAGCCGGTAATCGCGCCGGAATGCTCACTTTAGCCGCCCTTTTTGGTTACATCGAGCCCAATGACAGGCCTGAAAACTGGGGGGCTGACGCCATGATCAAACATCCTCTGGACATTGCCGCCTTTTTATAGCCGGTACTCTTTCCCACCGTTTTTAATAACTGAATTCATCAGTTATTGCTGTCATCCAATGCACTATCGACGGCTTTTCTGGTGTCATTGTAAATTTCTTTACTTTTCTGACTGACGTCTTTTTGAAGTTGTTCCAGTTTCTTAGCTAATTCTTTCATATTGGTTTGTTCAGCAAACGGATTGGTCATTAATGGCTGGTCCTTGCCCAGATTGACACCGACCCACATACCAATTATGCCCCCAATTAGTAAACCAAGTATTAAATCTTTCATTGTTACAGCCTTAAATATGCATCAGAAATAAAAAACAGTTGTATCTGTTTTTTATGTTTATAATAGTTATTATTTTTATTTAATTTTCATAGTTATCAGAAGTATATTACACATTCACCACAAAAGTGTACATTATTCTCTATTTTATAAGCAAATTCATTACAAATGTTAAAATTACCACAGCAATTACACTACGCCTACAATCATTGTCTGAATATTGCCAGCAGTCATTATGAAAATTTTCCCGTGGCATCCCGATTACTCAGTAAACAGATACGTTTTCCAGTCAGTGCTGTATACGCTTTTGCCCGTTGCGCCGATGACTTTGCAGATGAAGGCAATTTCAGCAATCAGCAACGTCTTGAACGTCTAAACAATTTTGCTAGTGAATTACAGCGGATTGAACACTATCTGAGTACGGATTCATCTCAGCCACATCATAGTGACAACCTAATTTTTATTGCCCTGGCCGATGTGATCAAAAGGTATCAGGTACCGGTACAATTATTTCATGATCTGCTCAGTGCTTTTAAAAGTGATGTGACCACCACGCGATATCAGAGCTTTAATGACATCCTGTCTTATTGTCGCTTGAGTGCAAATCCGGTTGGTCGAATATTATTATATTTGAATAACAGCGCCAATAATGTCAATTTTGAATATTCCGATGCCATTTGCACCGGCCTGCAATTGATCAATTTTTATCAAGATATTAGCCAGGATATCGATGAGAATGATCGGCTCTATATCCCATTAGACGAACTACAGCAATTTGGTGTCCGCATCAGTGATATTAAAACGAAAACAAATAATGCCCAGACCCGGGCATTAATGACCTTGCAAATCCAGCGAGCCAGAGAACTTTATTACTCGGGTAAACCTTTGTGCGCCAATCTTTCTGGACGTTTTGCTCTGGAAATCCGTACTATTTTCTCCGGTGGCAGTATGATTCTCGATAAATTGGCGGACAATGTTGCATCCATCTATTCACGCCCCAGGTTAACGAAGAGCGACAAACTCAAAATCATTGGGCAAGGGCTGTTTTCAAGGCCCTGATTCAGGATGAGATATTCACTTGCCTTTGTCGCAACAAAAAAAGACAATAGTAACACTTTTTTATGCGTTTCATTTAAATTGCCTCCGGACTCAATAATTTATGACTACAGCATTTTCACCACTGATTACATCTCCCAGCCTGGTCCACCGACGTTTAACCCGTGATTTAACTCTTCTGGTCTTATTATTAATCTCCCTGTTCCTGATTTTGTCGTATTTCTACTCCAAACAGATACAAAATGATATTAGTCTGTCCATAATCAACTCTGCCAAAAAGCTGGTCATTGCCAAAAACAACCGGATATTTGAGCCCATCAGTAATAACCTCAATTTATCCAGAAAGTGGGCTCAACTTGAATCCCTGACTACCGACAAACAAGACGTTTTTAATAAACGCTTTATCCCCATTTTAGAAACCTTGCCGCAAATTTCATCGGTTATTCTGGCCAGTTCTGAGGGTAAGGAATATTTTTTTACCAAAAAGGATGGTAACTGGTTGTCCAGACACATTGATCCCGAAAAACTGGGCACAAACACGGCTCAATGGCGTGTCTGGAACAGCAATAATCAATTGATGAAAGAATGGCAGGAAAAGACACAGTATCAATCCCAGAATCGTCCCTGGTATCAGTTGGGATTGACGACAGATGCTAACACACCGATAAAATGGACCATGCCATATAGTTTTTATACTCAACAAATTCCCGGAATTACCGGTGTTACCAGCTGGTCTGATAAAAACGATATTAGTTATATTCTGGCCTTTGACGTCACACTTTCAGATATAGCTCAATCCCTGTCAGCTATCAGTGTCAGTCAAAATGATATGTCCTTCCTAATCAGTCCAAAAGGAGAAGTTATTCTACCACCAGGCAATAAACACATTGTCATGGGTTCTTCTCAAGACGGAAGTTTATATGCGCCAGGAAATGATAGCGATAATTATGTCATTTTTGATTCAGTCACCAACTGGGTAAACAATCAAAGTCCGCTTGATCAACCGGGTTCCTTCTCCCGTAATAACAAGCGCTGGTGGTATAAGTTCTTTGTCCTGGATGCCTATCATAATTCTATCTATGCCGGCGTCATTGCCCCGGAAAAAAACCTTATGGATATTTTTACTGAAAATATTCGTTTTATTATTGCCGGAATCATATTACTGCTGGTTGTAGCGGTAGTTATGGCCAATGTTTTAGTAAAAAAATATGCCCATCAACTCAAGGACTTACCAAAAACCAGCATTTCCAAAGCGGACTTTGCCAATGAAATCTATGAGCTCCTGCGCCTGGGAGAAAGCGAGACGCTGGAATTCAAGTCAACCATGAGAAAAAACCTTAAAACTGGAAAAAATGGTAAAGAAATTGAGATTGCCTGGTTAAAAGGTCTGGTGGGTTTTATGAATACCTCTGGCGGAATCTTACTGATTGGGGTAAATGACGACGGAGAAATCCTGGGCATTGAAGCGGATGAGTTTGAAAATGAGGATAAAATTCTACTGCATTTCAAAAACCTGCTCAGTCAACATATCGGCCTGGAATTTTCAAATTTCATTAATTTGATTATTAATAAAATTGACGCTAAAACGATACTTGTTATTGAATGTGAAAGAGCTGATCGCCCTGCTTTTTTACATAACAAAAATGAAGAATCTTTTTATATTCGCAGTGGTCCTGCCAGTGTTAATTTAAGTATTAGCAAGGTGATTAAATACATTCAAAACCGCTATTGAAAGAATCTTTTGCGCTATACCATTATTTATATAGTAATGAAGCCGACAGGCCATCACCTCTATGTGCTTTCCTCAAAGTCCATCTGTATGCCAACGGCCATTCCTGCGCGTGAGAACTTACCATGGTAACGGCGAGCTTTTTCCAGATCATTAGTTTTCTTAATCACGATGCGTGCGGTATTTTCATTAAAAAATTTATTGTCAACTTCATCAATAGATAAACGCGTAATATTGGCCAAATTTTTTAACACTTGCTTCTTATTAAAGCCAGTGATAATTTCACCCATAAAAACCACCGAGTAGTTGACTTCTTTATCGATCACAGACATAGTATTGTTCCTTTAATATCAATAACATCGGTTTAGATGTATGCACCAGTACCACTTAGATTTATAGCAATAGCTCATCAACCAATAAAGCTTAAATCTAAAACACTAACCTAAGACACTCGAACCAATGTTACATAGTATATAATAGTAGATTATCGACAAAAATTTTGTGAGATATATTAAAATTTACAACTTTATTCCTTATTTTGCACCTAAATAGAAGTGATCGATGACCCCAGACGAATACTGTCAGGAAAAAACTCAGCAAAGTAGTTCCAGTTTTTATTATAGTTTTTTATTTTTGAGTGATGTTCAACGTCAGGCTATGACAGCTTTATATGCGTTTTGCCGTGAAGTTGATGATATAGTTGATGAATGTTCCGATGATTATGTCGCAGCAAATAAACTGAACTGGTGGCGTGAAGAGGTTCATGCAATATTTCATGGCCAGGCCAATCATCCCGTTGGGATTGCCTTGCAAACTGCTATAAAAAACTATGCACTTAAAGAATCCTTATTTCAGGAACTTATTTCCGGAATGGAAATGGATCTGCAGATAAAAAAGTATTCAAATTTTAACGAATTATCTCTTTATTGCTACCGGGTAGCGAGTGTTGTTGGCTTGCTGACCATTGAAATACTCGGTTATAAAAACGCAATCACCCATGATTATGCTCACAATCTTGGTATTGCATTACAGCTTATTAACATTTTAAGAGATGTTAAAGAAGATGCCGCCCGTGGACGTATTTATATTCCCCAGGATGAATTACAACAATTTTCAGTCACTCAGGACATGCTCGTCAAGGGTCAAAGTAATGACAACACCCGAAAATTATTTGAATTTCAGGCGCAAAGAGCTGAAAACTATTATGCTAAGGCTTTCTCTTCATTAACTCAAGCCGACCGTTATTCTCAACGAACCGGAATAATAATGGCTGAAATATACTATGCCTTACTAAAAAAAATAAAAGCGGAAAATTACCCTGTTTTACAGCAGCGGATAAGAATCTCCAAACTTAAAAAACTCTGGATTGCCTGGACGACCGCCCGCCGTGAATACCGACTCATGCACAAAAATTCCTAACGACTCAGAAAGTGATGCCATAATCATTGTTGGTGCGGGCTGGAGTGGCCTCGCCTGCGCAGTCACTCTGGTCCATCATGGCTATAAGGTCTGTTTACTGGAGTCAGCCCGACAGATAGGTGGCCGAGCAAGAAGCATCGAGTTTAAAGATCAGTTTTCCAATCATGCGATAGATAATGGCCAACACATCATGCTTGGTGCTTATCATTATACCCGTGATTTGCTTCATATCCTGAGGCTTGACGAAACTGAAATACTGGAGCATAAACCGCTTGAATTAAAAATGTTCTCACCTGAGCATGAAAACTTTCACTTCAAGGCCCCGCTTCTGCCAGCACCTTTTCACCTGTTGTATGGGTTATTATCGCTGACAGGGCTATCACTAAGGTCACGTATCAAAGCAATAAAATTTTCTTTAGCTCTGGCGTTATCCAACTACAATCTGAAACAGGATATCAGTGTCAGCACTTTATTAAAACAACATGCACAAACAGAAGAAATTATCCTTACTCTTTGGGAACCGCTTTGCCTGGCAACGATGAATACCCCGATTGACTACGCATCAGCAAGCGTTTTTTTAAATGTTCTTAAAACCAGTTTTAGCAGCAAAAGACAGGACTCGGATTTATTATTTTTTAGACACGATCTTTCGAATTTTTTTTGTCTCCCTTCATTAAAATATCTACAAAAAAATAACAGCCGAATTCACTGCGCTCATAAAGTAAAAAGTGTTGAAATCATTCCGGCAAAGGACACACATTCAGCAATGCAATTTTGCATCAATACACAAGCTCAAAACTTTCACAGTCAACAGCTTATTCTGGCAACACCTGCGCACATAAGCGATAAGCTGTTGCTCAGCATTAATAAACATCACTCGTTACAGGGTAAGACTGTTCTTAGACCCGATAATGCCTCTTTATTGTTCGCTTATGAACCCATTTGCACTATTTACCTACAATACCCTGAACACATTAAGCTGTCTGAACGAATGATTGGATTTTTTAATACTACGGCTCAATGGGCTATCGATCGTTCACTAAATCATCAACCGGGTTTAATCGCTGTGGTGATCAGTGGCCCGGGTCAACATACTCAAATGGATTCTGAAGCCCTGGTGCAGACCATACATCAGGAGTTGCGTTTATCTGTGATTGATCTGCCAAAACCGCTTTATTATAAAATCATCACTGAAAAAAAAGCCACGTTTAGTTGCCGCGTTGACATTAACAAACAACGCCCACTGAATACGACTCGGTTACCTGGCCTTTTTCTGGCAGGAGACTATACTGATACTAAATATCCATCAACACTTGAAGGTGCAATTAAAAGTGGTGTATTAGCTGCCAGAGAAGTTATAAAAAATAGCACTGATTCTGTTTGTTAATATTTTTCATTTTCTCACTAAACATTGACATATATACTGCTTCAGCAGTATTCACTGCTTGATGGTAAATTAAAATATGTCTAAAATTGTCATTTAAGATTTTTCAAAGAGGATTTTCCCAATGTACAACTATTCTGCACCCTCTAATTTATTAGCAGATCGAGTGATAATGGTCACTGGTGCAGGAGATGGCATAGGAAAAACTGCCGCAAAAACATTCGCTCAATATGGTGCCACTGTCATTCTATTAGGTAAGACCATAGAAAAACTCGAAGTTGTTTATGATGAAATTGAACAGGCCAATGGCTGCCAACCCGCCATCTACCCCATGAATCTTGAAGGCGCAACCACTAAAGACTTTGAAGATATGCAACTTACATTGGATAATGAGTTTGGCCGTCTGGATGGTATATTGCACAATGCAGCCCTACTGGGTTCACTGATGCCCATTGCCCAGTTTGATATGGAGCATTGGGCAAAAATCATGCAAATTAATCTGAATGCCCCCTATATGCTGACCAGAACATGCCTACCGCTTCTGAGTAAATCCGATAATGCTTCGGTTATTTTTACTACGGATGATGTTGGCATTCATGGAAAAGCTTATTGGGGTGCCTATGCTATAAGCAAGTCGGCCTGTGATAATATGATGCAGATACTGGCCGATGAAATGGAACTCAATTCCAATATCCGCTTTAATAGCATTAACCCAGGAAAGGTGGCGACAAGTATGCGTGCAAAAGCTTATCCAGGCGAAAATCCAACGGACTTTGCCAAGCCCGAAGATATTATGGCTAGCTACTTGTACCTCATGGGCGAAGACAGCAAATCGGTTAATGGCCAAATTATTAATGCCCAGTCATGAAACCGCTGAACTTTCCTGTTGTGCTTTAATCAGGGTAGGTCTCTCAATACCGTATCCCTGAGCATAATCAACGCCAATTTCTTTCAATAGTTCAATAATTTCATCATTTTCAACATATTCCGCGACCGTTTTCATACCCAGGAAATGTCCAATTTCGTTGATGGATTTAACCATTGCCTGATCAATCGGATTATTGACCATATCTTTAATAAAGACACCGTCAATTTTAAGATAGTCTACCGGAAGATTTTTCAGGTAGGCATAAGATGATTGTCCGGTACCAAAATCATCTAATGAAAACTCGCAACCAATTTCCTTAATTGCATGAATAATATTGATTGCGTGGTTCATATTGGTAACCGCCACGGTTTCGGTGATTTCAAAACAGACAAGTTCCGGAGCCACTGAATATTTTTCAAAAATGTCTTGAATAAAAGACAGAAAGTCCACATCATTTAAACTTTGTCCAGACAGGTTAATAGCAATTCCACCCATTTGTTCCAGCAGTTCCGGATTATCAGCATACCAGTTTAAAACATATTCAATAACCCATCGATCAACATCAGCCATTTTATTATAAAGTTCAGCCGCTTCAATAAATTCGGCGGGTGGCGTCGTATTACCGTCCTTATCTTTAACTAATAACAACATTTCATAATGAGGATTAAGCGCATCATCAAGCAAAGGATGCAATCGCTGCCCCCTCATATCCAGCTGATCATCCTTAATCATTTGATCAATTTTGGTCGCCCAAATTTGCAATTCCTGTCGATGATTGAGCTCAAGAGCATCATATTCCAACAAATGAACCCGGTTTCTTCCTAACTCCTGGGCAATCGTAGTTGCTGTGACAACTGCTTTGAGATAAAGCCCTGCTTCATTATATTCTGGGACAACCACCATGCCGATACTAGCACTTAGGGTGAATTCTTTTTCTTGCCATTGAAAACTGAAGGTATTAATGAGTTGTCTTTGTGCATCGGCAACGGATAAAGCCTCATCTTCATCATGATTTGGTAAAATTATGGCAAATTCATCAATGCCATAACGAGCAATCACTGCTGATTCCGGAACATTCTGACTGATAACCTGTGATATTTCGGATAAGTAGCGATCACCTGCTTCATAACCACAGGTTTCATTGATCAAGCTGAAGCGATCGATATTAATCAGACAGAGCGCACATTCAGGCCCTTGTTCCTGCTGTTGGTTTAACTGCTGAGTAAACAAACGTTCAAACTCTTTCCGCTCTATAAAGCCCGTTAGTTGATCAAAATGACTCTCATAGGCAATGTCATCATGAATATCTCCAAGAATGGCGTAGAGACTCCTTTCCAATATGGGTAAATCATAATCTTTAGTTTGACTCAATTGGCCATTCTCTAACATGGAAACCACTTCCATAAGATTAAAAACAGCGGCCTGTTGTCCGGTCCGCCCCGCAAAAACAAAGACATTCTGATTATCACTGCCCCAGATAAACTGTAAACGAGAGGATTTATTATTTTGATTAAACACAACATAATCATTTTCTTTCAAACGCAAGGCTATGGCTTTATTGGCTAAGGCAGACGCATCCGTTAAGCCTTTGGTTATTTTCGCCAATGCGGTTTTATCAGAAAGAGCGTAACCATTGATGAGTAATATAATAATCACGTCCATAGATAATACAATCTTACGGCCTTTTGCGCCCTGTATCAGGAAAGACTCAATATCATCAATAACTTTTTTACTGGACAGGTTATTGTCATCCAGCCCCTGTTTGATAACAAATAAAATAACATCCCGATCAATAAATTCATCACTGACATCGCCAGACATGGATAAAATTAACATATCAAGGGCTTGCAGATATTGTGACCACTGACTCGATTCTTTACCTTTTTCCAGATAAGTAGCAACCAGAACCGGCAACCACTGGTATGAAATGAAATCCGCAATAACAACAGGAATTGAATGACCCGAAATCCGACTGGCCAGTTCATTAGTCACAATTTGCTGGGCATCCCACTTCTGGATAACAAGATTAATGCCTTTATTATAATGATTGGATTGCAGTTCTAATAATTGACTTAATACTGCTTGAATTTTTTCAAATACGCTTAAATCTCGCTCATAATTTTTTAATAAATATAAAACCATAGTACGAGCTTTGATATAAAAATTATTTTTTTCATCATCAAAGTCAACCATGGCCAGTTTATTTATCACTATCCTGGCAGGATTTGACCAGGACTCGAAAAAATCCTTGTGTAAAAAAGCAACTTTTAACAAAGGAATCTGTAATAGTGATAGCAAGTTTTTAACCGGCTGTCCCAACCATTGATCGCTTTTGATTGAAGTAAAAAGTTTACTGATAACATCCCGTGCATATTGATACTCACTATAAAACTGGGGAGAATAGTTATCTTTCTTAATGCACTTAATCAATTTATCGGATATATCATCTGCAAGAGGTTTACTCTTATCAATGGTTTTAACCAGTTGTTTTTGTAAAATTGTCAGCTCTTTTATTAAAGAGCTTGTTTGATTTTTATATTCATCAGAAGCTAAATATTCTTCAGCTAGCGGGGCAACCTGTTGCCCATTTTTAAAAGTCAATAATTCTTTTAGAGTTTGATAGGTTGTTTCAAGATTGACGTCATTTTCAACGGTATTAATTTCAGTCATGTGTTGAGCATGACTATTCTGGGCGTATGAAGCAGTTTTCTGTTCATAAGATTCAGAAGATTGCTGAGAAACTACTGCAGTCTGAGGACTTGCATTTATGGCAGGTTCTTTTTGTGTAGAAGAGATGTTCACTACATCAGGCGCTTTAACCACCTGATATTTTTTCTTTTCTATTATCGGAAGTATATTATTATCAATGAAAATCTGATTGATAGCCTTATAAATTTCAAACAAATGACTATCTATAACTTTTTCAAACTGGCGATAAAGTATCAATAAAATATCATTATTTAAAAAGTACTCATGTATAGTTTCACTAAAGCATTTAAAAATAGTCTCAGGAGAAAATGGCGTCGAATCAATTTTTTCAGCATCTATGCCATAAAGAATAGCCAGACGTAATTTAATTTCTGATAATTCTTGTTCATAATGTGGTGAAACATTAATGATGATTTGATTGACCGCCAGCCATTTTTCAAACTCATTTTGATCAATGAGATCCAGCTCTATCAAATCATCATTATTTTCTTCGCTCTGACGTTTGATTAAGTAGTTCTGACAACATGATTTGAGTTCGCTATTCATCACCTCAATGAACTGTGATTTCAAATTCTCTTTGGTTTTATTGAGGGTATTAATTGCGTCAAAAAATAATGCTTGTTCGCTATTATTCTTTGATTCTTCAGCCTGTTGAAACAAAGAATCATGGACTGTAGGCAAGAAAACTTCTGTACTAAGAGATAAATTTTTTAGAAAACTCTGATTGACAGCTTCCAGTATATTTCGGGATTTTATATCAAGATTATTATCCAGCTCAGAACTGCTATACATGCCGGCCTGCAGCTGCCTCTTACTAAGTTCAGACATAGCATCCAGAACCGGATTGTACAGGCTCACAGCAAGCGCATCGTCCAGAATACGAACGACTTTAAGCTTAAGCTTATGCGCCTGAGTTTTATTTTTGATCTCAATCTGAAAATGAGCATCAAGTAAATCATCCACTTTAATGCTATCAGGTATCGCTGACTGATTTGGCCACTTAAGATACAAGCCGTCCAGACCAAAGTTTTCTATAATGAAAGGCCAGGAATGATTTGATTTGTCATGGATATCAGCATTCAGTCTGATGGGTGAGCGATTATGAGTTCTACGTTCCAACTTATTCACTAGTATTGATAGATTCGTTACTAAAGAATATGAAGAAACACTTAAAAAATCAAGAAAATAGAAGAAGCTAATTTTTAAAAAGTACTCTTACCTTATTTATAAAATAAGGTAAGTTAAAGGGCTGCTAGAAATTTAACTATTATGGATACCTAAAATTTCATTCTCACGGCCATATTTTTTCTGTTTAGCATTATCATTACGGCGTTTATCAATATCATCAAGGTAATCCTGATCAATATCACCGGTGACATAATGTCCATCAAATACGGAACAATCAAATTCGGTAATGTCTTTATTTCCTCTTTGACAGGATTTTATCAAAGCGTCTAAATCTTGATAAACCAGCCAGTCCACGCCTATTTCCTTGGCAATCTCTTCCGTACTGCGGCCATAGGCAACAAATTCATTAGGAGATGGCATATCAATGCCATAGACATTCGGGTATTTAACCGCCGGAGATGCTGATGCAAAATAGACTTTTTTTGCTCCTGCGTCACGAGCCATTTTTACTATCTGACTGGAGGTGGTTCCCCGCACAATTGAATCATCCACCAATAATACATTACGGTTCTTAAATTCCAGTTCCATGGCATTAAGCTTTTGTTTAACCGAACTTCTACGCTGTTTTTGTCCCGGCATAATAAAAGTTCGCCCAATATAACGATTTTTCATAAAGCCTTCACGATAGCGAACTCCTAAAGTATTAGCCAGTTCTAATGCCGAGGAACGACTGGTATCCGGAATAGGAATGACAACGTCAATATCATGATCTGGATAGGTTTTTTTGATTTTCTTGGCTAATTTTTGCCCCATGCGAAGACGTGCCTTATAGACGGAGATATTATCTATAATGGAATCAGGCCGGGCAAAATAAACATGTTCAAATATACAGGGGCTATATTTGGGATGATCAGAACACTGGTGTTTGTAGACTTCGCCTTGTGCAGTAATGACCACAGCCTCACCAGGCTTGATGTCATCAATTAATTCAAACCCAAGAACATCCAGGGCAACACTTTCAGAGGCGATACAGTATTCCATACCCGCTGGAGTTTCTCGTTTACCATAGACAACAGGGCGTATGCCATTAGGATCTCTAAAGCCAACGATACCATAACCGGTAATCATGGCAATACTGGCATAGGCACCTCGACAACGCTTATGAACAGCATTAATCGCATTGAAGACATCTTCTTCATTAATGCGGAGTTTGCGTAAGGCCTGAATTTCATGAGCAAAAATGTTTAGTAAAACTTCCGAATCGGAATCAGTATTTAAATGACGAAGATCTTGCTTATAGATTTCGGTTTTTAATTGATTGGAATTGGTCAAATTACCATTGTGTGCCAATGCTATGCCATAAGGTGAGTTCACATAGAGTGGCTGAGCTTCTGCCGATGAGGAACTCCCGGCGGTTGGATAGCGCACATGCCCTATGCCCATATTTCCCTGTAAACGAAGCATATCCGAAGCAGAAAAAACATCCTTAACCAGACCGTTATCCTTGCGCAGACTCAGTCGATGGTTGTCATAAGTCACAATTCCTGCTGCATCCTGTCCTCTGTGTTGAAGCACAGTAAGTCCATCATAGAGATCCTGATTAACATTGTTTTTAGCAACAATACCGATAATGCCACACATAGTGTTTACACCTAAGCTAATAATGAAGTTTTGCAGCTATATGAGTAGGTAGAAATTCCTTCATCATAAGCGCAAGTTGTTGAAAATGAGTAATTAAAACAGATTCTTTCCACCAGGGGTCCTGTGGAACCATTGTAAAACCAGCCAGCAATACTAATACACCGACAATAAGAATACCACGAGCTATACCAAACAACATACCAATAGCTCTATCAGTACCTGAGAGGCCCGTTTTATCGACCAACTTTGCACCAAGATTACTCACTAAAGCAGCAAGAATCAAGGCAATCAAAAATAAAATTACAAATGACACCAGAGCCAGAATTGAAGGGGGAAGATTAAGATAAGGATTAATAAAAATTGCCATCTGGTGCATGTACATCATGCCCACCCAGATCGCCAGTATCCAACCCGCAAGCGCCAGTGATTCCCGAACGAATCCACGCAGAAGACTAATCACCGTAGAAACAGCAATTATGACAATAATAATATAATCAGGCCAGATTAATGACACTTATTATTCTCAGCAGCTAAAATAAGCAAAGGATTTTATCACATTAGTACCTTTAGGTAATAAATTCATATGTTTTATTTCATAATTATGACTGGTAACAGGACCCGTAAAGTAAACCAGTCCCAAAAGCACGAAGTGTATTATCGAGCTGTATTATTATTGTTGTCAGTTGCTATTAAATTTTCCTGAACCATTCAGGTTTTATATTGAACAATAACTGTTTTATGCAAATTAAATTGTTTTTCCAGTTGCTTCTGAATAGCAGAAATCTGCGCGTATTTTAAATAAGGTCCCACTCGTAAGCGGTATATTTTACCTTTTTTGATATTTATTGATTCAATATAGGCATTATATTTAGCTTTTCTTAATTTATCTCGCAGAGCTACGGCATTAGACAGCTGACTGAAACTGGCAATCTGCAGGGTAAAAGCCGTATCAATTTTGGCTGTCGCCGGCCTGGTGGCTTTCTTATGATTATTTTCTGGCACAACTGCGCTTTCTTCTATGGTTTTTTCTGAAGCAGTTAAATTTTCGCCTCTGTCACCCACCGGTCGGGATGTAATCGTTTTAGCTGCCGGCATGGCAGCAGGCTTAGGAATATCAGGAAGCTGTCTGTCGAGTTTGGCAGGCATTGAAGGGATATTACTGCCCATTGTGGACTGTTTTAAATCAGGCCCTCCATTAAGTAAAAATGGAATCAGGATTACCCCAAGTGAAACCAGGATAATAGCTCCAATCAGGCGCTGTTTAATATTGACTGTATCTTGTTCACTCATATGCGGTCATGGAATCAGGATTGTTTAACGGACTAGGTTTTAATGTACTAAGAGCATCAGAAACGGTATAAAAAGAGCCAAAAACAAGTAATTTTTCAATATTGCCGGTAGCTGTATTATAACGTCTATAGTCCTGATATGCTTCTGCAAAAGAATCAAAACTTTGAATATTTTTGTCCATTAAATCGTTTTTGTGGCATTGTTCGTGTAATATTTGCTCTATCTCTTTAGCCGGAATAGCTCTTGGGGAGTCCAGTTCAATCACTCTCCAATTATCCACCACCGGCTGCAAAATTGCTAAGACTTCACTAACTTCTTTATCCTTGAGCATACCAACGATTACATTTAATTTACCAGGAACGCTTAACTGTTCAATCGATTGTCTTAAAATTTTAGCCGCCTGGACATTATGCGCGACATCAAGAATGATTAGCGGTTCTGATGTAACTATCTGAAACCGCCCTGCCAGAAATATATTTTGTAAGCCTCGTTTGATTTCTGCCTGAGCAACAGGAAAATTATCTCTAAGAAATTCCAGAACCATCAATGCATTGGCCGCATTTTTTACTTGGATACCGCCACGCAGGTTGGGCGTGGGCAGATTATAACGTGGTTCAAAGTCTCTGCAATTTTCTGCAGGTAGCCAATCCCATTGATCACCCCTGAGTTTAAAATCATAGTCTTGTGAAAATTGATAAAAGCTCAGCCGTTCCTGAAGCACTTTATTATGAATGCTTTGTGGGAGATTTTTATCACCATAGATAGCCGGTTTGGTGGTTCGATAAATCCCAGCTTTTTCCAGACCAATGGTATTTCTATCATTCCCTAACCAGTCCTGATGATCAATATCTACGGTGGTCACCAATGCGACATCGGGTTCGATGACGTTAACAGCGTCCAGTCTCCCACCCAGGCCGACTTCCAGGACGACAATCTCACATTGTTGTTGATAGAAAATATCTAGCGCAGCCAGAGTACCGAATTCAAAATAAGTTAATGAAACATGATCTCGTGCCTGGTCAATTCTCGCAAATGATTGACAGATGCTTTGCTCAGAAACGGGAGTCTTATTGATTTTGATTCGTTCATTGTATTGCAGAAGATGCGGGGATGAATAACATCCAACTCGATAACCGGCCTCACTCAGCATTGATTCAAGCATCGCCACAGTTGAACCTTTGCCGTTGGTCCCGGCAATTGTGATTACCGTAAACGGAAATTTAGCAAATGATGACTCAAAACATTGAGGTAATAATCTTTCAAGTACCTCTTGCACCCGCTCCAGGCCCAGCTCGATTTCCGTGGGGTGCAAGGTTTCTTGCCAATTAAGCCAGTCCTGGAGTGTTATAAACGTTCGAGACGACATTTAAAAAACACCTTCGGATTTGATAAAAAACAGCGTTTATACCCTTTTATTCATTAACATGGACAACACATTCACTAATGTCTTACCCATATTATGACGAGTGACAATCATATCTATAGCGCCATGCTCCAACAGAAACTCACTACGCTGAAAACCTTCAGGTAATGTTTCACGGACCGTCTGTTCAATTACCCTTGGTCCTGCAAAACCAATCAATGCCTTAGGCTCGGCCATGTTGATATCACCCAGAGTGGCAAAACTAGCAGAGACCCCGCCCATGGTTGGATCGGTCATAACAGAAACAAAAGGTAAACCTCTGCGTCTCAGCTTTCCTAAAGCGGCACTGGTTTTGGCCATCTGCATCAGGGAGAAAAGAGCTTCCTGCATACGGGCGCCACCACTGGCTGAGAAACAAACAAAAGGTAAATCATTTTCAAGACAATGATTTACTGCACGGACAAATTTTTCACCGACCACCGAGCCCATGGAACCACCCATAAATTTGAACTCAAAGGCAGCCACCACCAATGGAAAATCATTAATCTTCCCTTCCATGGTAATGAGCGCATCCTTTTCACCAGTGGCTTTTTGTGAGGCTATGATTCTATCTTTATATTTTTTTGAGTCTTTAAATTTTAATTCATCTACCGGTTCAAGATTTTCAAAAAGCTCGGTATAAGATCCTTCATCAAATAAATTATCCAGACGTTTTCTGGCACCAATGCGCATATGATGATTACATTTTGGACAGACTTCCTGGTTACGTTCCAGTTCTACTCGATATAATACAGCACTACAGGCTGGACATTTGTCCCACAAACCTTCTGGCACTGCTTTTTTAGAAGCACCATCAGTACTAATTGATGGTAATAAGCGTGTAAACCAATTCATAATAATTTCTCAAATTGTTAACTTTATGCATCCATTGCTGTGCGCATGGAGGATAACATTCGACTGATTTCAGTGATTATTTTCTTATTTGCCTGCTCATTACTCAGTGTATGAGCATTTTGTTCAACCAGATTTACCAGGGCACTACCCACCACTACGGCGTCAGAGAACTGTGCAATCGCTGACGCAGTGTCAGCATTTTTAATACCAAAGCCAACGCCAATCGGTAAATCAGTGACATCCCTAATAATATCCAGACGTTTTGATACCTCACCAGTATCCAGAGCTGAAGTACCAGTAACCCCTTTAACCGAGACATAATAAACAAAGCCGCTGGCATAACTGCAGATTACTTTCATACGATCTTTTGTCGTCGTTGGTGATAATAGAAAAATAGGATCTAAATCATAGTTATTTAAAACAGGTACATAAACTTCGGCTTCTTCAGGTGGAATATCTACGGTCAATACACCGTCAACACCCGATTCAGAGGCTGTCTTGGCAAAGTTTTCGTAACCCATAATTTCAATTGGATTAAGATAGCCCATTAATACCACCGGGGTAGTATTATTGATTTCACGAAAGCTTTTAACCATTGCCAGGACATCGGTTAATGAAGTGCCATATATTAATGCTCTTTCACTGGCTTTTTGAATCACCGGACCGTCGGCCATGGGATCTGAAAAAGGAATACCCAGCTCAATTATATCAGCACCCGACTCGACCATGGCATGCATTAAATCAATAGTGATTTCAGGATTCGGATCACCTGCGGCAACATAAGGTATCAGCGCTTTTTTATTTTGTTCTTTAAGTTGTGAAAAACAACCTTTAATACGACTCATGGTATTGCTCGTTCTCTCAGCTAATTCATAGTTAGGAAAAAGTTAGGAAAAATCTATTCCATCTATAGTTGCAACAGTGTGGATGTCTTTATCCCCACGTCCAGACAAATTGACAACGATTATCTGGTCTGAATCCATTGTCGGTGCCAGTTTTTTTACATAGGCAATAGCATGACTGGATTCAAGTGCAGGCATTATGCCTTCAATACGGGTCAGATCATGAAATCCTTTCAAAGCTTCTTCATCCGTCACAGACACGTAATTAGCCCTGCCAATGTCTTTTAACCAGGAGTGCTCAGGACCTACACCAGGATAATCCAGACCGGCTGAAACCGAATGAGTGGGAATTATCTGACCATGTTTGTCTTCCATCAGATAGGTACGATTACCATGTAATACTCCCGGCTTACCTGCACAAAGCGGTGCGGCATGTTCTCCGGTTTCCAGGCCATGTCCGGCCGCTTCAACACCGTACATGGATACGTCCTGATCATCAACAAATGGATAAAACAGACCGATAGCGTTTGAACCACCGCCAATACAGGCAACCAGGGCATCCGGTAAACGACCTTCATGGGCGATTATCTGCTCCTTGGCTTCTCGGCCAATAACAGATTGAAAATCTCGTACCATGACTGGATAAGGGTGAGGTCCTGCAACAGTACCAATGATATAAAAAGTATTATCGATATTGGTCACCCAATCACGCATGGCTTCATTAAGGGCATCTTTGAGGGTTCTGGAACCCGATTCTACCGAAACTACACGGGCACCCAGCAATTTCATCCGATAGACATTGAGTGCCTGACGTTGAATATCTTCAGCCCCCATATAGACGACACATTCAAGTCCCAGGCGAGCTGCAACCGTCGCGGTCGCAACACCATGTTGCCCTGCACCGGTTTCAGCAATAATACGTGTTTTTCCCATACGCTTGGCTAATAGCATTTGGCCAACCGTATTATTGACTTTATGGGCACCGGTATGATTTAAATCTTCACGTTTCAAATAAATTTTGGCGCCGCCAAGTTCAGAGCTCAGGCGCTCAGCAAAATACAATGGCGACGGACGTCCAACATAGTCACTAAGGTCTTTATCCAATTCCTTCAGAAACTCAGGATCCTGCATGTACTTAAAATAGGCCTGTTTGAGTTGTTCCAGTGGCTCCATCAATGTTTCTGGAACAAACATGCCGCCATATTGACCAAAATGCCCTTTTTCATCAGGCATATCAGACAGTTTTTTCTCCGTCTGTGTATCACTCGTCATTGATATTACTACCGTTTTTATCTAATTAAATTAATATAATTCAACATCTTAAAGAACTCTTATCTCCAGTTTTAGCCTCTGACTGCAGCCATAAAGCGGATAATTTTATCGGGATCTTTTTTGCCCCTGGATGCCTCTACCCCGCCACTCACATCAACCCCATATGGGTTAACCTGATTAATTGCCCGGGCTATATTTTCTGGCACCAATCCGCCGGCAAGAATCACTGGCAAATACAGATCCTGAGGTACTTTTTCCCAATTAAATGCTTCTCCGGTACCGCCCGGAACACCTTTTTTATAAGTATCCAGCAACAGTCCCTGAGCATCAGCGTAATCATTTTGTACTGCGTACAGATCGAGTCCTTCTTTCATACGAATTGCCTTTAAATATGGGCGTTTAAAAGAAGCGCAAAATTCTGCCGATTCATCACCATGAAATTGCAAAACATCAATAGCAACCTGAGCCAGCACCTGCTCAATATACATGGGTTCCGCATTAACAAAAAGAGCAACACTCGTAACAAAAGGTGGCAGACTTGCAATCACCTCGACTGCCTGCTCAATAGAGACATAGCGCGGACTGGGCGCATAGAAGACCAGACCAATAGCATCAGCTCCAGACTGACAGGCCAGTTGGGCATCATCACAATTTGTGATACCGCAAATTTTAACCCGGGTCATAACAAGCCTTGCGCATTTTTACAAATATCCATGGCGAAAATAAAAAATTCTTTGTTAATCAAAATTAACTCAGATATTTAGCCGTTATTAACGTGCCTAACTTAACTTTATTAATAAAACATAATTTATCAAGTTGTTTTATGCTCAATCACTACATTCAACCTGAAATTATCCCATATTTTACGAATTTTTCCTA
>Ga0316204_10005794_pt1 | contig 19894 bp, 18 predicted proteins | sample 6monrhotite_MG_2_FD_205661 | JGI IMG/M metagenome (GOLD analysis project Ga0316204, IMG submission 205661) | Microbial mat bacterial communities from mineral coupon in-situ incubated in ocean water Damariscotta River, Maine, United States -... | ecosystem: Environmental > Aquatic > Marine >...
AGGGTGCTCTTCGAGACTCGCAGTGACACCCGGCAGCACAAGATAGAAGGCTTCACCCTTGCCGTATGCGATGCTTGTCCCATTTTTGATATATATGTTGTCTTTAGCCAGGCGCCCGGAGGTTAAACCAACGATGGATTTAACAATCAGACTTGCCCAGTAGTTACTAACACTAAGAGATACGAGATTATTATAAACAGGTAAAACACGGTTTGAACATAATATTTTTCTACCGCTGGATTTACCCGCAATGATGGTCGTGCCTTCACGAACTTTCAGGCGATTGGCTGTTAGCATAAAATAATTTCCTTATTTAAAAATAACTGATCCTGTAGAGCTGAGGTTAACATTTTTCACTGATTTATCCTAATTTTCAAAGAATCAGAATTAATCAGAATAATTAATCAGGGACAGACCACGATTAATTCTCTTTAACAGGCCGACCAGCCTTACCTGGTGAAACTCGACGCTTTAATAAATTTGAAATTTCATCTTTAAATCGATCATTTCCTAATACATAATTTCCATTGGTCGAGTTTCTAATTTCATCGAGTATATTGCTATTCATACAGGTCTTAAATAAATTTTAATATGCATGTTTTCTCTTTATTTCTGAACCACCTAGTCCTAAATATTCTGCATGGGCTGTTATAAGCTTACTTTCTTTTTTTTCAGCATTAATTAAATAACTAGACCAGGGATATTTCTCAGGATGATCGACCATATTTGCTCTTACAGGATTCATTTCAATATATCGATAACAGGCTAAAACATAATTTTCTGATTGAGCCAGACAGGATTTAAATCTCCCCTCCCACAATGTGCCACTACGTTTATATTCTTTATTTATATATTGCACATAACGCTGCCCTAAATGTTTCATTAGCAGCGATGCGCTATTTTCTTTCTGGGGGGTGATTAATAAATGAACATGGTTGGTCATTAAAACATAAGCATGTATCAAACAGTCAAACTTTTTAGCTTGCTGCTCTAATATTTCAAGATAACGAAGATAATCAGACTCAGTATAAAAGCAAGCCGATTTATTATTGCCTCTCTGAATAATGTGCCAGGGAATCCCGGCTACTGATATGCGTGCTCGCCTTGGCAACTAGAACCTCCTTGTTCATGATTTTATTCGAATATAACACGGCCTTTTTAAAATTGGCAATATCAACAAACGTGGTCTGTCCCTAATTAAATGCCTGTTAAATAATGCTGGTTAAAAACTATATTTTATACCCGCTGTTATTGCTAGCTGGTCGTTAGTTACTGTGATATCACCCAAACCTGTTGTTTGTGCAGACACCGTCACATCTGGACTTGTTGCGTAGGTAAGCGCCATGTCCAGAGCCACATTTTTTGAAAATGCGTAACCAAATCCTGCTGTGATATGTTGCTCTGTAATAGCAGGAAACATTATATGGTTAAATGTATTTAAAACATCACCATTTGTAGGGCCACCAGTAAAGACAGGTGTTGTATCCGTACTATTTGCGATTGGGTTTTCACCATAGTTATAACCAAATCTTAAGGCTAGCTTATCAAGTAAATACTCAAAACCTAAGGCGAATACTGTCTGATTTTCCCACCCGAAGTCTTCATAACCTTTAGCATCGCCCCACATGATGTTTTTAACATCAAATGTCACTGACATCATATCATTGTGCCAGTCAATACCAGCTGCAACATGCGCTGGTTGTTCAAGATTATCAGTAAAGTTAGCTAATGCACCTGGCTGGCCATAACCGAACGCTGCAGCTGAATTACTAATCTGATGATCATACGTCATTTCAATTGACGACTCATATACCAGACCAAGCGTAATACCTGAGCTGGGAATATCATATGAAAATCCAAGATCAAAGCCCATACCGAAATCATATGATGAACCCTGGCCTACCTGCTTAGTTGTCGGTGTATTCGGGTTAAAAGCGCCAAACTGATCGGTGTTTGAAGTTGTAAATGCAAGATCCAGCGCACCGTATTGAAGCACAGGAGCAATACCAATTGACCAGTTATCCTTGCTATATGCAAAAGGCACAGCAAATTTAAGTAATAATAAGTTCGAGCGCATTCCATACAAACCTACTTGTCCAGTAGTGGGGTCCATCATCGGCGCACTATCTCTCCAGTCAGTACCCATACCAGCGGAGCCAAACATACCTACACCTACTACCCAGCCATCACCTAACTCATGCGCAATTGCCACTTCAGGTATCATGTTTTTATCTGCGTCACTGGTCGCCGTTATATCCTGTGGGCTGCCATTTTTTGTTGCTGTCACATCTGGTGCAAAGAAGGTTCCACCAAACATTACTTCTACGCCTTTCTGCTGAGATAACAACGCAGGATTTTTTAAGGCCGATTCAGCGCCTGCAAAATGCGCCACACCCGTGCCACCCATAGAGCGCGAAATAGCACCAAGACCGATGAGTGAGTCACCATTTGTTGCAACCGCATTATAAGAAGTTGCTGTTATAGACGCGGCTATAACTGCTAAGATTTTATTTTTCATACGTATTTACCTGGAATGACAGAAAATTGAAATTAACTTTTCAATTCAGAAGAATCGTTATCTAGTAAGATTCTAGTCTATTAATATAAGATTGCAGCTTACCCGGACCAATAACTGTTACTAAACCTGTTTAGTCCGATTACACGCTAATGCTGGAGATATAATTATTATCTCTCATTTTACTGCTCCATTTTACAGCTCACTTTTCTGGTCTATTCATCTGGCCCTGAAAAGTGACGAAGACATTATAGTTAAATTGAAAATTATTAAAACCTTATATAATTAATTATTAATAATTAAATCACCATTTCGTATTAAATGTAACAGTAGCTGCACCGGGTTGCTGCATTGGCGACTTAAGTAAGGTGCATGCATTAACATCAAGCTGATCAAACCATTTTCTATATTGCAATAATGGCGTGGGATTCATAATGCAACTCTGTGCATTAAATGGGTGCGCGTAATGAAATAATAAATGCCCCAGCTCATGAGTTATTGTCGCCGCGATATAGTTTATTCTTTGTTCTTCAGTATAGGTTTCATCTTCACGCAAAAAACTCATCAACTGATTATCGTTAATTATTTGAAACACACTAACGAAAATAAAACCGCCTAATTCACTGCTTTTGTTAAACGTCATGTTTCCGCCGGTAATACCTCCTCGAAGACAGGTATGTACTGGCATTCCATTTTCTTCAATACTCGCAACTAACTGGTTAGTGATAATGACTTCATACGGTAAAGCTCCGTAACCTAACGAGTCCCAGTATATCCACTGGTTGTATAACGATGCATCAAGCACAGGCTTACCATCTTCTGCTAACTGCTTCGACCAGAACTGATAACGCTGTGTAATTGTTTTGGCTAATTCAGCCGTAAAATCATTAACATTATTTATCTCATTTTTATCAACTAGATACGGCAATGCGTAATCTATTATAGATTGCTGCGAACTCGCACCATGCTTAATCTGTAATGCTATTGATTTTCTGATTTTATTAAAAGATTCAAGCGCGTCTATTTTATCATCAATGGTAATTATTTTTTTAGACTGATACTCTTTAGCTACATCAGGAAGATACTCAAATAAACGTTGAACACTTATGCCTGGCTTCTGCTCAAACACAACCTGAACATTTAGGTGCTCCAGGGCTAAATCAGATGTTTTCTTTAATATTTTTTCAAGCTGATTTTCATTAAGAGATTTAAATCGTGAATTTTCAACATACACCACACGCAATTTAACTGGTGGCTGCAGTTTTGGTAGAGGTATAGGCTGCCAATGTTCAGGCATTTCCTGATATGGAACAATATTATAAAAAAACAACCAGCTTAGATAAACTACAACGAGAATAACTGACAGAACAATAGACGGAGTTACAATACCTGAATACACCATATCCTTTTGGTGCTTTCTCATTAGAATACTTTATCCAGATTTAGCTCTTTAGCAAACACCAGTGCATCCTCTCTTCCACCATCAGAAGGATAATAGTTTTTCCTGATTCCGATACGATTAAATCCTTCCTGATCATATAAATTCTGGGCAATAATATTAGATTCTCGCACTTCCAAAAAGATTGAATTTCCCTGCCGGTCAGCAGCCAGTTGCATTAACTTATGCAACATTCGCCGTCCAAGGCCTTTTCCCTGCACATCAGGTGAAACACATATATTAAGTATATGCGCTTCATTTACTGCAACAGATACAAGACCATAAGCCTGTATCACATCCTGATCTAGAAAAACCCAACAATTATATCCAACACGAATACAGTCCTTAAATATACCCTCAGACCAGGGTTGACTATAAACCAGACGTTCAATCTCCATTATTTCAGGCACATCAGCTTCCGTCATTTCACGAAAGCCACTCACCAGATCTATTTCAGGATTTACTGCCATATATATATTTATTTCTTAATATGATTACTTATTTGTAGCAGATCTGCCCATACTTTGCGCTTAGTTTCTGACGAATTAAACATAGCTGAAGGGTGATATGAGGCATATACGGGTATACCTAAGTGTTTATGCTGACGTAAACGTAAATCAGTGAGTGACTTTTGGCTAACCAGTAATTGCTGACTGGCTAACTCACCTAATACCATAATTACATTCGGCTGAACTAATTTAATTTGGGCTGAAAGATGATCATCACAACAAATCATTTCAGAAGTTTGAGGCAAGCGCTGTTCGGGTGGCTTACATTTAACCAAACTACTAACAAACACATCAGACAGCGTACAATTAATAGTTTGTAACATAAGCTGAAACATTTTTTTATGTTCAATACTGAGTAACGCATTGTCACCTGCAACATCATCAATGGGTGCATCTGTTATTATAAATAATTTAGCAGAGGCATCACCTTCACCCGTAACCACCTGCTGACGACTGGTATGCAGTTCACATAATTCACATTGAGAAATACTTAGATTTAATTCGTGCAGACTACTAACTGTTACTGCCGACTCTGCATTATTACCAAGCAGAGTACTTTTCACATTGGTTTCTGAAAGTTTAACACCAGGTATTTCTGAAGTTATTTTAGATGACTCTGCAAGTACCGGGTTTTGTATTCCATCAGTAACAAGCTCAGCCGAAGCCTTTTCAATCAACTCAGAATTTTCGACTTTAAGCTCGGGATCAAACCAGGTTTGAATACCCATAACATTAAGATACTGGCAACGTAACTCTTCCGTCAGCTTGCTAACCTTCAAAAGTTCAGTTGAGTTATTTTCCACGCTTTCTGTCATGTCTAATATTTCTAATAAGTCACATTAAAAATGTAAGTTAAAAAACTACTATGCCAGTATTCTACAATGCAAAAACCCAACGACAAAAATAAAAGTCGTTGGGTTTAAGTTTAAATCAGCACTTGTTTACACATCACCCATTTGAGGATGTGCACGATCTGCATTAGTTACCATTATACGATTAAGAGCATTGATATATGCTTTTGCCGAGGCAATAACAATATCAGTATCGGCACCCTGGCCATTTACCACTTTATCTTCCTTAGATAATCGGACAGACACTTCACCCTGTGAATCAGTACCACTGGTAATATTATTTACCGAATAGAGTTTTAATTCTGAGTCACTGTGGGCAATTTTCTCTATTGCTTTAAAAGCAGCATCTACTGGGCCACTGCCGAATTCGCTGCCCGTTAGCTCTTCACCATTAACCTGAACAACAACATCTGCATGGGGCGTTTCGCCTGTTTCAGAACAAACTTTTAAACTTATCAATTTAAACTGCTCATTCGCTGCACTCCAGCTTGTATCAGCCATTAATGCACGTAAGTCTTCATCAAAGATTTCATGCTTTTTATCAGCCAGTGTTTTAAAACGGGAGAATGCCGTATTTAATTCTTCTTCAGAGTCTAACTCTATATCCAGTTCGGCTAAACGCGTTTTAAAAGCATTACGCCCGGAATGTTTCCCTAACACAATCTGGTTTTCATTCCAGCCAACGTCCTGAGCCCGCATAATTTCATAAGTTTCCCGGCTTTTTAAAACGCCGTCCTGATGAATGCCTGATTCATGTGCAAAAGCATTTGCACCTACAATCGCTTTATTGGGCTGAACAGGAAAACCTGTAACGCTGGAAATTAATTTAGAACATGACATGATTTGTGTGGTGTCTAATGTACTATCGCAGGTGAATAAATCCTGACGTGTACGCACTGCCATAACTATTTCTTCTAAAGAGGCATTACCTGCACGCTCACCCAGACCATTAATTGTACACTCTACCTGACGGGCACCATTTTGGACCGCTGATAATGAGTTAGCAACGGCAAGGCCTAAATCATTATGGCAATGCACAGAGAATATCGCCTTGTCAGAATTAGGAATTTTTTCAATTAAGTTTCTAATCAAATCACCAAATTGATTGGGTAAATTGTAACCCACCGTATCCGGAATATTAATAGTAGTGGCGCCTGCATCTATAACCGCTTCAATTATCCGGCACAAGAAATCCAGCTCAGAACGACCCGCATCTTCAGGTGAAAACTCAACATTATCTGTAAATTGACGTGAAAGTTTTACCGCATCAACAGCCTGCTTTAAAACATCATCCGGCTGCATACGCAACTTCATCTTCATATGAATTGGAGATGTCGCTATAAAAGTATGTATACGTGATGAGTTTGCTTTTTTAAGCGCTTCGCCTGCTCGGCTAATATCACCGCCTAAAGCTCGTGCCAGTCCACATACTGTACTATCTTTGACTGCTTCGGCTACCGCTTTTACTGCCTCGAAATCACCTTCTGATGCAATAGGAAACCCGGCCTCAATAATATCAACCTTCATGCGTTCAAGTGCTTTAGCAATATGCACTTTCTCGTCTTTTGTCATTGAGGCGCCGGGGCTCTGTTCACCGTCACGTAAGGTTGTATCAAATATAATTAATTTATCTTTAGCTATTTCTTTTGTGCTCATGATCTGTCTGTCCTGCAAATCAATTTTAATATGGGGTGTTTTTTATGCGTATTTCGCCTCGCCAGAACTAATTATCTGCCCTACGGCAGTAGTAATGAGAGAGCAGATAAAGGAAGTAGAAACAGGCAGGACAAAGCGTTACTTGCAAAAGCATTGCAAGAATCATCTGATAATGGATTATTAGCTCTGTTTATGTTCATACTGCTAAAACTATAACGATTCACAAGGGGTTTGCCAAGACTTAATTTCAGGTATTTATTAATTACGACCTGCTTAAATAGCCTTACCCACCGGCGCCGACTTCATCAATACCTTAATTTATTTCTTTTTGCCTAATTTGCGTAACTTACGCAGACTCAATACAGGGCCGGATAATGCGTATAAACCAAATACCAATAATAATGATTTTGATATATCCAGAGACGCCAAAGCAAGCACTAATACAACGATAATAATCGAATAAAAAGGTACTTTGCCTTTGAAGTGCACCTCTTTAAAACTATAAAAGAGTATATTACTCACCATCATAACGCCCATGGCTATCGTAATTATTACCATAAACACAGCCACATCTGCACCGGCAATTTTATTGTCAACACCAACCCAAACTAATGCTGCAATAACGGCTGCCGCTGCGGGGCTAGGTAATCCTTGAAAATAACGTTTATCGGCTATGCCAACCTGTGTATTGAAACGTGCCAGACGTAATGCAGCTGATGCTGTATAGATAAATGCAGCCATCCAGCCTAATTTACCCCATTGCCAACCCATATCTACCATTGATGAAAAAGACCATTGATACATAACTAGAGCAGGCGCCACTCCAAAAGAAACCATATCGGAAAGACTGTCATATTCAGCGCCAAATTCACTTTGCGTATTTGTCATTCGCGCAACTCGACCATCCACTCCATCTAGAATCATGGCGATGAAAATAGCAATCGCCGCTTTTTCAAAATGCCCATTCATTGATGCCACTATTGCATAAAAGCCAGCGAACATGGCTCCCGTAGTGAAAATATTGGGTAACAGATAAATGCCTCTGCGGCGAAATGATGGTTTCTTTTTATTTTGCATATTTATCCAGAAAACATTAGTAATACAATTTTAAGACTTGCCACAATAACACTAATAATCGATTTAAATATTAAACCTTTTATCTAACTCTATGGGCCCTGTGTCTCTATGACTATTTTTTAGCCCATAATAAACAAAGGGGCTAAAACGCCCCTTTATTTATACCATATTACAAATCAAATTAGTTTTTAGTTTTGTCTACTATTTGATTCGCCTGAATCCATGGCATCATTTTACGTAACTCGCCACCCACCACTTCAATTGGGTGTGCTGCATTATTACGACGGCGCGCTGTCATTTCAGGGTAATTTGTCATACCTTCCATAATGAAGCGTTTTGCATAATCACCATTTTGGATATTTTTAAGTGCCTGGCGCATTGCTTTGCGGCTTTCTTCGTTTATAACTTTATCACCCGTTACATACTCACCGTACTCAGCATTGTTAGAAATTGAGTAATTCATGTTTGCAATACCGCCTTCAAACATTAAATCAACGATTAGCTTTAATTCATGCAAGCATTCGAAGTAAGCCATTTCTGGCGCATAACCGGCTTCAGTTAATGTTTCGAAACCCATCTTAACGAGCTCTACTGCACCACCACATAATACCGCTTGCTCACCAAACAGATCAGTTTCAGTCTCATCTTTAAATGTAGTTTCGATAATAGCTGTACGACCACCACCTACACCTGATGCATATGAAAGTGCTAAATCTTTAGCTGAACCAGATGCATCCTGGTAAATTGCGATTAAATCAGGAACACCACCACCACGAACAAACTCACTACGTACTGTATGCCCAGGTGCTTTAGGTGCAACCATAATTACATCTAAATCACTACGAGGAACGATTGAGTTATAGTGAATTGCAAAACCGTGAGCGAATGCCAATGTAGCACCTTGCTTCAGGTTTGGCTCAATTTCATCTGTATACAATGAAGACTGAAACTCATCTGGCGTTAAAATCATTACAACATCTGCTGATTTAACTGCATCCGCAACTGCTGAAACTTTTAAGCCTTCATTTTCTGCCTTAGCTGCTGAACTTGAACCCGCACGCAGTGCTACAGTTACATCAACACCAGAGTCTTTCAGGTTCAACGCATGTGCATGGCCCTGTGAACCATAACCCACGATAGTTACTTTTTTGTCTTTGATTAAAGAAAGATTACAATCTTTATCGTAATAAATATTTAAGCTCATAGCTCTGCTCTCAAAATGTAAATAATTAAAATTTATACGGCGAGTATTTTTTCGCCACTGGAAATGCCAATTGCGCCTGAGCGCACCACTTCATGAATTTTTATACTGGATAACGATGTAATAAAAGAATCAAGCTTGTCACATGTATCCGTAATTTCTACTGTATAGGTAGTATCTGTTACATCAACAACCTTGCCATTAAAAATATCAACCAGGCGTTTTACTTCATCACGCGCATCACCAATAGCTTCTACTTTAGCAAGCATTAATTCACGTTCAATATGTTCAGATTCGGTTAAATCAACCAGCTTGACTACATCTACCAGCTTGTTAAGTTGTTTTTGTATTTGCTCAACAATTTGGTCTGTACCAGAAGTAACTATAGTCATTCTTGATAACGTCTCATCATCTGTAGGAGCTACAGATAATGATTCTATATTGTAAGCACGCGCAGAAAACAAACCCGCAACACGTGATAATGCACCCGATTCATTTTCTAATAATAAAGAAATAATATGTTTATTCATAACTTAACCCAGCTAAACCAGGATCATTTCATTTAAGCCTGCACCAGCAGGAATCATTGGATATACGTTTTCTTCTTTATCTATAATAAAATCGAGGAATACCGTACGATCTTTATATTTACCAAATGCATCTTCAATTGCCTGACGAACATCTTCTGGTTTTTCAATTCGAATACCAACATGGCCATATGCTTCAGCTAATGCAACAAAGTCTGGCAAGGCATCAACATAAGAACTCGCGTAACGGCGATCATAAAAGAACTCCTGCCACTGACGAACCATTCCCAGAAAACCATTATTCAGGTTGATGATTTTTACAGGCGTATTATATTGCAAACAGGTTGATAACTCCTGAATACACATTTGAATACTGCCTTCACCCGTTATACAGGCTACTTGCTCATCAGGGTGAGCAATCTTCACTCCCATAGCCGCTGGCAAACCAAATCCCATGGTGCCCAGGCCGCCAGAATTAATCCAACGACGTGGTTTATTAAAACCATAATATTGTGCTGCAAACATTTGATGCTGACCTACATCTGACGTTACAAAAGCATTACCCTCTGTTACTTCATGTAGCTGCTCAACAACAAACTGAGGTTTGATTGTGCCTGTATCACGATTAAACTTTAAACAATCCTGATCACGCCATTCTTCTATTTGCTGCCACCATGCAGATAATGCTGCACCTTCCAGTCGCTGATCAGATGCTTCTATTAACTTATTAAGCTCGATAACTACATCTTTAACATCACCAACAATGGGCACGTCTACTTTTACATTTTTTGAAATAGACGCTGGATCAATATCAACATGGACTATTCGAGCATCTGGGCAAAACTTCTCAAGATTACCCGTTACCCGGTCATCAAATCTGGCACCAATTGCAATAAGTACATCACAATTATGCATACCCATATTGGCTTCATAGGTACCGTGCATACCTAACATACCCACAAACTGTTTATCGCTTGCCGGATAAGCGCCTAAACCCATCAACGTATTGGTTATTGGCGCACCTAAGAGTTGAGTAAGCTTCACCAACTCTTCACTGGCATTACTTAAAACAACACCACCGCCGGTATATATCATAGGCTTTTTAGCTTCAAGAATTAGCTCGTATGCCTTTTTTATCTGACCTGAGTGGCCTTTCAGTGTCGGGTGGTACGAACGAATATTGATATCACGGGGGTAAGAAAACTCTGCCTTATGCGCCGTAATATCTTTGGGTATATCGACTACAACAGGCCCTGGACGACCCGTTGTTGCAACATAAAATGCTTTTTTAATGGTTGACGCCAGGTCCTTAACATCTTCAACGAGAAAGTTATGCTTAACCACGGGACGCGTAATACCAACAGAATCAACTTCCTGAAAAGCATCGTTACCAATTAAGGGGCGAGGCACCTGACCGGTTAATACAACCATAGGAATTGAATCCATATAAGCAGTCGCAATACCGGTTACTGCATTCGTAGCACCGGGACCAGAGGTGACCAGGACGACGCCGGGCTTGCCTGTACTACGGGCATAACCGTCCGCCGCATGCGTTGCCGCTTGCTCATGACGAACGAGTATATGCTGTAGCTCGTCCTGCTGGTGAATTGCATCATATATATGCAAAACAGCACCACCAGGATAACCAAACAGGTGTTCAACGCCTTCTTCAATCAGGCTTCGAACAACAATTTCAGCACCGGTCAATTCCACCTTAAATGTCTCCAAAATTATTTATGTTAAACTTCAGCTTTAACGTTTCACCGAATATAAGACTGGCAAAACCTCGAAAAACCTTATAAATCATATACTTTTATATTTACTTAAGAATATGCAAGCCGCGTAGTTTAACCTAGATTAATACTTAGGTCACCTTACTTTCTTTATGCGTTTATAGACGGGGTATTTGGGGTTAACTTAGTATTATTTATGAAGACTGCTGTGTATAAGCGAGTTTTGTTTAGACGCATCTGTATTGGAGCTGAGCATCTTTTTCCGATCTGTCTCCTTTCGTGATGCCAATCAAGAACGCTAACGAAGCAGAGTCTCTGCACTGTCAGCTCTTGGTGGTCTCAATACAGGGGACAGGGCGCAAAAAGCAGCGACCTTTCCCCGATGGAGAAATGCCAAAACAGTTCACAACTTTACCCGTGTATACCCCTGTATAAACCTGATAACATCCTCCTGCATAACCTCAAAACAGAAAAAGCCCGGTAAACCGGGCTTTTTCATCAGTAGACGTAATGACTTCTATTGTTTAGAAATCTTCGTCTTCTACCTCTCCACCAGCAACAGCTGACAGTACATCACGAATTGCATCAGGCGTAGCCATAATGTTCATGAAACTGTTATCACCCATCATAGCCAGGTCAGGAAAGTTAATAGCAATACGGAAACGTGCATGTAGAGCTTCTGCCTGCTTACCGTTTACCAAAATTTCATATGGAAGGTGAGCAGTTGAACGTAATGGTTTGAAATCGATTTCACTCATGATGAAACCATCATCCATATACTTCTTACCTTCGTTAGGTGCTTTCATAGCTACACCGAATAAAGTTTGTGAAGTACCAGGGATATTAATTTTATACACCTGAGCAGCGCCGTTTGTTTTTGCGCCTAAATTCTTTTCAACTTCTGCAACCATTGCATCATGACTACCCTTTGAGTTTAACTCTAAAGGCTCGTCAAAGTATTCCATGCCAAATGTATAGTGGTAATCATTAAGATCATCAGAATCCATTGCTTCAGCAGGTCCGAAGTCCTGGACATGACCAAGTGCTTTCTTCAAAGAAGCTGATGTTTGAGGCAGCTTATTATTAACTCGGTAAGCATAAGACATATAAACAGGATTTGTATAAGAAACCTGAACTTTGCCGCCTACTTCAGTTAATGAAATACGCTGTGCAGCAACATAACCACCACGTGGTTGAGAAGCAGCTGCTTTTTTAAGCTCATCATTTGTAACAACAATTACATGAGCGCCTTTATAAGGTGAGTACTCACCTGCAATTTCAAAACCATTATCAGATAATGATTTTTTTGTAGCTTCAATTTTATCTGCAACTGTTCCAGCACCATTAGATGCAAGCGCAAAAGGTAGATAAGTTTGAGCTGCTTGTGCAGTCGATACAACCACGCCAACTAACATTGCTAATGCAACTTTTGTTAGTAATTTAATCTTCATTTTAATAACTCCGTACCCTTATATCGATAAGGTGTGTTTTTATATATTAAGTTCACGCATAAACAACGTGCGCTCAAAATATACGTCTGACCTAGTACTTGTCAACGGAAAAATTAATCTCACCCCTATTTAAGTATTTGGTTATTTACTTATAATTAATTAGCAAAGATGAATTGTATTTTTACATAAAAAAAGCCGCGTTTAATTTCGCGGCTTTTTTCTCTAAAAACTTTGCAGTTAATTTAGAACTTCATGGTGTAGGTACCCTGAACTTCAAACTGGTCCATCTCTAATTCTGCTGTTTGAGTATCGAACTGAGTGCTTCCTTTTACAGAATTACTCGGTGCATACATAACTGCAAAAGACATTTCTGAGTTTGTACCTAATGGCATTGTCATACCTGCCGTAACATGCGTTTCAACAACGGCTGGTGCGAGAATATTGAAAAGAACTTCACTACCATTAGGCGGCATTGTTGTTTCACCACCACCTGTAATAGGCTGATCTGTAGTACTAACACCTACACGCCAGGTAATATCATCACCCCATTCATAACCAATTTTGAAAACAGTCATATCTTTCCAGCCAAAACCGCCGCCATTAGAGCCGCCTAAACGATTATCTAATGCCCCGCCCTGTACTGCAAAAAGATTTTCAATGCTATTCGCAATTGACGCTACATCTTCATAATAAATTTGCTGAATATCAAATACTAAAGTTGATTTATCACTTGTTTTCCAGGCTAGACCAATTGTCGCACTTGCAGGAATATCAAAATCACCCTGCTCTGCGAACAGACCTGCGTAGTCATCAAACTCACTCATCGCCATTTCAGACTGATAAGAAACACCTAGAGTAACATCCTTAGTAATCTCACCCTGCCAACCCAGTTTCACACCAAAACCTAAAGAGGTATCGTCACCATTATTAGTTAATTTAGTTGCATCTTCAGAGAAACCGCCAAAGTTAGCTAAACCATCAGCTTTAAACATCTGATAAGCCATGATTACACTTGCACCAACAGAGTGCTTGTCATTAAGTTGCTTGGCGTAAGACAGATTAATAAATAATTGTGCAAGATTAACACCCGCAGTACCATCTCCAAACGTTCCTGCAGGAGGAACATCAGCACCACTATAACTTGTATTCATACCACCATTACCATACGCGGCAATACCCCATGAGCTACTGCTATCAATCATTGTGTTATACCCAACATGCGGTATTAAAAATAAATCATGATCGCTTTCGTATGTTCCTGGAGATAACGGAAAGGAACCTGTCGCCCCGCTTGGGGTTCCTTCAATTGTATATTGACGATTTGGGTTGAACAGTGCCGCACCTACATCAAAGCGACTACCGACTTTAACCATACCTGCAGGGTTAGTAGCTGACGCTAAAGAATCAGATGAATGCGCAACACCTGCACCCGCTAAACCTTTTTCGGCTGTACTATAACCGTGAGAGAAATAACCATTTGTAGCAAATGCTGATGGGGCGAATAAAACGCCTGAAACTGATAGGGCGATTAAGGACTTCTTAATACCACGTGACATAACTTTAATCCTCAAATTGAGTTGACGCGCTTTACTGCGCTAAATTTTTTTACTGATGCTGTTATCCTGACAACTTAAATATGCGAGCCCTTGCTTGGCCGGAACGATCTCAAAACGCATGTTTAAAGTCAATAAAATAAAAGAGAAATATGCATCTTTTAAAGTGTTTTAGTAGATTAAAGGCAATTAATCAAACTTATGATTAAATAACCTATTAAGATAATAAATTAATAATTTTCTAATATAATAATAAACAAATTAATCATTTTTCTTTCTGGAAATAAAAAAATCTATATTTTATAAGCCAACTGGATGGTTTTTAAATTTATGAATTACAATTTTTCATATCAGTAGTTTAATAAAACACCTCCATCGGGGAAAGAACTTGCTTTTGAATCTCTGCCCCCTGTTGTAATGCCATCAAAAGTTTTACGGAATCGGTTCACTACACTGCTAGCTCTTGATGGTTTAGGTTTAGGGGACAGGGCGCAAAAAACGCGACCTTTCCCCGATAGAGATGATCCATAGATAAAAACCCAGACAATAAAAAAGGCACTTCAAGAGTGCCTTTTTTATCTTGTTCCCATGCTCCACGTGGGAATACAGTCAGCTAATCTGTTATTTTTATAATCGTTATTTATTTTAGATATGCGCTCACATGGGGGACCGTGGGAACAAGATGAACAACAGATTTTCATGAGCTGCAAGAGATTACACTGTTTAGGCACATCTCTGTCGAGGACTGAGCATCTTTCCCGTACTGTCCCTGATGAAGACGCTCCATAAATAAAAAAGGCGCTCACAAGGAGCGCCTTTTTTACAATAAATCTTGAGGTAATTAAGCCATCAATGGCATACCATTTTGTGCCCAGGCTATAATACCACCGCGTAAATTGTAAACATTATCAAAACCCTGTTGCGCCATGTAACCAACACCCTGTGCAGATCGGGCGCCACTACGGCAATATAAAACTGTCATCTCTTCCGTACCGATTTCATTTAGGCGAGCAGGTAGAGTATGCAATGGTAACTTCTCAGCGTTTGGGATCATTCCCTGGGCCATTTCCCCTATTCCACGAACATCCAGTAAACGAATTTTCTTACCTTCATCGAAATACGACTGAAGCGTATTAACATCTAACTCTTTAACACCAAACATAAGATTCGCACCTAATATTATAATATATTAATATAGCTGGTTATTCTCTCATTAAGAATGACCTGTAAGCAAGCATTTAAAAACCAGATAAATATAAGGCAATACTAATATAGTGGTAAAACTTTTGATCTGTATTGCTTTTTATTGAAAAAAACCAACAATATCAAATTGTTACCTTATTATAGTGAGAAAAATTAAATTTTACGTATTAACCTTTTATCTGCTTGGCTAAAAAAATATTATCGTAATACTTGCCTTTTATTCACATTCAATTGTATGGTTAGACTTTGAAAACTAATACGATCGACTAATTTTTTTATAAGTACGGTTTTTCGGCAGCACTCTGGCGTTACTTAGCATCAGCGAATACCCAGAAAGACGGCCAATACTAACCAGGATCTTTAATTGAGGAGAGATTTCACATGAGCGACCCAAAGCTAACTATAATTGCAACTAAAGGCACACTTGACTGGGCGTACCCTCCCTTCATTCTAGCTAGTACTGCTGCAGCACTTGGTATGACAGTTTCTGTATTTTACACTTTCTACGGCCTGAATCTTCTTTTGAAAGATACTAGCGCTTTAAAAGTAACACCAACTGGCAACCCTTCTATGCCAATGAAAATGCCTATGGGCCCTAAATGGTTAAGAAAGGTTGATTTTGGACCTAAGATTCCTAACGTAATGTGGAATATTCCTTTCATGGATAGCATCGCGACTACATTAATGAAAAAGACCATTTCAAACTGTGGTGTTGCATCTATTGATGAATTACGTGAACTTTGTCAGGAAGCAGAAGTTAAATTCCTTGCTTGTCAGATGACTGTTGAACTATTCGGTTATAACACTGATGTATTTATCGATGGCGTTGACTATGTAGGTGCTGCAACTTACTTTGAAGAGTCTTCAGACGCGACTCAATCACTATTTATCTAAAACATTAGATTAATAGCGATAAAAAAAGCACCTTATGGGTGCTTTTTTTTGCCTATGATTTAGTAAAAACGATTAAACATAATCACCTACCCTGCATAGGTACTTCTTTTAAAACTAATCTAAAGCCATGTATGCATTCCCACGGAGGACCGGGGAACGAGCAAAAACAAAGTGTATGGATACTGCTAAGTTGCTCTGCTCAGACGCATCTCCTGCGGGGAAAGGTCGCTACTTTTTGCGCCCTGTCCCCTGTTGTGATGCCATCAAGAGTTTTACAGAGTCGGCTCACGACACTAACAATACATAGTGGTATAGATTAAGGGGACAGAGCGGGAAAGATGCTCCGTCCCCGATGGAGATGTACCTAAGTCAATACAGCTGCTACGATATAATATAACTACACACAAAAAACTCTGTTTATTTTAATTCTTAAACAAATTCGCACTTTTTTTAAAACCTGTAGTCATATAAATAGACTTATTTGTATAATACCTAAATGCATCCAAATACTTACCTACGCACTGCTGTTTCAATCTTGCTCTTAAACTTTTCTACCGTAAGCACCGCAGAGCTACCCGTACTGGGTGACCCTACTCAACAGGAGTTCACTCCATATCGTGAACACCTAATGGGCAATCAGTTTTATCGCACAATAAAAGCCAGTGTTCCATTCGTTACTGATCTCGAAGTTAATGACTACATTACCAATTTAGGTCAACGATTAATTTCCCATAGCAGTCAGCCCGATAAAAAAATTCGTGTTTTTGTTATAAAAGTTGCCAATATAAATGCATTCGCTGGCCCTGATGCAAATATAGGCTTCCATACTGGTTTAATTATTTCTGCACAAAACGAAAGTGAGTTAGCCGGTGTTATGGCTCACGAAATATCACACGTAACACAGCGACATCTCGCACGAGCTATGACTGAATCAAATGTTAGCCCTGCAACTATGTTTGCAACTATTCTCGCGGGTATTCTCGTGGCATCTCAAAACCCGGAAGCGGGTGCTGCAATTATTTACGGTGGCTCTGCCGCACTTATGCAATCACAAATCAATTTTACAAGAGCCAATGAACATGAAGCCGATCGAATTGGTATAGGTGTACTCAGAGATGCGGGCATAAACCCTGATGGTATGGCCGGTTTTTTTGAAACCCTTCTACAAAAATCCGAAACTAATAACGTCATGGCCAAGATGGAATATTTACGTACTCACCCGCTAAGTACGACACGTATAGCTGAGGCAAGAAACCGCATAGACCCGAAAGACAGAAGCCTGCCGGACGACAGCCTTGACTTTCAGCTAGTTCGTGCACGCATACTTGTAGAAACGAACAAGTCGACACAGCAGATAATTAATCAAATTGAACAGTTTAAAGTAGATAAAGTTAATGTCGTTTCTCAATATACTCTGGGTATTGCGTATATAAAAAATAAACAGGCCGATAAAGCGATTAGCTTGTTGTCTGGCTTAAGCCAGAATAATTCTCATCCGTGGATTCAATTAGCGCTAGCTGACGCATATCACGTAGCTGAAGAAAATAAGTTAGAACTTGGCGTCTTACAGAAACTGAATTCATTATTTCCAAACTACCTGCCAGTATCCATTCGTTTTGCAAAGAGCCTTATAGACGCGAAAGAATTTGATCAGGCTGTCATTTTGCTAAATCTACAGCTACGAACTAAAAAACTACCTGTTGTATATAACACCTTAGCGAAGGCTTACTTCTCAAAAGGACAAGTTTCTCTAGCACTTGAAGCAACGAGTTATGAGTATGAACTTGAAGGATATTCAAACCTTGCTATCCAGCAAATAAATAACGCCCTGCATCAGCCGGGCCTAAATAAGCTTACTATTCAAAGACTTGAGTCGAGAAAACAAGAGCTAAGCTTACAAATTAAAAAGCAACAAAAAGAAAGCAAGGGCTAAACATTAGAAGCTTCTAATATTAGATAACTGTAACATGTTGATAGACATACATTTTTCTTGCTATCGACCGTGTTTTCAGTAAGCTAACGACTCCAGTTTAATTCATAATAATTATAAGTTAGCATTAGATTTTAATTGGGAACCTAGCTAGGAATTATATAGCTAAGGCTTTATTAATAATCTTCAGAAAATAATGGAATAATTACAATCTGACTGCTATCTATAAACTGGTTCTTTTTTTCCACGTAATCAAAAACACTGAGGAGTGAATTATGCGGTACACCGCTAAAACCATTTCTACAGCAACATCAGTTGCTGCATTGCTGGGTACACTAGCTTTCTCATTGCCGAACATCTCCGTCGCAGAAGATGCTTCAGCAATTGCTGAAGGCAAGAAAATTGCTTTCAATAAAAAGAAAGGTAATTGCCTGTCATGCCACGTTATTAAAGGTGGCAAACTAGCCGGTAACATCGGTCCTGCATTGTCTATCGAAGGGGTAGCAATAAAAGACAGATTCCCCGATAAGAGTAAGCTACGAGCACAAATTTATGATGCCCGTTCAGGTAACCCCAACACTATTATGCCTCCATTTGGTAGTCACGAAATATTAAGTGATGCAGAAATAGACAAAGTTGTTGAGTACATATACTCGCTATAAAAAATTTTAAGGTAAAAATAATGAACACTAAACGTAGATCTTTTATTAAGAGCTCTGCCGCAGCAGGCGCATTTGGCGTTGCTGTAAGTGCAGGTCTTATCACTCCTCGCGCAGTTATGGCTGCATGGCCCAAAGCGGCATTTGCTGCAACTGATGTAGATTCAGCAGTTAAAGGTGCTTTCGGTAGCAGCGCGACAACTGAGAGCTCAGACATTGCTTTAAAAGCACCTGAAATCGCAGAAAATGGTGCTGTAGTTCCGATTACAGTAACAAGTAAAATTGCTGGCACAGAATCAATTAGCCTGCTTATTTCTAAGAACCCTACGCCTTTAACTGCCACATTTAAAATGGGCAAAGGTGCTGAAGGTTTTGTTTCAACTCGTGTAAAAATGAGTAAAACATCTGACCTGGTAGTTGTTGTTAAAGCTAACGGCAAACTATATAGCGCTAAAAAAGAAGTTAAAGTTACTATCGGCGGCTGCGGCGGCTAATCACCTATCGGGAAATATCCCTAATAGGTAATATCTTAGAGGAATTAAATAATGGCTAAATCAATAAAAGTACGCGCTAAGGTTAAAGGTGGCTCAACAGTTGTTAAAGCACTGATCAGTCACGCTATGGAAACCGGCCTGCGTAAAAACAAGAAAACCGGCAAAATGATACCTGCCCACTTCATTCAGGAAGTTACATGTAG
>Ga0316204_10005796_pt1 | contig 19892 bp, 20 predicted proteins | sample 6monrhotite_MG_2_FD_205661 | JGI IMG/M metagenome (GOLD analysis project Ga0316204, IMG submission 205661) | Microbial mat bacterial communities from mineral coupon in-situ incubated in ocean water Damariscotta River, Maine, United States -... | ecosystem: Environmental > Aquatic > Marine >...
TGTGACGCAAGCTGCACGGCACCGGCCACCAGACCTTGTCGACTTGATACTGACGACTCGTCCGGGGATTCGTTAGCGCAGCGAGCACACGTCGAATCTCCCAAGGGGCACCGCGCCGCCCAGGACGATCGGGAAGTCCAAAAACACAACAGGCAGAACGACGGCGAACAGGCGAGACGCTCAAACTACGAGCCCGCGACTGCCCAAACCGAGCGAAGCGTCACCTCAAACATCCGTCAAACCGAGCCGTACCCCCGCCGACCCGACAACCGACCCGCCGATCCGACAACCGAACCGACAAACCACCGAACCGCCGAACCCGACCATCAGAACCAATCACCCCGACCCAGCCCCAGAATCCAAGCCACGAAGCACCTCAAGATGGGCCTTCAACTCCAAAGGAAGCTCCGCCTCAAAATGAAGCTCATCAGGAAGCGTGATCCGCCAAGCGTGCAGCCAGAGCCGAGAAGTCCCAGGCACAGGCTTACAAGGACGACGATAGCGGGCATCCCCCACAACCGGATGACCGATGCCATGGAGGTGACGACGGACCTGATGCTTGCGCCCCGTAGCGGGTCGAACAGAGAGCAATGTGCAGCCCTTCAGCCGCTCGATGGAGCGCCAGCGGGTCACAGCGGACAGCGTCTTCTCCCGGCGCGCGTCCTTGAGCGGACGTCGGATGACCCCCTTTCGCTGTGTGCGGCCGTGCACCAGCGCCTGGTAGGTCTTCTCCACCTCACCGGCCTCGAACCAGGCGGCGACCTCAGCGCGCCTCGCCGTGGCGGCGATCACCAGCCCTGAGGTGCCGAGGTCCAGGCGATGTACCGGCGTGAGGTCTCGCGGCAGCGCGTGGTTGGAGCGGATCCAGGTCAGCAGATCGGGCTGGCCGGTGCCCGCTGGGTGGATCAGCATGCCCGAGGGCTTGTAGAGCGCCCAGATGCCGTCTCGCTCCCCAAGGAGGGTCGGCGTCGTCGAGAGTTCGGTCATGAGCATCCTCTGCGTCGCTGAGCCTGACTCAGCGAGCGACGCAGACATAGTCGATGCGTCGCGGGATGTCCCTGATTGTGGGAGGGAGGTTCAAGATCCGCGCTGTACTGCGCGAGGCACCCGAGTAGGACCACTTCTCAACAGCGCGAACCTTGAACCACAGCACCTGCGCGCACCCTTTAGACAGGTGGTGTCTTGTTGGACAAGAGGGCGAGCGGGCACGCTGGGATCTTGAGCAAGAACCGAGCCACAACTCCCGTACGGGTTTTCAGGCAGTTGCACGTCGAACGCCCGAACGGTCGGAACTTTTTTCCCATCAGAGCCAGGAAAGTTTTCCACAGTGAGCGCCGTAGGTTGGATACAACCCCAAACTCCCATAGACTCGTCGTTGACAACGAACTCCCGCGGAACGCTGACGGTGTCCAACAACAACCAACTCATGGACCAGGCGCGCCACATCTGGGAGCGCAACGAGGGCGGCGAGGAGATCAACTACCTCAAGGAGATGGTCACCAGCCAGACCAGCGTCTACGGCGGCTTGAGCGCGCTGGCCGTCGGGGCCATCCTCTCCATCCCGCTGGGCCTCGGCTTCGCCGCCATCCCGGTGCTCGGCTACACCGCCGTCCAGGCCATCGCGGCCCTGTTCATCCCCTCCTCGCCGGTCTTCCGCCAGAAGGTCGAGCTCCGCAAGCGCCGCGAGCGCCGGGGCCAGGCCAGGGAACACCTGAGCTTCGAGATCAACAGCCGCGTGGGCGCGGACGCTCGCAACTGGAAGACCTACGAGCGCATGCGCGCGCGGCTCGACAGCCTGACCGAGCTGGTCAAGCACCGGGACAGCGCCCTGAGCCAGAACGACGTGGAGCGCCTCGAAGACGCGACCGTCGACTACCTCGGGCTCTGGCTCGCCCGCATCGTCATGGCCGAGCGCCGCAACACGGTGGACGTCCGCGGCATCCAGAAGAAGGTCGCCCAGATCGTGCGGCAGATCGAGCGCACGGGCTCGGCGCTGGAGGTTCGCAAGCTGGAGAAGGCCAAGGTCGACCTGGAGCGCATCCTCGAGCGCCAGGAGGCGCTGTGGACCCGGGAGACCACCGTTGAGGCCAACATGCTCTCCATGACCGACACCTTCGAGGAGGTCTATCAGCGCCTGATGACCAACCCCACCTCGGTGGACGTCGCCGCCCAGCTCAACGAAGCGGTCGACCGGATGAAGGTCGAAGAGGAGCTGGACTTCGCGGTCGACAACGAGCTGAACGAGCTGCTCACGCGCCGTAAGCGCGCCGCCGCCCGCGCCCGCTCAGGCGCCTGATCCGGCGCGGTAGCCGGATGTTTTTTTAGTGACTCCGCTCGCATCCAGTGACACCAAAAGTGACTATATCCAAGGATGGACGGTCGCTATACTCCAGGGGTGTCAGATGAAGAAGGCGAGGCAGGAGTTTCAAAGAGCGCGACGAAACCACTTTGCGGACTGGTGGCAGCGTGTCGCGACGCTGCGCTCGGAGGTCGAGCGACCGGGCCTCACGCTGGAGGCGCGGATCCGCGCAATGGGCGAGCTGGGCGAAGCCCTCGGGCAGCGCTCCACACACATCGACGAGGCGATCTACGTGCTCCGGGAGTCCGTGATCATGGCCGAGATGATGCGAAACCACAGCCTCGCGGTCACCAACCGCCTGCGCCTGGTGACCGCGCTGGAGGCCAGCGGTGACGCGGCGGCGGCGGCGCTTGAGCTGGAGCGCGCCCAGTCCACCATTCGCTGCTACAACCTCCGGCCGAAGGCGGCCCCGAGCCTCGCGGGCGCGCACATCCACTGAGCGCCCCGGGTCGGGCACGGCGCGGGAGAGGCTGACGCCTTTGACGCGGACGCGGACACTGAGGAATTCTGGTGGCTCTGAGCCCTATCGCTCCAGGAGCCCACATGTCCGCCATCACCCGCGAGCACCTCGAAGCCACCCACGACTTCGCCGCGACCCGCGCTGTCGTCCGTGACACGATCCGCGCCGCCGTCTCCGATCCGCTGGCCGCCGTCCGCTTCCTGGGCCGCTACACCTCGTGGAACGGCTACTTCGGCTCCGGCGTCGCCACCCTCTCTGGCAAGATCGGCCGGTGCCGGGGCATGTTCCTGTCCGCCGAGCAACCCATCATCGCCCTGGCCGACCGCAGCGTGCTGGTCGCCAGCTACTTCTTCGACGCCGCCCGCGACGAGTTCGACGACCACGACACGGTCCACCGGGACACCCACCGCTGCCTCGCCCAGGCCACCCTGATGGGCATGATCGCCTTCAACGCGCAGTTCGAGAAGCAGCTCGCCAACGCGAGCTTCATCAACGAGCAGCTGGAGGCGCCCATGTGGCTCAGGGGTCTGCACGACCGGGTCGCCATGGGCTACGGCGCGCACTCGGCGGACGACAAGCCCAGCGTCTTCCGCGCCATGGGCTACCACCTCGGCAGCGAGGTTCTCGCGGATCAAGAGTTCACGGTCATCGACGCGGAGCTGCGCGAGGTCACGCCGGCGCTGGTCAAGTACATGGAGTCCACCAGCGTTCGCATCGGGGGCCAGGACCACAACGCCTACCAGTGGCTGCGAATCCACTCGGCCCACGGCGGCGGCGCCGAGGCCGATCACTTCGACTGGGCCGTCCAGGGCGTCATCCGCGCCTTCCGCTATGTGCCCCCCGAGCAGCACGACGCCCTGCGCCATCAGATCATCCTCGGCTTCAAGGACTTCGCCTGGGACCACGCGGAGTTCTTCAGCAACGTGAACACCTGACAGCGCCCGCGCCAAGCCGCGGGCAGGATGAAACCACCGCGCGGTTCTCCTACAAACCGCTCAGCACACAGCTCCGGGCCGGCTCGTGCGCCTTGGCGACCGCACAGAGGGCGGTCAGCTCCGAGACGCTCCACCGATCCCCGGGGACGAACGCGGCGACCCGCACCGAGGCGTCGCCGCTCAGCGTCGCCTCCAGGAGCGCCTCGGCCGAGGCGAGGTCATCCACGGTGGCCTCATCGCCGCCGGGGCGAGAGAGCAGGATGCGACCGTCGACGTCACGCACGACGACGCGCTCCAGCAGATCCATCTCGTTGATGTCAGCCCCTGGCCCCTCCCAGATCATGTTCAGGAAGCCGTAGCTGAAGCTCTCGAGCCAGGTGTTGTCCGCGTGCTCCGGCACGAGGGGGCTCACGGTGACGATGTCCAGGCGACCGTAGCTGTCGAACCACTGCAGCTCGGCGAGCGAGCGCGCCGAGGTCGCCCCCGACACCGCGATCACCGTGGAGTCGCCAGGCTCTCGGGGCAGCGTCACGGGGGCGCCCTGGTAGAGCTGCCAGCCGTCGCCGTCCTGCACCAGCGGTCGGGTGTAGAGCCCCCCTTGCCCCAGCGGGATGTGCGCCGAGGTCGCCGGCAGCCCGGACACGACGTCCCGAAGGCCGAGCACCTGCACCTGGGTCATGTGCATCAGCGCGGGCTGCGCGGCGGCGTGCACCCCCATCACCGCCCCGCCTCCGGCCAGGATGATGAGCCCGATGAGCCCGGTGTTCACCAGGGTCCAGGTGTTGGCCAGCCGCTTCCCCACGGGCAGGCAGCTGAAGGCCGTGAGCAGCGCGGTGAGCCCGATCGCGCCGAAGCCGACGGCGGCGGCGGCGGCTCGCATCTTCAGCCCGAGCTCGACCAGGGGAAGGCGGGTCTCGCCGCTGGCGTGGGCGAAGGCCTCGTGCACCAGGATCTCGCCGCCGATCCAGGCCGCCACGCCGGCGAGGGCGGTCGCGCCCAACACACAGCCGGCGATCGCCAGCCGACCGTCAGCGAGTCGCCGGTCGTCCGCGTCGTTGTCGCCGCGCCGGACGCTGGCGAGGGCCAGCGAGAGTCCGCCGGCCAGCGCGGCGATCGCGGTCAGTCGGACCAGCGTCGAGGCGTCCTGAGACAGCGACAGGCCGATCAGCGCCAGCCCGCCCAGCAGCGCCCCCACGCCGATGAGCGCGGGCACCCCGGGCGAGGCCGGGCCCGGCTCGCGAGAGCCACCGACGAAGTAGCCCACGGCCCCCAGCACGGCGCCCATCGTCAGCAGGCCCGAGGCGACGATGCAGCCGCTGATGAGCGTGAACAGCGAGGTCGAGTACCCCGCGTGGGCGAGGGTGCTCTTGGTCTCCAGGCTGGCGTGCTGCACCGCCTCCACGGTCATCAGCAGGCCCTGGACGGTGCCCAGCGCGCCGACCAGCAGCGCGCCGATCGGCGCCAGCCACCACAGGACGGCGGGCACCCGCTTCCCCGCGCCGGCCAGCCCCGCCAACACCACCGGCCCCGCGAAGCCGCAGATGGCGATGAGGAGGATGGGCCACATGAAGGGCCCACCCTTGTGAAACGCGTCGACGAGCAGCCCCATCCATCCCCCTCGCGCCGTGACGCGTCAGTTACCTGATCAGCCCTTCTTGTACGGCGCCAGCTTGTCGCGGAGCTGATCGATGGAGCCGTCCAGGAGCTGCACCAGCGCCTCCACGCCCACCTCGCCCTTCATCACGAAGGTCTTGATCTCGATGATCTTGGTCATGGTGGCGTAGACGCTGTTCAGCTCGTGGTTGAGCTTGATGCCGCCCATCATGGGCATCTTGAACATGTTCGCCAGGTCCGTGCGGTACATGTTCAGGATGTCGTCGGGGTCGGTCATCCGGTTCTTGATCTCGGCGGTCAGCGTGAGCGTCGCCTTGGAGCCCATGAGCGCCTGGGAGAGCGCGCCGGTGCCGGTCTTTCGGTCCAGGGTGATCCAGACGCTGTTCAGCACCGGATCCACGATGGTCTTGAAGCGAATCATCTGCCGGTCGTCGTGCGCCCGGAAGGAGATCGAGGGGTGCCCCTGGCGAGCCATGGCGCGCACGATCTCGCCCACGAGCATCTCGTCCTGGGACTCACGGATCTCGGCCTTGTGGTTGAACTGGTTCAGCAGCTTGAACATGGTGAGCCCCTAAGCGAAGCGGCCGCGCAGGTACTTGCGCAGCGCGTTGTGACAGGCGGCCAGGTGATCCTGGAGCTGCTTGTAGTTGACGGCGTAGTCGGCGCCGACGTAGTCATCGATCGTGAGGAACAGGTCGATCTGCACGTAGACGTAGCCGGAGTTCATGTCGCCATCGACGGTGATGGTGCCGGGCTCCGGGGAGGACACGAGGCCGGACTTGTACTCCGCCTGCAGGGCCTTCCAGATCTTCTGGAAGTTCCCCACCCGCTCGCCGTAGCCCACGATGATGCTCGCGCGCTGGCCCAGCACCTTGGCCTGGGTCAGGCCGCTGGTGAGGTGGGTCATGCGGTAGACGATGCGGCTGTGGTCCTCGAGATCCTCGAAGCGCAGGTAGTGGTGGGTGCCGTCGCTGGAGATGTCGATGAGCACGCACTCGGAGTCCAGCGTGCTGGTGATGATGGCGCCGAGGAAGACCTCGTCGATGTGGCTCGCGAAGTTGTGGGACTCGTAGTACTCCCACGAGTTCTCCACGAGCTCGCCGAAGATGCCGTCGAGGCGGTCATCCTCGGGGCTGCCGGGCTCGACGTGGGCGCTGAAGTCACCCACGTTGCCCATCACGACGGGGTTGTCGTTGGCCATGGCGGCGGCGATCTCTTCGGCGTTCAGGTCGTTGGCCTCCGGGTGCACCCGCGCGGCGACGGCGGGCGCGGTGGGCACGGCGCCGAAGCTCAGCAGCGCGCCCTGATCGGCGATCTTCTGCCAGCCCTCCATGCCGGAGAACCAGAAGTGGTGGTTGACGGTCAGCTGACCGGCGTCGATCTGGGCCTTCAGGTCGCGGCGGCTCATGGGCCCGACGCGGCCCTCCGCGGCGTGGATGTAGACCAGCTCGTCGTCAGGCTCTGGCAGCGGCGGAAGCGCGGTGCTCATGGACGGAGTCCTCCCAGTGGATTGGTGGCGTTTCTCCACTAACAGTCTGTTGCTCGGACGCATTACAGAGGCCGCATGGAACCTATTGCCCTGCTCTTCGATCTCGATGGCACCATCGTGGACACCGAGTCCGCCTGCATGGGGGCCCTCACCCGGGTCGGCGCGGAGCACGGCGTAACGCTGAGCGAGGACCACTACGGCTCCTTCGTCGGGCGCGCCTGGGACGCGGTGTTCGATGAGCTGGCCGCCGAGATCGGCCTGCAGCGCGCCGGCCGCATGGATCTCGCCCGCCGGGTGCTGGAGGTCTACGAGGCCACGCTGCGCGACCACCTGCCCACGGTCCCCGGCTCGGTGGAGCTGGTGCGCGCCGCCCACGCCCTGCCCCGGGAGCAGGTGCGCCTCGCCCTCATCACCGGCTCGACCCCCCACCAGGCCCACAGCTACCTCTCCCGGCTCGGCATCCTGGAGCTGTTCGAGGTGGTGCTGGGCGACGGGCAGTACGCCCACAGCAAGCCCCACCCCGCCGGCTACGCCCTCGCCATGGAGCGCCTCTCGATGCCCGCACAGCGCTGCGTGGTCTTCGAGGACTCGGCGGCCGGCATCGCCTCGGGTCGCGGCGCGGGCGCCACCGTAGTCGCCATCGCCCACGCAAACCACTTCGGCCAGGACCAGTCAGCGGCCCACCACCGCGTTCAAGATCTACACGAGGTCAACATTTCGTGGTGTAGAACACTCTTGTAGGCAGAGACCTACAAGGGGGGACCGTGTTTACCGCCAGCCTGGGGCTGATGCTCCTCATGACCGCCTGTGAGGACAAGCCCGCCGACACCACCGATCCGGTGTCCACCGCCGCTACGACGGACAGCACCGACAGCGGCGCCACGGCCGACGACACCGGCGCGGCGCATGACGACACCGGCGCGACGAACGACGACACCGGCGTCGACGGCGATCCCTGCGAGCCCGCCGTGGACGACGACGCGCCCCGCGGCGCCGCCTACGAAGGCGTCGATGAGGTCGGGGTCGTCTTGGATGGCGCGGTCTGTGACGCGGAGGAGTTCGCCTGCTTCAGCAACGGCGGCGCCTTCTGTGCGCTCCCGGGCTCGGCCTGCAGCTGGGCCGTCGCGACCTGCGATGGCGGTGAGGACTGCGGCGCGGGGACCATCTGCTGCGGCGTCATCGGCGACGGCGACACCTATGGCGACACCTCCTGCCTGGCCGAGGCGGAGTGCGACGCCCTCGACGGTGCGCGCCTCTGCAGCGACGATCTCGACTGCGAGGGCGACTACTGCGCTCGGGGCTTCACCAACGAGGGCAGGCTGGAGTTGGGGGTCTGTCAGCCCCAGCCGACCACGGACTGCGTCCCCGGCCCGGACGCCGACTGCGCTGGGGATGACCTCCGTGGCATCGACTTCTTCGGCCTCGACCTGAGCGGCGCCGCCTTTGCGGGCGCCAACCTCGGCGGCGCGAACCTGGAGAAGGCCCGGCTGGACCGCGCCGACCTCAGCAGCGCCTACCTCGTATCCGCCAGCCTGAGCGACGCCTCACTCATCGACGCGGACGCCTCCCGCGCCTGCCTGCGGGAGACCGGTCTCCAAGTCAACGCGGCCAGCGGGGTGAGCCTGCGGGACGCCGACCTGAGCGGCGGCATGATGCTCGGCGACTTCCACGGCGCGGACCTGAGCGGGGCGAACCTCACAGGGATCAGCATCATCGGCACGAACGCCGTCACCACCGATCTCTCGGGCGCGTCGCTGGTGAACGCGAACCTGCGGAGCGCGACCGTCTTCCAAGCCTCCTTCGAGGGCGGCAGCCTGGAGGGCGCCGATCTGGAGAGCACCTACTTCAGCGACACGCTCTGTCCCGATGGCGTCAACAGCAACGACGCGAACTACACCTGTGATGAGCATCGCCTGCCCTGACCCGCTGACCCCAGTGTCCGCATCACGTTGATGGCACATCGTCGTTCTCCTAAGGCTCGGCTCCGAGCCGCTCCAAGCCGCTCCAAGCCGGCTCCAACCACACCGAATGACACACCAACCTCGAATACGTACCAGGTTCATGACGCAGTCTGACCAAGTCCCCACCTTCCGTCAGCACGCGCCGGATGGCGCGCGCCAACTGCGACTGCGTACCTCTGAGGAACGCGACATCCCAGCGTCTCAGGTGAGAGGGTGTTGCGACGTCAGATGCCTCGCCGCAAGGCGACATCAGGAGGCAAGACCTTGCGAACACGTGGACGGTTTTCAACGGAGACGAGCTGTTGTTGTTCTGCCATCTCACGCTGTAAAACCGGCCAGGTTTCGCAATGGATGCAAACCCAGGTGGGCTTGCCAGACGACCCGAGAGTCACTGCACAGGGGTGGCAAGGCGATGACGACGAGGAACGAGGAGGAGAACTTGCCCGAGAGGGGAAGCGCAGGTTCCCCTTTAGAGACAACGCGGGTTGGAAGCGCCAAATCCGTCAAAGTGGCCGAAAGCCCGCACTAACGCCCACAAGCCATGCGGCAGCCGCGCTCACGCTGACCGTCACGATCCATGCGGCAGCCGAATCCGCGGAGACCTCCATGCTCCAAGCGGCAGCCCGTCCCGTCCCGCAACCGCCCCCGCAGAGAAGAGCGGTCCCGAAGACACAAGCGTTCAGCCCAAGGGGGGTGGGCCCGGCGAGTTGGGCCCGGCTGGGCTCGGGTGGGTTGGGTTCGGGTGCGTTGGGCTCGGGTGGGTTGGGGCTGCCGCAGGGATCGTGGAAGTTACTGGGAGTGCGGCTGCCGCATGGATCGTGGTCGTTAGTGCAGCTCTTCAGCCACTTTGACGGATTCGCGGCTGCCAACCAGCGTTGTCTCTAAAGGGGAACCTGCGCTTCCCCTCTCAGGCAAGTTCTCCTCCTCGTTCCTCGTCGTCGTCGCCTTGCCACCCGGTCGGAGCCGCTCCGGAGGAGGACCCCTGTGCAGTGACTCTCGGGTCGTGTGGCATGCCCACCTGGGTTTGCATCCATTGCGAAACCTGACCGGTTTTACAGCGTGGGTTTGCAGGACAGCAACAGCTCGTCTCCGTCGAAAACCGTCCACGTGTTCGCAAGGTCTTGCCTCCTGATGTCGCCTTGCGGCGAGGCATCTGACGTCGCAACACCCTCTCGCGTGTGGCGCTGGGACGTCGCGTTCCTCAGAGGGGCCTCTTCGCAGTTGGCGCGCGCCATTCGGCGTGGTTGGCGCCGCCCGGCGCCGCTGGAGTCGCTGTGAAGCAGCCGCTGGAGTCGCTGTGAAGCAGTCGCTCGGAAGCCGCTGGAGTCGCTGTGAAGCAGCCGCTCTGAAGCCGCTCCGGAGGAGAGGAGAGGAGAGGAGGAGGAAGGTGGGGACATCCGCTTGATGCGGTTTTCTCTGCCCCGTAGCGCCGGTACATGTGCGATCCCCCACATGACCGAAGCGGGTGTAGTAGGCTCCTGAAAATACACGTACTCAGGAGTGGATAGTGACCGTTGATCTTTGGATGTTGGTGGCGAGCGCCGGTCTCTGCTGGGCGCTGATCATGCTCGCGGCCCTGCCGGCGGTCAAAGATCCCAAGGTGGGCCTCGGCAACCGCGACGATCTGCCCGAGCCCACTGGCCTGTTCGCCCGCGCTGGCCGCGCCAGCGGCAACCTGAAGGAGAACCTGCCGCTGTTCGCCATCCTGGTGCTGGTGGCCCACGTCTCGGGCAGCGCCAACGAGACCACCGCGCTGGGGGCCCAGATCTTCCTCGGCGCCCGCGTGGGCCACGCCCTGATCTACATCGCGGGCATCCCCGGCCTCCGCACGCTGATCTGGAGCGTGTCCATCGCGGGCATGGCCATGATCGCCTCGGCGCTCTTCTGAGCGTCAGGCGCTCATGAGCGAGGGCGCTCGGACCGCGGCGCCCTCGGCGCGCGCGGACTCGCGGCGGATGAAGTAGAGCAGCGGCCCGACGGAGCCCGTCGAGGCGGTGAGCAGGGCGTAGGGCAGCGGGTTCATGCCGTGCGCCTTCGCGTCCTTCCAGATCCAGGCGGTGAGCATGGAGAGCGCGAGCACGAGGTCCACCGCCAGGGTGATGCCCATCGGGCTGCTGGTGGCGATCTCGATCATGCCCGCGAAGCCCTGCTCGTAGAGGGCCCAGCCGCTGAGGGCCGTGAAGTCAGCGAGGACGAGGGAGAGGCCGATCTGCTTACCGTTCATGAGTGCTCCTTGTGGTCACACCGCGACGTGCGCCGTGTGCCCTCCACAGGAGCAAGGTGCGTGCCAGCCGTGAGCCCGCTTGAAGCGGCGATTATCGCGAGCACCTCATCAGGGTGAGCGTGGCGCGGGCGCAACGGGCGTTGCGTCGCTGCAACGTCTGGACGGCTCCCCAGCCCCGCCCGACCCGGCCCGACCCTCAGGGGAACTGAGCGCGGATCTTCGAGTAGGAGTGCAGGTCGACCGCGTAGCCGTCCGCCTCCAGCAGCTCGGCCATGTCGAACATCTCATCGATATCGACCCAGGTGGTCCCCACCTCCTCGTTGAGCCCCACCCGGAGCTCGCCGGGGAAGAGCAGCCCCTCGTCGGCCACGTCGCCCTCGATATCCAGCAGGTCATCCCGCTCGTAGGCCATCATGCTCACGCCGTCGACGTCGAGGTTCCCGAACCAGTCATCCCGATCCGAGACCGCCGGCCAGCCCACCGAGCCGGTGCCGCCCAGCGCCGGGGGCAGCTTGTCGAACCACACAGCGAGGTCCGCCCGAACCGGCAGCGTCGAGCCCGCGAAGTCCATGACCCCCTCGACGAACTCGTAGGTCTCCTCCAGGAGGCCCAGGTAGGCGTACTTGCCGGCCTCATCCAGCGAGCTCCACTCGCTCAGCGCCTGGGGCTCGATGTCCAGGTGGAGCCCGTCGAAGCGCTCCAGCGGGTCGCTGCGGCCCGCGTTGAAGTCGATGAGCCGATCGAGGATCTTCTCCTCCAGCGCCGCCCACTCCCGGGAGGAGATGTCGTCGGGCTCCCCCAACAGGACGTGGCTCTCGATGCCGGCGGCGTGCAGCTTGGCGTTCCAGTCGGCGATGGTGTCAGGCTCGGAGACCGGCCGGTTGCCGTAGGAGCCATAGACCCGGACGACGCCCCAGGCGACGAGGTCGTCGACCATGGCGTCCTCAGACGCGGGCACGCCGACGACCGCGAGCGTGCCGTAGGGATCGCCGCTGTCCTGCCACGCCCAGATGCCGCGGGTCTGCGGCAGCGGAGCGTCGGTGTCCGTGGGCAGCGCAGTGTCGCCAGTGTCGCCAGTGTCGCCAGTGTCGCCAGTGTCAACGGGCGGTGTGGTGTCGGTCGTCTCGTTCGTGGCGTCGGCGAGGATGTCCTCAGCCTTCTCCAGGAGCGAGCAGGAGAGCAGCAGGGAGATGAACATGTCCAGACAGTAGTTCGCCGGCACGCTTCCTGCTTCTCTACGAGATCTTACAATGGAGCCCCCATGCTCGAACGCACCCCCACCCCCCGATGGCCCTGGTACGGCGCGCTGGCCGGTCTGCTGCTGGGGGCCTCCGACTACCTCTGGCTGCGCCTGAGCGGCGTCCAGATGCGGCTGGAAGCGTACGACGTGACCCTCGCCGTCATGCTCTTCTTCGGCCTCTCCTTCGCCGGCCTCGGCTACGCCATGGGCAAGCTGATGCTCGCCCGCGCCCGCGCCAGCGAAGACGCGGCGCTCATCCGCGAGCAATACGAGGCGCTCCAGGCCTCCCAGGCCCGCCTGGTCCAGGCGGAGAAGCTCGCGGGGCTCGGGCGCATGGCCGCGGGGGTCGCCCACGAGGTCCGCAACCCGCTCGGCGTGATCCGCTCCTCGGCGTCGCTCATCCGCGAAGGGCTCGGCGACGGCGGCGACGCGGATCTGGCGGAGGCCAGCGAGTTCATCGTGGCGGAGGTCGATCGGCTGGATGGCTTCGTCCGCAGCGTGCTGAACTTCTCCAGGCCGCTGGCCCCGGAGCTGGCGGCGGTGGACGCGTCGGCGGTCGTCGATCGGGCGCTGGCGCTGGCGAGCGGGCAGCTCGGAGAGGCCCGGGTCGACGTGGAGCTCGGAGGAACCACCGCACCACCGGTGCGGGCGGATCCTGACCTGCTGGTCCAGCTCCTGATGGGGCTGCTCGTCAACGCCGGCGAGGCCGGCGGTCAGCGGGTCACCGTGCGCGCCGGCGCCGCCGGGGGTGCCGCGTGGTTCGAGGTGGCGGACGACGGCCCGGGGGTCGCCCAGGGCGACGAGGCGCGGCTGTTCGAGCCCTTCTTCACGACCAAGGCCGCGGGCACGGGGCTGGGTCTCGCCATGGCCAGCCGCATCGCCCAGGCCCACGGCGGGCGACTGGAGCTGACCCACGGGCGGGGCCTCGGCCCCGACGGCGGCGGCGCCTGCCTCCGCGTGACCTTGCCGGGAGGTGTGCAGTGAGCAGCGCGCGGATCGCGGTGGTGGATGACGAGCCCCGGATGGGGAAGATCCTGGGCATGGTCCTGCGCCGGGACGGGCACGAGGTCGAGGTCTTCGAGGGCGGCGCGGCGTTCCTGGAGGCCGCGGCCGACCGGAGCTACGACCTGCTGCTCACGGACCTGAAGATGCCGGGGATGGACGGCGTGGCGCTGCTGACAGCGGCCCGGGAGGCGGCCCCGGAGATGCCGGTGATCTTGATCTCGGCCCACGGCACGCTGCCGACGGCGGTGAAGGCCATGCAGCTCGGCGCCTGGGACTTCCTGGAGAAGCCGGTGGACAACGCGCTCTGCCGGGCCGCCGCGCGCCGCGCGCTGACGCACACGCGGCTGGCTCGGGAGAACCGCTACTTGCGGGCGCAGCTCCAGAGCGAGCACGGCATGGACGCCATCGTGGCGGAGAGCCCGGGGATGAAGGCGGTGTTCGATCTGGCCCGGCGAGCCGCCCGGGGTCGGTCGATGGTGCTGGTGACCGGGGAGTCCGGCGCCGGCAAGGAGCTGGTGGCCAGGGCGATTCATCTCCACAGCCAGCGGGTCGGCGGGCCCTTCGTCGCGGTGAACTGCAAGGCCTTCGCCTCGGGCGTGCTGGAGAGCGAGCTGTTCGGCCACGCCAAGGGCGCGTTCACTGGCGCGGCTCAGGCCCGGCCGGGGGTGTTCGAGCGGGCCTCGGGGGGCACGCTCTTCCTCGATGAGATCGGCGAGGTGGACTCGGACTTCCAGGCCAAGCTGCTGCGGGTGCTGCAGGACGGCGAGGTGCTGCCGGTGGGGGCGACGAAGCCGGTGAAGGTGGACGCCCGGGTGGTGGCGGCGAGCAACCGGGATCTGCAGGCGGAGGTGCGCGAGGGACGCTTCCGGGAGGATCTCTACTTCCGGCTGGCGGTGATTCCGATTCGGATCCCGCCGCTGCGGGAGCGACGGGAGGACGTGCTTCCGCTGGCGCGGCTCTTCCTGAAGCGGGCGGCCGAGGAGGCGGGGCGGACCGTGGCCGGGTGGGACGAGGCGGTGACGCGGTGGCTCACGGCGTACGACTGGCCCGGGAACGTCCGGGAGCTGGCCAACACGATCGAGCGGGGGGTGGTGTTGGCGCGGGAGGCGGTGATCACCCTGGAGGATCTGATGGTGGAGCCAGCGGCCCGGGGCGAGTCGGGCTCAGGCGGCGAGGAGACGCTCCAGGAGGCGCTGGACCGGGCGGCCGCGGCGCGGATTCAGGGGGCGCTGTCAGCGTCCGAGGGCGTGCGGGTCGAGGCGGCGCGGCGGCTGGGCATCGAGCGGACGACGCTGTATCGACTGATGAAGAAGTACGAGATCGAGGGGTAGTTCACGGACTCAGCGCTGCCGCTGTCTCCCTCACTCCCCGAGCGTCAGCCGCTTCAGCGACCGGTCCTGCGTCAGCCGCCAGATCCGCCCATCCCCCAGCCCGACGGTCCCGGTGCTGGAGGGCCCGCGCAGCTTCTCCCAGCCCAGCGTCTCGCCGCCGTCCACGCTGACGATCAGCGCCACATAGCGCCCGACGTCCTCCCCCGTCGGGGCCGCCCGAACGAACACCGCGTCCCCATCCGAGGTCAGCGCGTCCGGCAGCAGCGCCTCCTCCAGCTCCCCCCGCCACGCCACCGCGTCCCCCTCGATGCGCCCCAGCCGCACGCCCTGGCCGTACGACCCGGCCACCCACGCGCCGTCCGTGGCCAGCACCTCGTCCTCGCTCAGGGTCACCCAGGTCTCGCCGCCGTCCTCCGAGCGCCGCAGCGTCGGCCCGCCCACCAGCACCACGCCAGGCTCGGGCGCGGCGAAGTTGGGCTTCTGAACCCCGCGCGAGCCCGGCACGGCGACCGGGCTCCAGGTCCGCCCGCCGTCCGTGGTCCGGAACAGATCGGCGACGCCGCCCGCCCAGCCCCAGCCGTCGCCAGCGACGGACAGCGCGGTCACGCTCTCGGAGGGGATCTCTCCCCTCGCCTCCCAGTCCTGGCCGCCGTTCTCGCTCACCACCACGGTGTAGCGACTGCCGTCCTGATCGGCGCCCCTCGACGCGCGCACTCCCCAGATCTGCGCGCCCCGGCGAGCCGCCGCGACGAACCACCCCGGCTCCGCGGCGAGCGCCCGGGTCACCGCTCCGGCGTCCACCCGCCAGATGGCGGCCCGCCGCTCCTTTGGCGCCGTCGAGGCGCCGCCGTCGTGGCCGAACAGCAGCGGCGCGCCCCCTGCGTCCTCCAGGATAGCCGAGGCCACGAAGTCCCCCGGGAGCTGCCCCACCGTCTCCGAGCGGGTCACGCCGCCCGCGCAGGCGACGCTCGCGCCGCCGAGCAGCCCCATCAGCGCGCGCAGTGTGCGCTTCACAAGCTCTCCAGTGGGCTCAGTCCCAGATCCAGTTCCAGGCGTCCTCGGCCAGATCCGCGGCGTCGTTGATCCCCTCACGGACCGCGGTGCCCGTCGCGGCCGCGGTGCCCTCACCGAAGACACTGTCGACGCCGTCGGACGCCATGGAGGCCCCCGAGGCCAACACCCCGTGGGCGTCCTCGGCGAGGTCGAGCGCCACGGCGCCGGCCGCCGCCGCCTGCTCTTCGAGGTAGTCCGTGGTGCCCTCGCCGAAGACACCGTCGATCTCATCGCCGACGGCCGCGTACCCGGAGTACATGGCGTCGACCAGCTCCTCCGTGGCGCCCTCACCCCCGACGTAGTCGACGGCGTCGGTGCCCCAGACGCTCACCAGCCGGCCGCCGATGTCAGCCGCCTGCGCCAGCCCGTCCCAGCCCAGCAGATCCGCGAAGTCCGGGGTCGCGCCGATGTTGGCGAGGTCGAAGACGCTCAGCTCGCCCAGGCCCGCCTCCCAGTAGGCGTCGGGGTGGCTCGCGAAGGCGAAGGCGCGGAACTCGTCGTTGTTCTTCTCCATCCGGTCGAAGTCGCGCTCGTCCGCCTCGCGCCGGTTCTCGATGGCGAGCTGGAGGTTCTCGCGGGCCCGGATCAGCCAGGACTGCCCCTCTGGGGTCAGGCGCTGGTTGGTCTCGTTGGTGAAGCGGCTGACGTACTTCATCCCGTAGCCCAGGTAGTAGTCCGGGGGGGTGACGTCGGCGCAGTCGCTGTAGCGGCCGGTGAAGTCGGTGTGGCGGCGGTTGTAGTACTGGAGGTCGCCGTTGGGGGTCACCGGCGTGGGGCGGCGGTAGGTGTCCGCGCCGCAGACCTGGGCCCCGGCCTGACTGGACTGGCCCGCCGCCTGCTGGACGTGAGCGTTCCCGTGGGTGCTCTGCATGCCGAGCGCGCCGCCGCCGGACATCGGGTTGGCGTTCTGCTGCTGAGGCGCGCGGTTCTGTTGCTGACCGCCAGAACGTCGACGTGACTTGGACATGCTGCTCCGCCTGTTAGCGCCAGGGTAGAAGGTACGCCCCACCGCGTCAATCGGATCATCGGCCCCAAGGACGGCGCTGTAATCAAGACTTCAGAAGCATCGCCCGCAGCCGCGCGGCGCTCACCCGATCGATGGGCTGGCCGTCCGTGCTCGATCGCGGCCGAAAGCGGATGTCATGCACCGGGTACACCGAGAGCTCCACCGGGTACTCCAGGTCCAGGTAGACGTGCGTGTACGTCTCGAAGCCGTTCCCCCGGCGGATCTCCACCTCCGCCATGTCCCAGTCCCAGCCGCGCTCCTCCACGACATAGAGCAGATCTTCGATCTCGTCGGTGAAGACGTGCAGATCGACGTCGCTGCCCCGCCGGATGTGCCCGGAGGCCACCGATCCGATGAGGCGGGGGCGGAACTCCGGGAGCGCCTCCATCACCTCCAGCGCCAGGGCCCGCATGGCGTTCAGCCGCTCCCCCCGCGCGTCCCCCTCCGTCATGTCCGCGAGCAGCAGCAGCGCGGCCCGGATCTCCCCGTTGGACGGCAGCAGCGCGGGGCGGGAGCGCAGGCTGCGCTCTCCCTGGCTGCCGAACACCCGCCGGGCGGCGACCCGCTTGGCGTCGAAGTAGTGGCTCACGCCCTCCTCGTACATCAGGCGCCCGGCCTCCATGGCCAGCTCGGTCCGCACCTGCTCGCGCCGTCCGGCGCGCTTGTCGTGCCCTCTCCCGGGCTGCGCCTTTGCCCCGTGGCGCCAGGAGCGGCTCAATGGATGAGCGGCTCCAGGGCCGCGCGCAGCTTCGCCAGGGCGCCGCCGACCACCCTGCCGGACCGCCGGTCGCCGTAGAGGCGCTTGGAGATGACCTGCTGGCTCACGCCGAGGCGGCGGGCGATGTCGCCCTGGCTCAGCCCCTCAAAGAAGAACAGCTCGACGGCCTGTCGCTGCTTGGGGGTGAGCTGCCCCAGCGCCTCACGGACCGCCGACCGGCGGCGCTCACGGCGCGGGTCCAGCGGCTCGGCCGCCCAGAGCGCCTCGTGGAAGATCTCGATGTGCGGTGTACAGAGGATGCGGTGATCAGAGTCGGGTCTCCAGGTCATGAGCTTCGCCATCGTCGGCGTCGGTCAGTGGTTCGAGGGGTAGAGAGAGCAGATCGTTCAGGGCTTCGTGGGGGGACATCACGAAGGCGTTCGGGTCACGGCCGGCCAGATCCCAGGCGCGGAGCTGCTCCAGGTCGGCCAGCCGTGGGGTGGTGAGCAGCAGCGCTCGGGTGCGACGGGGGTGGCGCAGCAGATCCAGGTGGTGCTCGACGAGCCAGAGCACCCGATCGGGCACGAGGCCGTCCAGCGCGCAGGCGCCGGAGAGGGCGTGGTCGCCGTCGTCCAGTGACTTGCCGACGTCGTGCAGCAGCGCCGCCGCCAGGAGCTGGCGGTCGCTGGTGGCGCGGCGGGCGTGCTGGTAGACCTGCAAGGAGTGGTAGAGCGCGTCTCCCTCGGGGTGGTAGCGGGGATCCTGTTGGATCCCATCCAGGTCGAGGAGCAGCTCGAGGAGTTCAGTATAGGTGTGCATCTCACCCTATGGCGAGGCCACACCCACCTCCTGAGCGTTTTCCCGGGACGGGGGCCATCCCGGCATCAATCCCAGCGGCGACCGTCGTGGGTCTCGTTGTGGCAGGAGCCGCTGCAGGTCCGGAAGGAGGAGTCCCACACGATGGTGCCGTCGAAGCCGAAGTCGACCTCGCCGTTGATGTGCAGGGAGGGATCCTCGATGGCGTCGTCTGTGCGCTCCACGGTGTCGTTGTGGCACTCGTGGCAGCCGAGGTTGTGGCCCACGTGCTCGGCGTGCTCGCCGCTCATGGTGTTCCAGTCGCTGCGGGTGTCGTCCATGGTGGGGTGACAGTCGCCGCAGACCGGCGCGCCGTCGGCCTCGGACCACGCGCCGTTGTCGCCCTGCCCGTTTCCGTGGCAGTAGACCGTGGCGCAGGAGCCGAGGCCTTCGTAGGCGGTGCCGGCGGCGATGCCGGCGGCGAAGTCCAGCTCAGCGAGGCCGGGGGTCTTGTCGCCGACCATGAAGTGGCCGGGGGTGAGCACGTCCTCGGGCATGGTGTGGCACTGGGTGCAGTCCAGCGCGACGCGGAGGTCGGAGTCGGTGACGTGCGCGGTGTGCGCGGCGAATGACGATGACTTCGGGTCGTTGTCGATGTCCACGGGGGGGGCGCCGGTCTCGTTGTCCTCGCCGCCGTGGCAGAAGGTGCAGTCGGTGCGCCAGGCCTGGGGATCTTCCGGGGTGTGGCAGGTGTCGCAGCTCAGGGCCGCGCCGTCGCCGGTCAGGTCCGCGCCGTGGCACTCCGTGCAGGTGTCTTCCTGGAACTTGGCGTCGTGGCCGTGCTGGGCGGGGTCCAGGTAGCCGTCGGGGTGGTACGCGGGGGGCTCGGTGTCCGTGACCTGGGTGTCGGTCGCGCCGGTGTTGGTGTCGGTGGTGCTGGTGTCGGTGGTGCCCGAGTCTGTTGCGCCGCTGTCGGTGTTCCCCGTCGGCCCGGTGTCCGTGGTGCCCGGATCGGTGGTGCCGCTGTCGGTGGTGGTCTCCTCCGGGGGCTCGGGCAGGTCGTCGTCCTTGCCGGAGCAGGCAGGGAGGGTGGACAGAGCGAGGAGGGCGAAGAGGAGGGAGGTGCGCATGGTGGGAGGATACGACACGGAGCGCGTCTGGGATCAGCCTCGATCTCTGTTTTCTGGGGTTGTCAGGGGTAACGCGCAATCAAAACTCGCTGATTCAGCACGATTAAAGTCATAAATCAAAAATCACCAAGCGGTCCCTCTCTCACCGCTCCGGTGTTCGGTCCAGTGCTCCTCTCCCAGAGCGGCTCCGACCAGCGCCAAGCTCGAATGCGTACCTCTGAGGAACGCGACGTCCCAGCGCCTCACGGGAGAGGGTGTTGCGACGTCAGATGCCTCGCTGCAAGGCGGGTCCGGTCGTGCTTCAGCGCTCCTGAGTCGCTGCTTCTGAAGCCCTCCCCCTGTCTTCTGGCAGCTTACGCTGCGAGGGTGCGAGCCCCCTGTGCCCCCCCATTGATCCACCAGAACGCGCCGCATGGCGCGCGCCAACTGCGAATGCGTACCTGTGAGGAACGCGACGTCCCAGCGTCTCACACTAGAGGGTGTTGCGACGTCAGATGCCTCGCCGCAAGGCGACATCAGGAGGCAAGACCTTGCGAACACGTGGACGGTTTTCGACGGAGCCCAGGTGTTGTTGTTCTGCCATCCCACGCTGT
>Ga0316204_10005797_pt1 | contig 19884 bp, 16 predicted proteins | sample 6monrhotite_MG_2_FD_205661 | JGI IMG/M metagenome (GOLD analysis project Ga0316204, IMG submission 205661) | Microbial mat bacterial communities from mineral coupon in-situ incubated in ocean water Damariscotta River, Maine, United States -... | ecosystem: Environmental > Aquatic > Marine >...
GGCGATAACATTTCAATGGATGTTGAGCTGATCACACCGATCGCAATGGATAAAGAGCTACGTTTCGCAATTCGCGAAGGTGGCCGTACTGTTGGTGCCGGTGTCGTTACCAGCATCACTGCGTAAATAGAAACAAAATGCAGGGCGGTGGCAGTGTTTTTCACTGCTGCCGCTTTTCTGTCACTGGAGAATAGATATGCGTGAACTGTTGGCTTTGGCTTGTGAAGATTGCAAGCGTCGCAACTACACAACTGATAAAAACAAGCGTACAAGCACTGAAAAACTGGTGTTAAAAAAGTACTGTAACTCTTGCCGCAAACATACGGCACATAAAGAGACTAAGGTTTAATTTAGGCCAGTAGCTCAATTGGTAGAGTACCGGTCTCCAAAACCGGGTGCTGTGGGTTCGAGTCCCTCCTGGCCTGCCACTTTCTTAAGATGAGTTGGTAGGGGGTTAGCCCTAAAGGCGGGTTCTTTAAGGTGAGGTTGTTGAAAGTTAAGAGGAGCTTGCAATGAGTCGTGTAGCAGATGTACAGAAATTTATGCGTGAAGTTCAGGTTGAGGCCAAAAAAGTGGTTTGGCCGGAACGTAAAGAGACGATGCAAGCCACGTTGATGGTGGTTGTTATGGTTTTGTTTGTTTCGCTTTTTCTCTGGCTGGTTGATTCCGGCTTAAGCTGGCTTGTGCAGAAGGTAATCTAATGGCAAAGCAATGGTATGTAGTTCAGGCTTATTCAGGGTTTGAAGATAAAGTTGAACTGATGATCCGTGAAAATGCAGAACGTGCAGGGTTGGCGGATAGCTTTGGTGAAATCATGGTGCCTCGTGAAGAAGTGGTTGAGCTGAAAGATGGACAGAAAGTCACCAGCAAGCGCAAGTTTTTCCCAGGTTATGTTCTCGTGGAAATGGAAATGAATGATGACACCTGGCATGTCGTAAAAAGCACGCGTCAGGTCAGTGGGTTTCTTGGCTCCAGTGGAAAGCCACGTCCGATGCCACAGCGAGAGGTTGATGCGCTGGTTTATCAGATTGAAGAAGGCATTGAGCATCCGAAACCTAAGGTTATGTTCGATATTGGTGATGCGGTTCGTGTGATGGACGGTCCATTTGCATCATTCAATGGCGTGGTTGAAGAGGTGTTGGAAGACAAGGCTAAGCTGAAGGTGAGTGTGAGTATTTTTGGCAGACCAACACCCGTCGAACTGGATTATATTCAGGTCGAGAAGAGCTGATTATTTAGATAGGTAATAAGCATCCGTGCTTATTGCTTGTGACGCATCACGAGTTTTTCGAAATCCGTGATGCTCACTAAAGCCAGCCATCCGTGGCTGGAAGGGAGCTCCAAAGAGTCACCCGACCTTCTCTCAGGAAGAGAGGAGTTACCACTTAGGCGTGGGAGTGAGTTGGCAGAGTGTCCAGCTTTCGAATACAGGTGAAAGGCAGGATGCTTGAAACCCATGGAGAATAAAGAATGGCAAAGAAAATTGATAAATTTGTTAAGCTGCAAGTCGCAGCTGGCAGTGCAAACCCGGCTCCGCCGGTAGGTCCGGCTCTGGGCCAGGCTGGTCTGAATATTATGGAATTCTGCAAGGCGTTTAATGCACGCACGCAGGAGATGGAAAAAGGTATGCCGCTGCCGGTGGTGATTACCGTTTATGCAGATAAATCATTTGATTTTGAAATCAAGACTCCCCCTGCATCCGTTCTGTTGAAAAAAGCAGCTAAAATTGAGAAGGGAAGCGCCGAACCAAATAAAGATAAGGTTGGCACTGTGACTCGTGCACAGTTGATTGAAATTGCTGAAGCAAAAATGGTTGATTTGAACTGTTATGATGCAGAAGCAGGTGCAAAAATTATTGAAGGTACAGCCCGTTCTATGGGCCTGACCATCGAAGGTTAAGGGGGAAATCATGGCAAAGTATTCAAAACGTATTCGTGCTGCTCGTGAGGCTCTTCCAACCGAAGCAGTCAACTTCCCTACAGCCGTGGAGACAGTTCTGGCACAGGCAGGCGTTAAATTTGATGAATCAGTTGATGTTGCAATCAAACTGGGCGTTGATCCCCGGCATGCTGAGCAGATGGTTCGTGCCTCTATCGCGTTGCCTAATGGCACAGGTAAGACAGCACGCGTTGCTGTTTTTGCAAAAGGTGCAAAGGCTGAAGAGGCTGAAAAAGCCGGTGCTGATATCGTTGGTGCTGAAGATCTTGTCGCCAAGGTTAAAGAAGGCTTCATGGATTTTGACCGTGTTGTTGCAACACCGGACATGATGGCACAGGTAGGCCAGTTAGGTCGTGTATTGGGCCCTCGTGGTTTGATGCCAAACCCTAAGCTTGGCACGGTAACGATGGATGTAACCAAGGCAGTGAGTGCAATTAAATCAGGTCAGATTGAAGTGCGCGTAGACAAGGCTGGTGTGATTCATGCGCCAGTAGGTCGTCGCTCATTTGATGCGGCAAAGCTGGTTGAAAATATCGACTATCTTCTTGCTGAGCTGAATCGTTTGAAGCCTGCTTCTGCGAAAGGCCGTTATATGAAGAGCGCCGTGATTTCATCCACGATGGGTGTGGGTGTTCGTGTGGATGTGGCGACGCTGTAGTTAAATATGCGAAAGACATCCGTGTCTTTCGCTTGTAACGCCTTTCGAATTTTGTGAAATCCGAAAAGCTTACTAAAGCCACCCATCCATGGGTGGAGGGTCGCAAAGTTTAGGTGTTTGCGATAATTCCTCACAGGAAGTGGGGCGAGCGAATGTGAATGAGCTCGTAAGCGGAGCAAAACGACGTTTTTGCGAAGCGATGAAAAGGCGAAGGCAGGAGCCTGAGTCAGATGTAAAATAGAATAGCCACCCTGATCCCGTTAGGGGGATGGGCGGCTGAATAGTTAGTCGGAACTTTCGCAAGAGAGGAATGGCTAAAATAACGATCCGTCCAAGACTGCGGGTGCCATGGCCAGAAGCTTTGAAAGAAGGGGATGGTCGCCGGCTTAATAGGACACATCCTGCATAGATGGAGTGAGAGCTTTCTCTTGCGCGGATCGAATAAGCAAGGGGGTAGAAGTGAATCGAGAAGACAAACAACGTGTTGTTGACGATCTTCATGCTGCTTGGTCTGAGTCAACCTCGGGTGTGGTAACACAATACCGTGGATTGACAGTTTCCCAGATGGGAGACCTTCGTCGTCGCCTGCATCAGGCTGATGTTTCTTTACAGGTTGTAAAGAACACATTGGCTCGTCGTGCAGCTGAAGGCACAGACTTTAAGGCTGCTGAAGAGCTGTTTACCGGACCTGTTGCAATCGCATATGGCAAAGACCCAGTGGGTATGGCTAAAGCGATTTCTGACTTCGCCAAAGAGAATGATGCCCTGGAAATCCGGGGTGGTGTTCTTGACGGCAAAGCGATTGATGCAGCAGGAATCAAAGCATTGGCAAGCCTGCCATCGCGCGAAGTGTTGTTGGCCAAGATGTTGGGCAGCATGCAATCGCCGATCAGTGGATTTGTTCGTACTTTGAATGAAATTCCATCTTCATTCGTTCGTGTACTGGCAGCAGTACGTGATCAGAAAGAAGCAGCGTAAACAATCAATTCATTGAACCAAATTATTCAATAAGCAAAATAATAAGAGGAGCTAATACTTAAAAATGGCTAAAGCATTAACAAAAGATGAGCTGATCAGCGCAATTGAGACGATGTCCGTACTGGAACTGTCTGAGCTGGTTTCCGCACTGGAAGAAAAATTCGGCGTATCTGCTGCTGCACCTGTAGCGGTAGCTGCCGCTGGCGCGGCTGCGGGTGGCGAAGCTGCTGCTGAAGAAAAGACTGACTTTGACGTTGTCCTAACCGCTATTGGCGACAAGAAGATTCAGGTGATCAAGGCAGTTCGTGAAGTGACAGGTCTGGGCCTGAAAGAAGCCAAAGAGCTTGTAGACGGCGCACCTAAGGCAGTCAAAGAAGGCGTGCCTGTAGCCGAAGCTGAAGAGCTGAAAGCTAAGTTGGAAGAAGCTGGCGCAACTGTAGAGTTGAAATAATTCAGCGCATTGCATATATCACTTTATAAGTGAGCTAAGGGTCAACCCCGGCAGTTTCGGCTGTCGGGTTTGGCCTTTTCTGCGCTTAAGAAAGTCAATTGCATAGGTGATTTTCTTAAGTGGTTTTTTTAAATGAAAGTGAAGAAGTGTGAATACACTTTAAACAGGTAATTTTGACCGAGGTAATTATGGGAAAACAAGCTGCTGTTAAACGTATCCGTAAGAATTTTGGAAGTATTGATTCGGTAATTGGAATGCCAAACATGCTTCACTTACAGATTGATTCATATCAGGAATTTGTCGGTGTGGGCAGTGGCTCAACCGAAATTAACGAGGGTCGTCTGGCCTCCGTTTTTCAGAATGTTTTTCCGGTCAGAGACTATGGCGGAAATGCCGAACTCAACTTTGAACGTCTGGAATATAATCCACCACGGTACGATCTTGATGAATGTCGCCGCCGTGACTTGACCTATGCATTGCCTGTGAAGGTGAAATTGCGTTTGAAGATCTTTGATACGGATGGCGAGAAGGGTTCCAAACGCAAAGTAAAAGAGGTTCGTGATCAGTCTGTATATATGGGTGAAATTCCATTGATGACTGATTATGGCTCGTTCATTATTAATGGTACTGAGCGTGCAATTGTTTCTCAGATGCATCGTTCACCGGGTGTTTTCTTTGATCATGATCGTGGGAAAACGCACGCATCAGGTAAATTCTTATTTAAAGCACGTGTGATTCCATATCGTGGTTCATGGCTCGATTTCGAGTTTGACGCAAAGGACAAGGTTCACTTTAGAATCGATTTGCGTCGTAAAATGCCAGCAGGCATTATGTTGAAAGCCTTGGGCCTTTCACAGCAGGATATTTTGGATCGCTATTATGCACGCCGTACTTACCGTGTTCATAAAGATGGTTTCCAGGTTCGCTTTGATGCTGAGCAGTTTTTGGGTAGCCGTGCAGCCACTGATATTAAAGTGGACGGCAAGAAAATTGTCACTGAAGGTAAAAAGATTACCAGGCTTGCAATCAAAAAGCTGGTAGAAGCTAAGGTTGAATGGCTGGATGCGCCGATTGAAAACTTGATGGGTGAAGTGATTGCTGAACCGATCATGATTGCTGGTGGAGAAATTCTGCTGGATCATAATCAGGAACTGACAGAAGAGTCTATTTCGGCACTTCAGGATGCAGGCATTAAAGAGTTTGACTGTCTGTTTATTGATAGTTTCCACCGCGGTCCATGGCTGGCCGATACATTGCGTTTGGATATGGTACAGTCCAAGGAAGAAGCTCAGGTGGAAATCTACCGTATGATGCGTCCTGGTGAGCCACCAACCGTTGAGACTGCAAAATCGTTGTTTGAATCGATGTTTTTTGATACATCGCGTTATGATTTGTCCAACGTGGGCCGTATGAAGTTGAACAGCCGTTTGGGCATTTCAAACGATGAAGTTCCACTTGATCAGGGCATATTAAGGATTGAAGATATTTTGTTGACGCTGGATACCTTGCTACAGCTGCGTGATGGTATCGGCGAAGTGGATGATATCGACCATTTGGGAAATCGTCGTTTGCGTTCAGTGGGTGAGCTTTTGGAGAATCAGGTGCGTATTGGCCTGATTCGCATGGAGCGCGCGATTCGGGAACGTTTAAGTTCCGGTGATCTGACTGAAATGATGCCATCCGATGTGGTGAATGCAAAACCATTGATTGCTTCTGTAAAAGAATTTTTTGGTTCTTCGCAGCTATCGCAGTTTATGGATCAAACCAATCCATTGTCAGAAATTACACACAAACGCCGTTTGTCCGCATTGGGCCCTGGTGGTCTTTCACGTGAACGCGCTGGCTTTGAAGTGCGAGATGTGCATCCGACTCATTATGGACGCCTTTGCCCGATTGAGACACCTGAAGGCCCGAACATTGGTCTGATTAACTCACTTTCCTGTTTTGCTAAGGTGAATGATTTTGGTTTCATTGAAACACCTTATCGTAAAGTTGTAGATGGTAAGCTGACGCGTAATGTCGTGTATCTATCGGCAATCGATGAGGCAGGTCATGTAATTGCACAGGCCAATGCCAAGGTTGATGAGAAGGATAACTTTGTTGCTGATGTGGTTCAGTGTCGTCAAGACGGTGACTTTATCATGTCGATTCCGACTGATATTGATTATATGGATATCTCTCCATCGCAGCTTGTATCGATTTCAGCAGGTCTGGTTCCATTCCTGGAACATGATGATGCAAACCGTGCGTTGATGGGTTCAAACATGCAACGTCAGGCTGTGCCTCTGCTTCGTTCAGAAAAACCGCTTGTAGGTACTGGCATGGAAGCGGAAGTGGCGCGTGACTCGGGTGTCACGGTTGTTGCTCGCCGTAGTGGTGAAGTTGAGAGCGTGGATGGTAGCCGCATCGTTGTGCGTGTGCATGATGATGAACAAGCTGCGGGTGAACCGGGCGTTGATATCTATCGCCTGTTCAAATATCGCCGCTCGAACCAAAACACATGTTTTAACCAGCGTCCAATCATTAAAGCCGGTGATCTGGTGAAGAAAGGCGACATCATTGCTGATGGCCCTTCAACAGATCTGGGTGACCTTGCACTTGGGCGTAACGCGTTGGTGGCACTGATGCCATGGCGTGGTTACAACTTCGAGGATGCGATTGTCATCTCCGAGAAACTTGTGAAAGAAGATGTTTACACTTCAATTCATATTGAAGAATTTGAGTGTGTTGCACGCCAGACCAAGCTGGGTGACGAAGAGATCACGCGTGATATTCCGAATGTGGGCGAGGAAGCACTTCGTCATCTGGATGATTCAGGTATCGCTTATGTCGGTGCGGAAGTAAAAAGTGGCGATATCCTTGCGGGTAAAATCACACCGAAGGGTGAAACTCAGCTCTCCCCTGAAGAGAAATTGCTGCGTGCCATCTTTGGCGAGAAAGCATCTGATGTACGTGATTCATCGCTACGCATTAAGCCGGGTGATGAAGGTGTTGTGGTTGATGTTCAGGTCTTCACCCGCCGTGGTGATGAGAAAGATGACCGTGCGAAATCCATCGAAGAGATGGAAGTTGAGCATTTGTATGCGGATAAAGAAGATGAACGCCGCATTCTGGAAGCCAACGTGATGGCTCGTTTGAAGATCATGATGAGTGGTCAGAAAGCGGCTATGGTAAAAGGGCTGACGAAGGGTACTGCCATTACCACTGAACATCTGGATTCATTGGCCTTGCGTGATCTGTCTGCTGCTTCTGTAGCGGATGATACGATCAATGAACGCATTGCTGAAATTCTTGAAAGCATGGATAAAGAGCGTGCAAGACTTGAATCCAGATTTGAAGAAAAGGTTGGCAAGGTACGTGAAGGCTCAGAGCTTCGTCCTGGCATGATCAAGGTTGTGAAAGTCTTTGTTGCAGTGAAACGTAAATTGCAACCGGGTGATAAGATGGCGGGTCGTCATGGTAACAAGGGTGTGATTTCGGTGATTGTACCGGAAGAAGATATGCCGTTTACTGAAGATGGCACACCTGTTGATATTTGTCTGAACCCATTGGGCGTTCCATCACGTATGAATATCGGACAAATTTTTGAGATTCATATGGGCTGGGCAGCAAGTGAGCTTGGCCGCAGGCTTGATGAAATGGTTCGTGTCAATACGGATCAGAAAAAAGTTACCAACTTCCTGTTGGATATTTATGAAGAAGACGCGGCCGCTTGCAAAGCGATCAAGGCTATGAATAAAGAAAACATTGATGAACTTGTTGATAACTTGAAAGGTGGGATTCCGATTGCAACGCCGGTATTTGACGGTGCGAAAGAGTCTCATGTTCATCGGATGCTTGAATTGGCAGGTGTATCTAAAACAGGACAAACAACGCTGTTTGATGGGCGTACGGGTGAAGCTTTTGATCGTCCGGTAACCATTGGCATGATGTACATTCTGAAGTTGCACCATTTGGTGGATGAAAAGATTCATGCGCGTTCGACTGGCCCTTACTCACTGGTGACTCAACAGCCACTGGGTGGTAAAGCTCAGTTCGGTGGTCAGCGTTTCGGCGAGATGGAAGTATGGGCGCTTGAAGCTTATGGCGCTGCTTATACGCTTCAAGAAATGCTCACGGTTAAATCGGATGATGTTCAGGGACGTACCAAAATGTATGAATCCATTGTACGTGGTGACATGACGTTTGAAGCGGGCATACCTGAATCGTTTAACGTGATGACAAAGGAACTTAATGCTCTGGGTATTGATCTGGAGATGGTCAAAAAACCCGTTGAAAGCGAAGGAGAATAAGGCATGAAAGAACTTCTACAGATGTTCCAAAAGCCAAGCAGCATTCAAGACTTTGATGGTCTTCGAGTTGGTTTGGCAAGTCCTGAAAAAATTCGTTCATGGTCATTTGGCGAAGTTAAGAAGCCGGAAACGATCAATTATCGTACCTTTAAACCGGAACGTGATGGTCTGTTCTGTGCCAAAATCTTTGGCCCGATTAAGGATTATGAATGCCTTTGCGGCAAATACAAACGCCTGAAGCATCGGGGTGTTGTTTGCGAAAAATGTAGCGTGGAAGTGATCCAGTCCAAGGTTCGTCGTGAGCGTATGGGTCATATTGACCTTGCCGCACCGGTTGCACATATCTGGTTCATGAAGAGTTTGCCGTCACGCATTGGTTTGCTGCTGGATAAAACGTTGAAAGAACTTGAGCGTGTACTCTATTTTGAGTCTTATGTGGTTCTTGACCCAGGACTGACCAGTCTTGATCAGTATCAGATTATGACGGAAGAAGAGTATATCGAAGCCTTTGAAGAGTATGGTGAAGAATTCCGTGCCACGATGGGTGCAGAAGCATTGCGTGAAATGCTTGCCAGCATTGATTTGGAAGAAGAGCGCCAAAGCATTCGTGCCCAGATTGCAGCTACAAAAGCCGTGACCAAACTTACCAAACTCACCAAACGTTTGCAGACGATTGAGGCGATGGTTGATTCAGGCAACCGTCCTGAATGGATGGTTCTGGAAGTCATTCCGGTATTGCCACCTGAAATTCGCCCGTTGGTTCCACTTGATGGTGGCCGCTTTGCGACGTCTGATTTGAATGATCTGTATCGTCGTGTGATCAACCGTAATAATCGTTTGCGTCGCCTTCTTGAGCTGAATGCACCTGAAATCATTACCCGCAACGAAAAACGTATGTTGCAGGAGTCGGTGGACGCACTGTTTGATAACGAGCGCCGCTCCAAGCCTATTACCGGTAACAGCCGTCGTCCTCTGAAATCACTTTCTGATGTGATTAAGGGTAAGCAGGGCCGTTTCCGTCAGAATCTGTTGGGTAAACGTGTGGATTATTCCGGTCGTTCTGTGATCGTGGTGGGTCCTGAGCTGAAATTGCATCAGTGTGGTCTTCCAAAGAAGATGGCGCTGGAGCTGTTTAAACCATTTATTTATCACAAACTTGAACTGCGTGGTCTGGCCACAACGATTAAGGCTGCCAAGAAACTTGTAGAACAGGGGATTCCAGAAGTTTGGGATATCTTAGCTGAGGTTATTCATCAGCATCCTGTCATGCTCAACCGTGCACCAACACTGCATCGTCTGGGTATTCAGGCTTTTGAACCGATTTTGATTGAAGGTAAAGCCATTCAGTTGCATCCATTGGTTTGTACTGCGTTTAACGCGGATTTCGATGGTGACCAAATGGCAGTACATGTGCCGCTTTCGATTGAAGCACAGACAGAGTGTCGTGCATTGATGATGTCTACCAACAACATCCTGACACCTGCAACAGGTAAGCCAGTGATTGTACCCACGCAGGATATGGTACTGGGTATCTATTATCTGACACGTGAAAAACCCTTCGAAAAGGGTGAAGGCATGGTGTTCGCTTCGGCAGACGAAGTTGTTCGGGCTTATGATGCGGGATCTGTCCGTATTCATACCCGTATTCAATGTCGTCTTCGTGGTACACGCGAAAAGACCACAGTAGGCCGTGCGATTCTTTCGACTGTACTGCCGGATGAACTTCCATTTTCAAGCATCAATAAGGTGTTGGGTAAAAAGGAAGTGGGTGGTTTGATTGAGGAGTGCTATCTGGTTGCTGGTAACAAGGCGACCGTTCTTCTGGCTGACCGCATTAAAGTGTTGGGTTATACCTATGCAACTCGTTCAGGCGCATCATTTGGTTTGGGTGATGTGATTGTTCCAGATAGCAAGTACATACTTGTTGCCGACACTGAAAAAGAAGTGAAAGAAGTTCAGCAGCAGTATCGTGATGGTCTGATTACTGCAGGCGAACGTTACAATAAAGTAATCGATCTCTGGACACATACAACAGATAAAGTTGCCCGTGCGATGATGGATAACCTTTCGACTGAGGAGATCACTTCTGCGGATGGCAAACAGACTGAAACCACAGCGACATTCAATCCTGTTTATATGATGGCAGATTCCGGCGCACGTGGTTCTGCCCAGCAGATTCGTCAGCTGGCTGGTATGCGTGGTCTGATGGCCAAGCCGGATGGTTCCATTATTGAGAATCCAATTACCTCGAACTTCCGTGAAGGTCTGTCGGTATTGCAGTATTTCATTTCCACGCATGGTGCACGTAAGGGTCTGGCTGATACAGCATTGAAGACCGCGAACTCAGGTTACCTGACGCGTCGTCTGGTGGATGTAGCGCAGGATGCTGTGATTCGTGAGCAGGATTGTGGTACGCAGGATGGCATCACCATTTCCCCATTGGTTGAAGGTGGTGAAGTGATTGAACCATTGTCTGAGCGTGTGCTTGGCCGTGTGCTTCTCGAAGCTGCCCATGATCCGATTTCCGGAGAGGAGATCGCCCCGGCCGGTGCGATGATTAATGAAGACCTGGTTAAGAAGATTGACGAGGCAGGCATTGAGCAGATGAAGATCCGTTCGGTTCTGACCTGTGAATCGGAAGAGGGTGTGTGTGCGGCATGTTATGGTCGTGACCTCGGACATGGTACACCTGTCGGTATTGGTGAGGCAGTTGGTGTGATTGCTGCACAGTCCATTGGTGAGCCGGGAACCCAGCTGACCATGCGTACCTTCCATGTGGGCGGTACGGCATCCCGTTCTGCTGAGCAGGCGAATATTGAGTCCAAGTTCAATGGTGTTGCAACACTTGCAGATGAAGTGGTTGTTCGTGACAGCGAAGGCATGGACATTATTATTAACCGTCATACTGAAGTGATACTTGCTGATACCAAAGGCAAAGAGATGGAGCGCCATCGTGTTCCGTATGGTGCACGTTTGCGTATTCAGAGCGGTGATAAGGTGAAAACAGGTCAGGTACTGGCTGAGTGGGATCCATACACCATGCCTCTGATTGCCGAGGTTGATGGTAAAGTACGTTGTGTTGACCTTGAAGAAGGCAAGACCATGCTTGAACAGACCGATGAAGTGACAGGTTTGTCGAATCGCATTGTGATTCAGGTATCTGAAACGCGTAAAGAAGCATTGCGTCCACAGATGCAGTTGGTGGATCCAAAAGATCCTGAAGCCGACCCAATTGTGATTCCGCGTACAGGTGTTCCTGCACGTTACTTCCTGTCACCAGGCGCAATCCTGAACAAGGAAGAGGGCGAAGAGGTGAAAGCGGGTGATGTGCTTGCACGTCTGCCACGTGAAACATCCAAAACCAAGGATATTACCGGTGGCCTGCCACGCGTAGTTGAGCTGTTTGAAGCACGTAAACCGAAGAGCCTTGCATTTATTGCGGGCCGCGATGGTGTGATCAGCTTTGGTAAGGATATTCGTGGTAAACGCCGTGTTTATGTTGAGCCGGATGATGGTTCTGATCCACTTGAGTATCAGATTCCTAAGGGAAGCCACCTGACTGTTCAGGAAGGTGACCGTGTGCGCCGTGGTGAGCGTTTGATGGAAGGCTCACCTGCACCACAGGATATTTTGAAAGTTCTGGGTGTAGAAGCATTGGCTAACTATCTGACCGATGAAGTTCAGGAAGTTTACCGATTGCAGGGTGTGAAGATTAACGATAAACATATCGAAGTGATTGTACGTCAGATGATGCGTAAGGTTCAGATTATTGAACCAGGTTCATCTACATTCGTGGCCGGTGAACAGGTAACGCGTAAATCAGCGCTTAGGCAAAACCGTCATTTGATAGCCGATGGTAAAGTGCCAGCGACCATTGAACCTATATTGTTGGGTATCACGAAGTCTTCTCTGAACACGGAGTCGTTTATTTCTGCGGCATCATTCCAGGAGACAACACGTGTGATTACTGAGGCTGCTCTGGGTGGACGTGTCGATTGGCTGGCGGGCTTGAAAGAGAACGTTATTCTTGGTCGTCTTCTGCCAGCAGGTACGGGCCTTGCAACACGCATGGCTCCAAAACCTGGCGGTGAAGAAGAGCCGGAAGTGGTCGAGACAAAGGCGGATGTGCTGCGGGATGCTGAAATTGCCCGGGAACTTTCCGAGATCGTGGATGACAGTGATGCTGAGGGCTCGGGCATGAGTTCAGAGGATGCTGCTGCCTAAAGCACGATTGTGATGATAAACAAAAGAGAGGTTCCCTTGTGGAGCCTCTTTTTTTTGTTTGAAGCGCAGTTATTGCACTTTTCATGAAATAACACACCTATATGAATGGTATGATGATGTTAGTTTGTCAGGGTAAAAGAGCTGTTTTATTATAGTGGGTAAGAAGTGATGAAGGAGAGAATGATGTGTCGATGGACGTTTTGTATCATGTTTATAATGGCTGGTTTTCTGGGAGCCTGTCAGCAGGAGAGTGCTCAGGTACCTTCAGTGGTTCAGGAAAAAGCGGTCAAGCTTGCTAAAGTTGAGGCTGTGATTGAGCAGGAAAAGCCAATAGATCAAGCGATTTCTAAAACGACTATTACAGCAAAGACTATCCAATCAAAGGTTCTCGTAGAGAAGGTAGAGAAAAAAACTGTGGGAGAATTAAAGAAAACTATTTCGAAAGCAGAAGCTCCTATAGAAAAAACAGTGGATGTCATTCATCCCATGCTTGAAAAGAAACCAGTTGTACCTGCACCTGTGCTTTCCGAAACAGCCGTTGGTGATCCTGTTCAGGGAGCAAAAATCGCAAAAAAATGTGTTGCTTGCCATACCTTTAATCAGGGTGGGAAAAACAAAACGGGGCCGAATCTTTTTGGTGTTCTGGGTCGTGTGCAAGGTGCAGTTAAGGGTTTCAAATACGGTTCATATCTAAAGGCGCAGAATGATGCGGGGGTTGTTTGGAATGAAATAAATTTACGTGCGTGGGTTGAAAATTCTAAAGCGGTAGCGAAAATGGCGGGAAGTAAAACAAAAATGCCAACACAGAAAATCAAAGGTGAAAAGGCGGATCATATGATTGCGTATCTTAAAAATCTTTGAGGGATAGTCAGTCACGAGGAAAATTTTCAGCAAATTGCATAATCCATTCATCGGCAGCTTCTTCGATAGAAATATTGCGGCCATTTTGGATGTTTTTTTTCCAATAAGACTGGATGTGGCAGAGCTGCTCCACCATGCGCACTCGGAAGGCTTCGTCCTTATCTGTAAATGTGACACCCGCAGTGTAGTTTGTTGAACCTTTTTTTATCCATACAACTTTTCCTGTAACATTAAAGGAACGATCGATATGTGGAATCTGGATGTTGATGGTTGCGCCAAGAGGGAGTTCCTCCACACTTTCAAAGGCAATACCCCCTTCGCTGATATTCAACATGGATACATGATCAATGCCATTGTCATTAATAAGCTGGGCATCAATAGGAATCTCAGATGGGTGGCGGATAAAGAGGCGTTTCTTCATGTTATTTCCTCTACGTTATTCGTTTGTCCATGCATTTAAATGAGCATAAGTTATGCCAAGGAATCAAATATGATCAGAAGAGAGGCGCATGCGTTTGTTACACACAATGATTCGGGTTGGAGACCTGAATCAATCTATTGCTTTTTACACTGAAATTCCAGATATGAAGCTGTTACGGAGGAAAGACTATCCCAGCTGGGCGTTTTATTTTGGCTTTTGTTGGTTATGCCGTTGAACTGATTGAGCAGAGGGGCAGGGATTAATAACGTAGACACAAGTACGATGATAGAAGCAGAATGGGCAGGTATAAGGGAGTAGGAAAGAGTGAATCTGGGCATTTTACGTCGTACTGGCCTTACATGGGATGTGTTGCTGGCTCAAGGCATAAAACCCTTTTTAGACAAGCATGGCAAAGGTATACGTTGAGTCATAAGATACAACGAAGGGACGTTTTCGAGAGCAGATTTTAGAGGTGAATAACATGGCAGAGAAGCGAGAAGAACAAATTACTGTGGAGTCGATGCAGTCGGATGAAACAGAAAATGTGGATAAAATACGGGATATTCTTTTTGGCAATCAGATGCGTGATTATGATCGACGTTTTAAGCTGATGGAGGAACGTCTTTTTAATGAGTTGAAGACACTGCGAGGCGAAACAACGAATCGGCTGGATGCGCTTGAAAATTATACCAGAAACGAAGTGGATACTTTGAGTGAGGGCCTTGCGCTGGAGAAAAAAGAACGGGAAGTCGATGAAAAAGAAATTATGAAAAATCATCATGACTCTGCAAAAAGTTTTGAGAAAAAAGTATCCCAGATTGAAGAGCGACAGGGCAAAAACCAGCGTGATTTGAACCAGCAGATTCTGGATCGTTCAAAAGCGTTGACCCATGAGATTTCTTCGACACGGGAAGAACTTAGTCAAACACTGGAATTAGCTGTTGAAGAACTGCGATCTGGCAAAACAGACCGGACAGCGCTGGCATCGCTTTTTACTGAAGTGGCGATGCAACTTGGTCATGATGATGCAGGCCCAAAAGGGAATTAGGTGTTGCTGGCTTGAGCAAGGCGCGTAAATATGATGAGTGAAGATACACAAAAAAAAGCGCTGGCTAAAAACGTGGAATCAGAGCCCGAAGATATAAAAGCGTATGAACATTTACGTGCCCTTATGCTTGGACGTGAACAGGAAAAAATCGAACAACTGGAACATCGTTTGTCCGATGCAAAGTTGCGCGCTGCTGATGTTGGCAGCGTATTGCCTGATGCGATTGTTTTGCGGGAACAGAGCGACAATAAACTTAGTAAAGCGTTAATGCCAACCGTTGAAGAGGCGGTGAAGAGTTCTATCAAAAAAAATCCACAGGCGTTGAGTGATATACTCTTTCCTGTGATGGGCCCTGCTATTCGCAAAGCGATGTCCAATGCGCTCGCCGGGATGTTACAATCGCTTAATCAGGCACTGGAACATGCTTTTTCTGTTCAGGGTTTGAAGTGGCGGTGGGAAGCGATGCGCAGTGGTCGTTCATTTGCCGAAGTGGTGATGCTTAAAACCCTTGTCTACAGAGTTGAACAGGTTTTTCTTATCCATGCGCGTACAGGTCTTTTGCTGCAACATGTTAATGCTGACGCTGCGGCGACTCAGGATGCCGACATGGTTTCCGGCATGCTTACGGCGATTCAGGATTTTGTGAGCGACTCGTTTGAAGTGCAGGAGTCTGAAAGCCTTGAAGCGATGCAGGTCGGTGGCTTGCACGTGTGGATTGAGAAAGGGCCCGAAGCTGTACTTGCTGCTGTTGTACGTGGTGATGCACCAAAATTGTTTCGACAACGCCTGGCAGAGATAAATGAAGATATTCATACACAGATGGCAACAGAACTCGTTGATTTTGAGGGGGATAGTTTACCTTTCGAAGTAATACACAACGACCTGAGCGAATGCCTGGAAGCAAGGTATGAGACGGGCACGCAAGAGAAAGGAATTCTTGTTTGGGTTATCTCGGGTATATCGGCAGCGATTATACTCACATGGGTTGGCTGGAATTATTATCAACAGCACCAATGGGAGCAGCTGGTTGAGCAGTTTAAGTTGGAAGCAGGCATTGTTTTGATTGAAGCACATGAACGGGGAGATGGGTATGCTCTGTTTGGCATGCGTGATGCCCTTTCACGAGACCCTGCTGAATTGGTAAGACAGTCGAAGGTGCAGGCAGATCGAGTGCATATGCATTGGGAGCCTTACTATTCACTACAGGATGAATTTGTATTGCAAAGGGTAGGTGCACTGTTAAATCCACCGGATGGTGTGGTATTGACGGTAAAGAATGGGATTCTAAGCGCCGGGGGTGAAGCTGGGAACGCATGGATTGAGCAGGCAAGGACGCGGGTATTTTATGTTCCAGGCGTGGTGCAGTATGATGAAACAGGACTCAGTGCGCTTAATAGCGATGCGATTATGCTCAGGCGGGCGATGGAGCAGTTGAGGCCATCTTCAGATGTTGTATTGGATGTTAAAAATGCGGTGCTTTACGCCAGAGGCAAAGCAGTAGGCGTATGGGTGATGCAGAGCCAGGAGCAGATGAAGCACATTGAGGGCATTATCAGCTATGACCAAACAGCTTTGATTAATATTGATGAGCCTGCGTACATTTTAAAGCAGGCAAACATAGCACTCAAGCCTCCGGCGACAGTACGTTTACGATTGCAGGCTGACAGGTTGGTGGCAACGGGCAAAGCAGGTGAGAGCTGGCTTGCACACGCGGGGCGACTCGCAGAGGACGTGCATGGTGTTCGCATATATGATGATAGTGGTGTGGCTGTCCACTATGGGGATGCGGAAATTTTACAGCGTGCGGTTAAGGCGCTTCAACCATCTGAAAATCTTGTGCTGACTTTTGAGAAGGGGCGTTTGACAGCCAAAGGAAGAGCAAGTTCGATATGGATCGAAAAAGCAAAAAAACTTGCTTTGGAGGTGAAAGGCGTCCAAAGCTACGATGATAGTTCGGTGATTGATATTGCGGCAGCACTTGCAGCCGTTAAAAGAGAAGTCGAAACGTTTTCGGTGAAGTTTGTGCCAAATACGGCGAGACTGTCCGCAGGTGAACAGGCAAAATTGGCGGTGTTGGCCAGTATTGTTCGGGAGCATAGAGGACTGTTACTGGAGGCCGATGCCCACATCAAAATTTTTGGCAATACGGCTAACCTTGGCAGCGGTTCACGAAACCATGCATTGGTGCTGGAGCGTGAAAATAGCGTGGAAAAACAGCTTTTAGCAGGTGGGGTATTGGCTGAGTTACTGCAACGAAATGATGGAAAAAGTGTGTTGCGAAGTCCGGGCAAGCAGGTGACGTTTAAGCTTTTGGTACGGACTCTGAAATTTGAAGGACAACCATGATTCAAAAAAAAATCTGTATGCTGGGAGCATTTGCTGTAGGTAAAACGAGCCTTGTGCAGCGTTTTGTACAAAGCATATTTTCTGAAAAATATCACTCCACTATTGGCGTTAAGGTGGACAAAAAATGTACTTCTGTTGATGGACAGGATATCAATTTGATTCTTTGGGATATCCATGGAGAAGAGACGTTTAAAAAAATTCAGACCTCTTATCTTCGAGGTAGTTCGGGTTATCTGCTGGTGGTTGATGGCACACGCCTAGAAACACTGGATATCGCTATGAAAATCCGTGAGCGGGTTGAGATGGAAATCGGCGTACTCCCTTTTGTGCTGGTACTGAATAAATGTGATTTGACTGATGCATGGGCCATTTCGGCTGAAGTAGAAATGGAGCTTGAGCAGCAGGGTATTGTGTTGTTTAAATCGAGTGCAAAAAGTGGTCAAAATGTTGAGGCAGCATTTCAGTTCTTGGCTGAAAAGGTGATGGAAAAGGTCGTTGTGTAATGATGAGTGCGTTGCCGGATGCGGTTGTCCAGCACCTGAACAGGTTGACTCTTCATGATCTAAAGCCTGCCTGGATACGTCTGAATGGCGAGTTTCCTGAAGATTGGGGTGGGGATTGGGCATGTTACGGTGGGTTGTCTTTGCAAAAAGATATGCCAGTTGATCAGTCGTTCCCATTCCTATTTGGTCTGTTAACGAAACAACAGGATGATCTTCACCTCTCTTTTATTGAGATGGAAGATGGAAACTTTGCTGATATTCATATGTTTCAGACCAATGAAGCGCATTGGATTTTGTTTTTGGATGCAACTGAAAAAGCAGCGCAATACCAACAGATGCAACAGATTGCCAATGAGTTGAGCCTGCTTCGTGGTAAGCAGACAAGTATGCTGAATCAGTATCTCGGGGCACCTGTGGTAGAAAAATTGGCAGAAGGGCTGCTGGGGATGAATATTGATGGTGAACGTCGTGACATTTCTACTATGTTTGCAGATTTGAGAAATTTCACAGTTTTTAACGAAAGCCATGAGCCAACTGTCGTGATGAGTGTATTGAATGAATATCTGGATGCGATGATCCAACCGGTTCTTCATGAGGCGGGCATCGTGGATAAAATCACGGGTGATGGTGTCATGGCGGTGTTTGGTGTGATGCCATCTGAAATCGCGTCTGCGGTTCATGCCGTTAAAGCAGGAAAGGAGATGCAGAAGGCTGTGTCGAAACTCAATCTTGAACGGAGCTCAAGGGGGGTGCCACTCCTGGATATCGGTATTGGGATTGCATCCGGGACGGCGGTGTTGGGTATCTTGGGAAGCAAGGAGCGGCGATCATTTTCAGCGATTGGCAGGCATGTCAATCTTGCGGCACGTTTGGAGGGGCAGGCTAAAGCGTGTGAAATCGTGTTGGATGAACCAACATTTTATGGGATGGATGGGCCGGAAGAACAGTTTGAGAAGTGTGAATTAAGCCTCAAGGGCATTGCTGGTAAAGTGACTGCCTATCGAGGCTTTCCAGACTAGCCAGCGTAGTCTTCGATATTGTTGTTGATGTTGTTTTATATCAGAACAAAGAATATCTGTTATATTAGCCGATATGCAACGTGAACATACGATTATCGAACTGCCTGAACCCAAATTTTCTGAAACTGATTTTCCGGGCGCAAGCACTGTGAAGATTGCTAAGGGTGCGCCCTTTATGTTTGAAGGTTCAGAGCACGTAAATGATTGTTATCTGATCCTGTCAGGTTCGATGTCAGTGAAACTGATCAGTAGCAGTGGTCATGAAACACTGCTGTATCATCTCTCCGAAGGTGATCTTGTGGGTGAACTGGCCAGTTTTGGTATGCATGCACGAACGGCAACTGTGATGGCTCAGACTGACTGTCGATTGCTTCGTATTAGCATTAAGAGTTTTTCAGAGCGCATGAAAGATGTCGACTTTCAAAGCCGGATCAGTGCCCACTTTCTTAAACGATATATGGGTTCACATGAGGTTATTTGTCGTCTGGGACAGCCGACGGTTGCGATGAGTCTGTGCAGGCACCTATTATCGCTTCCCGGTTGGAAATCATGTGAAGATGTGGTGATGCAGGTCCAATTGCCAAGTCATATGGAACTGTCACATATGTTGAGCTGTCAGCGTGAATCGGTAACAAGGGCTGCTAAGAAGTTACAAAAATATGGTATTTTGGTACCGATGAGCGATAAATATTACACGGTGAATCGTGAGATCGCTGAGGTGTATATGAATGATGAATGATAAGGATATTCTTTTGAGGCATTTTTCATTTCAGCTGTAGCAAAAAGATTAGAACAATCGAAGTCACGAAGGGCGTTCCCTATTTGGTCATGGACCGTTTTCTTCCGCCTAGTACAAACCATCCAAAATAGAAGGTTTCAATAACGAACCGTAGCCTGGAAGTTAGCGAAAGATTGTGGGCCATGGGTTGATAGATTGAACGAAAGTCATCAATGATTGTTATGGCATCTGTCACGAAAGCCTCGGGAACCTGAATGCTTCTTTCATTATACCAAGAAATGGGGCTGTCCCAGATAACTAGTTGTCATTCTTCTTAACCCATTGTTTTAACTGCTTTAATTTAACTTTAGAATCACTGTTGTTAAAACGCCACTCACATTCCTTCAAAAATAGCGGAAAATGCTCT
>Ga0316204_10005800_pt1 | contig 19877 bp, 17 predicted proteins | sample 6monrhotite_MG_2_FD_205661 | JGI IMG/M metagenome (GOLD analysis project Ga0316204, IMG submission 205661) | Microbial mat bacterial communities from mineral coupon in-situ incubated in ocean water Damariscotta River, Maine, United States -... | ecosystem: Environmental > Aquatic > Marine >...
CCCCTTATTCAAACCCCGACCAAATCAAAGGATTGACCAGCTTTCAATCTCCTAATTGGAATGTGACTGCCATTTTTATTGCATTTGGTCATTTTTCATTTGACTCTGTAGTTAGGTTCAAGGTGTAGGCTCGCCAAATGAAACAAGCAGCCAATACAAATGACGTACCGAAACAGGACTATGTTCCAGCCCTTGGATTCGCGTGGGCGACCAAGTTATACGACATCGTAATTCGCATATCTATGCGTGAAGCGCTGTTGAGGAAAAGGACTGTTGCATGCGTCAAGACAACAAATCCGTCCAACATTCTTGAGGCAGGATGCGGGACAGGAAGCTTAACCCGTGCTTTGGCAAGGGGACTTCCCAATGCAAATATCACGGGTGTTGACATCGACCCTCAAGCTCTCAAAATAGCTCAGGAAAAACTTGATGATGCCGACATCGTCAAGCTGATTGCAGCGAATCTTCTTAATTTGGTGGATGTTAAAGAATTATCAGAAAAACGGTTTGATCATGTTGTTTCCAGCCTGGTTTTACATCATTTAACAACCGGCCAAAAACATATTGTGCTGAAGAACCTGTGGGCTCTCTTGAATAAAGATGGCAAATTGACCATTGTAGATTGGGGGCCACCAGTCGGCATAGTTCAATATCTCGGCTTTTGGCTGGTAAGGCTACTGGACGGCCTGGAGGTTACAGGAGCCAACCGTGAAGGCAGGTTGCCATCACTATTGTCGGGGGCTGGTTTTGCGATTGATGACGTCAAGCCGCTTCACCAAACGGCGCTAGGCACCGTCTGGTTATATCAAGCTCGTCGCAGCCCTGAAGGCTCGACCAATCACCATACAACACTGGGGGACATCTAATGATCGAAATTATTCCGAACTGGCATCCAATCTTGGTCCATTTTTCGGTTGCGCTACTGCTAACAGCGACGGCACTCTTGGCTTGGTCATTGTTTCGCGGGCGCACAACTGCTGATCAAGCAACCGTAGTTTCGGGGCGGCTTGTTCTGTGGATTGGTCTTGTGGCCGCCGTTCTGACGCTAGCTGCAGGGCTTCAGGCCTATTACAGCGTGGGGCATGACGGTCCTTCGCACGCGGCGATGACTGATCACAGAAACTGGGGTTTTGGTGCGCTCGCAGCTTTCCTTGTTGCCGGCATGCTCAACTGGACACGGCGAAAATCCAATCTGCCGGTACGTGACGTTGTGCTTTTGCTTGTTTCCAGCGGCATTCTGCTTGTCACAGCCTACAAGGGCGGTGAACTTGTCTATCGCTACGGCCTCGGCGTTCAATCCTTGCCGACGGTTACGGGCGACGGTCACGATCATGATCACGGTGATGGTGCGGCGAAAAAGCACGATGATAATGCTGCAACCGAGCATGATTGCGGCGACGGCGCAGCGCAAGAGCATGATGATGCCGGTGCCAAAGAGCATGACCACGGCGACGTTAAAGAGGGCAAAGATGCTGCCGAAAAACAGGGCCATGACCATCCGGACGCTGTTCGGAGTGACCCCGGGCTAGTTGCTGACGCACTCTATACGGCGCTGCGTGAAGGCGATGAGGCCGCGGTTGAGAAAATCCTCGCCGAGGATGTATTGATTCTGGAGGGTGGTCACGCGCAAACCAGCCGAGCTGACTATATGGGCGGCCATATGAAATCGGACATGGCATTTCTACCTAGTGTGAATAGCGCGACTTTAGACCGCAAGGTTAACCAGGCGGGCGATTTGGCCTGGGTGATCACCCACTCTCGTACCCAGGGAAGCTACCGGGACAAGGAAATTGACGAGTTATCCCGCGAGATGCTGGTGATGAAGCATGATGGCCATAACTGGCGAGTAACGCTTATCCATTGGGGTGAGAAGTGACCCTATAACCGAAAGTGGATAACGGGATTTCCAGTATTTTCTTGACCTTAAAGTATACTATAAGGTGTAAGATTTGAGAAATCAAAAAACCAGATAAGGTGAGACACATGAAACCGATGACGATTGGAAAACTTGCCAAAGCGACAGGCGTTAGCGCAGAGACCATCAGATACTATGAGCGCTTCGGTTTCCTGCCCTCACCTGACCGCTTGGAATCCGGTTACCGCGTATATGGAAGTGATAGTATTCAACGGGTCCGGTTCATTAAGGAAGCGCAGGCACTGGGGTTCACATTGGCCGAAGTGAGTGACCTGATTGGCCTTACCGCCGACGAGCACGCCGACTGTGCCCAGGTCAACGAGAAAGCAACCCAAAAACTTCAAGAGATCAATAAGAAGATCAAGGCACTAAAAAAAATGCAGGGCGCCCTCAAAATACTGTCACAGCGGTGTCCCGCCGACGAGCAACCACTGAGCGAATGCAGCATTGTTAATCATTTGTATGATATTAGAGAGATGGCTAATTAAGTTTTTCGAAGACCCTACCTCATCAATGCATGCTGTTAATGCAGGGAGTGCTTGTTGTTTTTCAACGCAACCGGATTAAACATTTTCTCCAGTTTTTTGTTCTGTTGTAAATCTTTTATCTTGGCATTCAAAGTTTTGATAAAGCCTGTTGTGTCCACGCTGGTCCAACAGGCCACAACTTCATTTGTGGTTTCGATAACAAAATCCTGATCGAAATTATGTCTGGTGAAATTGTGAGTTGCCTCAGACCTGACATGATCGAATTCATAGGCAATTACCACGTCAACTCTGCCTCTGTCGAGCAGATCAAAAGCCTTTATATGATCCGTGGTGTCAATATGTATTCTATTGGAAGAAACATTGGCCAAAGATGTCAGCTTCTTCAGGTGGCTGCGCGCACCAGCAACTACTTTCCCCTTCAGGTCAGACATCGATTTGACCGCGGGCTCGTCAAGTCGTGTGTAGGCGTGCAAGTTAATACGGTTAATTGGGTCGGAAAATATGATCTCGTTTTTTGCGATTGCGTCTTGAGGATAGTCTTCTTTTGTGTCGGTTGCCACATACAGACAGTCGGCACTGCGCGCTGAAAAGTCCCGTATCGCACGGCGGTAGGGTAGAAATTTAATTTCATGTGAGACCAGGCTTTGCTGCAGCACATGCTCGTAGAACTCATTATGCGGTCCAGTTTGTTCTTGATGAAAAACATAGGGGATTTCACCGCCAATGAAGGAAATATGCTCAGCCATTACAGGCCAAGAAACCATCATGGCAGTCGCCAGCGAGACAGACACCAGCTGCCGCTTCCTCAAACGATTATTTCGACCTGCAAAGTAAATAACCATTGTCTGAGTTAACTACATTTTTCGCTCGCCGTATAGGTGGTTGATAATACTGCATTCACTCAGCGGTTGGTCATCAGCCGGGCAGTATTGTGCCAACACCGCAAGATTTCGTTTAATTTTCCGCAAAAGTTTCAGCTTTTCATTGATCTGTTTGAGTTTGGCCTGCGCCGTCTCGTTTATGCGGGCACAATCTGCGTCGGGGTCTTCTGTTATCGACAGCAGCTCCTTGGTTTCTCGCAGAGTAAAACCAAGAGTTTGGGCATTTTTGATGAACTTGAGTTGCAACAGGCTTTCTTGACCATACACCCGGTATCCGGACGAAAGTCGACCCGGCTTGGGAAGGATGCCCCGGCGCTCATAATAGCGGATAGTTTCAACGCTGACACCGGTGGCGTCGGCGAGCTTTCCTATGGTCAATTGAACTGTCATTTCTCCCCCCGTTTCAAAATTGCCTCAATCTGTTAGAGCTTCACATTCCTCAGCCTCAACGAGTTACTGATTACCGAGATTGAGCTGAGGCTCATGGCGGCAGCCGCGAAAATTGGTGAGATCAGCACACCCAAAAACGGATAGAGAATGCCTGCAGCCACCGGGACGCCGGCTGCATTATAAAATAGTGCGAAGAAAAGGTTTTGTTTGATGTTTCGCATTGTCGCTTTTGACAGCTTGCGAGCGCGGACAATTCCGTTCAGGTCGCCTTTCACAAGGGTGAAGCCAGCACTTTCAATGGCAACATCAGCGCCTGTTCCCATCGCAATTCCCACATCGGCCTGCGCTAGAGCGGGCGCATCATTGACGCCGTCGCCGGCCATCGCAACCTTGTGTCCGGCCTCTTGCAGGTCACGAATAATTCTAGCTTTGTCCTCTGGCATCACATCAGCCCTAATCTCATCAATGCCAAGCCGTGCTGCGACCGAGCGCGCTGTGCGCTCATTGTCTCCGGTCGCCATCACAATACGGAGGCCCTGAGCATGCAGGGCCTCCAGAGCCTCGGGGGTTGTTTCTTTGACCGGGTCTGCAACACAGACGAGACCAGCGATCTCGCTGCCAATAATTACGAACATCACTGTTTCGCCCTCGTCTCTCCGCGTATTGGCTACCTCCAGTAGATGATCGCTGTTCAGGCCAAGTTCAGTAAGAAGTTTGGCATTGCCGAGCGCCACCGGTTTTCCGTCGACTACGCCTTTGACACCCATACCTGTAAGCGCCTCGAACTCGTCGGTTCGGACTATGTCGATTGTGCGTTCTTCTGCGCCGACGACAATGGCCTCGGCAAGCGGGTGTTCAGATCCCTTCTCCAGACTTGCCGCAAGTCGAAGAATTTCAACCTCGCTGTGACCCGGTTCTGGTAACACTGCGACCAGCTTTGGCTTACCCAGTGTCAAGGTTCCGGTTTTGTCGACAATGAGCGTGTCAACCTTGGCGAACCTCTCGAGTGCCTCCGCGTTTTTAATCAATACACCTGCCTGCGCTCCGCGGCCGGTGGCTGTCATGATGGACATTGGCGTCGCGAGACCAAGGGCGCACGGGCACGCAATGATCAGGACAGCTACTGCGGATACTAGACCATAGGAAAGCGCGGGCACTGGTCCCCATGTTGCCCAAGCGGCGAAAGCCAAGATTGCGATCACAATCACGGCCGGCACAAATCTACCAGCAACGGTATCAGCGAGTTTTTGTATTGGTGCCCGGCTTCTCTGGGCGCTGGCAACCATTTCAACGATCTGGCTCAGCATGGTGTCGGCACCGACTCGCTGCGCCTCAACTATCAGACTGCCCGTACCGTTGATTGTAGCACCTGTGACATCGTCACCTCGCACTTTTTCAACCGGTACCGGCTCGCCCGAGATCATGGATTCGTCGATAGAGGACCGTCCGTCAACGACCACGCCGTCCACAGGAACTTTGTCACCTGGTCGCACACGCAGGCGGTCGCCGACAACAACATCCTCAAGTGGGATTTCCTCTTCTAGGCCATCTTCGCGGATCACTCGCGCAGTTTTTGCAGCGAGATCCAGCAAGGCTCTGATCGCAGAACCCGTACGCTCGCGCGCACCAAGCTCCATCAACTGACCGAGCAGGACAAGAACGACAATTACCGCTCCCGCTTCGAAATAGACGCCGACATGTCCGTCTGCATCACGGAACCCGTCAGGGAATATGTCGGGTACAAGAATTGCCACGACACTGAATATATAGGCGGCACCTACACCCATTCCGATGAGGGTGAACATATTCAGGCTTTTATTGATTACGGACTGAACACCGCGAACAAAGAAAGGCCATCCCGCCCAGAGAATAACCGGCGTCCCTAGGATAAGTTCTATCCACAAAGTCAGCTTTTCGCCGATCATGTCGCGGATAAAGCCCAGCCCGACAAAAGGGCCCATCGACAAAACAAGTAGTGGGACCGTGAAGAGTGCACCGATCCAGAAACGACGCCTGAAATCAACCAGTTCAGGGTTGGGGCCTGCGTCTTCGGCAGGTATTCCCATCGGCTCAAGCGCCATGCCGCATTTGGGACAACTGCCGGGACCTTCCTGTATGACTTCAGGGTGCATGGGGCAGGTGAACAGGGTGCCTTTTGGCGCCGGTTCTGCAATTTCTGAGGGGTCAAGGTATTTTTCCGGCGCGCCAGAAAACTTCTTTTCACACGTGTCAGAACAAAAATAGTAGACGACACCGTTGTAGGAATGAATATGGGCGGCACCCGCGCGCCCAACGTTCATGCCGCACACTGGGTCATTCGAGTTTATGAATTGCGAAGGCGCTGTGGTGAATTTTGCTTCACACCCGATACTGCAGAAGAAAAAATCTTCTCCATCGTGGTGCAGGTGATTGGCCGCTGCCTCGGGGTCGACAAGCATGCCACATACCGGATCGCGTACAATCGATTGGTCCTTGTCATGATCCGTTTCATGGTGATGCGAATGATCTGACGCCATTGCTGGGCCTCCCAATAATTGATTAAATTTGAGGCCAGCCTAAAGGTTATAGCTAGTGGAAGGTCAAGGCCCCTTTTTTTAAAACCTTAAAAGCACCTGCAAAGTTGCAAGAAAATTTTCTTGTTGACCTTCCCGCCACTGGAAGCCCTAGGGGTTTAAATCCATAAAGGGAGATTGTTATGAAAAGTGAATCTGGGTTTTTCCAGTCTAGGACTGGATTTGTTTTCAGCGTATTTCTGGCGGTGGCCGCGCTCATGCTGGTGTTCGAACATAAGGCACACATCAATCTAGGAGGAATCTTGCCATTGCTCCTTCTGGTTGGCGTATGTGTCGGGATGCATTTCTTTATGCATCACGGCCATTCCGATCATGACCATACAGACCGGGATCACTGATATGGAACATTCATCATATGGCCTCTGGGCCTTGGTTGTTCTCAACTCCGCAATCTTTATCTTTTTTGCTTTTAGTTTTACAAAGCCAAAAACCAAGACGGATTGGCGGTCTTTTGGTGTTTTCAGCGCTTTTATCGTTGCACTCTTTACAGAAATGTATGGGATTCCGTTGACTATCTATTTCCTATCGGGATGGCTCCAGAGCAATTATCCCGAAATTGACTGGTTAGCCCACGATTCTGGCCACTTGTTGGAAATGATGTTTGGTTGGAAATCGAACCCTCATTTTGGGCCATTCCACATTCTAAGCATGTTCTTCATTGGTGGTGGCTTTTGGTTGCTGGCTTCAGCATGGCGCATACTTTATGCCGCTCAGCAGTCGGGAACACTAGCCATGTCCGGACCTTATGCTCGTGTGCGACATCCTCAATATGTAGCCTTCATTTTGATCATGTTTGGGTTTTTGCTCCAGTGGCCGACCATACTTACACTTGCTATGTTTCCGGTTCTCGTGATCGTATACTGGCGGCTTGCTTTAAGCGAGGAACTACAGGCTATAAGAGATTTCGGCCAAGTGTTCACGGACTATAGGGCAAATGTCCCGCGTTTCATTCCGACACTGAAATCAACTGGTCAACCGGACCTTGGAAACACGAATGAACGCCTGTAGAATCTGAATTGCTGTATTGAAAGTGTTTTGAGCGATGACGTACAAAACAGAGCTACGTACACTCCAGACTTATCTGGTACAGTTTCAACGGCATTTGATTGCGCACAATCACCAGGTCGTTGTGATATTTGAAGGTCGGGATGCGAGCGGTAAAGACGGTGTTATCAAACGCATTACTGAACATTTAAGTCCTCGAGAAACTCGGGTTGTTGCGCTGCCTGTCCCCAGCGATAGAGATCGCCGATCGTGGTATTTTCAACGATACGTCGATCAATTGCCTGCCGCGCAGGAAATGGTTCTGTTTAACCGCAGTTGGTACAATCGGGCCGGTGTCGAGCGCGTTATGGGCTTTTGCTCTGACGCAGAATATGCCGCTTTCATTGAAGCTGTACCTGGCTTTGAGAAAATGCTGACAAGTTCGGGTATGCAAATTCTCAAATACTATCTGGACATCTCACGCAGAGAACAGGAACGTCGACTGAAAGATCGAGCGAATAACCCGTTAAAGCAATGGAAAACCAGCCCAATCGATGCGCAAGCACTGGAAAAATGGGTCGATTATAGCAAGGCCAGAGACGATATGCTGGCAAGCACACATTCTGACCATGCCCCTTGGATCATTGTGGACGCTGATGATAAAAAGTCGGCGAGACTTAACATCATTCGGGATTTACTTGGGCGGGTGGACTGCCCGGAGCGGGACATTCATTGGCAACAGCTAGATCGCTCAATAATACGGATCTATGACGCTGAACAATCCGGAAGCTTCCTCCATTACTAATGTAATTAAGGCGTCTCGTTTTGATGGGAGCATCTCAGGTCTGGCATATGGCTTAAATATAGAGAGTTAGCATGACACACTGGAAAAACACCCTTGGCGCCCTCGCTAACCCGTTACTCGTCACGGCCGCCATCTTGTTGGCTATAGATCACTGGGAGCATTTCGGGATTGATGATCTGTTGTTATTGGCTATTTTGACGGGTATTGGGTTTGGAACAGGCCGCAAATATAGTTGATGCTGGCTATGTGTTTATCGTTATGAAGCTGACGGCATCCTGTGAAACCTTTACATATCAAGGTACTAATCAATTTCGAGAGAGTATCTTTTTTACCTATTGACCCTGTACCGTGGTCAAGGGTTATTATTCACCTTATGCGATTCGCTACGAACATTGTTACACGGTTAATAGCCCTTCTCGCTTTAGGCGTGATTTTGGTGGCGCCTATGGCGTCCGCTTTGGACACACATGATTGCTGTCCAGAGACCTATCAAGGCGGCATGAGGGCACAGTTTCATGACCTGATGGCACACTATAGCCAAGGGAAGATGATCAGCCACCAGACAGCGTCTGATCATGCGAGTACTGACCCATCTTCCCCCGAAAAACTGTGTGATATTTCCTGCTGTGCAAATGTCGCCACTTGCGCCGTTATCTCATTAAACGCGCCTGATATGGCCGGATGGACTATACGCCCACAAGCGTTTAAGCCAATCGACGAAACGGCTTCCTCCCGGCATGCGAACCTAAACACTCCCCCTCCCCGTATCTCTCTGATCGTTTAAGGCTCGGTTTAACCCGAAGCTGAAGGCGTAATTGGCTGGAAATGCCAATTGCGCGCAGACTTTATGATCTTTGAGGTAACAATATGTACAATCTGACTACGGTCTCAACAGCCGTTATTATAGCATTTACTTTTACGGTAAACGTTGGTGCTCTACAATCCAGTCCCCTCGATCTAGCGCAGGAGCAGCCAGCTGTACCGAGCGAGCTATCTCTTCAGGAAGCTATTAAACTGGCGCTTTCGTCTGAGGATCCTTACCTGATGGAACCGGGCGAGCAAGCTGCGGCCTTTGATGATCGCGCGGTTTCAGATTCGCAACTGCCAGACCCCAAACTGAGAATGACATTTGCAAACTGGCCGACCAATAGCTTCAGTTATACGCAAGAAGCAATGACCCAGCTTCAGGTGGGGGTCAGTCAGGCTTTCCCGAAAGGGGATACGCTCCAGCATCGGCGGTCAAAGCGAAAAGCGCAGGCGACCAGCGAACGGTTCCGTCAGGAACTGCGTCAGCGGGAAATCATTCTGGATACGCGCCTTAACTGGCTCGATCTTTACTATTGGACCAAGGCAGAAGCCAAGGTGGGCGAAAGCCGTAAAGCAGTCGCAGAGCTTATAGAAGTTATTCAGGCTATTTTCGCAACAGGACGCGAGACAAGCCAGGACATCCTGAGAGCCGAGCTTGAACTCAGCCTTCTGGACGATCGCTTAGTGGAAATCGGCAGGAAGGCATCGATTTCTCGAGCAAAACTGGCGCGCCGTATCGGCGAGGCAGCGGCACACCGCCCCATTGCCATAACACCGCCGGGTTTGCTTCATCCCTCGGATGTGACGGCTCTTATTGATATTTTACCCCAACATCCTGCGGCCAAAATGTTCTCGGCGCGCGTTGAAGTGGCAGGCAAAGATGTCGATATCGCCGGTGAGCAATATAAACCCGGATGGACCGTTAATGTGGGGTACGGAGCGCGCGGTGCCGAGCGCGCTGATTTTGCCTCAGTCGGCGTAGTTATGGATGTGCCCCTTTTCACAGCAAAACGGCAGGACAGAGAGGTTTCTGCCGCAAAGCGGTCTCGTCAGGCATCCCGCCTGTCGCTGGACGGTGTTTTGCTGGATTTGAGAAGGAAGCTGCAGACAACCTATGCCGACTGGACGCGGCTTCAGGAGCGGATTTCCCTCTATCAGTCGGTTGTCCTCAAGCGGGCAAAGGAAACCACAGAAGCATCGCTCACATCCTACCAGAGCGGTGTTACCGATTTTGCAGAACTGGTTAGAGCGCGGCTGGCAGAGCTTGATGCAGAGCTTAGTTTGATAAGGCTCCAGTCGGACCGATTGAAGGCTCAGGCCCAACTTCTATTCCTTGAAGGTGAAGACGATGCGTAAAACAATTTTAACAGTAGCAGCGACGCTGACAATCGGAGCTGGTCTTGGATACGGCGCAAGCATGCTGGGCCAGGCACCTGAAACTGGTGCCCCGGCGCAAAACGACGAAAAAGAGGTGCTTTACTGGATAGCGCCGATGGACCCTAATTATAGGCGCGACGAGCCTGGGAAATCACCCATGGGGATGGAGTTGATCCCTATTTACGCCGGAGACGAAGCTGGCGGCGATGATCCCAATGCACTGAAAATAAGTGGCGCAGTGGTCAATAACATCGGGGTGAGAACTGATGTTGCGCTGGCTTCAGATCTGTCCCGTGAGATCGATACCATTGGGTTCATCACGTTCGACGAAGACAAGACGTCACATGTGCATGTACGCACAGCTGGCTGGGTTGAAAAACTATACCGGAAAGCGGTTGGCGAGGTTGTTCAAAAGGGCGAAGTGATATTCGAACTCTATTCACAGGAATTGGTAAATGCCCAGATAGAGTTTCTCCAGTCTGTCAGGCTCGACCAGAAAGGTTTTGCAAGCGCAGCACAAGAACGGCTTAAGGCGCTCGGAATGACTGAACGTCAAATCGCCACAGTTCAAAAAAGCGGTGAAGTGAAACAGCGTATCGAGGTTCTTGCTCCTCAAGATGGTGTTATTATATCCTTGGAGATTGGTGAGGGCATGCATGTTACACCGGGCAAAACGGTGTTCTCTCTAGCAGATTTGTCATCCGTCTGGATCAAGGTTGACGTCTTCGAAGGCCAGTCCGACTGGGTAAACGAAGGCCAGCAAGCAACTATGACACTGCCTTTTCTCCCCGGTGAAACCTGGAACGGCACAGTAGATTATGTGTATCCCATCGTTGACCCAATGAGCCGAACAGTGCAGGCGCGCTTGGCGTTTTCCAATACCGACGGCCGGTTGAAGCCAAATATGTACGGTGAGATCAGTATTGCGGCATCTCCGGTGAAGGATGTCGTTTCCATTCCGCGCGAGGCGCTTATTCGCACCGGTAAAACTGATCGGGTTGTACTGGCACTAGGCGACGGCAAGTACCGACCTGCCGAAGTTGTTGCTGGCATGGAAAGTGGTGACCGGGTGGAAATCAAAGCTGGCCTGTCAGCCGGCGAGGTGATCGTAACATCCGGTCAGTTTCTCATCGACTCTGAAGCCAGCATCAATAGTGCTTTTCTGCGTATGCTGGAAGCGGGTGCCAAGCAAGATCATGCCGGGCACGACATGGCTGAAATGGCTGACGAAATAGAGGTTCATCACGGCATGGGCACAGTTAACTCGGTGTCGGATGATGGCACCGTCAACCTTACCCATGACCCCATCTCTTCGCTTGGCTGGCCCGAAATGACCATGGATTTTTCTGTCGACCCCGAGGTTGATTTGTCATCTTTCACGCCCGGTGATCGCATGCATTTTGAGCTGACGAAAAGTGCGGATGGCCCCTTTGTCATCACCAAAGCGACAAAAATGTAGAAAGCGGAGACATCAAATGATTGCAAACATTATACGATGGTCGATCGAGAACCGCTTTTTGGTGGTGATCCTGACCTTGCTATTTACCGGCTGGGGCGTTTATTCGCTTTCGAAAACACCGCTGGATGCCATTCCTGACCTTTCGGATGTGCAGGTGATTATCAAAACCACCTATCCGGGTCAGGCACCTCAAGTGGTTGAGGATCAGGTAACCTATCCGCTGACCACAGCTATGCTGTCAGTTCCTGGCGCCACAACGGTTAGGGGTTACTCCTTCTTCAACGATTCGTATGTCTACATCATTTTTGAAGACGGCACGGACCTCTATTGGGCGCGCTCACGGGTTCTGGAATATCTGAGCCAGGTTGCCCCCACCCTGCCACAGGAAGCCCGATCAGCCCTGGGGCCGGACGCTACCGGGGTTGGATGGATATATCAATATGCCCTAGTAGACCGTACTGGTGGGCATGACCTTTCGCAGCTCCGCAGCATTCAGGACTGGTTTCTGAAATTTGAACTGCAAACGGTAGAGGGCGTATCCGAGGTGGCCACCATCGGCGGTATGGTCAAACAGTATCAGGTTGTCGTTAATCCCAACCGGCTGCGGGCATACGACATAACCCTGCCGATGGTGAAGATGGCCATTCAGCGCGGCAACCAGGAAACCGGTGGCCGGGTCATTGAAATGGCAGAGGCAGAATATATGGTTCGCGCGTCCGGCTATATCGATGAGCTGTCGGACCTTGAATCCATTCCTGTCGGCGTGACCAATACCGGCACGCCCATTCTTCTGAAAGATATTGCCGAACTGCGCACAGGTCCGGAGCTCAGACGTGGTATCGGTGAGTTGAACGGCGAAGGAGAGGCTGTCGGCGGCGTAATTATTATGCGCTGGGGCGAAAACGCCCTGAGCACGATCGAAAAGGTGAAAGAAAAACTTGAAATCCTTAAGCGCAGCCTGCCGGAAGGTGTGGAAGTCGTTGAAACCTATGACCGCTCATCGCTGATTAAGCGTGCGGTCACCACATTGGCTGAAAAATTGATCGAGGAATTTTTGGTCGTTGCTCTCGTCTGTGCAGTGTTTCTGTTTCATCTGAGATCATCACTTGTCGTTGTCCTCAGTTTGCCAGTCGGTATTCTGGCTGCTTTCATTGTTATGAATAGCCAGGGCGTCAACGCCAATATCATGTCATTGGGCGGGATAGCGATTGCCATCGGCGCCATGGTCGATGCCACCATTGTCATGATCGAAAATTATCACAAACATATGGAGGAAGAAGAGATCACCGATGAAAACAGGTGGCAGATTGTGACCAAAACCGCGGTTGAGGTCGGGCCGCCGCTTTTCTTCTCTTTGCTGATTATTACCCTCAGTTTTGTTCCTATTTTCGCGCTTGAAGCACAGGAAGGGCGACTGTTTCACCCGCTCGCCTTCACCAAAACATTCGCTATGGCGGCAGCAGCAGGTCTTTCGATCACCATCGTGCCGGTTTTGATGGGGTATTTTATTCGCGGCAAAATTTTACCCGAACACAAGAACCCAATTAACCGGGGCCTAATGGCCGGTTACAAACCCTTCGTTGGAATAGCTCTGAAGTTCCCGAAGAGTATGCTCGTAGTCGCGTTATTGATTATGGCCAGCGCCGCCTATCCATTGTCACAAATCGGTGGTGAATTCATGCCGGACCTGGACGAAGGGGACCTCCTGTATATGCCCAGTGCGTACCCGGCGATCTCTGCCGGGAAAATGGCGCAGGTTGTCCAGCAGACTAACAAATTGATCAAGACAATCCCTGAGGTGGAGACAGTTTACGGCAAGGCGGGCCGCGCCGAGACAGCAACCGACCCGGCGCCGCTCACGATGATCGAGACCACAATCCAGCTAAAGCCAAAGTCTGAGTGGCGCGAAGGCATGACGACGGAAAAGCTGAAAGCGGAGTTGAACCAGTTGGTCCAGGTACCCAGCTTGACCAATGTCTGGATCATGCCAATCAAAAACCGCATCGATATGCTGGCGACCGGCATAAAAACCCCGGTTGGGATTAAGGTTGCCGGGCCTGACCTGCAGGTGATCAGTGAAGTCGGCCAGGAGATTGAACGGGTGATGCGGGAAGTGCCGGGCACAGCATCGGTGTATGCCGAACGGGTGACGGGCGGGCGGTATATTAATGCCGATATCGACCGGGTAAAAGCGGCGCGGTACGGCCTTAACATTGCTGACGTGCAGGACGTGATACGAACCGCAATTGGCGGCATGACCGTGACAGAAAGCATCGAGGGCCTGGAACGCTATCCGGTTAACCTAAGGTATCCGCGAGAGTTTCGGGATTCGCTCGATCGGTTGCGGGCGCTTCCTGTCGTTACGTCAAAAGGAGAGCATATACCGCTTGGCCAGATCGCCGATATCAGTGTCAGCGGTGGACCGGGTGTGATCCGTAGCGAAAACGCCCGCCTCAACGGCTGGATCTATGTCGATATCGCCGGCGTCGATATAGGCAGTTATGTCGCACGCGCCAAGCAGACGGTGACTGATAATATTGATCTGCCACCAGGCTATTCAATCGCATGGTCGGGCCAGTATGAATATATGGAACGCGCGAAGGCCAAACTGAGTGTGGTCGTGCCTGTAACGCTCGTCATCATCTTGCTGTTGCTCTACATCAACTTCAAAAACCTGACCGCCGTTTTTATTATCATGGGCACGCTGCCACTGTCACTTGTTGGCGGCATCTGGCTCTTGTACGCCCTGGATTATAATCTGTCTGTTGCAGTCGGAGTTGGGTTTATCGCGCTTGCGGGCGTTGCGGTCGAGATCGGCGTTCTGATGATCGTCTATCTCAATCAGGCCTGGGACAAAATCACAGCGACGGCTGCCAAGGAAAATCGGAACCTTGCAAAAGCAGACCTGGTGCAGGCGGTTATCAACGGGGCGCTGATGCGAGTGCGCCCGATCATGATGACCGTGGCTGTGATCATCGCAGGTTTGCTGCCGATCATGCTTGGTACCGGCACCGGCTCCGAGGTTATGCGCCGCATCGCCGCCCCGATGGTCGGCGGCATGATCAGCGCAACCATCCTGACGCTTCTGGTGATCCCGGCAGCTTATCTTCTCTGGAAAAGTCGCGAAACAACCGAGGTTTCCGCGTCGGTTTCCGACAAATGGACACTTAACAGGAGGAAATCATGAATAGCTTCATCATTCCAAATTGGCACCCGTTTCTGGTGCATTTCACTGTCGCTCTTGTCGTTACATCGAGTGTTTTCTTTGTACTGACGAAACTGCTGCCCAAGCGGGCCGATACTTTTGTGATTGTTGCGAAATGGACCCTTTGGTCGGCGGCGTTTGTTACAGTGTTAACCCTTTTTGCCGGGTTTGCGGCCTTTAACTCAGTGGCTCATGATGACGCGGCGCATATCGTGATGAAAACGCACCGTCTATGGGCACTGTTTGCAGCAGCCGCGCTTTTCACCATAGCAATATGGAGTTATCGGGCGAAGGGCGCTCCATTACTGTTGGTGGTAGGTAGCGTGGTAGTCGCGGGTCTTGTCGGGACCACGGGCTATCTGGGTTCAGAGCTTGTTTACCGCCATGGTCTGGGGGTCATGAGCCTGCCGGACAGTACCGGCGAGGGTCACAGCCATGCTGATAGGGGCGGGTATAGCCAAAATGACGGCGCCGTTTCAACCGGTGACCATCATACTGCCGCACCCCCTACAAAACATGAACAGAGGGGGGCAGATGGTCACGGGCACAGCAACGCGGCCAGTCAACATGACCACGGCGAAGACTGCGGCGATATCAAACATGCTAACGGTGAAGGGTCGGCTTTAGCGTTTGCGAAGAGCTTTCAGGTTGCATTGAATGGTGGTGATTTCGATACGGTCGCGGGGAGCTTTGCCGCTGACGCCGTTATTTTTGAGAACGGCGTGAGAGAAGTATCGCTGGAAGACTATCTCGAGCATCACCTCAAGCCGGAAATGCCGATGCTAAAAGCGGCAAGTAGGCAAGTGCTCAAACAAGATGTTGTCGAAACGAATAGTTTAGCAATCGTTTCGACCGCTTCCATGCTCTCTATCAAAAGTCAGGGAAAGCAACATGACTTTTACAGTGCCGAAACACTTACCCTTCAATTTCAGAAAGGTGAATGGAAGGTGATCCACGTGCACTGGTCCTCCCGTCCAGTCTTAAAAAGGAATTAGGCACCCACGCTTTTACATTAAATGAAAGGAAAATATGGTGATGAAACTTCTACAATTTGCCACGGCGCTGGCGATAGTTGTTGGTTTAAATACGCCAGTTGTTTCGGCTGCAGACAAAAACCAACATTCGCATCAGGCTGAAAAAAAAGAAGTGATGATTCACGCAGTGGTCAATAGCATCAATTCAACTGACCGCATGGTAAATATAAGCCATGGGCCTATCAAGGATCTGAGTTGGCCCGCGATGACAATGGATATGAAAGTTGCACAAAACGTAGACATGGACGTGTTTCACAAGGGTGAAGAGGTCATGGTTTCGTTATCCCGGGATGGAAAAGGTATATTTGAAATTGTCAAAGTGATGGTTCATGGTCACTAGGCTTCATCATTTCTTTTTAATTTATCGTTGTAATGTATTATAGTTGAACCAAGCGTAATGTAGGTTGAGAATGGATAGACTTGGAAAATGGGGGCGTTTGGTAGCTCTGGTCAACATCATTGTATGGACCAGTTCGCCTGTAATGTCGCTTTCCAACCCAGAGCGGTTTCACCCGCAGAGTAGTCTCGAGGTTTTAGCTGACGGGTTGTTGGTGCTTCAATCGATTGAATCCGTTGACTTAGAGAAGCTACCGGATTTGCGCTCTGAGACGTTCAATACATTTCTTAGCTTACATGTCCAGATACCATCGCCGGATGACAACACGCACCTTCACGGCATATTGGATGGATGTTGCGGGTCCGGCGGATTGGTTTGTGATGTAGGCCTGATCCTGAGGTCGACAATTGTGCCGCAATCCTCAGTGACACAAATACATGGTCTGAGAGCAGTGCACAATCTTGCGAGCCTCGCCCTTTCTCCTTTATATCACCCTCCGAAACCTTAGAACTTCCAGCCATTTGATCAGTTGTCGCTTGTTATAGAGAAGCTGCTCTTTTGGCATAACACACTCAAGGAAATATTGGTTTAAAGCTCACTGAGTCCCTTAAGATTCAGGCAGAGCACATTGGGGCTAAACGGTCCCGTGGAGGAAGTTATGACTAGAATATTCAAACCAACACTGTCTCTTTTTGGAGCAACTTGCGCGTCGGTGCTGCTGGCGGGCAATGCATGGTCCCAAGAGGCTGATACAGATGGCAGTCTACTCGAAGAAGTAATTATTACAGCGCAAAAGCGCGAGTCCAGTCTTCAGGATACGCCTATTAGCGTATCTGCTTTGACGGGGGAGATGCTGGAGAACATCGGCATCCGCACGATAGAAGACTTCACTTTCTTTGTACCCGGAATAACCGTCACCAACGATTCAATGGCGATCGTAAATATTCGTGGCATCGGGACATCCGCCTTCGGCGTGGCTACTGACCCGAGTTCGACTGTTCACATAGACGGTATTTATCAGCCTCGTCCCACCACAGGCTACCAGGATATGTTTGACGTTGAGCGCTTGGAATTGTTGCGAGGCCCGCAAGGCGTTTTGTTTGGTCGAAATTCAACCGGGGGAACGCTTAATATCATATCCAAAGCGCCGACCGACGAATTTGAGGGTGCCGTCGGTGTAACGTTCGGGAACTTTAACAAGCGCACGTTCAGCGGCACCGTTTCGGGTCCGTTGGCTGACAGTGTGCGCGGACGTGTTACTCTGCTCAAGAATGATCGAGATGGTATTTATACCGACATCGTTTCCGGAGACGAATATCAGGATCAGGACAACATTGCCGGGCGCGCAACCATTGCTATAGACTTGGCAGAAGGCTTTGAGTTGATACTGCGCGGCGATTTTAGCAGAGAGCGCGAAACTGGTTTTCCTGCAATACGAACTTTTTATCCACAAGAGTTTGTTGATGCGGGTGCCACGATTCCCAGCCGCGACCGCGACCTCGCTTTTGATACTACGCCGGTCAGTGATCTGGACGTCTGGGGAGTTTCTTCTACTGCCATATGGCACGGAGAGGATGTTACGTTCAAATCTATTACGTCATACCGTGAGAGCGATATTGAACAGGTAATCGACGCGGACGCCACCGACTTGTTTCTCTTCGATATTGGATTTCGGGAAAGTTCTCGATCATTCACTCAGGAACTACAGCTTACTAACAATGATTCGTCCCGACTTGAGTGGATCGTCGGTGCTTTCTTTCTGAATGAAGATGGGGACGGCGGCATCGACTTGTTGTTTCAGGACCCGAAAATCAACATTTCCGAGGCCAATATCACCAATGCCTATGCGTTGTTTGGTCAAGGCACCTATAATGTGACTGACAGGCTTCGTGCGACTTTCGGCGTTCGTTACAGCTACGAGAAAAAGAGCTATAATTTCTCGACAGATGTAAACGGAGCGAACGTCGACGGCGGTTCGCCGTCAGCCGATTGGAAGGCTTGGACACCCCGGTTCGCGGTAGATTATGACATCAACGATGATGTTTTGGCCTATGTATCGGCAACGCGCGGTTTCAAATCGGGTGGTTTCCAGCTCGGCGATGCCGGCGCTTTTGATCCAGAATTTCTGTGGAGTTATGAGGCTGGCTTGAAGTCGACACTTTTGGATAAGAGATTACGCGCAAATATTGGCCTGTTCCAATATGATTACACCAATTTGCAGGTGGTAGAGTTCGTCGGTGGTGTTGCAACGACGAGCAACGCCGGTGAGGCGACGGTGCGTGGTATCGAAGGTGAGTTTGTCGCCAGGGTTGCCGACGATTTCGACATAAACGCAACGGTAGCTTATCTGGACGCTACATATGACGTATTCTTCGAGGGGGGCGAGGATTTTTCCGGAAACCGGCTCGCCAACTCTCCCAAGTGGGCTTATTCCTTCGGCGCTCAGTATACTACGGAGGTTGGTTCCTCGGGTCACCTGACCATCAGGGGCGATTATGCGTGGCGTGATAACGTGGATTTCAAGCGAGACAATCTACCGCAATTTCGTGCGGATACATACTCGCTGCTGAACGCGCGTATCTCCTTTACGTCCATTGACGAACTTTGGGAAGTGTCGCTTTACGGTCAAAACCTGACTGACAATCGTTATGCCACTTATATTACCCTTGGCAGAAACGTTGGCGGTGCGGCTGACCCGAACTTGCCAGTGACCGTTTTTGGTGAACCGCGTCAATATGGGATTCAACTGAAAAGGAACTTCTAGTCTCCTTGCAGCTCACGCGGCGAGCTCTTCGCCGCGTGAGCCCCGCAAACTAATTGTATTTGTTTAAATGTCGAGAATGTGCCGAGCACATCGACGCTGTTTTGGAGCTTCCATACATGACTACGACAACGATAGTGCAGACGGTTTTGGTCATGTTACTGTGGGCAAGCTGTTTTCCATTGATCACTGTGGGAATTGACTATGCGCCTCATCTAACCTTCGCCGCCATGCGCGCATTCATTGCTGGATTGACACTGATAAGCTTAGCCTTCCTGTTGAAGCGTCCTTTGCCCCAAAAGCGGAATGACTGGTTTTTGCTGGTTCTTATTGGACTTGGCGCAACCAGCCTCGGCTTTCTAGGCATGTTTCATGCCGCAGAATTGGTTTCACCTGGTATCGCAACCGTCATTGCCAATACTCAACCACTTCTGGCGGCAATCTTGGCAAGCTTTGTATTAGGCGAATATTTGACGGGCCGCAGTAAAGTGGCGTTAATGGTCAGCTTTCTGGGTGTTATTGTCATCGCGTCTCCTCATCTGTTGGGAGACGGGAGTACAAGTTTTGCTATTGGCTTGGCCTATATAATTCTGGCCGCTCTTGGTATCACCTTGAGCAATGTACTAATAAAAAAGATTTCGGGCCGGGTAGACATCTTCATGGCTATGGGTTTGCAAATGTTGTTCGGCAGTCTGCCGCTTATGGGTGTCGCCGCTATGACTGAGCCGACCGCGATCCAATGGTCATATACATTCATCTCGGTCTTGCTCATCCTTAGTTTGCCTGGAACGGCGCTTGTCTATTGGCTCTGGTGTTCTGTCCTGGAGAAAGTGCCGTTAAACCGGGCCAACGCCTTCAGTT
>Ga0316204_10005801_pt1 | contig 19871 bp, 18 predicted proteins | sample 6monrhotite_MG_2_FD_205661 | JGI IMG/M metagenome (GOLD analysis project Ga0316204, IMG submission 205661) | Microbial mat bacterial communities from mineral coupon in-situ incubated in ocean water Damariscotta River, Maine, United States -... | ecosystem: Environmental > Aquatic > Marine >...
TACATCTAGAAAAGTCCTCAAATAAAATCTCAGGTATCTTACTTAGTTTAGTTTCAATATCGATCAAGATCGTTTCCAATCCTAATCAATACGCTGTCAATTTCAATATTCTCAATGAACTTATAATATTTTTTTTCGCTATTCACAACTCGTGTTTTTGAATTCACTCATTGTTTTTGCGGGTGCAAATGTACAACAGTTTTTTAATCTCGCAATGTTTTTTAAAAAAAAATCAAAAAAAATTTAGAACGTTGTTTTTGCATTGTTTCAAGACACACTATTTATGCCTTAAAAGCGGGTGCAAAGATAATTTGCTTTTCCACGTATGCAAACTTAATCCCTGTTTTTTTTAAAGATATTTCTGATTCATTTCAAACACCACTGAAACTTAATCATTTAAGAGAATCTATATGTTCAAACATTTTAAAAACCCCTTGCTGTTTCCCTTGTATCATTGAGAAACCATCTGTGAATTAATTACCATTCCTATATGTTATCCCAATATTATTTAACCCCCTATATACCTTAATATATGTAACACATCTAACCTCCTCTTTTCCAACACTCCCTTTAATTCGATTTTATTTTAAAACCATTGAAGTTGTTATTGTAAAACGAATAAACTCGTAGTATCTTTGCCCCTTAAATTTATTTCATATGATTGCGATTACCCTACCCGATGGAAGTATCAAGCAGTTCGAGGCTACGGTGACTCCTATGGATGTTGCTAAAAGCATCAGCGAAGGTTTTGCGAGAAATGTGATTTCAGCTTCATTTAATGATGAAACTATTGAAGTAAGCACTCCTCTTGCCACAGATGGCTCTCTTGTACTATACACTTGGAGGGATGACGATGGAAAAAAAGCCTTTTGGCATTCATCAGCCCATATTCTTGCTCAAGCACTAGAACAATTGTATCCAGGTATAAAACTGACCATTGGACCTGCCATTGAAAATGGATTCTATTACGATATTGATCCGGGTGATCACACGATTTCAGAAAAGGATCTTCCTGCACTAGAAAAGAAAATGCTTGAGATTGCTCGTGGGAAGCATAGTTTTAGTCTACGCGATTCTTCAAAACAGGAGGCTTTAACTTTTTATAAAAAACAAGGAAACGAATATAAGGTTGAACTTATTGAAGGCCTTGAAGACGGTACCATTACCTTTTGCGATCATGATACGTTTACGGATTTATGCCGCGGAGGACACATCCCTAACACAGGTATTGTAAAAGCCGTTAAATTAATGAGCATCGCGGGAGCTTATTGGCGTGGAGATGAAAATAACAAGCAACTTACCCGTATCTATGGTATCACTTTTCCGAAGCAAAAAGAACTCACCGAATATCTAGCGCTGCTAGAAGAAGCCAAGAAAAGAGATCATAGAAAATTGGGAAAAGAACTCGAGCTTTTTACTTTTTCGCAGAAAGTTGGACAAGGTCTTCCTCTATGGCTTCCAAAAGGGGCCGCGCTTAGAGAACGTCTAGAAAATTTTCTTAAAGCTGCCCAGAAAAAAGCGGGGTATGAAATGGTGATTTCGCCTCATATTGGGCAAAAGGAACTCTATGTTACCTCAGGGCATTATGCCAAATATGGCGAAGATAGTTTTCAATCTATCGGTACGCCCAACGAAGATGAAGAGTTCTTACTAAAACCTATGAACTGCCCACATCATTGTGAAATATATAACTCCAGACCATGGTCTTATAAAGACTTACCCAAACGTTTTGCAGAATTTGGGACGGTATACAGATATGAACAAAGTGGTGAGCTTCACGGGCTCACTCGAGTGAGAGGATTCACTCAAGATGATGCGCATATTTTTTGCACACAAGACCAACTTAATGAAGAATTCAAAAAAGTAATCGATCTAGTACTTTATGTGTTTGGATCGCTTGGTTTTGAGAATTTCACTGCTCAGGTTTCTGTGCGTGATCTTACGAAGCCAGAAAAATATATTGGAGACATTAAGAATTGGGAGAAGGCGGAGCAAGCAATTATTGATGCGGCTACCGAAAAAGAACTCAATTATGTTATTGAAACGGGCGAAGCAGCGTTCTATGGACCGAAGCTTGACTTTATGGTTAAAGATGCCTTAGGACGGAGTTGGCAATTAGGGACTATTCAGGTTGATTACAACCTTCCTGAACGATTTGAATTACAGTATAAAGGCAGTGATAATGAGATGCACAGGCCTGTAATGATACATCGCGCACCCTTTGGAAGCATGGAACGTTTTATAGCAATTTTATTAGAACATACGGGGGGAAATTTCCCATTATGGCTTATGCCAGAACAGGTAGGTATTTTAACACTCAGCGAAAAATATGAGAAATACGGGCAAAAAGTTTTAAATTTGCTTGAAAATGTCGAAATTCGCGCCCTTGTTGATAACAGGAACGAGACCATAGGTAAGAAAATACGGGAAGCAGAAATGAACAAATTACCGTATATGCTTATTGTTGGTGAGCAAGAAGAGAATGATGGAACGGTAGCTGTGCGAAGACATAGCGAGGGAAACATAGGAACGATGACGCTGGAAGAGTTCTCCAAAATGCTTAAAGAAGAAGAGAAAAAAGATATTAAAGAATTCATTGTTTAACATAATAATTTTTAGTCATAGCAATACGTAGAAAAAGAAGCCGAGGTCCTGCAAGGATCATAAAAGAAGACAAACACCGGATTAATGAAAAGATTCGTGCTGAAGAAGTACGCCTTGTGGGCGATAATATAGAAATAGGTGTTTATGCTTTAAGAAAGGCATTGGGTATTGCAGAAGAACTTGGATTAGATCTTGTTGAAATTTCGCCAAATGCCACCCCACCTGTTTGTAAGGTGATGGACTATAAGAAGTTTGTTTACGAACAAAAGAAACGCGAAAAGGCTTTAAAGTCTAAAGCAACCAAGGTGATTATCAAAGAGATTAGGTTTGGTCCTAATACCGATGATCATGACTATGAGTTTAAAAAGAAGCATGCAGAGAAGTTTTTGAAAGATGGTGCGAAACTAAAAGCATACGTATTTTTTAAAGGACGTTCTATCATCTATAAGGATCAGGGAGAAATTTTACTTTTAAAATTAGCCCAGGAATTGGAAGACTATGGAAAGGTAGAACAGATGCCAAAATTGGAAGGAAAAAGAATGATCATGTTTATTACTCCTAAAAAGAAGTAATTCTCATATTAGAAATAAAGCAAAGCGAGATAATTATAAAAAGTAGGAAACAATGCCTAAACAAAAAACAAAATCCAGTGCTAAGAAGCGTTTTAAGCTTACAGGTACGGGTAAAATTAAAAGAAAGCATGCGTTTAAGAGTCACATCTTAACAAAGAAGTCTAAAAAACGTAAGCTTGCTCTGACTCATGACACTGTAGTGCATAAGGCAGATGAGAACAATGTTAAAATTATGCTTCGTTTGAAGTAATATTTTAACCGGTTAAACCAATTATTATAACCCTGGAGTATGGCCTTTAAAGTATTCAATATTGAATCGCCTGCTACAAAAAATTAAAAATTATGCCAAGATCAGTAAATTCAGTCGCTTCAAGAGCTCGAAGAAAGAAGATAATGAAGCAAGCCAAAGGATACTTTGGAAGACGTAAAAATGTATGGACGGTTGCTAAGAACGCCGTTGAAAAAGCGATGCTGTATTCGTACAGAGATCGTAGAAACAAAAAGAGAACGTTCCGTTCGTTATGGATTACCCGTATTAATGCTGGTGCTCGTCAACACGGAATGTCATATTCTCAATTCATGGGCGCCTGTAAAGCCAATAACATTGAGCTAAACCGTAAGGTGTTAGCAGATTTGGCTATGAACCACCCAGACGCTTTTGAAGCGATAATCAACAAAGTAAAATAAGGCGTAAGCCTATTCATAACACTATTATCTTGCTAAAAACCCTGCTCATTGAGCAGGGTTTTTGTTTTTAAAAAGAAATAGCACTAAATTTATCTTTTACTCACATGACGCTACCCTGTTTCAGGGTATTTTTATTACCTAGATTTTGAATACGTTTTCACTTAATATTTTTTAAAGCCATCCATCATGCGATTCAAATTATTATCATTATTAGTTTCTCTACTAGTTTCAAACATGACTTCCTTTGCGCAATCAGATGATGCCCTGGAAGTAGCGGAAAAAGTGATCGAAATTCTTCAAAGTACCGAAGGGATTCAGAATTTAATTCTAAATAAAAAAATTGTTGATGGACAGTTGGCCGATATAAATCTCTGGGCAAGTGAAAATAAAATTGCACCCGACACCTATCAACTCCTAGAGCAATCTTATGAGCAATACTCTGGACATATTAACGATGTCTTATTTCAATTATCTGCCGAACTCCGATCAATCGATTCCTTTAGGCAATTAAAAGGAGCACGATTGGATAGGTTTATAAAGAAGTTTTCCAAAGAATATGCAGGCAAGTTGTCCAACGCACAAATGACTTATACCAATGCGTTCCAACCTGCCTATAAATCGGCATTACACGAAGCTTCTGGAAAAGGAGGTATCATTACCACCATTATTTTTATTATCAAATTTGGTGAAACTATTTATAAAACGCTAAAAGATCTTTTTACGGACGGGAAGCTTTCTGAAGAGGCACAAAGCTTGCTACTAAGTTCGGGAATGGATTTTGTGATTAATTGGTTAGAAAAAAAGATCTACTACGAACCTTGGGATGATCTTGTTACGGCTCAATCTACTGGAGCTCAGATGTCTCCAATTTCTTCTAATTCTGAAGCAAGTGAATATAGACTTGAACCTAATAAAAGGAATGAAATCTCTGAACAACTTTCCGAAAACCCTCAAGTTGAGACCTCTCCTATTTACAGAACTACCTATGGAACCGTCTCTCTTATAGACACCGGTAGTAGCTCACCAATACTATTGGCTTTACGTTCAAAAAAACTAATTGTTGCACAGGACAATGTAGAAAAACCTAGTACCGATATCCCCTATTTTTCAACTAAAAATTCACTGGCTGCGGGTGATCAGTTCAAAGTAGAACTCAAGGGGTATGCTTATGTGGCCTTTTTCTATTATGACGAAGATGAATTGGCATGGGTAGAGCTTCTGGGTGAGAAAAAATTACGAGTTCGTAAAGACAGGAATGATGTAGGTGGTCAAACGGTTCAGTACCCTTCCGAAAATTCATCCTTTGAAGTAGCGGGTACTTCGCAAATGGATGAACTGCTAATGATCATTTCCAATAGCCCTATTCCAACTGATCGTAAGGCTGTGATTTCGGGCAAGAAAAATCATGGCCCAGTTTTCTTAGAGGAGTTGCCATTATATTTGGGCAATATTCTTCCCCCATGGAATGATCGTGCTACGCTCGAAGAAGAACGTCAGTACATGACGAAGATTCCCCTAGAAAATAGCAGTATGAAGCAAGCATATATTCCTGTTTATATTCAAATAAATAAGAACTAAGGGAGATGGCATTAAAAAGACTTTCATTATCAGTATTGCTGAAGTCATTCATATTAATCTGTTTTGTATCACAGATGTACGGTCAAGACAAAAAGTTAATTATTAGTTCGGATGGCACTATTAATAACTATAGCCCCACGGAAAACAGGTATGCGTTTCTTCTGGGAATTGATCTCTATGATGACGCAAAAATTACAAGTTTTACTTCCTGTCGTATAGATGCACAAAAACTTGCAACTTTTTTAGTAAGCAATAAAGGAGGAAGCCTTCCTGATGACAATATTAAGATCTTTTTCAATCTTGATAAAGAGGCCATCATCAACAACTTTAGAAACTTTTTGAATGCTATCCCCAATCCCAAAGTTTCCACTTTATATTTTTATTATAGCGGTCATGGCACTCCTGGGAGCATTGTACCGTCCGATTATACCGAAGCTACTCCTGAGAAACTAATTTCTTATGATTGGCTAAAACAACAAATAGAAAATAGAGGGATTGCTATAAAAGTTATTTTTCTAGATGCTTGCTATTCCGGATCCATGATTACTCAAAAAACACTTTCAAATTTCGATGAAAGCTTTAAAGGCATCTTATCTGAAAATGCTGAGAACTCTACCATTGTTTTTACAGCTTCTAGTGATACGCGTACTACCGCTAGTGGAGAAAATGTTAGCTTCTTTACAAAAAACCTATTAGAAATTCTAAAAAACCCTACTTCAGACCCCAGTGGTGATGGCCTATTAACCTCTGGAGAATTATATGACGCTCTATTTAAAAAGCTCGAGACATTTAACCCTCCCATGTTTTTTGGATCTAGAAATTTCCCTATGGCTATTTACAAACCTTCAGCTTTGCCGGACGCTTCTCTTTTGAAAACCGATACAGACATGGATGGGGTAATCGACACCTTAGATAGTTGTCCCGAAATAGCTGGTTCGTCGTCAAACCATGGATGCCCTTTAACGGAATACAATACTATAAGTTTTGGTAGCTATTCAGGATTTCGTATTTCAGATTCAAAAGGCCAGGTAGTTGTAAACAATAGTATGCATGTAGATGCCTATGAAGGAATAGCAATATCAAGCAGTAATGGTTTTTACGGCATATATGATATGAACAAAAATAGTCAAGTGATCGCCAACGAATTTGAATACATTAAGGCTTTAGCTAACGGGCATTTTGAACTTACTAAATATGGCGAAAAAATGATTATGAATGATCGATACAAAACGATAGTTAGAGACTTTCATGAAGCCGATTTGTATTATTTAGGGGAATATTACTACATAATTACATATAAAACATCTCCTACTAAAACACGAAACACGGGATATTCTCGTCAAGAATCATATACTATTCAAAAGGAATACTATGATAATAAGGGTAGGTCTATATCTCAGGATGCATTTATGAGTGCCTGGAAAAGTTATGGAAATGGTTGGAATAGTGTTCCCAATGCTAAAGATATTGATAGGGAAAATGAAAAATACGTCAATAAAAAAAATGAAGAAGACCATTGGGGGCTTTTCAATAAATCGGGCAAACAAATTTTACCGTATTGCTCTAGTGAACCTATTGTTGTAAGCTGGGATGGTGCGAGGATTGTAATTCCTAAAAGAGGATTAAGTCAACAACTCATTTTAAAAGTTCAGATCGATGGAACCTGCGATGATAATTGTCTTGATCAAAAGCTTTATGAGCGCTACAACTTAGCGATCAAAAATAAATAAAAAGTAAGTTAAACGGGTTCAAGTCTTTTGTTTCTTCTTCTTTGCAGCGGGAAACAATACATTATTTAAAATTAACCTATAGCCTGGAGAATTGGGGTGAAGTGCCAATTCGGTTTTTGCATCCCCAACTCTATGTTGATAATCTTCAGGGTCATGTCCACCATAAAAAGTAAAGAATCCTTTTCCTTTGATGCCATGAATATATCTGGCCTCACCGTTGGTTTTGTTTTCGCCCATCACCAGTACGTTCGCCTTAATTTCATTTGGATCGTACGAAGTGGTTTGTCCCATAAAGCCTTTTACCAGTGCCGTATGGTTTTGCACTAACATGGTAGGAATTGGATCCCATTTCGCCGAATAGTCCATGAGTGTAAAATAATCTGTTTCTTTTGGAATACGTCGTTTGGAGGTCATATCAATTGAAGAGAACTCATACACCATAGGACTGCGTTCTAAACTAAAGTTTTTAAACGCAAAGGTTTTCCTGTAATCGATCTTACTTTGATATCCAGGTTCACTAGGGTCACCATCAAACATAGGCTCACATATATCTACCCCTTCTGCCGCCAATGCAATATCAAAGCTATCCGTGGCACTACACATGGCAAACATAAATCCGCCCCCAATTACATAATCTCTTATTTTCAGAGAAACATCTCGTTTTGCTTCAGAGACTTTGGCATAACCAAGTTTTGTTGCCAGTGCTTCTGCTTTTCTTTTTTCTTCTATATACCAAGGTGCAGCGCGGTATGCACGATAAAACTTTCCATACTGTCCTGTAAAGTCTTCATGATGCAAGTGCAGCCAATCAAACAACAATAATTGATCTTCCAGCACTTCTTCATCATAGACAATTTCATAGGGTATCTCGGCATAGGTCAATACCATGGTAACAGCATCATCCCATGGTTGATTTCCTTTGGGAGAATATACAGCCACTCTGGGTGCCTTTTCCAAGACTACAGCCTCCATGTTTTGCGATGGACTACTAATTTCAGTAAGAATCTGTTCAGCTTTACTGTCTGAAAGTATTTCAAAAGAAACCCCTCGTATTTGACATTCTTTACGGATTTCTTCAACATCAGGTAATAAAAACGATCCTCCTCGATAATTTAACAACCATTTTACTTTCACCTGTTTTTCAAGGGTCCAATAGGTAATTCCGTACGCCTTAAGATGTTCTTTTTGACCCGTGGCATCCATGGGTATTAAAATATAGGAAGCAGAGGCTTGTATGGAAAAGAATAAGGCTGCTGCTAAAAATAGGATTCTCGTCATAGTGCTAATATAACGACAATTATTGTTCCAAATTAAAAGGTTTTCTTAAAATGGAACGTCATCGTTATCATCTGGAGATAAATTGTCGTTCATGGAGCTTCCGAAGGCTTCTCCGGGTGATGGGAAATGATCGGTTTTAAAAGTATCATCATTGGCAGCATCATTCATTCGGGAATGAATTTCAGTAGGAAAATCAAAAGTTTCTAGGTTTTCAAAGCGCCCTAAATGTCCCACAAATTTTAATCGAATTTCATCCAAACCACCGTTACGATGCTTTGATACAATAAATTCGGCTTGGCCTGCTGTAGGCGTTCGTTCTTCATCATCCCACTCTTCAATTTTATAATATTCTGGGCGATAAATAAAGGAAACTATATCTGCATCTTGCTCAATGGCTCCAGATTCCCTAAGATCTGAAAGCAATGGGCGTTTGCTCCCACCACGTGTTTCAACGGCGCGGGACAACTGTGACAACGCGATTACAGGAACGTTTAATTCTTTCGCCAAGGCCTTGAGGTTACGAGAGATGGTAGAAATTTCCTGTTCTCTATTTCCTCCTTTTTGACTTCCTCCAGCTGTCATGAGTTGCAAATAATCAATCATGATCAATTTAATCCCGTGTTGTGATGATAATCTTCTTGCTTTTGCACGAAGGTCAAAAATAGACAAGGAAGGCGTATCGTCAATGAACAATGGAGCTTTCTCAAGTCCTTTTACCTTCACATTAAGCTGTTCCCACTCATGCTTCTCGAGATTCCCTGTTCTCAATTTTTCTGAACTGAGTCCTGTTTCCGAAGAAATAAGACGCGTAATCAACTGTACCGAGGACATCTCCAATGAAAAGAATGCCACAGGAATATTGTGTTCGACAGCTACGTTTCTTGCCATCGACAATGTCAAAGCGGTTTTACCCATACCAGGACGTGCCGCAATAATAATAAGATCACTAGGCTGCCAACCTGAGGTAAGTTTATCTACTTTAGAAAATCCAGAAGGTATCCCTGAAAGACCTTCCTTATTCGCAATTTCCTCAATTCTTTTCTTGGCTTGAATAACGAGATTCTGAGCTGTTTCTGAAGAACGCTTGATATTTCCCTGCGTAATTTCGTATAATTTGGCTTCTGCTGTATCCAACAAATCGAATACATCTGTAGATTCCTCATAGGAGTCTTCAATAATCTCATTGGATATTTTAATCAAACTACGTTGAATAAACTTCTGAAGAATGATTCGTGCGTGAAACTCTATATGCGCCGAAGATGATACTTTTTGAGTTAACTGAATAAGGTAAAACTCTCCACCCGCCATTTCTAATTTCCCATCCTTCTTTAAACGGGCCGAAACAGTTAATAAGTCAACAGGTTCGCTATTTTCAAACAGCGCATAGATGGCTTCAAAAATATATTGGTGAGCTTCTTTGTAAAAAACATCGGCATGAAGTATGTCAATCACCTCATCTACCCCTTTTTTATCAATCATCATAGCTCCAAGCACAACTTCCTCTAAATCAATAGCTTGCGGAGGTATTTTCCCTTTCTCCAGTGAAATCACCTGAGACGGGCGTGATGAATAACTTGTGTGAGGTTTTAGTTTTTCCATTGGACGAATGTAAACAAATTGTTATGAGGGGCGGCTACGTTTTCAATTTCGATTGTTCACCGGTAGTGAACAATTTAACTGTTGAAAACTTACAAATATTGTTAATAGCGGTAAAAAAAACCGAAGGAGTTACTTCGGGTTTTTATAAAGGTCTGCCATTGCTGAGACTAGCCTTTAAAGACTCCCATCTCCGAATATTTTTCCATGCGTTTTTCAACAAGTTCTTTTGGGGATAAGTTCTTTAAATCGTTATATGTATTTGAAATGGCTCGGGCTACCGAAATAAATGTTTTTTCTCTATTACTATGTGCGCCTCCAACCGGTTCTTTTACAATTTGATCTATTAGGCTCATTTTCTTCATATCTGTTGCTGTAAGTTTTAACGCTTCAGCTGCTTGTTCTTTAAATTCCCAGCTTCTCCAAAGAATAGAAGAACAACTTTCTGGAGAAATTACCGAGTACCAAGTATTTTCAAGCATTAAGACCTTATCTCCCACACCAATTCCTAAGGCTCCACCGCTTGCTCCTTCTCCTATAATCACAACAATAATAGGAACGGTAAGTCGTGTCATCTCAAGGATATTTCTAGCAATTGCTTCTCCTTGACCGCGTTCTTCTGCTTCAAGTCCAGGGTAAGCGCCAGGAGTATCTATTAAGGTCACTACAGGAACTCCAAACTTTTCTGCAGATTTCATGAGACGAAGTGCTTTTCGATATCCTTCAGGATTAGCCATTCCAAAATTACGATACTGTCGTGTTTTGGTATTGTATCCTTTTTGTTGACCAATAAACATATAGCTTTGATCTTGGATTTTACCAAGACCGCCAATCATCGCTTTATCATCTTTAAAACCACGGTCACCGTGTAATTCTAAGAATGAATCTCCACAAATAGCGTTAATATAATCTAGCGTATAGGGTCTGTTTGGATGTCTTGAAAGCTGTACACGCTGCCAAGGGGTAAGGTTTTGATATATCTCCTTTTTGGTATCGTTTAATTTTTTTTCAATTTGCTTGCATGTATTGGTCACATCAACATCGCTTTCTTCTCCAATTTTACAAGCCTTGTCATACTGCTCTTGCAGTTCTTTAATAGGCAATTCGAAATCAAGATATTCCATAGTATCTACTAAAATTGTTCTTTCAACTTAATGTACAAAGATAAAATTTTGTCGTTAGCTTGGTGGTAAACTCTTCTTTTTTCTTTCCATCGAATTTTTTATTATTCCATTGGCTATTACTGTAATTAAAATAACAATAGCTCCATAATAAAATTCTGAGCTCATATTTTCAGAATCTCCTAAAATAAAGAGCGCTAATACTATTCCATAGACCGGTTCCATATTAATGGTAAGCATTACTGTATATGGACTAATCCATTTCATAACATGCACAGAAGCAATAAATGCATATGCGGTACAAACAGAGGCCAAAATCAATAAATATACCCAGTCACTGGTACTCAAGGAAAAGAATGAAGCATCAAAGCCGTTGCTCAATACTAAATAGAGCGTAATGCATATAGCTCCTGAAAGCAATTCATAAAAAGAGATTGTGGTTGCATCATACTTTACTGCAAATTTTCCATTAATTACAGCAAATAGGGCTCCCAAAAAAGAAGATGCCAACGCCAATAGTATTCCCAATGTATATTGAGTTTCAACATTGAATATGATATAAAGCCCCACAATCACAAGTACTCCAAAAAACACTTCGTATCCAATAATTTTTCTTTTGTAAAACAAGGGTTCTATAAAAGAAGTAAAGAAGGCTCCCGTAGACATTACTGCTAAGGTAACTGATACGTTGGACACCTTAACGGCTCCAAAGAAGGTCAACCAATGCATTGCTATTATTGCTCCCACAAGAAAAAACCCAGCTAGAGTTTTCTTTGAGAACTTCATTCTTTTTCGGGTGAACGCCAAAAAAAGTAAGATGAAACCTGATGCCAGTAGCATGCGATACCATACTAATGGAACAGCGTCTATGGATATCAAGGCTCCTAATACCGCTGTAAATCCCCAAATAAAAACGATAAGGTGTAAATGAAGGTAATTTAAAAGTTTAGCGTTTCGCATTTCGTAATAAATAGATAGCTAGTATACCAAACACAAAATTAGGAAACCAAGTAGCAATAAACGGAGAGAAATTACTCTGCTGTGCCATGGTTCCGAATATCTTATCGAAGAATATAAAGATCATTCCTATTCCAATACCAATGGCCAAATTTACGCCCATACCTCCCCTACGCTTCATAGAGGATACGGCAACGGCTATGATGGTAAGAATATAAGCAGAAACAGGCAAACTCCAGCGTTTATAGCGTACTACTTCATATCTGTTTATATATGAAGAGCCTCTTGCTTTTTCTCTTTTAATAAATTTATTGAGCTCAACTAAGTTTAAAGTTTCGGCAATATAGGAAACCGGAGTAAGGTCTTCTAACTCAAAACTAAAAACGGTATCCATTTTTCTTCCAGATTGCAAAATATCATCATCTTCACCTATAATCCGTTTCGTATAATTGAAAAGGGAATATGTGCTATCAACATCGTTATAGGTAATTCGACCTGCGGATAGTTTGTAGATCATCCTATTTCCTTCAAAGTGCTCAAGGGTAAAGTTATTTCCTGACTTTTCTTTTACATTGAAATAATTAACATAGATATAGTCATTGTCATTGATCTGCCTATAAACATTGGATTGATCCCTATCTTTTTTACCTCTTTTGAGGTGATTATAGGTAAACTCGTTAAATCCTTTACTAGCCATTGGCGCTAAATACATTCCCAAAACAAAGGCTCCTAAACAAACAATAGTAGCTCCAATCATATAGGGTCTCAGAAATCTGTAATAGGAAACTCCACTACTTAAGAATGCAATAACCTCTGTATTGTTAGCCAATTTGGACGTAAACCAAATAACAGATAGAAATAAAAATAATGGAAATAGTAGGTTCGCGAAATACACGGTAAAATCTAAATAATACTTAGCCACCTCAATAAACGGAACCTCATTGGCTAACATTTTGTCAATTTTCTCAGCGAGATTGACCGTAATTCCAATAGGTATAAACAATAGTAACAAGAGAACAAAGGTACCGAGGTACTTCCGTAAAATGTATCTATCTAGAATGCTTAACATAGGACTATAAGCGTTTATCCATTTGAGCAACCATTTTTGTTTTCCAGGTTGCAAAGTCGCCTGCTAAGATATGTTTTCTGGCTTCACGAACCAACCACAAATAAAACCCAAGGTTATGAATTGTGGCTATTTGTCTTCCCAACATTTCATTTACGCTAAACAAATGTTTCAAATACGCTTTGCTATAAGCAGTGTCTACCCATGTTATGTTCATTTCATCAATAGCCGAAAAATCATCTTCCCATTTCTTGTTCTTTATATTGATAGTCCCATGAGCAGTAAATAGCATGCCATTTCTACCATTTCTAGTTGGCATCACACAATCAAACATATCAATTCCCAGCGCAATATTTTCCAAAATATTTATCGGTGTTCCTACTCCCATGAGGTAGCGAGGTTTGTCCTTCGGAAGAATCTCGGTAACAACTGCCGTCATTTCATACATTTCTTCGGCGGGTTCACCTACGGAGAGTCCACCAATAGCATTTCCCATGGCTCCTACCGATGCAATATATTCGGCAGATTGACGTCGCAAATCTTTATAAGTACTCCCTTGTACAATAGGAAAAAAGGTTTGGTTGTAATTGTATTTAAGTGGTGTTTTTTCAAGATGTTTCATACATCTATCCAACCAGCGATGTGTCATATGCATGGAACGCTTTGCATAGTTATAATCACAAGGGTATGGTGTGCATTCATCAAAAGCCATTATAATATCTGCTCCAATGGTTCTTTGAATTTCCATTACATTTTCTGGAGTAAAAACATGGTAACTGCCATCAATATGAGACTTAAATTTTACTCCTTCTTCCTTTATTTTTCTATTTGCTGAAAGGGAATACACTTGGTAGCCACCGCTATCCGTCAAAATATTTCGGTCCCAATTCATGAACTTGTGAAGACCTCCGGCCTTTTCAAGAATATTTGTTTGGGGTCTTAGGTAGAGGTGATAGGTATTTCCCAAGATGATATCAGGATTAATTTCTTCCTTAAGTTCCCGCTGGTGCACGCCCTTTACAGTGCCTACGGTCCCCACAGGCATAAAAATGGGTGTTTCAATCACGCCATGATCTGTGGTTATAGTTCCAGCACGTGCCTGGCTTCCAATATCTTCAGTTTCTAATTTAAAAAGCATTCGTTTTTTATGAATTGCAAAGATAGAATGATTTGTGAGTTTGTTGTTAATTCTACCTTAATTGAAGTGCTAATTATTTCTTCAAATACAAAACACATCGTCCTGTTAACTAAAAGCTAAAAATCGTTAATAACTGTCTTGTTTTCCATTTTGCACCCCCTATTTAATACGTTACTTTTGAAGCTTAAATCAAATAACTCATGCCAGATATTAATTCCCTAAACGATCTCGTAGTACAAGTACGAAGGGACATTCTAAGACAGGTTCACAGAGTAAATTCCGGTCATCCCGGAGGCTCTTTGGGATGTGCAGAATTTTTTGTTGCCTTATTTCAGGTTCTCATGGAGAGAAATGAAACTTTTGATATGAACGGACATAATGAGGATCTTTTCTTCTTGTCTAATGGACATATTTCACCCGTGTTTTATAGTGTATTAGCCCGTTCGGGTTATTTTTCGGTGGATGAACTTAATACATTCCGTCACATTAATTCACGCCTTCAAGGGCACCCTACAACGCATGAAGGGCTTCCTGGGGTTCGAATAGCATCGGGTTCTTTAGGCCAAGGAATTTCTGTCGCTATTGGCGCGGCAGAAGCCAAAAAACTAAATAACGACGCTCACCTTATTTACACCCTATGCGGAGATGGGGAATTACAAGAAGGGCAAAATTGGGAAGCTATTATGTATGCCGCTGGCCACAAAATGGACAACCTTATTGTCACTGTAGATTATAACGGGCAGCAAATAGATGGCTCCACAGATAACGTTTTACCGCTGGGTAATTTACGTGCCAAATTTGAAGCCTTCGGTTGGACCGTTCTAGACATTACGGATGGGAATAATTTGGAGGCCATTATTCAAGGAATGACAGAAGCTAAAGAACTTACGGGTGCTGGAAAACCTATATGTGTCTTGTTGCACACTGTTATGGGCAATGGAGTTGATTTTATGATGCATACTCACGCGTGGCACGGGAAAGCTCCCAACGATGAACAACTTGAAATAGCGCTAGCTCAAAACCCTGTCACTCTTGGTGATTATTAAATTCTGAAAAACTAATGAAAAAATATATAGACACAGGTAAAAAAGATACACGTTCCGGTTTTGGAGCGGGTCTTACCGAACTAGGAAAAACCAATGAAAATGTTGTCGCCCTCTGTGCGGACCTTACTGGTTCGTTAAAAATGGACGAATTTAAGAGCAATCACCCCAAACGATTCTTTCAAATAGGTATCGCCGAAGCAAACATGATGGGAATTGCGGCTGGGATGACTATAGGAGGGAAAATTCCATTTACAGGTACCTTCGCAAATTTCTCAACAGGACGCGTATACGACCAAATAAGACAAAGTATTGCCTATAGTGGTAAAAACGTGAAAATTTGCGCATCTCATGCCGGAATTACACTGGGTGAAGATGGAGCAACACATCAAATTCTTGAAGACATAGGTCTTATGAAGATGCTCCCGGGAATGACCGTAATTAATACCTGCGATTACAATCAAACCAAAGCGGCAACGCTCGCAATCGCAGACTATAACGGCCCTGTTTATTTACGTTTTGGAAGGCCTAAGGTGGCTAATTTCACGCCAGACAACCAAACCTTTGAAATTGGTAAAGCGGTTCAACTTCAGGAAGGAAGCGATGTCACAATTGTAGCTACTGGACATCTGGTCTGGGAAGCTTTATTAGCGGCTGAAGTTTTGAACGAACAAAACATAAGCGCCGAGGTGATTAATATTCATACAATAAAGCCACTTGATACTAAAACCATCATTGAAAGCGTTAGCAAAACAAGATGTGTTGTCACCGCCGAAGAACATAATTATTATGGAGGTCTCGGTGAAAGTGTTTCTCGAGTTTTAGCCAAGAGTATTCCAACACATCAAGAGTTTGTGTCAACCAATGATACCTTTGGAGAATCAGGTACGCCAGCCCAGTTGATGGAAAAATATGAATTAAATGCCGATGCAATCGTGAAAGCGGCACTGAAAGTGATTGCACGTAAGTAAATCTTTTTTTGCTTCCGGATCAAAAAAAGCCCCTGCAAATGCAAGGGCTTTTTTATTGTTTTATTGAGTAGTATATCTATTAACTATCCGGGTCTAAATAATCTGGAGTTCCGTCACCATCTACATCAGGGAATGTAACATTTCCGTCGTTATCAATTTCAATTTCATCACGCGTTAATCTTCCATCGTCATCATCGTCCGGATCAAAAAGATTAAAAGCGCCATCCTGGTCAGAATCATCGTCTTCTTCTATCCCATTACCATTTAGGTCTTCCAAGATAGAAATAATCCCATCGTTATCTTGATCACCTACTTCTGCATCATATACTTGAAAGGTAAAAATAAGCTGTGCATACACCGGAATCTCACCACTAGGTGGAGGCATTATGAAATAGCCTAATCCAGAAGGAATAAAAACAGCACCAATACCAAAGCCTTCAAAGCTAAGAGTCCCATCAGGATTGGTAATAACATCTGTCGCACCGTTAAACTCGATCAATCCATCTTGAAAACCATTAATAGTTCCTGTTAAATCTAGTCTAAGGGATACATTCTGTGTTTCAAAAACTTCGTTATATGAAAAAGTATCATTGTCTGGGTCAGAATCATCGGCATCAACACCCACAATATAAGAACCTTCATAAGTCATAGTAACAGTATCCGGAAAAGTAACCTCTTCGCCTTCGCCCTCATCTACCATTAAATAATACAACTTGTAGATAACATCTTCTTCTATTCTATCTGGCACCATTTTAAATGATACTTGCGATGTTAGCGGAGTTTTATCTGCATTATCTCCAGCTATTGTATCAAACCTAATCTTGAAGTCAAAGCCCGCTGGAGGGTTTTGAAACTCTTCATAATTGTAAAAGTGTGTTTCAAGAAACGTTTCTATCTCTCCTTGAGCAAACGTAGCTTCTTCTCCCCTATCCCTTTCAGGGATGGCATCAGGGCCAATACTATCGTCCTTTCTACATGAGAATATTATTGTCATAGATAAGACGGCAACTGTAAGTAGTAAATATCCTTTTTTCATATTTTTTTATTTCGTGTCGCAAGATACAATTTTCCGTAATTTTGTTTAATAGATTAACGTAGAATTAAGGGTATTTGTATGAGAGTTGACAAATTTTTATGGTGTTTACGGTATTTTAAAACCCGTACCATGGCAACACAAGCCTGCAAAAAGGGCGCCATACGGGTCAATGGAGATGTAATTAAGCCCGCACGGGATGTTTATCCGGGTGATACTCTTGTGGTACGTAAAAATCAAATTAATTATACGCTTGAAATCCTCGATACCCCAAGCAGTCGATTGGGACCAAAATTGGTGGATCAATACAGAAAAGACACTACTCCCAAGGAAGCCTTTGAAAATACTGAGTTGTTGAAATACTCCAAGGAGTATTATCGTAAAAAAGGAGTTGGTCGACCCACCAAAAAGGATCGAAGAGATCTGGAAGACTTTACAGAGGGTCCTTCTTCCTAAAGACACCTATTTATGTATCTTTGAAAAAATGTTTCACCCATGATGCACGCAAACACAATTATCCTCGATAAGAGACAAATTACACACAAAATTAAGCGTATTGCTTATCAGATATATGAAGCCAATGTGAATGAAGAGGAAGTGATTATTGCGGGTATTAAAGAAAATGGGTTCTTATTTGCGAAAAAACTGAAGAGTGCTGTAGAGAAAATTTCTCCATTGAAAGTGACACTTTGTGAGGTACTTATCGATAAAAAGAAACCCACCAATCCTATCAAAACTTCGTTAACTCCAGAGCAGTATAAAAATAAATCCCTTCTTTTGGTAGATGACGTATTGCATTCTGGAACAACCCTTATCTATGGTGTAAAACACTTTCTGGAAGTGCCTCTAACTCAGTTTAAAACGGCCGTTCTTGTTGATAGGAATCACAAAAAATATCCTATAAAAGCAGACTACAAAGGAATCTCTTTATCCACTTCTTTAAATGAAAATGTGGCGGTTATATTCGAAAAAGGACAAGATCGTGCTATCTTAGAATAATGTAGCAACAATAGATTCTACTGTTTTCTCAACAGAAGATTCTGAAACATCTATACTGGTATGTGCTTGGTTGTAGTAATAAGAGCGCTCAAAAAGATGCTTTCTTACAAAATCTTTTAAATCATCTTCTTTCGTTATATGAGCTATGAGCGGGCGTTCAGATTTTTCTACAAAAAGCCGCTTTGTCAATACGTCTAATGAGATTTTTAGATAGATGCTGGTACAATTTGTTTGATTTTTTAATAACTCCATCACATTGCCGTAGCATGGAGTTCCACCACCAAGGGCCAATACCAAGTTTTCATCGGTGTTAAGTACTTCAGTAAGAACTATGCTTTCTCTTTTTCTGAAATATATTTCCCCTTTGGTTTTAAAGATATCAGGAACTGTCATTGATTCTGAATTTTCAATTTCGGAATCAAGATCTCTAAATGGAAACCCCAATTGACGTGAAAGATGCTGTCCTACAGTAGATTTCCCACTACCCATATAGCCTAATAAAATTATTTTCATATTGAATATTTGATTCTTGCATGCAAGAGTATCAAGGTTTTAAATTATTTATCAAATTTAATTTAATTTCCATTTGAAATATAAATATAATGATAGTATATTTGCACCCGCATAAAAGGAAGACCTGGTAGCTCAGTTGGTAGAGCATCTCCCTTTTAAGGAGAGGGTCCTGGGTTCGAGCCCCAGCCAGGTCACAAAAGTTAAGCCCACGGTTTAACTTTTTTTTTACCCGAATGCTGGAATTGGTAGACAGGCATGGTTGAGGGCCATGTGTCCTTTAGGGCGTGTGGGTTCAAGTCCCATTTCGGGTACCAATGTAATCGCAACACTCAAGATTGAGTCGTTGCGATTTTTTTAATTTATAGCTGATATACCACCTTATTTAACTTCTGGCAAGCAGCTTTGTTCATCTTTTCTTTTCAAAAATTAAACATTGTTTCTAAAATCATTAGTGATTTTGTATTTTACCATCAATTAGAGAAATCCAATGATGGTTAAAACTCAATTTAGTATTAAAGACCTTGAAAACCTAAGCGGTATAAAAGCACACACGCTTCGAATATGGGAAAAAAGGTACAACCTACTTACTCCTTCCAGAACAGACACCAACATTAGAAAATACAATCTAGAAAACCTCAAAAAACTTTTAAATACTACATTTTTATATCGAAATGGATTTAAAATTTCCAAGATTGCCGCATGTTCTCCCGATGAGATCTCACAATTAGTCACTCAAGAAGCTCAGTTACAACGAGAACACCACGCAATAGGCTCTTTCAAAGCAGCTATGCTCGGTTTTGATAATCAACAATTTGACATCACTTATTCCCAACTATCAGCACACACGTCCTTTAGGTTAGTTTTCTTTGAAGTATTTCTTCCACTTCTAAATGAAATTGGAATGCTTTGGCAAACAGGTACTATTGACCCCGCTCATGAACGATTTATTTCAGAAAAAATTAAACAAAAAATAATCGTTCAAATC
>Ga0316204_10005802_pt1 | contig 19871 bp, 18 predicted proteins | sample 6monrhotite_MG_2_FD_205661 | JGI IMG/M metagenome (GOLD analysis project Ga0316204, IMG submission 205661) | Microbial mat bacterial communities from mineral coupon in-situ incubated in ocean water Damariscotta River, Maine, United States -... | ecosystem: Environmental > Aquatic > Marine >...
CAGCGAACTCAATGAAACGAAAACGATTTTTCCGGGAACGAAACTTCAGCTAATTTTTGAATTCGGGCTCAACTGAAAATCCTCTAGATCAGGAGGTCTGAATTTACAATCGACCAAGAGTTTGTTTGCTCGTCAACGTTAGTTGGGCAACCCGCGCTAATACCCATTTATCCTGATAGAGCCTGTGCCAGGCACTTAAAGCTGCCAGTCCACCCGTCTTCATGACATTCACGGGATTTTTCACTGGGTATGTATTGGTGGGTTAACGATACTTCAGTTGCAACGCCTACCGGTTTAAATTCCACGGTCACCAGTGTTTCTGCATATTCGCCCGCAGTGCCCTCACAAGGCTGGCCATCGAGCAACCAGGTGAAAACCAGCTTTTCATTGGGAATAATTTCTTTGAATTCACCATAATGATGAACAATTTCACCACTGGGAGGCTGCATGCTTATTTTGTACTGACCACCCACCTGCAAATCGACCACGGCGGCCACCGTTGTCACCCCCTCAGGCCCGAACCACTTTTTTAACGCTGCGGGGTCTGTCCAAGCGCGGTAGATTTTTTCACAAGGTGTTTCAAAACGGCGTTGCACAAAAACCGTTTTATTTTCAGGCTTAGATTCTGGCTGACTCATCATTATTCTCCCAGGTCGGTGTTATCCAGGTAATGGACAAGTGCATCAAACTGGCTCTCCCAAAATGCCTGATAATGGGTAACCCAGTCGGATACTGCTTTTAAGGGTGTTGGCGTCAATTGGCATCGACGCCATTGCGCTTGTTTTTTACGTGTAATTAATTTGGCGTTTTCCAGGACTTTCAAGTGTTTACTGATGGCGGGTTTTGAAATACCAAAGGGCTCTGCCAATTCACCAGCCGATGCATCCCCCTTCATTAATCGCGCTAATATGGCTCGACGGGTTGGGTCAGAAAGCGCAGCAAACGTGACAGACAGTTGATCTTGAGACATTATTTAACCTATTAGTTAATTAACCTTTTGGTAAAATAATAAATTCGCCACACCATGTCAAGCTTTATAGCCTAGATTCCGCAGTTGAACGGCGTGTAGCGTGCGGTTGTCGTGGGGTCTGGCAAGGCGTAAAAGTGCAGGAATAGGTCAATATTTCAAACTTTTACAGTGCCGTCCAGACGCCTGCCGTAGCGCCTTCACCCAATGGGTGAGTGAATAATTGGCAACAGACGGAATGTCCATTAAGCGGTTAATGCGCTTTTGTAGCGGTCATTAAAAGGCAATCATGCGCGTTTGTAGCGATCAACGGCAGTTAACAGCAATATTTGGCAATGACGAGTAGGATGGGATAAATACAGGCGCAAGGCACGGCACCACTCCGTTACCCACATAAACAGGGTAACGGAGAATGCGGTTAGCAATGGGGCATTTAAGCGGGTAAACGTAAAAGTATGCGAAACAGCCACATTTAACGCAATAAGGCCATAGAGGCCATGATCAATACAAAACGCAGTAAACGCTAATTAGGCCTAAACGGCTTCAAAATAATGCACGCTGAACAATTCATTCTCGTCCAACCACACGTGCACTGGCGTGAAGCCCGCGCTTTTCGCCAGGGCCTGGAACTCATCAACAGAATATTTGTAGGAGTTTTCAGTGTGTATTGTCTCCTCTTTCGCAAACTGAAACTGTTCATCGCCAATATTAACGTTCTGCGCTTCGTTACTGATTAAATGCATTTCAACCCGGCTTCGCGCTTTATTATAAAAGGCATGATGTCGGAATTTATCAATATCAAAGTCAGCATCCAGTTCACTGTTAATACGCGTTAACAGGTTAAGGTTAAACGCTGCTGTCATACCTTCGTTATCGTTGTACGCGGCATTTAACAAGGCTTCATCTTTTTTAAGGTCAACCCCGATCAGTAACCCGCCGCCAGAACGAAGTGCCTTACTTATGTTTGACAAAAATTCGACGGCATCCTGCGGATCAAAATTACCGATACTGGAGCCTGGGAAAAAAGCCACGCGATGGGGAGCTTCCGGCCGATAGGGCAGCTTAATGGATTCTGTAAAATCCGCACAAACCGCATGCACTTCCAGCCACGGGAACTCCAGTGCCAGTTTTTGCGCCGCTTTACGTAAATAGGCGCCGGATATATCCATGGGCAAATAAGCATGAGGCTGTATTGCATCCAATAACTCTCGCACCTTTTGGCTATTGCCACTGCCCGGCTCCACCAGCAGGCACCCTGAACCAATCAACTGGGCAATATGATGAATGTTGTTACGTATAATCGCGGACTCTGTGCGGGTTGGGTAATATTCCTGTACGCCGCAAATGGCATCGAACAACCGAGAGCCTTCATGATCATAAAAAAACTTCGGCGCAATGGTCCGCGGGCTCTCGTTTAAGCCCTGCACGACCTCGGCATACATGTCGGTAGGTTCGGGCTCATAATCATAGAAGCGAATTGCATTAGGGCTTACCTGGGTCATTATATGTCCTCCGCGAGGCGAAAGCCGCTAAACTGCCAACGCTCATGTGGATAAAAGAAATTACGATAAGTGGCTCGAATATGATCGGCAGGTGTTATACAGGAACCGCCTCGCAGTATCATTTGGCTGCTCATGAATTTTCCATTGTATTCACCAAATGCACCCTGGGCCTGCTGATAGCCGGGGTATGATATATACGGGCTTTGGGTCCATTCCCACACATCACCGTACATTTGCTGTAGTCCTTCGCCGCTTTTCGCGGCACGTGGCTGGAGATAATTGTCATTGCGAAAATTGCCCTGTATGGGAAGCCCCTGCACCGCTAACTCCCACTCCGCTTCAGTCGGCAGGCGCTTGCCTGCCCAACGGGCGTAGGCTGCCGCCTCAAAGAAACTCACATGACAAACCGGCGCCGCATCGTCTACCCGCTGCATACCGGACAGGGTCATATGTTGCCATTGCCCTTCACGCTGCTCCCAATAAAGCGGCGCAACCCAGCGTTCGTCGCACAGCTTTTGCCAGGCTTCCGAATGCCACAGACCCGCTTGACGATAACCACCGTCATTAATGAATTCAATAAACGCTTTATTGGTCACCAGGCGGGTTGCGAGCCGGAACGCGTTGAGGTAAACCTTATGTCGCGGCCCCTCGTTATCGTAACTAAAAGCATCGCCTTCATGCCCGATTAATCGCACCCCGGCATCGAAGTTGACCCATTGTTGTGGCGCGGCTGTCTCACATAAAGATTCGGCATCCCCGTCCGCAGAAATATTTGATGCATTCGTCAATGTGGAGACAACTGACGTGCCATCAACCCCATGAAGGTGGGCCTGGTGTTTATGTTCAAAATATACAGGGCGCAACGGATTGTAGGCAAAAATATGTTTTATATCCGTTAAGAGTAACTCCTGGTGTTGTTGCTCATGATTCAGACCCAGAACGGTACGTTGTGCTATTTCCGACCCTGCCGCGTGCTGCGTATCAGATAATACCTGCATCATGTGTTTGTCCACGTAAGCACGATACAGATACACCTGCTCTACCGTTGGCCGTGACAGCAGCCCCCGTTCATGCCGGGGATGATAATAACCGATGCTGTCGTAATAAGAGTTAAACAATTGCGCGAATTCCGGATTAAATTCAGCGTATCCGGGACAATAAGGTTTGAGTACAAATGTCTCAAAAAACCACGCGGTGTGCGCCAGATGCCATTTAGGCGGACTGACTTCCGGCATGGTTTGAATACCATAGTCTTCAATCACCAGAGGCTCGCACAACCCCTCAGTGTCTGCTCTCACCCTTGAATAATAGGCGGCTAACGACGCTTCAGTTATATTGGTTTTGATTTTCTTAACATTCAAATTGGTTGCCATTTTCCCCTGCTCTCAGTTTCGTTGATTGATTCAAATCACGCCCCATTATGGCGAACCTAGAAGCAATACAGAGTTTTATGCAATACCGATGTTACAAATTTTAGTGATGCGCTTTGTTGGTGACACCTCTCATTAGGTGCCTGTCTAATTAAGCGATACTCTAACCCCGTGACATGATAATTTAGTGACACGCCAAAAGACGTTACCACGGTATTGCGCCCATTAAAAAAATACAGCAAATAGCCTATTATTTAACAATTAAAATACAGTTATTCGCGCAGGTGTGAAACGATGCCAATGCTGTCAAATCCAGACGACACCGTGGAATTACGTTGGTGGCGACATTGATTTGGAGATGTTGTGTTAGAAAGTGATGCGGCATCCAGTGTAAGCCCGACTCATAATCTACTGTCATAATTTTCGAGCGACGATTATAGCATCATTAGGTACTGGAATTCGACTTTGATTTATGTTATGTTCCCGTTAACCATGCGGGAGTAATGCCCCCAACCTGCATAAATTAGTAAAACTCACGTCACTCAGCTTATCTGTCGCACTCGCAATACTGACAATCGATCAGACACTGGGTTACACCGCCCTACACCACTTATTATGCATCAATAATCTGTTTGCCGGCTCCCTGGCATCAAACGTTCGATAGATTTTATCGGAAACCAGCTGCCATGCAACGATGAACAATCTCGTGTAATGCTACCTATACCCAAAGCGTTTGAGATTTAGGTGTTTAGAGTGCGATCATTTTTGTTTACAGCGAGACGCGACGACGCAGCATAGCCATTCTATGTAAGGAGAAGCAACGATGCTGTGGACAAAAAGGGGCGTGCTATAATACCTAAATCTCAATCGCTTTGGGTATATAACACCTTATTCCAATATTTCCACTGACATTCCAACCTCAATATGCCCTACCGAATCGGCAATAACATTCTGCCCAAAATAAACCTTACCGTCGCGCCGACGATAACTGATTAATGTGCGGGTGGGCTCAGGGCCGCGCTCTGCGGTAGTGGGGTCTATACTTGGAATCACGCAACGGCTACAGGGTTTCACTACGCGCAAGGTGAGTTCACCAACGCGAATTCTACGCCAATTATCTTCGGCAAATGGCTCACAACCACTAACCACAATATTAGGGCGAAAGCGCTCCATGGAAATGGGGTCTTCCATGCGTTGATTAAGATCGTCAAGTGACGCCTGAGACAGCAATAACAAGGGGAATCCATCACTAAAGGCAGTTCGATCCCCTTGGTCCGCGTAGTTAAGATCTACCTGACGAACCTCATCATCCGTAAAATATGTCAACCGACATTGCACACCTAAAAAGCGGCTCAGCCAATGCGCCACATCATCACCGCAATCCACTGCGTTACATTGATCTTTCCAGATCATTACCCGGGTATTGGCTCTATTACCAGGCGTTGCAACACTCATCTCAGACATGTCGGGTGCTTGCAATATCACCCCCTGATCCATCAGCTTTACCTGTATTAGGCTCATGCGGGCCTGCTGCCGCTGTGTTATAAACTGACCATTGCTATCCACGACCATCCAGCGACGATCATGTTTAAACCCAAAACGGTCCAACGGGGAGTATTGCAATGGAATTTGCCGCATGGATTTTACCGGATATATTGCCAGCTCATTCACTTGCAAATCAGTCATCAAAACCTCCAGCAATCTTTTTACACGCTTGCAGTTTCGACTGCATCTCTGCAAACCCCTTGTCCCTGGCATATTGGATATTCCGCTGGGGAATTCGTTCCGGTGCATCGTAATGCGCCAGCGCCTGCGCCACACCCGATTCTCTTAGCAGGTGCAGCATCGGGTATAACGAACGATTAGTGAAATTCGCCGGATCATCCACGGCCGTTTGGGCAAAGCAATAGTCGGGATGAAAGGTTGCCAGTTGATATTCCCCCTCATATCCCTGCCCTTTCAATAATTGCTCGGACAGACTCACAAAATCCAGATAATCGTCAAACGCGCCAAACGCGTCTGCAAATATAACCAGGCTGGTTTCCACTTCGTCGCACTTGTCCAGTAGCACGCATTCCTGAATCAATGCTGCCAGGCATTGCTCCTTGTCAACACCCGATACCACCGTGTAATGAATGCTTTCCCGTTCCAGCACCGGTTTTGCAAATGGGCAAAACCCGCTGTTGACCACCACAGTTTCAATCCACAACCGGGTTTGTTCGATAATTTGTTGTTCTCTTTCCAAGACAAACCTCACCACAAGCCACACATTCTCGTAAATACCAGTGCTATTCCCACCTTCTATGCACACCGGTTTATAAAAACCATGATAGAAATCACGGTGGATGTTGCACACGACATCCGCCCGCCCATCAATTAGCGCAGCTTACACAAATATAAATCGCAAATAAAATCTATGTTCGAAATGAAACTGAGTTGAGAATTATAAAACAGGCGGGGTTTTTTCTCTTATATCAATGGCTTTCCCGGTATTTTCGTTAGCCAGGCACGACGCACGCAATTAATGAAATTGAGCGAAAAAACCTGACACTAGCATCGGGATAGCATTGAAATCCATGAAGTTATCGCGGAACATAGTTGAACTTTAGTGCAGTAATCACTAAAAATGCAGCAAGCACCAAACGCTCTCTGCATAGCCCCAAAATATAATCGTCCCTCGCCTGACTACTGCAACGATGGACAAACCAGTATTACGCGCACAGCCCGGACACTCACACACCACCCACATCGTGCAGGCTCTCTATATCAGCCTGCTGAATGTGGCACGCGTAATGTGTTAATGAATCAATGCGGGGATGCGAATAAAATCAGGTCATTGCAATTAACCCACAACAGTAACATTGTCTGCCTGCGGACCTTTCTGGCCCTGTGTTATCTCAAAGGTCACCTGTTGGCCTTCCTTCAAATTCCGGCGTCCGGAGCCATTAATTGCGCGAAAATGCACAAATACGTCAGGGCCGTTTTCCTGCGTAATAAATCCAAAGCCCTTATCTTCATTAAACCATTTCACGACACCGGATGTTAATTGATCTGACATACCAATCCTCTTGGAGCACGTGCCAAACGCGTTTGGCGTTGTAGATAAATTTTCTGCATCAGACTAAAGCCAATGCAATCATATTCGCTTGCTACATTGAATGGTTAATTCAATGCACCATTCAACTATAGACACATTTTTCCGTTTGGCCATAATTTTTGTTATAAAGAATACTGTTAGATATAATTTTTTTAGTGATAAAACAACTCGTGCCATTGCCCGGCACGGTGATTTGGCATCCGCGCATTGTGCGTATCAATATGCACACTAATACGCGCTTCATCATCAGTATCCGGCCCAAACTACAAAAGTACATACAGCAACGCTTAAATTTAGCAATAACTCAGCCATCGGTTTTTATGCTATTATTCTCCCCGATTTCAACGGGATTGTTGCAAGCGGTCCCGTTACCATAATGCGTAACCGCTAAATGGTAAGTAACACCGAATAAAACCTGATTAACTTATTGGTATTAAAACTAAAATTACGTATCCCCCACAACCATGAATGCATCCACAACCATGAGCACTTCCACAAGCATGAACACTGCCACGAACGTTTTCTCCTACCGCCAGTATTGGGCCAAGCGATTTGGTATTGCGCCGGTTTTGCCCATGTCCCGCCAGGAAATGGATGATTTGGGTTGGGACAGTTGCGACATCATTATTGTGACCGGTGACGCTTATGTGGATCACCCTAGTTTTGGCATGGCATTAGTGGGGCGTCTGTTAGAAGCACAAGGGTTTCGCGTGGGTATCATTGCCCAACCAGACTGGCGCGATAAACAGGCGCTGACAGCACTCGGAAAGCCTAACCTGTTTTTCGGTATAACCGCTGGCAATATGGACTCCATGGTCAACCGTTACACCTCAGACCGTCGAATTCGCAGCAATGACGCCTATACCCCCGACGGACAAAGTGGCAAACGCCCCGACAGATCAGTAGTGGTTTATGCGCAACGCGCCAGGGAGGCATTTAAAGGCGTACCGGTTATTATCGGTGGCATTGAAGCCAGCCTACGGCGTATTGCACACTTTGACTATTGGTCTGAGAAAGTCAGGCGCTCGATATTACCCGACTCGAAAGCCGACATGCTTATGTTTGGTAACGCGGAACGTGCGATTGTTGAATTAGCCCATCGCCTCGCCAAAGGTGAGCCCATCACAGAAATCACCAATATTCGCGGCACCGCATTTATGACAAAAGCCGCACCATTGGACTGGACCGTCATTAATTCTACCAATGTTGACCAGCCAGGCAACATCGAAGCCCCCATTGACCCCTACGCTGAAGCAGTGGTGGCTTGCAAAACAACATCCGCTGCCGGCATTCAACCGAATGAATCCGAAAAAATAGTTCATTTTGAACCTAAACGCACCAAGCTGGATCGCGCCAAAACCGTGATACGCCTGCCATCCTATGACCAAATCATCGAAGATAAAGTGCTTTACGCTCATACCTCGCGTGTATTTCATCTGGAAACCAATCCCGGCAATGCCCGAAGCTTAATGCAACAGCATGGCAAACGTTATGTATGGCTGAATCCGCCCCCAATGCCATTAACCACTGAAGAGCTGGATCGTGTCTACGAACTTCCTTACGCACGTAAACCTCACCCCACCTATGGCAAGGCCAACATACCTGCCTGGGAAATGATTCGTTATTCCGTCAATATTATGCGGGGTTGCTTTGGTGGCTGTACTTTTTGTTCCATCACCGAGCACGAAGGGCGCATTATTCAGAGTCGTTCAGAAGACTCCATTATTAAAGAAATAGAAACCATACGCGATACCACCCCCAATTTTACTGGTCAGATTTCCGACCTAGGCGGCCCCACTGCCAACATGTACCGACTGAAATGCAAAAGCGAAAAAATTGAATCTGCCTGCAGGCGTCTGTCATGCGTTTATCCTGATATATGCACAAACCTCAACACAGACCATACGCCGCTTATCAATGTTTATAAACGCGCCAGAAAGCTTCCCGGCATCAAAAAAATAGTGGTCGCCTCAGGGCTGCGTTATGATTTGGCGATTCGATCACCTGAATACGTAAAAGAACTGGTAACACATCACGTCGGCGGTTATCTGAAAATTGCACCGGAACATACCGAACAGGCCCCCTTAAGCAAGATGATGAAACCAGGCATCGGCGCTTATGACCGTTTTAAGGAAATGTTCGACAAATATTCCGCAGAGGCAGGCAAAGAACAATACCTGATCCCCTACTTTATATCAGCGCATCCCGGCACCAACGATAACGATATGCTGAATCTGGCATTGTGGTTAAAGCAGAACAAATTCAAACCGGATCAGGTTCAGGCATTTTTACCCACCCCGCTGGCGATTGCCTCAGCCATGTATTACAGCGGCAAAAACCCATTACGAAAAGTTACCCACCAATCCGAATCGGTTAGTATTCCACGCGGCACCAAACAGCGTCGACTGCATAAAGCATTCCTGCGCTATCACGACCCGGAAAACTGGCCGGTATTGAGAGAAGCATTGAAGAAAATGGGGCGGGCAGACTTGATTGGTAACGGAAAGCGCCATCTGATTCCTACCTGGCAACCAGCGGGTACCGGCACCAGCTCACTCAATGCCTCCAGACAGCACAACCGTCCCAAATTTACACAGCAACAAAATCACCTGGCCTCAAAGAAGCGCCCCGGCAACAACGCACGACGTAATAAAACCGGCTAACACTTGCTTGCCGGCACAGACCGGCAGCAAACACCTGTTTAATCACTTTTTGTCTGTGCTTTCGTTAAGCGCTTTAATTAAGCGCTCCAGGCTCGCTCTTTAATTTAACGACCCATAGCAATTTCGACTCGAATGTTCTATTAATCAGTTCGACTGGTAATTTCAATCAGATGGTAACCAAATTGCGTTTCTACCGGCCCGTGTACTTTACCGGTCTCTTCACTGAAAACCACTTGATCAAATTCCTTAACCATTTGGCCTGGTGAAAACTCACCTAACTCTCCCCCTTGCTGACCTGATGGACACTGGGAATGTGCTTTGGCTACATCGGCAAAATCAGCACCGTTTTCAATTTGGCTTTTCAGGTCTTCACACGTTTCCTGGGATTCAACCAGAATATGCCTTGCAGTCGCTTTGGACATGGTAGGTCTCCATTTAGTTGTTATGATAGCGCGGTATTATAACGCACTTTTCAACACGCGGGGAACCTTGACCACATCAATTCTAATGCTTATGCTGGTTTGATTATGCTAATTTTTCACAACTTATCGGCATTTTCGTACCGATGTCAGCAATTATCGGCACATTCACCCTCACATTATTTAATAGCTGCTTCACGCTGATCCGTGCCACCTCGATTATCCAGCCAGGCAACTCGAACGGTATCGCCTTTGGCCGCAGCATCCAGTTGAAAGGATAAATAGGGATTTTGAGAAACGGCAACGCCCCATGCAGCATCCAGCACCAGTTCGTTATTGTGATAACACTTAACTTCCTTTATGAAATGCGCCGGTATTTTCTGCCCGGTTTTTTTATCTTTTCTTAGCCCTGTTTCCATAGGATGCTTAATTAAAACTCTAACTTTAGTTGTGTTGTCTTTTTCCTGTTCAGCCCTGATTCTGATTGATTTACTCATCATCTATCTCCAGTACAATTTACATTACCTGCGTTACCCACGTTAGCGGACTGCACCATTAAAGCATGCGACCTGATTGCGTTATTGCCCGACAGCCACACAACATTGTTGAGCGACGACGCTGTTAAGCAGGGTATACACACATTCATTAGCCACCGATTGTTAATAGGCTAATTACGTAACTATCCGCCGTCACTATCCACCACAGCCACCGATGGTTACTTTGACAATTTGTTTAGCGGAATACAGCTTGCCATCTGCTTTCACCACGGCAATAACATTTGATGTCTTTCCCATTTTAATCCGGGTATTAATATAACCGCGTTGATTTTTAACCATATTAAACTGGGCAACCAGAGGGTTGGGGTTATCCTCGACCAGAATACTAATTGATTCAATACCTTTAATGTTACTGCTGACGGATACCGGTACCACGGCGCCATTCTCTGCTATGGCAGGTGCCTTTATGCTTATATCGGTAGACGTAATAATGCCAGTATCGCCATACAATTTTTTTAATACGTCATCAACGTTATCGCTCTGGTAAGCAAGTGTCGGCCATGCGGCATACGCATTTTTTGCCCACAACCCGGCATAAGCCAGCGTCGCTGTCGTTATCGTGCCTAGCACAGAGTGATGTAAAAATTTTCGACGTGATAATTCTAACATTGGATTTCTCCTTTACAGTGCCAAGAATCGTGGTAAACAATTATGGTAAACAATTGCGGTAAACTCTCGCAGTAAGCAACCGACAAAATACGTAAATTAGTCGTTTAGCCTAAGGAGCGTACACAGCTTAATGTTAGATCATCACACTTGGGGGCACGTCATTGGTGCAACATGGTTTTGTCACGTTTTTAACATGAAACGGGGGGATTCTTTGTTTTTACCCAATATTTCATAGACTTAACAGAACTACCTTTTCATCACAACATACGACTATCAGACGTTAACTAATCTCCAAGCGGTAACCGATACCGCGTAAAGTCACTATGCGCCAACTCGAGCACACCTCATCTGCCTGGAGTTTTTTACGTAAACTAGACACTGTATTTCGTATTGCGCCTTGCACCACAATGACATTTTCGCCCCATACTTCATCCAGAATCATGGCATAGGTTAATGCTGAGTTGCTATTCTTTAGGAAAAAAATCAGTAACTCATATTCCTGTTTGGTTAACAGAATCTCCTGACCTTCGCTGCACAATACCTGACGGGCGTCCGTATCAATGGTAAAACCGGCTAATGGTGGTAGCTCTGCGGCGGGATTTAGGGATTGCTTTTCAATTCGGCGTAATAATGCATTAACTCTTAGTAAAAATACCTGGAGCGGATACGGCTTAACAATGTAATCATCAGCACCGGCTTTAAATGCACTAACGACGCTCTCTTCCTGGTCCAGCGCTGTCAGCATCAACACCATGGCCTTTAATCCGGCCGCCCTCCAGCCACGACAAAGTGATATCCCGTCATTATCCGGCAACATGATATCCAGCACGATCAGGTCAATATCAAATTTCTCCACATATTCATTCGCTTTTTTGGCAGTGCGAGTGGATATCACATCATAACCCTCACTTTCCAAATTATCCGTTACCGCCAAGCGAAGATTGTCCTCATCTTCAACCACTAAAATCAGTGAATTATTTTTTGTCATTTGCATGTCAGCCGCTTATCTTTCGTTCGAATTACCACCCTATTTTTCATTCAGCCAAAGGTTAACTTAAACACGGTACCCCGGTGATCGGATTGTGTAATCACAATATCGCCGCGGTGCAACAGCATTATTTTTTTGCATAACGCCAACCCCAGCCCTGTGCCCACAATATTTTTTTCTTTGTTGGACACATAACGATAAAATTCCTCGAACACCTTGCTCCAGTATTTCTTCGCTATACCAATGCCATTATCTTTAACATACACGATGGGGCGATCCGATAATTCCGCCTTAATGTTAACCTCAATACTGCGCTGAGTATTGTATTTACAGGCATTACTGACTAAATTTCGAAACAATATTTTTAATAGGGCCATATCCGCATCGATCTCAAACTCATTCGCGCCCTGAGTGGTAATATTCAACGGGATATCAGAGTAACGCTTAAATTCATCATTTAACTCGGCCAGCAAATCCGCCAAAAGTACGGGGGATCGAGAGGGTCGCCACATTCCTTTGTTAATCCGGTTGAAGGATAAAATATTGTCAACCAATTGGCTAAGGCCATCGACGGTACTGATAATCCGGTCGGGGTAGTCTTTTGCATCCTGGTTTTTTTTCACCCTTCTTCCCAGGGTTTCCGCCAGTAAACGAATCGCCGCCAGTGGGGTGCGTAATTCATGTGACACAGCAGAGATAAATCCGGATTTTAACTGTAAATACTTCTGTTTTCGATAATGAATGAACGCGGCCAAGAACATAATGGTGATAACCAGAACCGCACACACTAACAACAGCGAACTTTTCAACACATAATTATCATCAATTGACCGGGCGGCTGATTGCCAGCGCGGTGAATCCACCGTTAGTGGTATTGTTGTCAATAAGTGTGCGGTGGGCTCAATGGTGGGGTGAGTTAACGTATCCGCGGGTTCAAGCAGGCCCAACTGCAGCATTTCCTGCTTAATTGTCAGCATCGCCTCAGCAATATTAATGGCAATCCCCAGCAATGCGCCAGTATTTCTCGGTTCCACGTACCAACGACCTGTTTCGATAAATGCGGGTGCCGATACATCGTCCACTGTTATGTTCACGCTATTCGGTGGTACGTTGCTGGCCTCAATGAAATCCTGATGATCAATTTGCATGGCGTGCGATAACGCAATAATCTTGTCCCGCAGGAATAGAAAATCATCTTTGGAAAAATGATGCCGATTCAACAACAACAGTCGCTGCAATCCGGGTAATTTTTTTTCCTGCTCTACAATGGTGCCTCCACGCAATACCCCTTGTAACAGTGATTTATCCGGCTGGCTGTATTGTAAAAAATAATCGAGCACCGCAAGCATGTAAGGTATATCCCGGTTCGCCCCAACATCAATGCGCGCCCGGTGTTCACGTAAATCCCTAAAACTCCAGCGAATACTGGCGGCGTCCTCCACATCAATCGCGAGTTTCAAATTGCTTAACAATGTCAGGCGCTCCTGCCAGGGGGAGAGCTGTTCACTCATCAAATCCAGTGGGTCAATATGATAGATGTAATCGTAACGCGCCATCACATTGGCACTGTTATCGCGGTACTTAATCTGGCGTGGCAGTATTTGTAGCCCCATTTCGAACAACAATAGTGAATCATCGATGATGAGCGGATCACTTCGGGTTTTTTCAATCTTAAGCTCTACCTCCCGCAGCCTGCGTTGAAAATAAAACCTGAACGATTGTGTGGCGTACTGCTCCAGCGCTTTTTTACGACCGGATAATTCAAAAAAAGAGGCATCACGTTCTTCAGTAAAAATTTTGTATAAACTGTTCAACCCCCAGATTAGTATGACAAACCCGATCACCCAACAAATTAATGTAATACACTGCCGAATAGTCATCTTATTAAACATAACGCTCACATCGCCTGATAAAAACTGTTATCTCAAGAGCAAGCTCCTATCCTGGCGGATATTAAACCGCTGCGCGTGGTTCGGTAAGCGTCGGCTAACACTCTATCAAGCCGCCAATAATCCGCATGCATTACTGTCGCTATACCTTACCCCACACTAACCCTATATACTTAGCCTATAGTACTCAACATTTGCACTGCCACGCAAACGCCGCCAAATTGTCATATTATTCTGCCAGAACCTAAATTCGCCTAAAACGGCAATCGTTAAGGCTTAACGCGTTAAAAGGTTTGCGCAAACCGGTTTATTTTATCTATCCCAGGATAATATTGGTTAATTTTAACAAGCAACTTGTTGCAGTATTTAATTAGTCATAAAATGTGGCACAGGAACTGCGTTACTGCTGCCTCAAAGTACACCGCTTACACTGATTTCAATACAAATGGATTATAAATAATGCCGATTCAATCCGCATATGAGCTTTTAGAGCGATCACTTATCTTTTATAAGGGCGAGGCGATTGGTACTGCAGCGGCGTGCGATAAACGTGTCGTTGCCGCGAATTATCATGAATGCTTTGTCCGGGATTTTGTGCCCTCGGCACTGGTATTCCTGATGAATGGCCGGTCGAACATTGTGCGTAATTTTCTCGTGACGGTTATGCAGTTACGCGGACAACAGCGGGTCATGAAAGGTCATAAACAATCCATGGGGTTAATGCCCGCCAGCTTTCACGTTGTTGAAGAACACGGTGAAGAACAGATTATTGCGGATTTCGGTGATCGTGCCATTGGCCGTGTTACGCCGGTTGACTCCGCCATGTGGTGGATGCTGTTGCTACGGGCATATGCTGTTACCACGGATGATTGGGACTTTATAAAAACCCGCGATGTACAACAATGCATCTCAAGCATTCTGGAGTTATACCTCAGAGAGAGTTTCGAGTCCTCCCCCACACTGCTGGTCCCTGATGCAACGTTCATGATTGACCGACGTATGGCGGTATATGGTTATCCACTGGAGATTCAGGCCCTGTATTACGGTATGCTGTTAACCGCGCAGGATTTATTGCTTGACACGCCCGAAAATCAAGCCACCACGACCAATTTGCAGGTGTTAACAGACTCGCTACGGGATCACATGCGTACCTACTATTGGCTGGACCGGCAACGCTTAAATGAAATGCATCGCTATTATTCCGAAGAGTTTGGCGCCAATGTTATTAATGTACTGAATGTTTACCCTGAAAGCATTCCTCCCTGGATGGATGGCTGGCTGGATTCTCGCTGCGGTTATTTGGTAGGTAATGTGGGTCCGGGAAGGATTGATTTTCGTTATTTCGCCCAGGGCAACCTGCTATCCATTCTGTTCGGCCTGGCGACACCCGCTGGCGCACAAGCCATCATGAATCTTTACCAGCGCCATTGGGACGACCTGATTGGCGAAATGCCGGTAAAACTGGTATTTCCCGCCATGGAAAATGACCGCTGGAAAGTCTTAACCGGTAGTGATCCGAAAAACGTGGCCTGGTCCTACCACAATGGCGGCAACTGGCCGGTGCTCATCTGGCCATTTGTCGCGTCCGCAGTTCGCACGGGGCGCTTTGAATTGGCAGAGCAAGCGTTAAATACCATGACCGATAGAATCAGTAAAGATGGATGGCCTGAGTATTATGATGGCAGGCATGGCAGCCTGATTGGACGCCGCGCCAATTACTTTCAAACCTGGTCAGCAACCGGGCTGATTGTGGCCCACGAGATATTGGAAAACAAAGCACAACGTACATTGATTGACAAAATAACCTTTAGTGAACCACATTCAAACCCGGTCAAGTCATAATCCTTGCCATAAAGCAATTCTCAAATTTATCGACCAAGCGGTCCCGCCATGCCGCTTTAAAACCGCGGAACCAATCGCTTGTTGAGAATTTCTGAAACGATAGATCGCTAACACACCCTAAAGCTAACAAGTAATGCGTAGTTTTACGTATTGTGAAGTATCCAGCATCCTTCTATAAAGCACTAACGTAGTTCGTACTTATATTTTAAAGCACAATTCTTACAGCTGTCCTTTTGTACCATACCCTTTTATCACTCTACTTTTTAGACGACAATAGATAGGACTGCCGACTTTATTCGTAGTGACAGGTCGGCATCATGTTTAATAACTATATTTGAAGAGGCAATGTATTGGCGTAACTGTTTTAAGCTGTCTCACTAAACAACAAATAAACAACAAATGTAATTGGAGGATTGATAATGAAAACACCATGTACTTTTATATCTAAAAAAACCTCAACAAATATTTCCATCGCAATTTCAGCAACCATAGCGGCCGCCATAATGGCATCTTCAGCAGTATTGGCAGGACAAACATCCGACAATGCCGCATTTAAACAATTGGACAAAAATAGTGACGGCTACATTAGCATAGAAGAAGCAGCTGCAAATGCGGCGTTGGTAAAGTCGTGGAAAAAATTTGACAAGGATATCAATGAGAAGCTTGAAATGTCGGAATTTTCCGCATTTGAGGAAGAACAGACTTTTGTACCCCCTGAAAATAGCGATGCACCGGGAATTGGCGCTGAGCCACATAACTAAGTTAATGACGTTTATTAAGTCAACTATATTTTAAACCTGAACATCGAGACTACACGTAACTGGCGGTTTAAGCTCCATGCGACTAAACCCCATGCAACTCAACATAGTCACGCCAGTTACGTGCGGCACGGGCACTACGCTTATAAATCATCCACCTTAAGCGGGCAATTTATAACACGCACTTAGTGATAATTTCGGGGGATTGAAAGATACCATAAAGGGCGCCGCTTTTTTTAAGGCTGTTAGCCCAAGTATTTGCCTTGATGTATCAGGGAACACAGCTGCTTCCACATTTTTAATGACACACGCATCACCGATGGTAATCTGGCCCAATCGCCAAACCGGAACAATCAGCGTTGCGCCATTAGCAAGGCGACCTTTGACTTCTTTAACATAAACCGCCTCGCCATTTTGCTGCAAGGCCCGCAACGATGCGGCATTAATTGTGACATAACCAGAGCCGGTATCAACCAGAAATTTCGTGTTATCCAGGCTACCCAGACGGGCATCAACATAAAACGTATTGACACCATTGTTGTGTATTGGCACGACGGCCGTAAAGTCACCGGCAACACCTATTTCACAGAAAAACAACACCACATAGAGATAAACATATTTCGCATAAGTCATAAATAATCCCCGGATCACTAATGATGCCTTACATCACTGATGTATCACTGAGCTTGAATGGAAACAACCCCGGTTCATCTCCTCCACTGAGAATACAACATTGGATACATGTTCTGGCACAGGGCTTGATTGAAACGTTTGCCTCAAAAAGTAGACTTGGCGCGCAGTGATAAGTTGACGTGCCCTGCCGCATCGTATGATTGACAGTCTCTTAATGCACTTAACGGCTATCAAACGATCATAAAATGTTAAGACTTACACAATGATTGCGGGTGACAAAAACAAGTCACCACCACGTTGTGAAGCAAGATAGATACCAATCGGAACGCAAAATCTCGCCGATAAGCGCGTTATTCCTTGTAGAGAAAACAACGCACGCTATGATTATCGGTAATTTTGTTGTCCTCGGGGTATCCATTGCGGCATATTTGACGGGCGTTGGCGCAGCGTGGATTAAAATGGCAACCGATTGGCGGCATAATTGGGGATGGCATTTCACCGCGCAAGCGGATTACCTGCCGATCACTGTCCGGTTCGATGGTGGGTACGGCGGACAATAATGCTTTAGTATACGGGTGCAGCGGATTGTGCAATACCTCTTCCACCGTTCCTCGCTCGACGATACGGCCCAGGTACATCACCGCAACTTCATGGGCAAGATATTCCACCACTGACAGATTATGGGTAATGAATAAATACGCAAGCCCCAAGCTGTCTTGTAAGTCTTTTAGCAAGTTAAGAATTTGCGCCTGCACTGAGACATCCAGCGCACTGGTAGGCTCATCACAAATAATCAGTTTTGGTTCTACCGCTAGTGCGCGAGCAATGCAGATACGCTGGCGTTGCCCGCCGGAAAATTCATGGGGGTAACGAATTTTGACCTCAGGTGACAAACCCACCTGCCCCAGCAGCTCATCGATACGCTGTTGGCGCTGCCGGGCATCGCCACCAACCCGCTGCGCAATCATTCCTTCTTCGATAATATCCGCAACCATCATACGCGGATTCATGGAAGAAAACGGGTCCTGAAAAATAATCTGCACATCGTGACGCTTTGCACGCATTTCACGGTGACTAAGGCGGTTTAACTGCGCACCATCTAATATCACACAACCCGCCGTCGGTTTAACAAGCTGTAAAATCCCTTTACCCACCGTTGTTTTACCACAACCGGACTCCCCCACCAGGGCCAGGGTTTTTCCCGCCGGTATTTCCATTGATACATCATCAACCGCCTTAACAAAACCAACGGTACGCTTGAACAAACCTTTCGTCACCGGGAAATGAATTTTTAAACCATCCACCTTCAGCAACTCCCTGCTTGGGCTATCCGGCTGTTGACGAATCGTTGGTGCCGGTATTTTCTCAACATCCGACGCATGGCCGGCAAAACGGGGATCGAGTAAATGACATAACGCTCCCTGCTGTTCATCCAGCGACTGCCACTCAGGCACCTGGGTACGACAATGGTCCCAAGCGTAATCACAACGGGGCTCAAAACGGCAACCTTTAAACGACTGGGACAACGAGGGCACGGAACCCCGAATTACCGCCAGGCTATGGTTTCTTTTTGCCATTGTTGGCATTGAATCAAACAGCTTTTTTGAATACGGATGTTGCGGATTTGAGAAAAAAGTATCTCGATCGGCATGTTCTACAATTTGTCCGGCATACATGACGGCTACGCGATCAGCCATTTCAGCAACCACGCCGAGATCATGAGTGATTAACAATATCGCCATGCCGGTGTCGTTTTGCAGCTTACGTAACAGCTCCAGCACCTGGGATTGTATTGTTACATCCAATGCGGTGGTGGGTTCGTCAGCAACCAGCAATTCCGGTTCACCCGCGAGCGCAATTGCGATCATCACACGCTGTTTCATGCCACCGGAGAGTTGGTGTGGATATTCATAATAGCGCCGTTTCGGATCAGGTATGCCCACGGAATCCAATAATTCCAGGACACGTTTTTTCGCGGAATACCCTCCCATTTTTTTGTGCCGTGTTACGGTTTCTTCAATTTGTTTTCCTATCGTCAGCACCGGGTTCAGGCTGGTCATGGGTTCCTGAAAAATCATGGCAATCCGGTTACCGCGCATTTTGCGCATGTTCAATTCCGTGAGTTGCAGTAAATCCTCACCATCCAGCTTGACGCTACCCGATACAATTCTGCCTGCGGGCTCCGGCACCAGGCGCATCAGGGACAAAGAGGTTATCGATTTACCACAGCCTGACTCTCCTAACAACGCAAAGGTTTCGCCTTTTCGAATAGTAAAGTCAATTCCGTCTACAGCACGCACAACCTGATCACCGGAATCAAACCAGGTTTTCAGGTTATTAACCTGCAGCAATGGTGTCTGAGTATCCGTGTTCGTTTTGTGCTTGTTTTGAGTTTGCTTTGTTGCTATCACAATTCACCAGGCTTTATTGTGCTTATGGTTAGACTTAGTGTTTGTTAAGTAGTTCTACTTTGTTACTTTAGATTACGCAGTTTCTGCCCCACGGCATAGATTATAACCTTGTCGGGATTTTAACTGGATATCTCGTCGTCTTTTCTGGTGCCGTTGTTCAATAATG
>Ga0316204_10005803_pt1 | contig 19870 bp, 21 predicted proteins | sample 6monrhotite_MG_2_FD_205661 | JGI IMG/M metagenome (GOLD analysis project Ga0316204, IMG submission 205661) | Microbial mat bacterial communities from mineral coupon in-situ incubated in ocean water Damariscotta River, Maine, United States -... | ecosystem: Environmental > Aquatic > Marine >...
CGCTTGATCGTTGGCCAGCGGCCGGATTGCGCAACAAGAATATGGAATTTTCGGCCAAAAATGCTCCCCTAACTCCTTATTTTAAGCCATTTAATGCACAGTTCGCAAGACTGTTGCCTGCCCGAAAATGTCGCACTTTTGTCATGCTCAAAATCCGCGTGAATACTGCCCGTTTCAAACACAAAAAAAGGGCGGCGCCAATAGCACCGCCCATTAGGGTCTTGGGAAACTTTAGTATATTTTAGAAGTTTGTCCGCATCGTAAGACCAAAGGTCCGCGGCTGGTTGGTCCGGAAACCAAGCCGTGCGCGGCCACCACGCTCGCGGTCAAACGATAGATTGGCATTTTCGTCGGTTACATTTGTTATGTAAGCAACAACTTCCCAACTCTCCATCTGAACACCGAACGATAGGTTCAGCGTGCTGTAGCCATCCAGCTCCAGATCAACAGTTGTCACATCATCTCCAGATGCTCCGCCGAACGGCAGGCCTGAAGTGAAGCTACCTGCGCCAGATTCCTGGTCAGTAGGCTGAGTGAAAATGCTGCTACGGTGTTGGAAAGTAACCGAGAAATACGCGTCAGCACCGTCACCAGCTACATCAAACGGGAAGCTGTATGTGGCCGTACCACCGAAGTTAAACTTGGGCGTAGATGCCAACCGGTTGCCGTCACGTACACCGCCGAACACAGTACCACCAGCTTCAACCGTAGTATCAAAGGTTGAATCGATAATGCTACCTGCCAAATTGATATCAAGACCTTCAGTCAAGCGGGCCTTCAATTCCATTTCAACGCCGGCGCTATGTGCTTCCGGAACATTAAACGATATGCGAGATGAACAAGAACCAGCATCAAGCGTAACTTGCAGGTTCGAAATGTCGGCATAGAAAGCAGACGCATTAAACTGAACTCTACCAGTGTTTACTTTCACGCCAGCTTCATAGTTCCATAGAGTTTCCGGTCCATATTCCTGGAAACCATCGAATAGAGCCAGATCTTCTGCAGAGCAAAGCCCAGTATTCAACGGATCGTTAATACCGCCGAGCCTGTAGCCCTTGGAAACCTGTGCATTCAACGTAACTTCTTCGCTTACATCATACGCTGCGAGTAGGCGCGGTGTGAAACCGTCATCCTCGGTGGTGCCTGGCACATCAACGATGCCATTGCCAAAAACACCAACTTGCGTCGCCAACCTGTCTTCGCTTGTATCATAGTAGCGACCACCAGCTGTAAGATGGAAGTCTTCTGACACGTCAAAAGTTGCTTCCGCAAATAGGGCTACTTGCTTGAGCGAATAACTAAGCTCGGAGTAGAATGGAGAGTCTACCGGGCCTACGCCAGCCGATGTAGCCGCGGCAACACCGTCACCAAGTGTTGCATCAACAAATGCATCATATCCTGGAGTTGGCAGAAACTGCTGATAGTCACGGTCCGTCTTGGAATAAAAACCACCAAACACCCACTGCAACGGTCCATCACCGTTAGACGAAAGACGAATTTCCTGTGTGAAGCTTTCAACTACAGTTGTATCGCGCAAATTCGAAGGCAGTAAAACCGCCTCAGTTGGGAAGCCTAGATCAACAGATACACTGCCGGTTAGCGCACTTGCGTCACGGCTCACGAGAATATCGCGGTCTGTGTAGCTGGTAACCGATGTCAGGTCCACACCATCAAAGCCTACTTCAATAGTAGCATCTGCAATCAATGTCTGATCATTAAAGCCTTCGCGAAGCAGAAGGAACTGTTGGCGTGGGCCAAGCGTAACAGGAGCCCGACCATCGACAGCGTCTGCATCAGTGAATGGATTGGCATACAGGTTGAAAACTTCCTGACGATTATTGCCTTCAGACTCTATTTCCTGATAAATCAGGCGCGGTGTAATTTTTACATTTTCTGATGGCATGAACGTGAAGGCAATCCGGCCACCTGTGCGGGAGCCACTGTTCACATTCTCGTCAATGCTGCCGCCTTCGCGGAGCGCATCAATAAAACCACCATATTCTGTGTGATATGCAACAGCACGTAGAGCACCCACGCCGTCACCAAATGGCACATTAACCATGCCTTTCAAGTGACCACCTTCACCGCCGCCGTCGATCAAATTGAGGTTCGCTTCGAAGCTACCTTCAAAATCTTCAACATTTGGCTGGTTAGTGATGAAGCGAACTGTCCCGCCTATGGAACCTGAGCCAAACAGCGTGCCCTGTGGGCCACGCAGCACTTCAACGCGGCTAAGGTCATAAAGATCCAAATCTGGTGTGAACAGCGACAATGAAATCACTGATTCGTCAAGATACACACCAACTTGTTCTTTAACGCCCGGCTGATCACGAACGATCTGACCAGCAGATACACCGCGAATTGCCACTTGGCTTTGGCCAGGGCCGAGGTTTTGGATCATCAAGCCCGCAACATTGCGTGCCACGTCTTCCAGGTTGGTTGCGCCCGAACGCTGAATATCCAGCTGGCTTTGTGCATTAATCGAAAACGGTACATCCTGAATTGAAGACGAACGTTTGGTTGCTGTAACAACGATTTCTTCAAGTGCGAATTCTTCTGTGTCTGCGTCTTGCGCCAACGTAGCGCCTGTCACCAGCATGCTGGTGCTTAAGGCTGTGCCCGCCAGTGCCATATATATTGGGGTCGATTTTCTCATTTTTTCCTCCTCTAAAGACATCGCAGGTGATGTGCCTGCTTGCCAGAGCCCTTGTTAAGCACGGTCGTATTTCCTGAAACGGAAGACTTTTGTCATGGCAAAAGATAACACCATGATTAGCTCCCGAAACCCGCCGTGTTATATGGTAAGAGGTAACTTCTGGAAAAATCCCCCACCTGTCTTGAAATAATTTTTCAAATTCTTGACAGTTACGTTACAAAACTTCCGGCAAACTTGACTCTCCAGACACCAACATGCTTTTGTGCCCGACGTTCGTACGGGGGGTACGGGCTGAAATTTGGGCCACCAAATGACAAAAAATGAGCATGATACACCGCCTACTGACCGGCAATCGGTTTTCATGGCATACCAGGAAACCCGTGGGTTTCTGATGAAATATCTGCGCCGTTTTTATAACAACTCCCAAGACATTGAGGACGCCCTGCAAGAAAGCTTTCTCAAAACATTTGAGATGGAAAAAAAACAGACAATAGACTCGCCAGCTGCCTATTTATTTATGACCGTAAACAATTTTGCTCGGCGCGACTTGAAGAAAAAATCGCTAATGCCAGCTCAGCCAATAGAGGAAATTGAACTATCCAAGCTCTTTATAGGTATGAAATCGGTCGAAGAAGGACTGGAAGCGCGGCAAACGCTGGCGATTTTTTGCCAGGCCGCAGACTCGTTACCAGACCAGTGTCGCAAGGCATTTTTACTGCGTAAGATTCAAGGCTACAGCCAAAAAGAAATCGCGAAAGCCATGGGCGTTTCTGAAAGCACCGTCGAGAAACATTTGGCAAAAGGTTTGATGCGCTCGATAGAATTTATGGCACGACGCGGAAGCGAAATAGCGTTGGATAAAAAGCTGTCTCGAGGCTCGCTAATTGATAACAACACTACGGCGCGCGGTAGCCGCGACGGAAAAAAGTAGAATTTGAATGACGAACATATTTAGCATAGCAGAAAAGCAAACACTGGACGTTGAGGCAACGCTTTGGGTCACCAAGCTGGATGGACGCCGACTTAGCGCCAGTGAATTTGCTGCGTTCCAAACTTGGGTTAACACGTCGGAGGCACACCAATCAGCGTTTGATCAGGCCGCTTCAATGTGGGGTAGCCTGGATTTACTTGGCGAAATGCAAGGGGCGTTAACTGCAGCAACAACAGTTAAATGGCACAGCAAAGTTGCGGCAGGCCTTGCTGCTTTGATGCCAAAACCCCGCTACGGAATTGCAGCAGCAATGATGTTGGCAGTTGCCGGACTTTCAATTATGTCCGCCACAGAGAACCAGCCGCAAAACAGTGCTGCTATCTATGCAACAGCGATTGGCGAAAATAAATCTATCAAACTATCTGATGGCTCCGAAATCCTTTTAAACACCGGCAGTCAGGTTGAAGTGCGTTTCAGCAAAGAACGCCGCACGCTAAATCTTGTGAAAGGTGAAGCTCACTTTGCGGTTGCCCATAATGCATCACGGCCTTTCGAGGTGCAGGCGGGCACTAATATAGTGCGCGCGATTGGCACGGCTTTCACGGTCGAATTAAATCAGGAAACCGTCGAGGTAACTGTAACCGAAGGCCAGGTTGAGTTGGCCACGATCGCACAGGCCGACGATGCATCCACTGTACCGCAAGAAACCTCGCTGGCCCTTGTAAACTCTGGTCAAAGCGCAAAGTTTTCTACTTTTATCCGTTCTATTGATACCATTTCAAAAGACGAAGTTACTCGCCGCCTTGCGTGGCACAAAGGGGCGCTCATTTTTAAAGGTGAAGCCCTTGAGGATGTAATGGAAGAAGCCAGCCGCTATACAAAAACGAAATTCGTTATCTCGGACCCGAAAATACGCTCACTTAAAGTTGGTGGATATTTCAAAACCGGTGAGACACGGGCAATGCTGCAGGCAATTGAAGCGAATTTCGGCGTTTCTGTTAAATGGGTCGGTACAGACCTTGTATATTTGTCACAGTCGGTCTCTGAGTAACAAGCCTAACCGAAGGCGAGCTTTCGCGGCCCCTTTCTGCAATCTGGCGATTGATCTAGCCTAGCGCGTTAACACGACAATTGGCAGAGCAACGAGGCAACCATATTAAGGCCAGTGATTGACCAAACTGCACATATCATTCGCATCCGGAACAGCGTCCGACGGTGGGCGTCAATACTCCGGCGTAAAGGCGTGAGGCTGCTAGCGCCGCGACTTGCATACATGCTGGCGGCTTGCTTGCTTATTCTGAGCACGCCCTCAGTTGTCGTCGCCCAAAATCAGTATTTTCAACTTGAGATTAATGCTGGGCCTGCTGGTGAAACACTAACATTGCTCGCCGAAAAAACACAAACCCAGCTTCTGTTCCCCTACGACCAACTCGCCAACATACAAACCAACGCCCTTGACGGGCGCTATAGCTTTCGCAGAGCCTTACGCACCATGCTTCGCGGCACCAATTTACGCGCCTCCTACGACAAACAAGGCACGGTACTTATATATATCGTCGGAACGGACGGGCTCAGCATGGCCGACAATTTGGAGCGCCCGCCCCACACCGAACCCAAGAAAAAAGCGATTAGCCAATCAAACACACGTCCTCCAAAACTTCAGAACAGGCAAATACCAATAGAAGAGATATTTGTAACCTCACGGAAACGACCTGAATCGATCCGCGACGTACCTTTTTCAATAGCTGCACAGACCGAAGCCACTATTTTCCTTTCTGCCGCCCAAGACATGAGCGACTTGGCGCGTAGCATAAGTGGCCTCACTTTTATTGACCTGGGCCCAGGTCAAAATCAAATATCCATCCGCGGCGTATCTTCAGGCCAAGTCGTTCGTGACCAGCCTGGCATCAAAGAACAAGTTGGCGTGTATTTAGATGAGACCGCTATTTCCATGGCGTTGTTTACACCGGATCTGGACTTTTTCGATATGCGGCGGGTTGAGGTATTACGTGGCCCGCAGGGCACCCTGTTTGGTTCCGGCTCGCTAGCGGGCACAGTACGCTATATTTCCAATGCTCCCGACATGGCCGCCAGTAGCTTCAGCACCGAAGCAAACATCGCCCTAACAGAAGGCGGCGATGTAAGCGAAAGCTTGAAAGCGGTGTTTAACGTGCCCGTCAAAGGTCGCCATGCTGCCGTGCGGGCCGTGGCATATTTTAATGAACTACCCGGCTATGTTGACGCTGTAGGCCCCGGCGGCACACTATCCAAGAACATCAACAATGGCGAAAAATATGGTGGCCGTCTGGCATTGGCGGCCCAGCTTTCCGAACGTCTTAGCGTCACGCCCCGGCTGGTGTATCAGAAACTGAATACCAACGGCTTTCCCCGCGTGGACCTATTCAATGTTTTAGCAAACCCTCATACCCGGTCAAGGCCTGCGATAACGCTCGGTGCCAACGAGCAATATATACAGCTGCAAGAAAGCCTGGATGACGAATTTTTGATGGTCGACGCGGTCGTAAAGTATGATGGCGACAGGGCGGCAATAACGTCTGTAAGCTCGGTTATCGACCGGGACATTACGGTTGTTCGCGATGCGGGGCAATTAACCACAAGCACGCTGGCCCAGCCAACGGCGTTTAATCTGTCGGGAAGCGTACTAAATATGGATGCCCCTTTGATCGACCAAACCAGCTTGCGTTTATTCAGCCAGGAAATTCGTATCAATTCGGTAGAAGAGGCACCTTTTGAATATGTTGTTGGGGGTTTCTACACTCAATCCGACCGAAATTTTGGACAAACGCTTTTCATGCCGGGCTTTGAAGCGCTTACCGGCCTATCAACCAGCAGCACACCCGCACTTGCTGATTATCTTTTCTTTTCCCGGTTTAAATTCGACTTTAGCCAATGGGCTTTGTTCGGCGAAATGACCTACAAAATCGCTGATAAAATTCAGCTAACTGCGGGCTTAAGGTGGTTCGAATTCACCGAGCAACGCACACTGGAGCTTGACGGCCTTTTCGCGGCCGATAGCGCCCGGCAAACAGGTCCGGCCAAAACTGTAAGCAGTGGCCTCACTCCCCGGCTGATACTGGCTTATGAAGTGTCCGAAAATTTTCAGGTAAACGCCCAGGTTGCCAAAGGCTTTCGACTTGGCGGTATTAATGACCCCTTAAACACACCTTTATGTACGCCGGAAGATTTCGAAACCTATGGCAATAGGCCCTTTTTCGAAAATGAAGAATTGTGGAATTACGAAATAGGGATGAAATCAACACTCGCCGGCGGACGCCTTACATTCGACACGGCCATTTTTTATGCTGATATCAGCAACCTGCAAGCAACTGTAGATGCAGGCAGTTGCTCATCCCGTATTATTTTCAATGTACCACGCGCGCGCAGCATTGGCATTGAGACCGAAATTTTCATTCGTCCCCATCCCAACTTCGATATTTCGATTTCCGCTACCATGCAGAACGCGCAAATTCGGTCAACACTAGTGTCCTCCAACCCCGAAGATATGAGCGCGCTAAATGGTATTGATCGGGGCAACCGCCTGCCCACTTCGCCAACCTTTCAAGCCTCAACGCAATTTAGCTATCATTGGTCTTGGGGCAACGACTGGAATGGCTTTGCCGCCCTTAGCTTGCAATATGCTGGCTCGTCCTACACCCAGATCGGGGACCAAGTTCCAGGATTTGGCGCTGTTGACCTTACAGTTACGCAATTAGGAAACCCCGCCATCGATCAGCTCCAATTCAACCCGGAACTGCCAGCATATCAAAGCGGAAATATTCGGATTGGTGCCCGGCACGGCGCCATTGAAGTTTCAGTATATATTTCAAATTTTTGGAACGAGCAGATAAGAACTTCTCTTGACCGAGAGCGCGGCGGCTTGGCGCGTATTGGCCATACAGTGAGTAAACCTCGCACTGCAGGCCTGACATTACGCACCAGCTTCTAGTTGCTCTGCCACGCCACACAATTCATGGGCTTGGCCTCTTCGTTAAAGAAACCTTAGCTTTTAATTGGTAGCCTATTCACAGTTTAAAGTAGCACTAATAAGTAACGCGTAACAGCTATTTAAAATGCTAACGAAAAACAAAAACGAAGCAAAAAACATATTAGTTACAGCGAATTAATGAGCTTAAGGCGCTTGCTCACATTGGTTGAGTAAACGAAAAGTTTGAACAATCATGGCTTCAGCGATAACCTGTCGCAATTACATTAACTAGTTATCTGGTAGCAAATTCACGACGAATAGAGGCGACTATAGCGCCTGAGCAGATAACCTTAGGGCGATTAAATAAATGTTTAAAAAATTGCTGCCGGACAGTTTGATTACAGCCAATGAAGCAACTACCCAGACAGATATGTTAGACCCTATTGTTCTGGAAGGTTTGCGTGACCTGGCTGGCGAGCATCACCTAACAATTATCGAAAGATTTTTAGAATTTTCGTCAGGAGCTTTTACCGATGTTGAAGATGCCTTAACTGACAATAACATAAATAGTGTAAGGGAAGTGGCGCATTCTCTAAAGTCCAGCAGTCTGCAGCTTGGTGCGACAGAATTAGGTAACCTTGCCCGCGACCTAGAAGCCGCCTGCCAAGAGGGTGATATGAAGGCGGCACACAGCATTGTGCCTCAATTACGATTGATTGGCGAGCAAACCATGGCAGCATTTTCCCAATATATCGAAGCACAAAGAACAGCCTAGCTCGCGAACGAAAAGCCAGGCATGCCCGGCCCTCGTTTACCAAATTACAACGAATGAGAACTGGTGCACAGCGATAAAATTAATTTGAACTAATACAGGTTAGAACACCCTACACTTGTCTCTGAGACTACAAACGCAGCTCTAAAGTTCGAAAAGTCGCCTAAACACATGTGAGGTGCTCCCCAATTTTAGACCACCCGGCTGGAGTATTTTCCGGGGTTAATGCCCATACGCCTATCACGCGCTTGAGCTACTCATGAGCGTGATAGGGTCACGTTCTAAGAAGGACTGTTTAGCAGGGGATAGACATCCACACCCTTTAAATGGTTATCAGCCTCCAACAGTTGCTTTAGTATAGCTGTGTGCCCTTGACCACCAATCACAAAAATGCGCTCACCTGGCGCGCTATGAGCCTGGATTTTCGCATACATGAAAAAGTTCCGTTTCCACCAAGAAGATGACGCCATTGCACCTTCAAAGCCCTCGCCTGCGCCAACGACATTTGTAAATAGGTAGCTGTCTATATTGGCTAAATCAGTTTCGCGCCTGTTCAGTTTCTGAAGCATTTCTTGCAAGCTAAGATTTGCATTGTCGTACGCTTTTTCAGCGGTGGTGTCCGCCAACCATTGCTTATTCTTTACGTTTATTTCGGGATATCCGTTTGCAAGGGCCTCAAACAGTGGCCCCGCTTCCCAATTGACACTACGCTCATCAAAGCTGGCGATCCGCGCACCGGATTGTTTGGCGACACGAAAGCCTAATTGATAAACTTCATTTACTCCCAGTTCATAGGTGCCCGCTAGGTAGTCTTGATAGCGCTGCTGTATAATCGCGTCATTTTTTGGATTATATTCCAACAGCACCACGGTTGGGTTGAATTCAGTAGTTACGCGCCCTGAAAGGCCTTTGAGATAAGCTTGAGATTCCTCGCTAAGTACGTCAATTACCTTATCTACTTTAACAACGTCTTTGCCAGGATTGGAAAAATGGAACATACCGATCATCATTGCTTGTGGGGTGTTCTCTTGCGCCAACACGGATACACTTATTGGCGCGAATAAAAACAACAGGGCTAATAAACTTCGTAGAGATTTCATTGTTACCTCCTTTCTTAATATCATACAGGGGGTCATTCGGTTCTAAACCCGGACACATGCGAGCTGATTGCTTGCCATCGGCCATGTTCTTTTATTAAATAGTTACTAGACTTATATTGATAAGTATCAGTAGTACCTGTGCCAGATATTACCGCAAATTTACTGCCGTAAATCTCTAGTCTTTCAATTGTGTATCTGAAATTAGATGGGTTCCAGGGAAATTTTCTGACCGTTTCTAACTCCTCTGCTTTTGTTGATCTACTGCCTGAATTGTCTATCATCTCAAACGTCTTATGGAGCATTGAGTCCAATAACTCTGTATCTTGCGTTCTATAAGCTTGTGGCCATAAAACAATTTTAAAATGCCGTAACACCTCTTTATCTATAGAGTTTTCCTGAGCAAAGGTCTCATTACAAAAGCTAAATAAAATAATAATTAATACCATCCTAATGCTCATAATTTTATTCCTTCCTATCTTACTCTGCGGCCTAGAAACTCTCCATATAGCTCGTAGGTGTCGGATGTACCAACCGGCCTTGAAAAGTAGCGCTTGTGATAAGTGCCATAGGAAAACTCAGCAATTTCCATCTTTTCCTTAACTTCACCTTCAAGAGGTGAAGAAGTATATTTCGTGACATAACGCCAATGCCCATTAGGGTCAGGTGGTGAAAATTCGCTGATAGCCTCTTTGGTTCCAACAACTTCATCACCATTTTCATCCTTCATTATGAACTCCCAAAACGGGGCCTTGTAATGCCGTGTAAATTCGAAATCTTCTCCATAGCTATGGCGGTCTGAGAGTTCCCCTACCCGCGTTATGATAAGGTTAATAGGGTTTCCAATTCGCCATTCACCTGTCTCATCGTTTTTTAATAATTCAGTCCCAAGCCAAGTGCCTTCCTGACTTTTTAATATTTCTTTTATCTCTGAATGTGACGGCTTATTGCTTCCATCAGATGCGTCAGCCTCATTTATGCTTATAAAAACCATTAGGCTACCCACAAAAATAGCACACATAACAAACTGTATTTTTCTAATCTCTCTTAATGTTTTTTCCATCTCTTTAACTTTCTTTTTTACTTCTTAATCGCAACACCTTGATACATATAATCTAGTACTTTAGGCGCATCCCCCATGTGATAATTTTTAAGTTCAATTATTTCCAACCCTGACGAAGCTATGAGCGTGTCTATGTCGCGGTTGCAATTGCACCCACCGCCGATTACCTTCTGAATAGGATTCCAATAACCCTGCCATCTATTAGTTTTTTTGTCGGGGCAGGCACCGTGCTCTAGGAACACAAAGTACCCACCCTTTTTCAGGATTCTATGTACTTCGAACAGGGCTTCCCTGACGTCTAAGATTGAACATAGGGTCATATGGGACACCACATGCTCAAATGTCTGGTCAGCAAAGGGCAAGAATGAAGTATCGGCGACGTAAGTGGTGATGTTGATATCTGATCTTTCGATACGCTTTGTGGCCTTTGATAACATTTTCTTGTTGCTGTCTAAGATGGATACCTTCTCAACATTTGGTGGGTAATGTGCAAGGCTATGGCCAACACCAAATCCAATTTCCAAGATGTTGCCACGAACATTCTTCAGATTTTCGGACCTAGCTGTAGCCATTGCATCACTATCTGATGCGTGATCCATTAGCCAGGGCAGGAGTGTGCTTCTCAACCAGCTCATTGTCATAGGACTATTGTTGAGGGCTTGAGGCTAGAGTTGAGTTATGGATGAGCCATTTTGTCACTTTCTCTTGAGTCACTGAGCTGAATGTTTCCTCAAGGGAAGCACATTCATCTGCTGAGCCTGTTTCGGCGACCTCTAGCCCAACACTCAGAGCAGGCCTATTTAGGGTGTGTATATCGCCTTGCCAAGCACCTTGAATGTCCTTGACGGAATCGTCAGCAACTACCTGGCCAAAAGACATTATTGTCGCCGCCGAAGCTGCTGCTTTTATGACTGATCTAAACATTTTGTCTCCTCATCTTTGTCGTGATCGACGGGGATGTGTTCACCCCTAATTTTAATCCTATTATCTTTAATCATTACCGACACGTGTCTGTAAAATCAATAGACTAGTGAACTCTAATGCTAGACGGCAGGCTATATGCTCTTAATTTTGTCATGTTTTATAAAGGGTTAGGGTAAGAGAATCATTTCTTGCCTTATCCGACACGTGTCGGTTATAAGTGCTGAATGCGTACGCGACTCGACAAAAATGACCGAAAAGCAAATATAATAGAGGAGGCAGAAGCTCTCTTTCTTGCTCAAGGATATGGCCTAACTGAAATGGAAGATATTCGGAAGGCTTGTGGGATTTCTCGCGGCGGACTTTATCATCACTTTTCGAACAAGGCTGCCATATTGGATGCTCTAGTGGATATAGAGGTAGAGAATCTCGCTATGAGCATAACGAAGGCGCCGAACTTCTTGGCTTTTCTTCTAAGACATAGTTCATCACAGCAAGAGCAGGGGCTATTAGAGGCTTTTGTAACTACTGAAGAGAAGCGGGCTTATTTGTCAGCGTTAGATCTGGCTCTCACCAAATACCTTATGCCGGTTTTAGAGGAAGGCCTTGTATCTTTGGTTCTCCCAGGTGTTCGACCCGATCATGTCGCAGAACTGTTTTTAACTGTTAATGCTCATATAAATAGGCGAGTGGTACTGGGTGAATGGTCGGACGAAGAAGCATCACAGTTTGCTGGAACGGCTTTGGTAGCACTCACATCGTTTCTGAAAGATTCATAGAATACTAATGAAAGAGTCTGGGCTTAGTGATACTCAAATGGTCCGCTTGATGATTACTAATAAGACTTAGGGCCATATAAGCCATGAAATCCCCCTGTCACACCTGTGGAAATGGGGGCACACATTTAAACAGAACGCCCCCAAAGCTCCCAGAGGAAGTATTAATATAAATTATTTACATTAGATGGTGCCGCTGGGGAGAATTGAACTCCCGGCCTCACCATTACCAATGGTGCGCTCTACCACTGAGCTACAGCGGCCCGAAGGCGTTGAGCTTCCCACAAACTGCAAGCTCGTCGCGCCTATTGCCACACGGTAGCGCCGGATGCAAGGAAAAGCTGCCTACAGCACAACAATTCGCTTTTCACTTTTCGTCCTTGCTACCTTGGCAACCATTTCTGCTTGAGTTTTTACCCGGCCCGGATAATGCTGCCACCCATGACTGATGAAAAACAACAAAAACAACAGACAATTCAAGCGACGCAGAAACTAAAATCTGCGGCCAAACAGGCACAATTGTCCGAAGCCTTGCGTGCAAACCTGCGCCGCCGCAAGGAACAAGCACGCGTTCGGAAAAAAGCTGGCGATGAATAACCCCAAATCCTGACCCTATTGTCAGCAAACAGCTTCAAATATAGCGCTACCCGCGAAAGCGTAATTCCAGCTTGTGCCTGCCAGTTTATTCCCCTACATATCGCTCTGGGTCCCAAATTGGTGACATTAGGGTCTCTATATTAGTTTCCATGTTTCTATGCGCTTCGGGAGAAAATTTATGTCCGTCATGTCCGATAAATGGATCCGCCAAATGTCGCAAGATCACGGCATGATAGACCCCTTCATTGACGGGCAAGTGCGCGGCGATAATATTTCTTACGGGCTGTCTTCCTACGGCTACGATGCCCGTGTTTCGCCAGAATTTAAAATTTTCACCAATGTGAACAGTGCGATTGTAGACCCAAAAAACTTCTCCACCGACAGTTTCGTCGACCGTGACACCGACGTATGTGTAATTCCGCCCAACAGTTTTGTTTTGGCACGAACCGTTGAATATTTCCGGGTACCAAAGGATGTACTCGTTATCTGCCTCGGCAAATCCACCTATGCGCGGTGCGGCATCATTGTGAATGTAACGCCGCTTGAGCCAGGCTGGGAAGGCCATGTAACTCTGGAATTTTCAAACACCACTCCGTTGCCCGCCAAAATTTATGCCAACGAAGGCGCCTGCCAGTTTCTTTTCCTGCAGGGTAATGAGCCTTGCGAGGTGGCATACAGCGATCGCGGCGGTAAATATATGGGCCAAACTGGCGTAACCTTGCCCAAGCTTTAAAAGCAAAGCAGCCCACTGGTCGCCAGCTAGACACCATTATAGCCTTTACTTTGCCTTCATGGTGCCGCTATTGCAGGTCAAGGCTACAAACCTAGCTAACCAGCAGCAAAGTATTTTAGGCATGGAAAAACTTGTCATCACGGGCGGCAACCGCCTTGAAGGAACCATCCCCATTAGCGGCGCGAAAAATGCAGCACTGCCTTTAATGTGTACCTGCCTGCTTACGGAAGACCCGGTCACACTTAAAAATTTGCCGAGACTAGCCGACATCACAACCCTCTCGGACCTTCTGAACCATATGGGAGTTACTGTCACTATCTCGGGCGGCAGACGCGGGCAATTACAGGGCCGCAGCCTCACATTTGACGGTAGCGATATCCACGACACAGTGGCGCCTTATGATATGGTGCGCAAGATGCGCGCATCTATTTTGGTGCTGGGTGCATTGGTCGCCAGAAAGGGAGAAGCAACAGTTTCCCTACCCGGTGGTTGTGCGATAGGAAATCGCCCCATTGACCTGCACCTCAAGGCACTTGAAGCGATTGGCGCAACAATTGAGTTGGCGAACGGCTATGTACGCGCCACTGCACCAAATGGCTTGTCGGGCGGCACGGTGCGCTTTCCCTTTGTATCAGTAGGTGCCACAGAAAACATCCTAATGGCTGCTGCGCTAGCCAAGGGCACCACTATTATTGAAAATGCTGCTCGTGAGCCAGAGATCGCCGACCTGGCGAAATGCCTAAATGCGATGGGTGCCAAAATTACAGGCGCCGGGCATGAAACCATCACCGTACAAGGCGTGGAAAAATTACACGGCACCACCCACGAAGTTATGCCCGACCGCATAGAGGCTGGATCCTACGCCATTGCCGCTCTTATGACCGGCGGCAATATCCTTTTGGAAGGTGCTAGAGCGCACGATATGCAGGCCGCGTTGGACACCATAGAAGATGCAGGCGGCATTGTTGAGCTTGAAGAAACGGGCATAAGGGTTCGCTCAAACGGCCATATAAATGGGTTCAACCTTGTAACCCAGCCATTCCCCGGGTTTCCCACCGACATGCAGGCACAATTTATGGCGCTGGCATCGGTAGCGAGCGGCGCGAGCGTTATAACAGAAGCAATATTTGAGAACCGTTTCATGCATGTGCCAGAGCTCAGCCGCATGGGGGCAGACATAACTGTTACGGGTGCCAGCGCTACCGTGCGCGGGGTGGGGAAACTAGTTGGCGCAGAAGTGATGGCCACCGACCTACGTGCCAGTATGGGGCTCGCGCTTGCGGGGCTTGTGGCGTCAGGCGAAACCACTGTTAATCGGCTCTATCATCTTGACCGCGGCTACGAGCGTCTCGAAGAAAAATTGCGTCAAGTTGGCGCAGCAGTTGAACGAGTGCCCTCATAGTCCTACATTGCGCTGGAAACAGCGATTCGCACCGTTGCGTATCGTGCGTCAATTTTTTTGAAGACGGACAGTGCCTGATGAGTAAACCTCTTAAGTTGATAATCCAGTCGGAGGAAGACCTGCCGGTCATTTCTTCAGCGGTGCAAGATAGCACTATTCGCATTGGCGATATGGCTTGGCTGAAAGCCGAAGGACGGTTTGCTTTTGTGGGCAACCGGTATCGCTGGGAAAAAAAAGGCTGGTTTCGCCGCCCAAAGGGTGAACGCGTGCGCACAGCTTTCCACCTGAACGGCGTGTCCAATGCCCAGCTGCATAAGATTGATCTGAAAGATAGTGACACTATTTTAGAGCTTCTTAATATCGAAGCTCACGAGCAAAACGGTAGCTATGTGATCCGGCTGAATTTCGCCGGTGATAGCGGCATAACGCTATATGCCGATAGCATTGATGGCCTGCTTTCAGATATCAGTGACAGCTGGGAGGCAATCCAACGGCCACGCCATGATGGAAATGACGCTTCTTTTTAATAGCCTTTTCCCCGCAAAAGCAGATATCGGCGCACGCCAAACCGCAAATGCCATGTAACGGACAGAATAAATGGAACTGAATGAAAAACTTGTTTTGGCGCTGCCCAAAGGTCGCATCCTCAAAGAGGTTATGCCGCTAGTAAATAAAGCAGGCATCGTCCCGGAGGCAGACTTCGATGACCCAAAGTCTCGGAAACTTGAGTTTGACACCAACATCAAAAACCTGAGCATTATCCGCGTACGGGCTTTTGATGCTGCTACGTTTGTGGCCTTTGGTGCGGCTCATTTAGGCGTGGTGGGTAATGATGTGCTGCAAGAGTTTGGTTACACTGACCTGTATTCACCGCTTGATCTGGACATTGGGCACTGTCGTTTATCACTGGCGATGCCCGTCGGAGAGGCAGATGAAGACCCGCGCGAATGGTCTCATATCCGTGTCGCAACAAAATACCCAAATTTGACGCGTGAATATTACGCAGAGCGTGGTGTTCAAGCTGAATGTATAAAGTTAAACGGTGCCATGGAACTGGCACCGAAACTGGGCCTTTCAAGACGCATTGTTGATTTGGTTTCAACCGGAAGCACGCTCAAAGCCAACAACCTCAAAGAAGTTGAGGTGTTAACTGAAATCACTTCAAGGCTTGTGGTCAACCGCCCAGCTTTCAAAACACGGCCTCAGGAAGTTACCTACTGGATAGACCGTTTCAAGGAGGCAACCAACGATGGTCTATCGGCTTAATACGGCAAGCCCGAATTTTGAAGAATGCTTCAAACAGCTTCTGAACGCAAAACGCGAAACTACGCCTGATGTTAGTGCTGTTGTTCGTGAGATTGTAAAGGATGTGGCTACCAATGGCGACGGCGCTCTTTTCGAACTTACGCAGAAGTTCGACAGATTTGATGTGGCAGCAAAAGGGCTAGCGGTCAGCGAGCAAGAAATCGACGAGGCTTGTAAACAAGTTGACCATGAGACAATGAAGGCGCTTGAGGTTGCGGCCAGCCGCATCCGGGCTTTTCATAGTAAACAGTTGCCGCAAGATCTGGACTATGTGGACGATGTCGGCGTTAGGTTAGGCCAAGTATGGCAGCCGGTGGAAGCAGCAGGGCTGTATGTTCCAGGCGGCACCGCCAGCTATCCCTCCTCAGTGTTAATGAATGCCGTTCCCGCTACTGTTGCAGGCGTATCGCGACTTGTTATGGTTGTGCCCACCCCGGACGGGCATTTAAATCCGCTTGTATTGGCGGCTGCAAGAACAGCTGGCATCACAGAAATTTACCGTATCGGCGGGGCACAAGCGGTGGCTGCCTTGGCGTTTGGTACTGAAACTGTCGCACCCGTAGATATGATAGTCGGTCCAGGCAATGCATTTGTCGCTGAAGCCAAACGGCAGGTTTACGGCAAAGTTGGTATCGACAGCATTGCCGGACCAAGCGAGATACTGGTCGTCGCAGACAACAAAAACGATCCTCGCTGGGTCGCAGCCGATCTGTTGTCGCAAGCGGAACATGATACGGCCGCTCAGTCAATTTTGATAACGGACGATGCACGCTACGCCGAACTAGTAAGTTTGGCCATTGAAGACCTTTTAGCCGGGTTGGAGCGCAAGGAAATTGCGCTTGAAAGTTGGACCAAAAACGGCGCTATCATTCTTATTGACGACCTGAAAGCCTCGGCGGCGCTGATAAACAGGCTGGCACCAGAACATGTTGAGCTTGCTGTAGACAATCCATCGCTACTACAGGAACAAATCCGCAACGCTGGTGCAATTTTTCTGGGCCGGCATACACCGGAGGCAATTGGCGATTATGTTGCTGGGCCAAATCATGTGCTGCCTACCCAACGTGCGGCGCGTTTTTCCAGTGGCCTGAGTGTTTACGACTTTATGAAACGTACCACTTTTGTGGGTTGCACCGAAGAAAGCCTGCGCGCCATTGGGCCTGCCGCCGTAAAGCTTGCAGAAAACGAAGGGCTGGCAGCGCATGCACTTTCGGTTGCTATCCGCCTGGAGGATGGGCAATCATAAGCTTATGACGCACAAGCTCGTAGATGTAACCCTGGACGAAAGCACGATCGTGCGTTGGAGCGCAGATGTTGAGCACGAGCGCCGTATTGCCATTTTTGATTTGCTGGAAGAAAACAGCTTCGAGCTTTTGAAATCTGCCGATAACACTTACGCTGGCCCTTATAAACTGCACTTAGGCACCATTGAAGGGCGGCTCGCATTCGAAGTAAAGTCCACTGATGATGCCCTGCTGATGAGCTTTCGCCTCGCGGTTACACCCTTTCGCCGCATCATTCGCGAATATTTTGCCATCTGCGACAGCTATTATGAAGCCATAAAATCCGCTAGCCCAAGCCAAATTGAAGCAATAGATATGGGACGACGCGGCTTGCATAACGAGGGTAGCGAACTGCTTGCAGAACGGCTTGACGGGAAAATAAAAATTGATACACAGACCGCACGTCGACTGTTTACGCTGGTTTGTGTTCTACACCTAAAAGACGGCAGAGGGCCACGCTGATGGAACAGTTTCTCAAAAGCGTGTTGTTTCTGTGCAATCAAAACGCCGTGCGCAGCCCAATGGCAAAGGCGCTAGCCGAGCAACATTGTAAACGCAGGGTTTTTGTAGCCTCTGCAGGGTTAATTGCTGGTGCACTCGATCCGTTCTCTGTCGCCGCCATGGCAGAAGACGGCATCGATATTTCGACCCATAAAGCACAAACACTCTCCGACGTAGATATTGCGCTTTTTGATCTGGTGATTGCGCTTACAGAGGAAAGTCGCGACCATGTCGCCAAACATTTTCCAGATGCGCGGCTCGAGTATTGGGCAACACCGGACCCATCCGACTCCGAAGGTAACCGCAATCAGGTAATGGACAGTTACCGGTTAGTGCGCGACCATCTGGAAGTTCGGATTGCCGACAGGCTGGCGCTTGAAACCTGATTTCAGGGCAAAAAACGTGCTCTAAGCACACCTTTAGATGAAAAATCACCGTTTTATCGACTAGAACCCCGCAAAAAAGTTGCTTTTGTGCCCGATGAGCGGCATGAAGGTGCCCGATTAAAGGCCTTACTCTATTTTAAGGCTAGACCCGAAAGCCATAACAAGGAGCCATAATGGCTAAAGAAGAAATTTTGGAAATGCGCGGCACCGTTACTGAATTGCTGCCAAACGCAATGTTCCGCGTGAAATTAGAAAACGAGCATGAAGTTTTGGGCCATACCGCCGGAAAAATGCGCAAAAATAGAATCCGCGTGTTGGCTGGTGACGAAGTGCTGGTTGAACTCACGCCTTACGACCTATCTAAAGGCCGTATCACTTACCGTTTCAAATAGACACTTGGTGGTACCGTGACCACCGAGGCTCCCATGACAACACCCCTAAAATCTCAGGGTTTTATTTTGGCGTCCGCATCACCGCGGCGGCTTGAATTGTTGGCGCAAATTGGCCATCAGCCATCTGCTGTGGTGCCCGCCGATATTGACGAGACCCCCTTCGACCGGGAAATGCCAAAAGCCCATGCTGAACGCCTGGCAGGCCAAAAGGCTGCAAAAGTTGCGGACCTTTATGCTGGTGAACTTATTCTTGCGGCCGATACAGTGGTAGCCTGCGGCAAGCGCATCCTGCCCAAAGCCGAAGATGAACAAACAGCAAGAGCTTGCCTTAAAATGTTATCTGGCAGACGCCACCGCGTACTTACGGGTATTTCGCTAATAACTCCCGACGGCAAACAGCGCAGCAAATCGGTTACAACTACAGTCGCCTTCAAGCGGCTATCTGCGGCCGAAATAGACAACTACATCGCTTCCGGCGAATGGAACGGTAAGGCTGGCGGCTATGCCATTCAGGGCTTAGGAGCAGCCTTTATACGCTTTATCTCAGGCTCCTACAGCAATGTTGTTGGCCTGCCGCTGTTTGAAGTAGCTGGCTGGCTTAATGCCAATTTAAAAATGGACGATTGCTAATGGATTTCCCGCTTACAATTATTGAGCCGGGCATTGGCCAGTGGCGCAGCGCCGAAATCGACAGCGACGAGATACCGTCCGACTTGCGATTTCATGACGACACTACATGCAGCTTGCTCGACACTATTTGCAACGCACGTGTTACTAAGGTTGATAACACGCTCAATATGGCGTTTCTCGATTTGGGCGACGGACAAACCGGCGTAATGAATTTTCGCCGGGCGCGTCTTCTGAAAAAAACGCAGGCAAAAACCATCACTGATTGCCTGCATGAAGGCCAAATGGTTCGGGTTCAAATATTGGCTGAGCCTTCCGCGCTTGAAGACAAAGCGTTACCAGTTACGCCGAGACTACGCGTCGCTGGCCGTTATATTGTCGCGGAAGCTGGCCCTGCACGGCTTAATTTCTCAAAAGACCTTACAGCACGCCGCACAAAAGAACTTAAAGAGCTGATCGCACCGATTGTAGAAAATGTAGCC
>Ga0316204_10005804_pt1 | contig 19866 bp, 25 predicted proteins | sample 6monrhotite_MG_2_FD_205661 | JGI IMG/M metagenome (GOLD analysis project Ga0316204, IMG submission 205661) | Microbial mat bacterial communities from mineral coupon in-situ incubated in ocean water Damariscotta River, Maine, United States -... | ecosystem: Environmental > Aquatic > Marine >...
CTGCAAGGGATTCAACGCTGACTTTGACGGTGACCAGATGGCGGTCCACTTGCCGCTGTCGATCGAAGCCCAGGTCGAAGCCACGACGCTGATGATGTCGACGAACAACATTTTCAGCCCAGCCAACGGTGCGCCGATTATTAGCCCGTCGCAAGACATCGTGATGGGTAGCTATTACCTGACACTCTCCAAGCCGGATCGTCCCGGTGAAGGAACGATTTTCGCGTCGGTGGCCGAAGTTCATATGGCGTATGCGCAAGGCAAGGTGACGACGCACGCCCGGATCAAACTTCGATTGGCATCCGATACGCAGGTCAAAGGGGAAGGCGCCGAGAACTTCAAGCCCGGTAGCTTGATTGATACGACCGTCGGTCGCGTGATCTTCAACGACGATGTCGTCGCCCAGGGGATGCCCTATTACAATCTCACCATGCGGAGCAAGGATCTGGCGAACGTCGTTTCCGACTGCTACCAGATTTTGGGGCGGCGGGCAACGATTGAGTTGTTGGATCGCATGAAGGCTCGTGGATTCCAAGAATCCACGCGGAGCGGCCTCTCGTTTGCCACCAGCGACCTGAAAATTCCGCCCAACAAAGATAAGGTCATTGGCGAAGCAGAAAAGAAAGTGCTGCAGCAACAAAAATTGTTCGATCGCGGCATTATCACGAACCAAGAACGTTACAACCAGGTGCTCGACACTTGGACGCACGCTCGTGAGCAAATCACGGTCGCGATGATGGAGGAATTGGAAAACGACGTCCGTGGCGACGGTTCGTACGTGAATCCGATCTTCCTCATGGCCAATTCCGGTGCTCGGGGTGGTGTCGAACAGATTCGCCAATTGGCCGGTATGCGGGGCCTGATGGCCAAACCGAGCGGCGAAATCATTGAGACCCCGATTAAGGCTAACTTCTGCGAAGGGCTGACGGTATTAGAGTATTTCAGTTCCACGCACGGTGCTCGTAAGGGTTTGGCCGACACGGCACTCAAAACGGCGGACAGTGGTTACCTAACGCGGAAGCTCGCCGACGTGGCGCAAAATATGGTTGTTACGTCCAACGACTGCGGCACAATCCAGGGGATTACTCGCGGTGTCGTTTATCGCGGCGAAAAGGTTGAAGTCAGCCTGACCGACGCGATTCTGGGACGGGTCAGCCGGACAAACATCGTCAATCCCATCACCGACGAGTTAATCGTCCGGGAAGGCGAATTGATTACGGTCGCCATTGCCCACAAAATCGAGCAGTTGGGGCTTGAGAAAATCCAAGTCCGCAGCCCCATGACCTGCGAGGCGCAACTCGGGATTTGCCGGTTGTGTTACGGCATGGATCTCTCGACCAGTTCGTTGGTCGAGGAAGGCATGGCTGTGGGGATTATTGCCGCTCAGAGTATTGGCGAACCGGGGACGCAGTTGACGATGCGGACATTCCACATTGGCGGCACGGCCTCCCGCGAAATTGAAGAAAGCGAAATCCGCACAAAACGTTCAGGCAAGGTTCGCTTTGCCCGCATTCGCAGCGTGGTGAACAACGAAGGCCAAAACGTGGTCTTGGCGCGAAGCGGCGAGATTATTCTGCTGGACTCCAAGGACCGGGAACTCGAAAAATATACGATCCCCAACGGAGCGGTGATCGTCGCCCAAGAGAACCATGAAGTGAAACCGGGCGATCTGTTGTGCACGTGGGATCCTCACTCGGTGCCGATTCTCGCCGAAGTCGGAGGTAAAGTTCGTCTCGAGGAATGTGTCGAAGGTGTTTCGGTCCGTTCGGAAACCGAGGCCAGCGGAAACGTCCGCTTGACCGTTATCGAACACAAAAGCGATTTGCACCCGCAGATCATTTTGGAAGACGGTACGGGAAAGATTCTCGACTTTTATTACCTCCCCGAACGAGCACACATCGAAGTGGGCAGCGGGCAGCAAGTCTCGGCCGGGATGGTATTGGCCAAGACGCCTCGCGAAGCGGGCGGTACGCAGGACATCACCGGTGGTTTGCCGCGTGTGACCGAACTATTCGAAGCACGGCGTCCGAAAGATCCGTCAGTCGTTGCCGAGATCAATGGTGAAATTGACCTTGTTAGTGAAAAGAAACGTGGCAAGCGGGTGATTATTGTCCGCGGCGAAGACGGTACGGAGATCGAGCACGTCATTCCACACGGAAAGCACTTGCGGGTACATGCCAAAGATCTTGTTAACGCGGGAGACCAACTTGTGGATGGCCCGTTGGTTCCGCATGATATTCTGCGTGTCAGTGGCGAAGAAGCCGTCCAGCAGTATCTGCTGCGTGAGGTGCAAAACGTTTATCGTTCGCAGCGGGTCGAAATCGACGACAAGCATATCGAAATCATTGTGGCTCAGATGTTGCGCAAAGTTGGCATCGAAAGCGTCGGCGATACCACTTTGTTGCCCGGTATCGTGATCGACAAATTTGCGTTCCGCCGCATCAACCAACGATTGATGGAATGCGTTCGCGTGGTCGATCCGGGTGATACCGAATTCCATGCCGACGACATCGTCCCGGCGGAAACGTTGGAAGAGGTTAATAGCCAAGTCGAGGCTGCGGGAGCAACTCCTGCGAGTTCCACCCGGCCACGTCCGGCGACAGCCAACACGATGTTGTTGGGTATTACCAAGGCGGCTGTTCAAAGTGAGAGTTTCATTTCGGCAGCCAGTTTCCAGGAAACCACCAAGGTGTTGACCGAGGCAGCGTTGGCCAGCAAGAGCGACAATCTGGTCGGTCTGAAGGAAAACGTGATTTTGGGGCACTTGGTCCCGGCGGGTACCGGTTTTTATACTCACCAACAAGCGGAAGTCCGTATCAAACCCGAAGCTCTGCAAGAGTTGAAGGAAGAAAAAGAGCGGATTCTGCAGGCGCGGTTTAACCTGCTCAATGAGGGGGATGAGGCGCCTGCCGATGACGCAAGGCCCCCCCAGGCAATCAGGGAATCACCACCCATTCCACCAGTTTCATCAGTTCTGCCAGTTCCGCCAGTTCCGCCAGTTCCGCCAATTTCACCCATTCTGGACGAAGCATTGGACGTCTCTCGCGGGGAAGCGGGAGGCACTACAACACCGGAAAACGGCGAGTGAGTGAGGAGAACCGGAAAATCAACCAAGATCCAACTTGTTCCGGTGGGATTCCCGCCGGGACCATTGACGCTGGCAAGCAATCACTATAGATTGCTACATTCGCGCGACTGCCGGTTTTCGTCTCACGATCCGTGCGGTGCGTTAGAGGTCCCCCGGTTTGTAAACGGTTTTGGTCAATTTAATTGCCCGACAACCGCATTATTTAATATTGATTCAATTCATAGTAAAACGTTGACAACCAGTCTCCAAGTTCCAAGACGCGAGTTGATCTCGCAGGCACGCCGACGCTTGAAAAACAGCAATACCGGGCCGGAACACTTGTTGGAGCAGCCTACGAAACGGTTCGGGTAAAGTTCATGCCGACGATCAATCAGCTCATTCGAAAACCCCGCAAAAAGCAGGTTCAAAAGAGCAAGACTCCGCTATTGGAAACTTGCCCTCAGAAGAAGGGTGTCTGCTTACAGGTTAAGACGATTACACCGAAAAAGCCGAACTCGGCTTTGCGGAAAGTGGCACGTGTGCGACTTTCGAATGGGAAAGAGGTTACGGCCTATATCCCGGGTGAAGGCCACAATCTGCAGGAGCACTCGATCGTGTTGGTGCGGGGTGGACGTGTTCGCGACTTGCCGGGTGTGCGGTACAAAGTCATTCGCGGTGTGCTTGATACGCTGGGCGTCTCTGATCGCCGTCAGGCCCGTAGTCGCTACGGAAACAAGCGGCCTAAATAGATCCGCCGCCGCAGTCAATCCAGGCAGTTCGGCGAGGAAGTGCCGGCGTGTCGGAATCCAAGGATCAGTTAAAAACGCTGCCGTCCAGTGGGGATCGGATGGCGATTATGCGTTTCAGTCGAATTCAAACAGATATCTCGCAGAAGGTTGAAATTTTAAGATGGCCACTCGATTCACTGCCAGCCGGACTCAATTGCGTCCCGATCCTCGTTGTGGGTCAATCTTGGCTTCCAAATTCATCAACTGTCTGATGTGCGACGGCAAGAAGAGCGTCGCACAGGGATTGTTCTACGGAGCGCTCGACCTCATCAAAGAGCGGGCTCCCGAACAAGAGCCAATCGAAGTCTTCAATGCAGCTGTGGAGAACGTCAAGCCGTCGGTGGAAGTGCGTTCTAAGCGTGTCGGTGGTGCGACCTACCAGGTGCCGACCCCGGTGAGTCCCAAGCGGCAGCAGACGCTGGCTATCCGCTGGATTCTGGAAGTGACCCGTGGGAAACGGGGGCGTCCGATGTCGAATCGTTTGGCCGACGAATTGCTAGCTGCCTATCGTCGTGAGGGCGCAGCAATGACCAAGCGGGAGAACGTGCACCGTATGGCTGAAGCGAATAAAGCGTTTGCCCACTTCGGCTATAGCCGTCGCTAGTGAAACTTGATATTCCCCGTCGTTTGGCGGCGGACGAATTCATACGCGGGACTTGTGAAAAAGTCCCGCGTTGCTTTTTGCGCGGATGTGGTTGAACAGCGGGTCGCTTGGGCAACTTGTGGTTTTACTTCACAGTCGATATGAACACTATCCTGCAGCTTGTTGGATGATTCCACGAGCTTGCGTTTCCTGTACGCTTCATTGCGATTACTCGGTGCTAGTTACTGCCATTCATGCTTAAGATGCGGATTCATGTCCAGACTCATTGATCATCTGCGGAACATCGGGATTATTGCCCATATCGACGCGGGCAAAACCACAACCACCGAGCGGATCTTGTATTACACAGGATCATCGCACCGGATGGGGAACGTTGACGATGGCACAACCGAAACCGACTTCAACCCCGAGGAGCAGGAGCGGGGGATCACGATTTTCTCCGCAGCCGTGACCTGCACATGGGGCGACACAACGATCAATATTATCGACACTCCGGGGCACGTTGATTTTACGGCCGAAGTTGAGCGTAGCTTGCGGGTTCTGGACGGCGGTGTGGTGATCTTTAGTGCTCGTGAGGGGGTTGAGGCGCAGAGCGAGACTGTCTGGCGGCAGGCTGACAAATACCGAGTGCCGCGGATCTGTTTTATCAACAAGATGGATCGAATCGGCGCCGATTTTCAGCGCACGTTTCAGCAAATCAAGAACCGCCTCAATGCAAATCCGATTGCGATTCAACTGCCGATGGGTTCGGGCTCACCCCCTGATCCGCAGGCGTTTAGCGGGATTATTGATCTAATTGAGCAAAAGGCGATTTACTTCGACGCTGAATCCCGCGGAGAGAGTTTTCGGACTGAGGAGATACCCGCTGAGTACCGGGAGGCGGCCAAGGGCGCGCGATCGCATTTGCTGGAGTCGATTGCTGAGCTCGATGAACAGGTTCTCGAAAGTTATCTCGAAACAGAAGATATTGCCGTCGGCGATATTCATCGCCTGCTGCGGCAGGGAACAATTTCCGGTCACCTTCAGCCGGTCATGTGTGGGTCGTCGTTAGATTACATTGGTGTGCAGCCGCTGTTGGATGCGGTGGCGTTGTACTTGCCCAGCCCGCTCGATCGTCCGCCTGTGCAGGGGGAGAATATGACCCCCAAGAAGAAGGGGGAGATCGAGGTTCGCAAGCCATCTCCGACGGAGCCGTTTTGTGGGTTGGTGTTTAAGATTCAAAGCGATCAGCATGGCGATTTGTGTTTCGTGCGGGTCTATTCCGGCGTGCTGAAAAGCCGTTCGCGGGTTTTGAATCCGCGGACTGGTAAAAAAGAGCTGGTTAGCCAGTTATGGCACATCCAAGCCTCCAGTCGCGAAAAAGTCGATGAAGTCTCGGCCGGTGACATTGTGGGGGTGGTGGGGCTCAAGGAGACAGTTGTTACGGGGGATACGCTGTGTGTGCAGCAGCACCCGATGTTGCTGGAGAGTATTGTCTTTCCGGAGACGGTGATTTCGACGGCCGTCGAACCGGAGTCGAGCGCGGACCGCAAGAAATTGGCTCAGACATTGGCCGTCCTTGCCAGGCAGGACCCGACCTTTACTGCTCTAACTAACGAGGAGACGGGGCAGACCATTATCAGTGGGATGGGCGAGTTGCACTTGGAGGTCATTCAGCACAGTCTGGAGCGAGATTTTCACCTCAAGATCCGCACGCACAAGCCGCGTGTCAGTTATCGCGAGACTGTCCGCAAGCCGGTGACGGTGACCGGTGAGTTCAACCGGCAGGTCGCCGGCGTCGCGCAGTTTGCCCAAGTGCAGTTGAGGGTTGAGCCGTTCCAGAGTGAAGCCAGCCTGACATTCGCCGATGAATTGAAGCCAAACGAAATCCCTTCGCAGTTAGCAGAACTGGCCCGCCAGGCAATCAAAGATGAGGCCAATGGAGGCGGCGTGCTGGGATACCGGCTGACGGATGTCAAGCTCACGCTGCTGGGCGTTGAGTACAGCGACTCGGATGACGTGGAGTCGGTCATTCCCGCTGCAGCGATCGACGCGGTCCGGTCTGCGTTAACTGATGGGAATGCGTTGCTACTGGAGCCGATCATGCGGCTTGAGGTGGTCACGCCGGACGATTTTCTGGGGAATATTACGGCCGATTTGCATTCTCGGCGGGCCACGATCCTTAACAGTGAGCAGCGGGAGCATTTGCGGGTGGTTAATGCGGAGGCCCCTTTGGCGGCAATGTTTGGCTATTCTACCCAGATTCGCAGTCTATCGACTGGTCGGGCGTCGTATTCGATGGAGCCGTTGCGTTATGGCGAGGCGCCGCCGGAGATTCTCAAGGAAATGTTAGGTTGACTGAAGGGTAGGACGAGGCCGCGTGCTTGTGAATCGGATGCAGGAGACGGGTCGCAGGGGCTTGGGATTCACAAAGATTTGAAATAAACAAAAGTCGTGTGTCACTTTATTGACAAATGTATTCTAGACCACTACCATTGCGAAATTTCCCGCCCAAAGTGCGGGGGAATTAACGTCATTGTTGTAGGCATAAACTGTTAGCGAAGGATGGTTTGAGTGGCCGGCAAGAAGCAAGAGAAAATCCGAATCCGCATGGAGGCGTACGATCACTCGGTGCTCGATCAGTCAGCATCTGAAATCGTCAACACGGCAAAGCGGACCGGAGCCGATGTCCACGGGCCAATTCCCCTTCCGACGCGGATTGAGCGTTACACGGTGCTGCGGAGTCCGCACGTGAACAAAAAGTCTCGCGAGCAGTTTGAGATCCGGACGCATAAGCGTCTGGTGGACATTGTACAGCCAACGGGAAAGACGATCGACGCGTTGAATAAATTGTCTCTTCCGGCTGGTGTGGATATCAAGATTAAGGCGGCTGCTGCGGGTCGCTGATCGGCCGTTTGGCTGTGAAGTGGTGGTGGTTGGCTGTTCTGTGTCTTGTGCGACCCGGTTGCCTGGGTTTGGCGGGCGTGTTTCGCGCTGGCGGTTGGCTTTGGGCTTTGGGGTTTCCCTGGAGTTGCTCCTCGGGTTTCGACTGGCTTTTGTTGCTTCGGCGATATCGGTCCAGGTCTGCGGTCTTCCGGTTGGGCGGCGTTGCTGCTTGTGGTTGTTTTTGGTTGTGGAATATTTCGTATAGCGTTGCAGGGATTTGAGGCACGATCATGTCAGTTGGATTACTGGGGCGCAAAATCGGCATGACGCAGGTCTATAACGAGGCGGGTGGAATTACGCCTGTGACGGTCATTCAGGCCGGGCCTTGTGTGGTGCTGCAAGTTCGCACGCTGGAGCGTGATGGCTACGAGGCTGTGCAGGTTGGGTTTGGTGACAAGCCGCGGCGGCTGGCTCACCAGTCGGAGCGAGGGCACGTGGCGGCGATTAAGAGTAAGCGTTCTAGGGCTCGTGCGGCTGCGGGTGTTGAGGTGCCGGCGAAGGCTGGTTGTGAGCCGAAGCGGTTCGTGCGTGAGTTTCGTACGGATGGGGAAGGTTGCGATTGCGAGGTTGGGCAGGAGTTGACTGTCGAGCTGTTTGCGGACGTGTCTAATGTGGACGTGATTGCGACGAGTAAGGGGCGTGGTACGGCGGGTGTTATGAAGCGGCACAACTTCGCTGGTCAGCGTGCCAGTCACGGTGTGAAGCGTGTGCATCGCCATGGTGGGTCGATCGGTCAGAGTGCTGATCCGGCACGGGTGATGAAGGGTACGAAAATGCCGGGTCGCTATGGAAATGCTCGCATTACGGTGCGGAACCTCGAGTTGACGCGAGTCGACGGGGAGAATGGGTTGTTGCTGGTGGCAGGCTCGGTTCCCGGCCCCAAGGGTGGGTACGTGATGATTCGGAAAACAAATAAGTTGGGTTAGTTGTCTTGCGGCTCGGCTCAGGCATTTAGGTTGGTTGATTCAATACAGTTATACGTGAACGTTTTTGAGAGTAGTGAGTTATGATTTCTCTTCCGATTCGCGATAAGTCGGGGCAAGAGGTGGGGACCTATGAGTTTGACCCTGCTGACTTGGCGCCTGGTGTGAACCGGCAGTTGCTTCACGATGTGGTCGTGATGTATGAGGCGAATCGCCGTGTCGGGACTTCGGCGACTCGGTCGCGGGGGCAAGTGTCAGGTAGTACTAAGAAGATGTACCGCCAGAAGGGGACGGGCCGGGCTCGGGCTGGGGCGAAACGGACACCCGTTCGTCGGGGTGGTGGTGTCACGTTTGGTAAGGTGACTCGAGACTTTAGTTATCGGCTGCCGAAAAAGGCAGTGCGGTTGGCGACGCGAATGGCGTTGTTGAGTAAGTTTCTAGATGGTCAGGCCGTTGTCTTGGATGAGCTGTCGGTTGATGCTCCTAAGACAAAGGTTGTGGCGGGGGTTCTGCGGGCGCTTGGCATGGATCGGCAGACTTGTCTGTTAGCGATTGAAGAGCACAATGGAGATTTGTGGAAGTCTGCCCGGAACGTTGCGGATTTGCGGGTTTTGCCTGCTGCAGATCTGAACGCCTATGACGTGTTGCGTCAGCGGCAGTTTTTGGTGACGAAGGCGGCGTTGGATAAATTGCGCGGCATGTCCGCTGAGTAAGTGTGTTTCCGCCAGGGGATGCTGGCGTTTTTGAAAAGGTGTGTGGCAATGGCTGCAGCGGATAAAAAGTCGGGTCTGACATTAGAGCCGTATCAGATCGTTTATCGCCCGTTGATCACGGAGAAAGGGACTCACATTTCGACGCGATACAATGCGTATCCGTTTGAGGTGAATCCGTTGTGTACAAAGACGGAAATCAAAGAGGCGGTTGAGAAGCTGTGGGAGGTTCGCGTCATTGCTGTGCGGACGCAGAATCGTGTCGGGAAGCCTCGGCGGACTAAGAATCAGGTCGGTCGGACGAGTGGTTGGAAGAAGGCGATCGTGCAGTTGCATGACGAAGATCGGATCGCGTTTTTCTAGGATGCAGTCGCAGTCTTGTTGGTGTTAGTGCCGGTTAGTGCCGGTGGCAGAATTCTCGATTGTTCGGGCAAATTACAGAAAAAACAGTTATGGGCATCAAGTTTTATAAGCCAACGACGGCCGGTCGTCGGGATGCGTCCGTGAGCGACTTCGCGGAGATTACCGACCGTAAGAAGAAGCCGGAAAAAACGTTGCTGTCGCGGTATAAGAAGAAGGGTGGTCGCAACAATCAAGGGAAGATCACTGCCCGGCATCGTGGTGGTGGCCATAAGCGGATGTATCGGGTCATCGATTTCAAGCGTGTGCGGGACGGGATTCCGGCGCGGGTGAATTCGATTGAGTATGATCCCAATCGTTCCGCGCGAATTGCTTTGTTGCATTACGTAGATGGGGTTAAGGCATACATCTTGGCTCCCGAAGGGTTGGAGGCAGGTGCGGTTGTTGAGAGTGGTCCGCAGGCGGAACCGACATTGGGTAACTGTTTGCCGCTGTCGTCGATTCCCACGGGCACGACCATACATAATATTGAATTGCAGCCGGGTCGCGGCGGTCAGTTGTGCCGCAGTGCGGGGACATCGGCAGTGATGAATGCCCGCGAGGGAAGCTGGGCGCAAATCACGTTGCCTTCCGGTGAAGTGCGTCGCGTGCCGAGCGGTTGTCGGGCGACGATCGGGCCGATTGGGAACAGCGAACATAGTAAGATTGTGCTCGGAAAGGCCGGGCGAAAGCGTTGGTTGGGTTGGCGTCCTCGCGTGCGTGGGACGGCCATGAACCCGGTCGCTCACCCGATGGGTGGCGGTGAAGGTCGCAACTCTGGCGGTCGGCATCCGTGTAGTCCTACTGGTAAGCTTGCCAAGGGTGGCCGCACGCGGAAGCGACGGAAGTCATCGTCGGCAGCAATTATTCGGCGACGTAAGTCGCGTCGTTATGGGCAGTTGAAGCTCTGATTGTTGAGTGAGTGGGTTTTTGGTTGATGTGGCGTTTTGGGGATTGTCAGCTGACGCGAACGCATCGAAGTTTGGTTTAAGTTAAAACAGAAGGACAGCGGGATGGGTCGCTCTCTGAAAAAAGGGCCTTACGTTGACGCCAAGTTGCTCAAGAAAATTGAGCGGCTGGATGATACCGGACGCAAAGAGCCGATTCGCACCTGGTGCCGTCGCTCGACGATTTCGCCGGACTTCATTGGGCACACCTTCCTGGTTCACAACGGGCGGGCGCATATCAATGTGTACGTGACGGAAGAGATGGTGGGGCATAAGCTCGGAGAGTTCGCACCGACGCGGACGTTCCGGGGGCATGGCGGCAAGAGCAAGAGGTAGTCTCGCTCCGCTATGGCAGTGGTCTACGGGTTTGGTTGACGGACAGGTTGAGGAAGATAGCTATGGAATACAAATCGACGCATCGCTTCGCGCGGATTTCAGCGACAAAGGTCCGCCCGTTTGCGGAACTGGTTCGCGGGAAATCGGCCGGCGAAGGGCTGGACTTACTGCGTTACGTACCGAATCGTGGTGCACGGTTTTTGGAAAAAGTTTTGCGGACCGCAATGGCTAACGCCGAACAGTCGGGTGCGCGAAATGTTGAGAGTCTTACGATTAAGGACGCCCGCGCTGATGGCGGTCCCATGTTCAAGCGGTTGCAACCGCGGGCACGGGGGATGGCGTTTATTATTCGGAAGCGTTTTTCGCATATTCATGTGGGGATTGAAGGTCCGGACATCGTCTAGATAGCGGCGGGCCGGCAGTCGGGTCGGCGTGGTGTTGTTCGTTCATTATTCCAACAGTATTTGAATTACATAAGGCATACGGATCATGGGTCAGAAAGTTCGGCCGACGGGCTTCCGCGTAGGGATTGTCGAAGATTGGCGGAGTCGTTGGTATGCATCCAAGAGAGAGTTCGGCGACCTGTTGGTCGAGGACTTTAAGATCCGCAAATTCGTTAAAGAAAAATACCAATTTGCGGGGATTTCAAAAGTTGAAATCGAACGCACACGCGACCAGGTGGTCGTGCATTTGTTTACCGCCCGCCCGGGTATCATCATCGGCCGTAAAGGGCAGGAGGTTGACCGCCTTAAGGCGGAGTTGGAAGACCTGACCGGGCGACGGATGGAATTGAAAATCGTCGAGATTAACAACGCCATGAAAAACGCGGTGTTGGTGGCTGAAGATATTGCTCAGCAGTTGAGTAAGCGGTCCAGCTTCCGGCGTACGATCAAACGCTCGATGGACTCGGTGATGGACGCTGGTGCGTTGGGTGTGAAGATCGTCCTCTCCGGCCGATTGGGTGGAGCGGAAATGTCCCGGACGGAAAAAGCGATGAGGGGATCGATTCCCTTGTCGACGATTCAAAAACATATTGACTATGGTTTTGCCAAGGCACGCACGGCCCAAGGTATTATTGGGATCAAAGTGTGGATCGACTTGGGTCTTTATACAGACGAGGAGGATGGCGATGGCGCTAATGCCCAAGCGGGTCAAGCACAGAAAAAGCCAAAGAAAACGTATAAAAGGTAACGCGACCCGCGGGAATACCGTGGTGTTGGGTGACTGGGGTTTGCAGTCGCTCGACGGTGGATATATCAAGGCCAACGTAATCGAGGCCTGTCGGATTGCGGCGACACAGTACGTCCGTGGTGAGGGGAAGTTGTATATTCGCATCTTTCCGGACAAGCCTTGTACGTCTCGTCCGTTGGAAACTCGGATGGGTAAAGGTAAGGGTGAGCCGGACCACTGGGTGGCGGTTGTTAGGCCTGGTACGGTGATGTTTGAGTTGGCCGGCGTGTCGCAAGATGCTGCCAAGGACTGCTTCAATCGTGTAGCGCACAAATTACCGGTTCGCGTGCGATTGGTGGGACGCCGTCCGGGCACGTGAGCCGACGAGCGGAATGAATTGCTATTACTTTGCACTAATGCAGATAAAGACGAGTTGACATGTCGAAGCCTCAAGAACTCCGCGAGATGAGTGACGAGCAGTTGGCGTTCACGTTGCGTGAGGCCCAGCAAGAATTGTTTCGCTTGCGATTCCAAGCGGCTGCGGAACGATCCGATGCACCGAGCGCGTTGCGGAAGATCCGCCGCGACATCGCCCGCATTCATACGATCACGCGGCAGCGGGAATTGGCGCAAGAAGCAGAAGCAAAGCTGGCGCTGCAAGTGGAAGCCTGATTCCTGGATTTGGCTTGAGGCTGGCAAGAAATTACGAGAGCCGGCACAAAGCGGTAACGGGTGGGGACAGCGGTTACAGATACATATTTCGAAACCCCCGCAATTGCGGTGACCGGCACTGATGACACAATGTCGCAGGCTGCGGCGGGCGAGTCTCGAGGCAAGTTGAGGACAGGTTAAGATGCGTAAGAAATTGATCGGCGTAGTAGCGAGCAATAAGATGGACAAGTCGTTGCGGGTCGAGGTTGAGAAGAGCTATCAACACCCGCGCTACGGAAAGATTATCCGTAGTCGAACCGTGTGTCACGTTCATGATGAAAAGAACGAAGCAAGCGAAGGCGACTCTGTCGAAATCATCGAGTGCCGCCCGTTATCAAAGACAAAATGTTGGAATTTAGTGCGGATCGTTCGCGCTGCAGTTGTGGTTGAGTAACGGTTGGCCACGAACGGTGATCGTCGCGTGGGTTTGTACGGCGTTGTTTGAGATTCAGTGGAAGTTATCATGATTCAAATGCAAACACTTCTGGACGTTTGTGACAACACGGGGGCCAAGGTCGCCTGTTGCATCAAGGTTCTGGGAGGCACGGGACGGCGGACCGCCGGGCTGGGGGACGTTATCGTCGTCAGCATCAAAAAGTCAATTCCGGGTAGTTCGGTGAAATCGGGCGAAGTCGTGCGGGGTGTGATCGTCCGCTGCCGCAAGGGGACGCGTCGCAGTGATGGAAGTTATGTCCGCTTTGACCGCAATGCGATCGTGTTGATCGATAAAGATGCTAACCCGCGGGGTACGCGTATCTTTGGTGCTGTCGCACGCGAACTGCGTGATCGCAAGTTTATGAAAATTGTCAGCCTGGCAAGTGAGGTAGTTTGACCGATGAAGATTCGACGTGGAGATACGGTGCAAGTCATTGCCGGCGACGACGCTAGCACGACAGCACGGAAAGTCCTCTCGGTCGTGGCCGGTGGAAAAAAGGTTCTTGTGGAAGGCGTGAACCGCGTTTACAAACATGTTAAACGCGGGCATCCCCGCAGTCCGCAAGGGGGACGGCTCTCGAAAGAGATGCCAATTGACATTTCAAATGTGTTGCTTTACTGTGATTCGTGCGGTCGAGGCGTGCGTGTCGGGTATCGCTATACAAAAGATGGCAGTAAAGAGCGGTGTTGCAAGATTTGCGACGGCGGGCTCGGCAGCATCAGCCCTCCCAAGGCTCATTACGCCCAGTCATAAATCTGGCGACAGGATGAGGCCGGACTTCCGGTCTCTTCCAAACGCGATTGCCGCGAAAATCGCATTGAAACAGTTTTCAATCCAGTAGTGCAGCCCTTTTTGATTTCAATATCGCAAGACGGCAGCGAGACTGGCAACAGCAAATGGCAGATGTGTGCGAAGGCTTCGGTGTGTAGCCGAGGGTTGACCTTCAATCGCAATCCGGCAGTAATCGCTTGCCCAATGTGGGTGGCGAAAATTGGATGTGTGTAAGTACAATGGCCAGGTTATTGGAACGATACCGGAATGAAATCCGGCCGGCACTCACTAAATCTCTGGGGCGCTCAAACGCTCATTCGCTTCCCCAATTGGAGAAGATCGTCGTCAACATGGGAGTTGGCGCGGCAGCTCAGGATCGGAAGTGCTTGGAAGAGGCAGTCGAGCATTTGACGATTCTCAGTGGGCAAAAGCCGGTCATTCGCCGCGCTCGTAAGTCCGTCGCTGGGTTCAAACTCCGCGAAGGGATGGAGATCGGCTGTATGGTCACACTCCGCTCGCAGCGGATGTATGAATTTCTGGACCGTCTGATTACGTTGACCCTACCGCGGGTCCGCGACTTTCGGGGCCTGAGCCCCAAAGCATTTGACGGTAATGGAAACTACAGCCTGGGAATCAGCGACCAAATGGTGTTTCCGGAAGTCGATCCGGACCGCGTGAAAAATCAACAAGGTATGACGATTACCTTGGTGACGACAGCGAAGACCAATGACGAGGGGCGGATATTGCTGAAAGAACTGGGGATGCCGTTTCGGAAAGATTAGTTTCCAGCCGGTTTCAGAGTTTGCTGCGCGTCGTCGAGAACTCACAACGTAAGTCAAAAGTGTAATTCATAAGCTACAGGTTTTTTCCAGAAGAAAATTAGCGAGATGGCCAGCAAAGCAAAAATTGAGAAGGCAAACCGGACGCCAAAGTTCAGCAGCCGTCTTGAACGGCGTTGTGCGTTGTGCGGACGTCCCCGTGCGGTGTACCGCAAGTTCAAGTTGTGCCGGATTTGTTTCCGCGACCTGTGTTTGGACGGCTTGATTCCCGGTGCCAGAAAAGCCAGTTGGTAAAACCGGCGACGACCGGGCGAGTTTCGCAAGACATATACTATAACGATACAGCAAAGATGGTGCGGCAAAACGTTTCGCACCGCTCGATAAGTAGAGGAGCTAGGCTCCTTGAGGTGTACTCCATTATGATGACAGATCCGATTGCCGACATGCTCACGCGAATCCGTAATGCGGTGGCGATTGAGCGCGCATTCGTCGACGTGCCCCTTTCGAAGGAGAAAAAGGGAGTCGCTGACGTGTTGCAACGCGAAGGCTATATTTGGGATTACGAGATAATCGAACAGCAGCCTTGTAGCATCATGCGGCTTCATTTGAAATATGGCCCCAACGGCGAACGCGTGATTCAAAAAATCGATCGTGTCAGCAAACCGGGACGTCGGGTCTATCTGGGTGTCAACGACTTGCCGGAAATCCTGCAAGGTATGGGCATCAGTATCGTGTCGACGAATAAGGGCCTGTTGAGTAATCGTGAAGCCAAGGAACAGTTGGTCGGTGGCGAAGTGCTGTGTAGTATTTGGTAGCGGGTACTCCCGCCGCTGCGGCACTCTCGTTCTTGTCAGACGCAAGTAAAAACAGTTGACGGATCCGAGCCTTTGAGGCTGGTTTCGGTAAAAAAGAAGAAGGCAAAGAATTATGTCAAGAATCGGGAAAAAACCGATTGCGGTCCCCGATGCTGTGGAAGTATCGATCAATGGCACCGTCGTCACGGTAAAAGGCCCCAACGGCGAATTGACGTTGGACCACCATCCGTCCATTTCGGTGAAGCTGGATAGTGACGCCAAACAAATCGTGGTGGATAACCCCACGGATTTGCGTGACAATCGCAAGTTCCACGGACTGACCCGAAGTTTGTTGAACAACATGGTGAGCGGCGTCACCACATTTTTCGAAAAGAAATTGGACATTGTCGGTGTCGGCTACCAAGCCACGATCGATGGCAAGAAGCTCTGTTTGCAAGTCGGATTTGCGAACGTCGTTGAATTGCCGATTCCCGCAAATGTCGACTGCTCATTGCCCAGTAATATTCAGATCGCACTGAAGAGCGCTGACAAGCAAGCGGTGGGACAGTTTGCCGCCGAAATTCGCCGTGTCCGCCCGCCCGAGCCTTACAAAGGCAAGGGAATCCGGTACCAAAACGAACAGGTTCGTCGGAAAGCCGGTAAGGCGTTGGCCAGTAGCTGATGCGGTGAGGTTTGTCTTTAAAAGGTTTGCGATGGTTCTGGTCTGTGAAAATTACGGCCGATCGGTAGGAAAGTTAGCAGTTCGATGAAATACATAGCCCAAGTTAATAAACAGCGTAGCCGTCGTCGCTTTCGCGTTCGCAACAAGATTCGTGCGACCACATCGCGACCACGAGTTTCGGTCTACCGCAGCAATAAGCACATTTATGCCCAGATCATCGACGACGTCGCGGGGCGTTCGTTGATTTCCGCGAGTACGCGTGAAGCGGGGATTTGTGCCGATGGTGAAAATGGCGGTAACGTCGCAGCGGCCTCGAAGGTCGGTGAAGCGTTGGCCAAAAAGGCCCTGCAAGCCGGAATCACCAAGGTTGCCTTTGATCGCGGATTGTACAAATACCATGGTCGGGTCGCCGCATTGGCCGACGCGGCTCGTCAGGGTGGGTTGGATTTTTAATCGCCCCAGATTCAGATAGTTCAGACATGCCATTTCCAGACCCGATGGCAAATTCGACGCTGTAATGCTGGCGTCAATCGAGTTTGGAAACGAGTTTTTTATCACGTTAAGGCTTTGGAGTAATTCGCCGTGTCGACAGACAACCGATCAAATGGCAAAGAAAAAGTCGTTCAAATTCGCCGGTGCTCCTGCGTGGTCAAGGGTGGCCGTCGCTTCAGCTTTACCGCGCTGGTTGTCAATGGTGACGGCAAAGGCGGCGTCTCCTACGGATATGGCAAGGCCACCGAAGTTCCGCTTGCCGTAGATAAAGCCAACAAGAACTGCAATCGTCATTCGTCTAAGGTGAACGTCACTGGAACGACGATTCCACATGCGGTGGTTGGCCGCTTCGGGGCTGCTCGTGTGCTGCTGATGCCGGCACGGCCGGGAACCGGGGTGATCGCCGGAGCCAGCGTGCGTGCCGTCGTTGAAGCCGCCGGTATTCATGACATCCTCACCAAAAGCCGGGGTTCGAACAATCCTATGAATTTGGTGAAAGCGACGATCAACGGTTTGGAACAATTGCGTACGCGAGAAGATGTCGCCCGCCTGAGGGGCGTGAACGTCTAGTGTCGCCGGTACGGGACAGTACTACACTTGTGGCCAAAACCACGTACTAACTACCTTTAGAGTCTTCGGAACGAAGTGTCCTCATGATCATTGATGACGTCCATCGCGGTATAAAAAAGAACAAAAAACGAAAGCGCATTGGTCGTGGTCCGGGATCGGGCACCGGTAAAACCTCAGCGCGCGGTCACAACGGTTACGGCAGCCGTGCTGGTTCGTCACGGCGAATATCGTTTGAAGGGGGACAGACTCCCTTGGCGCGTCGGATCGCCAAACGTGGATTCAATAACAAACGTTTCGCAACGAAAGTGGCGATCGTAAACGTCAATGACCTCGAACAACGCTTTGATAGCGGTGCGACCATCGATGCGGACGCGTTAGCCGAGGCGAATTTGGCCAAGGGTCGCTTCGACGTGATTAAAGTTCTGGGGGATGGCGACATCACCAAGAAGTTCACAGTTCGTGTTCATCGATGCTCAAAGTCGGCCGAAGAGAAGATCACCGCAGCCGGCGGCAGCATCGAGCTCATTTACGCGTAGGTCAGGGCTGCCACGCCGCCATGGCGATCTGGGCTTCCCTCTGAGGAAAATTGGTAATAAAGTTCACCGACGCTGGAGTTCGCGTCGACCGGACCGTCTTGCAATCGGCCCGCTGTTGATGTTCGCCACCGTTGGTTTTTTTGTGATATGGGTGCTCTAAATTTCTTGCACCCTTGACGGCCGGCACCATGACAACACAAACTGCGGCGAAGTTTGGCATAATTATTCCTCGGAGAGGAATCGTAAACGATGTTTGAAAAACTCATTACTGTTTTCAAAATTCCTGAGTTGCGGCGGAAGATTATTCTGACTGCAACGCTGCTCGCGGTGTACCGCATGGGATTTTGGGTGCCACTGCCGATCGTCGATCAACACGCTCTTGCCGATAAGATGGAGAATCTCGCCACAGGTGGCGGGATCGGGCAAGCGTTGCAAATCGTTCAGCTTTTTTCCGCATCGAATATCGGCATGAGCACGATCTTCGGCCTAGGAATCATGCCCTATATTTCCGCCTCGATTATCTTCCAATTGATGGGCAGCGTTTATCCGCCTTTGGAGAAGTTGCAGAAGGAAGGGGAATCGGGGCGCAAAAAAATCAATGAATATACGCGATACGCGACAGTCGTGCTCTGTTTGGTCCAAAGCTATTTCTGGGTCAAAACAATATCCAGCTGGGGCACGATCATCCCCGACTATAACAATTTCTTTGGCCATATGGTGGCAACGATCACTATGACGGCCGGCACGATCTTCCTGATGTGGATCGGCGAGCAAATCGACGAATATGGGATCGGCAACGGAATCAGCTTGTTGATTATGGCCGGGATCTTGGCTCGGATGCCCGATGCCGCAATCAAGCTGCTGCGTCCGGCTATGGAAAACGGAGTCGCGCTCGGGTCCGATTCGGGAATTGAAAAACTACTTGTATTGGCGGTGTTGTTTGTCGTTGTGGTGGGGTCGGTGGTCTTTATGACGCAAGGCCAGCGCAAGATCCCCACACAAAGCGCCAAGCATGTCCGCGGTCGTCGCGTTTACGGTGGGCAACGGCAATTCCTACCCTTGCGGGTGAACCAGGCCGGCGTGATGCCGATCATCTTCGCCTCGAGTTTGTTGATGATCCCCATGATTGGTTTCGGCCAGTTGGCCAAATGGTTTGATGTAGTGATTTGGTCGGATCTTGCAGCGGCGTTTAGCGGTGCGGGGCGTGGTTTCTTGTACAACATTAGCTACGTCGGTTTGATTTACTTCTTCTGTTATTTTTGGACTGCCATTACGTTCAATCCTAAGGATATGGCGAATAACCTCAAAGATTACGGCAGCTTTATTCCCGGGTATCGTCCGGGTAAACGGACTGCCGAGTATTTGGAACGTGTGATGGTGCGGATCACATATGTCGGGGCTGCATTCTTGGCGGTCGTAGCCGTGATTCCAACAGTCATCGCTTCGGTCATGGGAATTGATTTCATGGTGGCCAGTTTCTTCGGTGGCACCGGTCTGTTGATCGTCGTCTCCGTGGCTTTGGACTTGGTACAAAAAATTGACAGCCACCTGGTGATGCGGAATTATTCTGGCTTGTTGGATTCAGATGATTCCCGCGCTGCGTCCTAACCTACCCCAAAAAGTGGGGTTAACCAGGCTGCTGTGGATAACGCATGGCACTATACGGATTCCTGTCGGGGCAGCGTCTTTTTTCGAGCTACCAAACTTTGCATGGGCCGTACCTAGTGTAGTTGAGCCTTGTCTGGTTGGTGGAGGCTTTCCTGGATTCTGTTTTATGCGGCTCGGCGCAATCCGAATGAGTTGGCCAACCCGTGATTGTTTTGAAGAGTCCGGTCGAAATTGAAAAAATGCGTGAGGCGGGCCGTGTTGTGGCTCTGGCGCATCAAGCGGTTGGCAAAATAATTGCGCCCGGTGTGAGCACCCAGCAAATTGACGACGCTGTAGAACGGGTGTTCGAGAAATATAATGCCACACCATTGTTCAAAGGGGTTCCCGGGGTCGTTCCCTTTCCGGCGGCAACGTGTATTTCGATCAACGACGAAGTTGTGCATGGAATCCCATCGGACTGCCGGCTTGAGGAAGGCGATTTAGTAAGCGTCGACACCGGTTGTCGCTTAGACGGGTGGTGCGGAGATGCAGCTTGGACCTATGCGGTGGGCAGCGTCGACGAAGAGAAGCAAAAATTGATGGCGGCGGGACAGTCGACACTGACAACCGCCATTCACG
>Ga0316204_10005805_pt1 | contig 19864 bp, 13 predicted proteins | sample 6monrhotite_MG_2_FD_205661 | JGI IMG/M metagenome (GOLD analysis project Ga0316204, IMG submission 205661) | Microbial mat bacterial communities from mineral coupon in-situ incubated in ocean water Damariscotta River, Maine, United States -... | ecosystem: Environmental > Aquatic > Marine >...
CAGAGGTACGCCGTCGATGTTGGCGCGCGCCTGACGGCACGTTCTGGCTGAAGGTGGGGGGTCACAGGGGGCTCGCCCCCTCGCCCCGTAAGGGGCCAGAAGACATGGGGAGGGCTTCAGAGGCAGCGACGCAGGAGCGCTGAAGGTCGAGCGAACCCGCCTTGCGGCGAGGCATCTGACGTCGCAACACCCTCTTGCGTGCGGCGCTGGGACGTCGCGTTCCTCACAGGATCCTCTTCGCAGTTGGCGCGCGCCATGCGGCGCGTGCTGGAGAAAGGTGGGGACTTACCGGGAGGATGGAGAGGCGGGGCACGGTTGGGCGAAAGATGGGGGGCTCAGTGAGACCTTTTCGTCCCATGTGGGATCACCTAGCCCCACAGTCCGGGACAATAGCGCAGCACCCTTGTTTTACAAGTCGCTGTTTTTATTGCGATCCATGCTTGGCACACATCCTGCTTTATCACGACATGCAAGCCAAGAAGGTGGAACAAGAGGAGAGGCGCCGGGTGAGGAGACCTGGCGTATCCATCCGGAGAATCAACTCCTGATGGCGGCTTTCGTCGGTGCCAGCCGAACCTGGAGACGGGTTCCTTTCTTCCCACCGCTCCCCAACCCCGCCAGGATGGTCCTGGCGGGGTTGTTTATCTCTGGTGTGACCTCTCGTGACCCCCCGGGGACTTGACGCTCACCCCTAGATGGCTAAGAACTCCGGCCGTAAACCCGGAGCAGCGGCCGATGATCGAAGTGAACGGGCTGACGCGGTACTACGGCGATCACCCCGCCGTACAAGACGTCTCCTTCTCCATCGCGGACAACGAGATCGTAGGGTTCCTGGGCCTGAACGGTGCCGGAAAGTCCACGACCCTCAAGGTGCTCGCGGGGCTGATACTGCCCTCCGCCGGCACAGTCCACATCGCCGGCGTGGACGCGCTGGAGGCGCCGGACTCCCTGCGGGAGCGCATCGGCTTCCTCCCCGAGGAGCCGCCCCTCTACCGCGAGATGACGGTCGCCGAGTTCCTGAGCTTCTGCGGACAGCTCAAGGGCATGAGCGGCGCCCGGGTCCGCAGCCGGCTCCCTGAGGTCTACAAGATCTGCGACATCGGACACGTCTCGAAGCGGGTCATCTCCGAGCTGTCCCACGGCTACCGAAAGCGCGTGGGCATCGCCCAGGCGATCATCCACGACCCGGACCTCGTCATCCTCGACGAGCCCATCAGCGGGCTGGATCCGGTGCAGATCGTGGAGATGCGGCGGGTCATCACCGGCCTGAAGTCGAGCTGCACAGTGCTGGTCAGCTCCCACATCCTCTCGGAGATCTCCCAGACCTGTGACCGCATCCTCGTGCTCAACAACGGCCGCCTCGTGGCCGAGGGCACCGAGGAGGAGCTGGCTGCGCGTCAGGTCGGCGGCGGCCGCGTCGCCCTGGAGCTCCGCGGAGAGCTGGCGGCGGTGCGCGCGGCCCTCGATGCCTTCGAGGGCGTCTCCAAGGTCCAGGCGGACGCCGCCCCCGACCGCCTCGTCCGCGCCAGCGCGTCGCTCGACGGCGACAACCGGGAGGCGCTGGTGGCGCACCTCGTGAGCGCGGGCGTGGGGGTCCGGGAGATCCGGGACGCCGAAGCCGAGCTGGAGCAGATCTTCCTCGATCTGACCCAGCGCGCGGACGCAACCACACAACAGCAAGCACTGCAGCAGGGTGACACATGAGGGGAATGCTTCTCATCGCCCGGCGAGAGCTGATGGCCTACGTCAACTCCATCTGGGGCTACGTGGTCGTCGTCGGCGTGCTCGTCCTCAACGGGCTCTTCTTCAACGCCTTCGCGGTCACCAGCCGCCCCCGGGTCAGCTCGGACGTGCTGGAGGACTTCTTCTACTACTCCTCCGGCTTCATCACCGTGGGCGGCATCCTCCTGAGCATGCGCCTGCTGGCCGAGGAGCGGCAGACCGGCACCATGAACCTGCTGGACTCCTCCCCGCTCTCCGACGCGCAGATCGTCGGCGGCAAGTTCCTCTCGGCCTTCCTCTTTCTGTCCGGGATGACGCTGATGACGCTCTACATGCCGGCGCTCATCTTCGTGAACGGCAAGGTCAGCCTGGGCCACATCGCCGCGGGCTACACCGGCCTGCTGCTCGCCGGGGCCGCCGCGGTCGCCATCGGCACCTTCGGCTCATCGCTCGTCCGCTCCCAGCTCGTCGCCATCGTCATCGGGGCCTTCTTCCTCGTGTTCTCGGCGCTGAGCTGGATGCTGGGGCGGGTGGTCGACCCACCGATGGATGACCTGGTGCCCTACCTGAGCATCTACGACGCCCACTTCATCCAGACCTTCGCCAAGGGCCGGATCAACACCGAGGACGTCATCTACTACCTGTCGGTGACCTTCGTGTTCCTCCTGCTCTCGACGCGCGTGCTGTCCAGCCGGAGGTGGAAATGAGCGGCGGTACCATCCTCTATCTGCTGGGTATGGCGCTCCTCTTCGCCGGCCAGCGCATGTTCGACGGCACGGACACTGCCGAGATGGTGCTCACCGCGAGCGGCCTGCTGGCGGTGTTCGCGGCGCTGGGGCTGCGGCTCAAGGCCCGCGGCGAGGCCCCCACCGACGAGCACCGGGCGGGGCACGGCCGCGCCCTGTTCTTCGGACTGATCGGCGCCTCGGCGCTGGGGCTCTACGCCCTGTCGACCGACGCCTTCACCGGCATGATGGGCTTCGACGACGAGATGGTGACCCGCTGGAGCGTGCCCTTCCAGGCACTCTGGCCCATCGCCTTCCTCGCCGGCACCTGGCCGCTCATCGCCCTGGACCTCGCGCTGCAGGACGCCCCCCGCGTCATCCAGCCCCGGCGGCTCAGGCAGGCCTCGGAGAGCTGGCTGGCCGCGGCGCTGGGCGTGTCGCTGGTCTTCCCGCTGAACTACCTCGCCAGCGAGTACAACCAGCGCTGGGAGCTCGCCTACTTCAAGACCACCGAGGTCGGCACCTCGACGGCCGCGCTGGTGAAGAACCTGAGCAAGCCGGTCGCGGTCCGCATCTTCCAGCCCGCCTCCTCCGACGTCACCCCCGAGCTGCTCGCCTACTTCGAGCAGCTCGACGGCCCCAACCTCACGATCGAGGTCGTCGACCACGCCGCCGAGCCCGTGCTCACCGAGGAGCTCAAGATCCGGGACAACGGCTACGTCGCCATCTCCATGGGCGAAGACACCCGATCCTGGAAGGTCGGCGAGGAGATGGACAAGGCCAAGCGCAACCTGCGCAAGCTGGACTCCGAGTTCCACAAGCGCCTGCTGGAGCTCGCCCGCGGCAAGCAGATCGCCTACCTCACCACGGGGCACGGCGAGATGAGCTGGCGGGGCGACGCCGGCCCCGACCGCAAGGCGACCGGGCTCAAGAAGGTCATCGAGGCCCAGAGCTACCGGGTCAAGGAGCTGGGCCTGAGCGACGGCCTCGCCGACAAGGTGCCCGACGACGCGGGCGTGGTCATCGTGCTGGGCCCCACCGAGCCCTTCCTGGACGCTGAGACCAACGCGCTCAAGGAGTACGTGGCCGGCGGCGGCGCGCTCTTCCTCGCCCTGGAGCCCGGCGCGCACGTGCCCGAGGAGCTGATGGCGGCGCTCGGCCTGCGCATGGGTGAGGGCTCCCTCGCCAGCGAGGCGGTCTTCGCCCGCATCAGCAACGGCAAGTCCGACCGCGCCAACATCATCACCGACCGCTTCTCCTCCCACGAGTCCACCACCACCCTCTCCAAGAACGCCAGGCAGCTCGCCCTGGTGCTCTCCGGGGCCGGCTGGCTGGAGGAGACCAAGGAGGCTGACTTCGCCGGCAAGGTCACCATCACGGTGCGCTCGCTGGCGGACAACTGGGCGGACCTCGACGGCGACCTGGAGCTGGACGAGGGTGAGCAGAAGAAGATCCGGCCGGTGGCCGCGGTCATCACCGGCCTCGCCGACGCCGAGCCCGATGAAGAGGGCACGATCCCCGAGTGGAAGGCCGCGGTCATCGCGGACTCCGGGGCCTTCTCGGACCTGGTGCTCTCCAACGTGCGCGGCAACCAGCAGTACATCTGGGATGTGATGCACTGGCTCACCGGCGAGAGCGACACCGCCGGGACCATCGAGTCCGAAGAGGACGTCAAGATCCAACACACCAACGAGGGCCAGATCTACTGGTTCTACGGCACCATCCTCGGTGTCCCCATGTTGGTGCTGATGCTCGGTTGGCTGCGGGTACGCTCCCGCCGCCGGGGAGGTGAGTGATGCGGCCGTCCGTAGTCTACGGGGTGACCCTGACCGCGCTGATGATCGGCGCCTACCTGACCTGGACCCACGAAGACGCCGCGGCGGAGGCCGCCGAGGTCATCGTCGTGGACGCCAAGACCGAGGACATCCAGCGCATCGTCTACACCTCCGAGAAGCTCGATCTCGATCTGGAGGCCCGCAAGGACGACCGGGGGAGCTTCCTCTGGGTGAAGTCCGAGGAGCGGCGAAAGAAGCGCAAGTCCTCCAAGCCGGACGACGGCCACGGCCACGGTGACGAGGCCGGCGAGGATCACGGCGACGAGCCCGGTGATGCGGGCACCGAGGGCGCGGACGGAGAGGGCGCGGACGGAGAGGGCGCGGACGGAGAAGCCGTCAAAGAAGAGGTCGAGGAGATCGAGCTCATCTCCAAGTCCTTCAAGGCCGGCGACGCCGGCGACAAGCTGCTGGAGACCTTCTCCCCCCTGGAGGCCACCCGCCTGATCGAGGTCGCCGCCGACAAGCTGGCCGACTTCGGGCTGGACGAGCCCACCGAGTACCTGGAGATCCAGCGGCAGGGCAAGGACACCCGCACCTTCGACCTGGGCGGCGAGGCCTACGGCACCAAGGATCGCTACATCCGCGATCGCGCCAGCGAGAAGGTCTACCTCGTCAGCGCCGACGCCCTGAACCCCCTGAAGCGCGGCGCCACCAGCCTGCCCGATCGAGCGCTGATGGGGCTGGAGGAGAGCGACGCGCTGCAGGTCCAGGTCAACAGCGCGGCGGACACCCTCACGCTGGAGCACCGCAACCGCGACGATGAGGACGCCTCCCACTGGCGCGTCATCGGCGATGAGGAGCCCAACGAGAGCGCCGGCACCTGGCTGGAGAAGATCTTCCGACTCAGGTCGGCCTTCTACGTCCAGGCCGACGAGGCGCCCATCAACCAGGAGCTGATGTTCGCCGTCACCGTCACGGCTGAGGACAGCAGCACTGAGGTCCTCGAAGTGTTCAAGGGCGACTCCCCCAGCGGCGACGTCGCCTGGTACGCCCGCTCGCCGTACACCCGCGAGCTGGTGCAGCTACACACCTCCCCCGCGAGCCAGGCCGCTGAAGATCTGACGACTATCCTGGAGTAGTTGCCGGTTTTGCCTGCTCGTGAGGTCTAAGCCGGTAAACCATCGGAGATGTGATGCGATTCTGGACCTGTCTGTTGATCCTGGGCGTGGGCCTGACCGGCTGCGACAAGGACTCTGAAGACACCGGCGCGGATGACACCGCGACGGATGAAGCGGACACCGACACCGACACCGACACCGACACCGACGCTGACGCGGATGCTGACGCGGATGCAGACGCGGACACCGATACGGACACCGACACCGACACCGACACCGGTGATACGGGCGACACCGAGCCGCTGTACACGGAGGCCCAGGTCTCGGGCGTGTCTCACCGCCTCCATAAGGAGCTGGAGAGCCTCCTCTATGTGAGCTGGGATCAGCTCGCGGCGGGCACGGTCTGGGTCGAGTACAGCTTCGACGACGGCGAGTGGCACACGACCCCACCCGTCGAGGCTGAAGCTGGAGCCCAGGAGCACCTGCTGCTCGGTATCCCCTACGAGCTCGACGTCACCTACAGGATCGCCAACGACTTCGGCGCGGACGGCCCACCGGATGGCCCGCTGCTCACCGATGACGGCGTCGCCACCGTGGGCGCCCTCCCCGACGGCACGCCGATCGCCACCGTCTTGGAGAGCGACCCCACCAGCTGGGAGAGCACGGGGAACTACCTCTACGGCTCGACCTCCTCCTTCTCGGAGACGTGGCGCTTCATCATGGACCGCGAGGGGCGGCTGGTCTGGGCGCAGCAGACCCCCAGCTACGCCAACACCTACTACGTGCGCGTCTCCTACGACGGCGACGATCTGCTCTGGGACGAGGCCACCTACGACGAGGACTCGAAGGTCCACCGCATCAAGATCGACGGCACCTTGGTGGAGACCTACGCCACACCGGGCCACCACCACGCCTTCGTGGAGCTGTCCGACGGCAGCATGGTCTGGGGCGCGATCAACAGCGGCGGCGGCCCCGGCGGCAACCGGGAGACGCTCGAGAAGCTGCACCCGGACGGTACCCAGGAGACCCTCTGGGAGGCGGACCGGGGCTGGTCCTCCAACTCGATCTTCTGGAGCGAGTCGAAGGACACGTTCCTGTACTCCTTCTACACCCACATGACCGTGGTGGAGGTCGACCACGCCACCGGCGCGGAGCTGCACCGCTGGGGCCAGGAGAGTGACTGGAGCTTTGATCCGGAGGACACACAGTTCGACTGGCAGCACGGCGTCACCTGGACCGATGAGGGCAACCTCCTCGTCTCCACCCACGTCTCCCAGCGCTCCAACGAGGGCGTGGTTCGGGAGTACGAGATCGACGAGAAGAACGAGAGCCTGGTCGAGGTCTGGAACTTCGGCGTCGGCGACGGCGTCAACGCGCCCTACTACGGCGAGGCGCACCGGCTGCCGAGCGGCAACACCATGCAGAACTACGGCACCAACTCGCGGCTTCGCGAGGCCACGACCGACGGCGACGTCGTCTGGGATGTCGAGTGGACCGACAGCTCCGGGCGCCCCCTGAGCTTGATCGGCCGCACCGTCTTCCTGGACGATCTCTACGACTTCGCCCCGTAGGCGGTAAGCTCGGCGCACCTGTTGATGGTGTGCGATGAGGTGCGTGATGAGGTGTTGGCGCGGCCTGCTCTTCCTGGGGCTGATCGGCTGCGGCGAGGCGCTGCCGGACCCGCCTTCGCCGGCGGGACCGGACACCAGCGCGGCCGATGACACCAGCGCGGCCGATGACACCAGCCCGTCCGACGACACGAGCACTTCGCAGCCCTCCGACACCGCGACCAGCGAGACGGGCGAGACGGGCCCGATCTACACAGAGGCCCAGGTCGCGGACGCGTCGGCGCGCCTGCATGACGAGCTCGAGAGCCTCGTCTATGTGAGCTGGGATCAGCTCGCGGCGGGCACGGTCTGGGTCGAGTACAGCTTCGACGACGGCGAGTGGCACGCGACCCCGCCCGTCGAGGCCGAAGCGGGCCCCCAGGAGCACCTGCTGCTCGGTGTCCCCTACGAGCTCGACGTCACCTGGAGGATCGCCAACGAGCTGCCTGGAGCGGACGGGACGCTGCTCAGCGACGCGGGAACCCTCACCACCGGGAGCATCCCCGCGGGCGTGCCCCTGCCCACCGTGCTCGTCAGCGACCCGACGGCCTGGGAGCCCGATGGGGACTACCTCTACGCCTCCGTGGCCTCTCTGGACTTCGCCATGTGGCGCTTCATCATGGACCGGCGCGGCCGGCTCGTGTGGTGCCAGCCCAACAGCCGCGAGGGCGTGGGCACCTTCTACGCGCGCGTCTCCCGTGACGGTGATGACCTGCTGTGGGACGAGGTGGACTTCTTCGGCGGCGGCGGCGAGCGCGTCGTACGCATGAAGATCGACGGCACCGTGGTGGAGACCTACGACACCCCGAAGCACCACCACGCCTACGTGGACCTGCCCGACGGCAGCATCCTCTGGGGGGCGTTCCCCACCGAGACGGAGCCCGAGACGCTTGAGAAGCTGAACCCGGACGGGACGCAGGAGACCCTCTGGGTCGCCGACGACGGCTGGATCTCCAACAGCCTCTACTGGGACGAGGCGAGCGACAGCCTCCTGTACTCCTTCTTCACCACCGACACCGTGGTTCAGATCGACCACACGACGGGCGCGGAGCTGGCGCGCTGGGGCGTCGAGGGGGGCTGGGGCTTCGACCCCGAGGACTCGCAGTTCTACATGCAGCACGGGGTCGAGTGGACGCCGGAGGGCACGCTGCTGATGTCAGCCCACGCCGCTGAGGACAGCATCGAGGGGGTCGTTCGGGAGTACGCGCTGGACGCCGGCTCAACGACGCTGACGGAGATCTGGAGCTTCAGCGTCGGCGACGACATCGACGCGCCGTCCTTCGGCGAGGCGCGCCGCCTGCCCGGCGGCAACATCCTCCAGAACTACGGCACCAACCCGCGGCTGCGGGAAGCCACCCACGACGGCGAGGTTGTGTGGGACGTCGTGTGGGGAGATGACGCGGGGCGCCCAGCGGAGCTCATCGCGCGCACCGTCTACATCGCGGATCTGTACGACTTCGCCCCGTGAGCGCGGCCCCGGTCGGCGCCGCGTTCAGTCCATGTCGGTGGGGTGACCGAAGGCGCGGCCGATGCAGGCGCGCATCACCTGGGGTCGGAACAGCAGGTAGAGCATGTAGAAGCTGAGCACGCCCAGGACACAGGTCGCGAGCTGGGCCATCGCGGCGATGACCGCGACGCCCCAGCTCCCCTGATTTCCGGGGCGCAGGAAGGTCGCGCCGGCGGTGGAGAGCAGCGTGCCGCCGATGAAGCCGAAGCGGGCGCGCTGCAGCTCGTCCACCGTGGCATCGGCGGGGACGAGGCCGCCACCCAGCACGAGCCCGGTCCAGATGGCCCACAGCACCGCGCACGCGCCGAGCAGGAGGCGAACGCGGCGAATCTGCGCCGCGGCCTCAGGGGAGACGTCAGGGCCCGTCGCTTGCTCAGTCATCGCCCTCAACAACGACGATGACGACCGTGATGTTGTCCTCGCCGCCGCAGCGGATGGACTCATCCACCAGCGTCTGGCAGAGGTCTTCGGGGTGGGTGTTGCGACAGAGCTGGGCGATGGCCTCGTCCTCGAGGGGGTCGGTCACCCCGTCCGAGCAGAGGAGGAAGAGGTCGCCGCGCTGCACCGGACGCGCCGAGATGTCCGGATCCACCGGCCCCTGTGCGCCGACTGAGCGGGTGAGGATGTTCTTGTGCGGCACGATGCGCGCCAGCTCAGGTGTCAGACGCCCCGCGTCCATCTCCTGCTGCACGACTGTGTGGTCGCGCGTAAGGCGCTGAATGCGGCCGTCACGGAAGAGGTAGGCCCGGGAGTCGCCGACGTGACCGATGAAGGCCTTGTCGCCGTCCATCATGATCATCACCAGCGTCGTGCCCATGCGCCGATAGGCGGGCTCGTCGCGGATCGCCTGGCGGATGCGAACGGACGCCTGATTCATGCAGTAGCGCAGGCGCTCGCGGATCGCCTCGTCAGGGTCATCGACCGAGAGCTGCAGGCGCGTCTCATCCGGATCGGAGTCCCCGATCAGGATGTCGCTGATGGTGTCGATAGCGATCTGGGAGGCAACCTCGCCCGCTGCGTGCCCCCCCATCCCATCCGCGACAACGAACACTCCTTGATCCATGTCGACCAGGAAGTTGTCCTCATTGTTCTCTCGTACGGGCCCGACGTCGGTGGCGGCGTAGGCTTCGAGCTGCATGGTCCCTTCCAATCCCGACTGCAAGACGGGTAACCTTACCCATACTCTGTCACGACACGCCATGTGCGGTGAACCGGTTCAGTGTCCTCCCTCCTCTCAACCGCCGAGCCCGCACCGGGCACCGAGATTGACCACTACCGGGTCCGGGCGCCCCTGGGCCGGGGCGGTATGGCCGCCGTGGTCGAAGCAGAAGACACCCGCAACGGGGAGATCCGCGCGCTGAAGCTCGTGCTCCCCGGGGTCATCAGCGAGGAGGTGCTCACCCGCTTCAACGCCGAGCATCGAACCCTCGCTTCTCTCGATCATCCCGGCATTGTGAGGGTGTTCGAGCGGGGCGAGTGGCAGAATCGGCCGTGGTTCGCCATGGAGCGCATGGAGGGGCGCGACCTGCGCTCCATCGTCGAGGAGTGGTCGGAGGCGCCGCCCAATGATCGCTTCGAGATCGTCGAGCGCGTGCTGATTCAGGTGTCCGAGGCGCTCGCCTACATCCACGACCGGGGGCTGGTGCACCGCGACATCACCCCCGGCAACATCATGATCACCTCGGACGGCTCGGCGCGCCTGATGGACTTCGGGGTCGTCAAGGAGCCGGGCGTCGAGCTGACGGTCGTGGGCGAGATGGTCGGCACCGTCGCCTACATCGCCCCGGAGCAGATCACCAGCGAGAGGGTCGACGCCCGCGCCGATCTCTACTCGCTGGGCACGGTGCTCTACCTGCTGCTCACCGGTCGACGCCCCTTCAACGCCAGCACGGTCCCCGGCTACCTCGACAAACACCTGAACCTGACGCCCCGCGCCCCACGAGAGGTGTCACCCGACGTACCGGATCGCCTCAATGAGATCTGCCTCCGGCTCTTGGAGAAGGATCCCTCCGATCGCTTCGGCAGCGCGCATCACCTGCTGGCCGCGCTGGGCCGCCGGAAGCTGAGCGCGGAGGAGCTCAGTCAGGGCCCCTGGCCCCCGCGGCTCGTTGGGCGCCCCCGCTCGCTGGCCATGCTCCGTGAGCTGGCCGCCGGTGTGGCCATGGGGCGCGGCGGGGTGCTCGTGCTGGAGGGTCCCTCCGGCTACGGCAAGACCACTCTGCTGGAGGCGCTCTCCGGCTGGGCGAAGGATCTGGACATCCCGGTCAACCGGGGCAGCTGCGATGGGTCGACCTGGGGGCCCTTCCGCCAGCTCCTGCGCCCGCTGGTTCCCAACGCCTCGGACCTGCCGGGGCCGCTCAAGGCGGGGCTCCTGGAGACCGGCAGCGCGGTGGAGGGCAGCGCGGTCTACGGCGCCTTCCGCGACCTGCTCAAGCAGCGCCTGCCCCGCGTGCTCGTCCTGGACGACGCCCACGACGCCGACCGCGGCACGGTGGAGTTCCTGGAGTTCCTCGTGCGCGGCCTGCTGCTCCAGCGCGCGCCGCTCCTGATCATCCTCTCCCGCCGCCCCAGCGGCGGCGCGGACCGCCTGAAGCCCGTGCTGGACGCCCTGCCCGCGGCGCACCCCGCGCAGCGGCTGGTGCTGGAGCCCGTCAACATCAGCGCCGTGGAGGAGCTGCTGCTTCAGCTCGTGCCCGACGGCCGCCGGACCCGTCAGCTCGCCAGGCGCCTCCACAAGGAGGGCGAGGGCAACCCCCACTTCATCTCCGAGATGATCCGCGGGCTGGTCGAGGAGGGCGTGATCCTGGAGCAGGGCGCCCGCTTCAACCTCGAGCTGACGGACGTGAGCCGCGTGCGGCTCCCCATCCCGAAGGACATCCGCGAGGCCCTGCGCGAGCGGCTCAAGGATCTGAGCGAGGGCGCGCGGCAGATCGCCACCTTCATCGCCATCTGCCGGCGGGAGGTCACGCTCGACCTGCTGCTGGAGGCGCTGGACGAGGAGCTGGACGCCCGCTTCGCGCGGCGGACGATGGACCTGCTGGAGGAGCTGCTGGACGCCGGGGTGGTCCGCCAGCGGGACGTCGGCGTGGAGGAGATGTACGAGCTGGCGCAGAACCGGCTCAGCGACGTGCTGGTCGAGAGCCTGGGCGCGGACACCCTGCGCCACCTGCACGCACGCGCTGGCGTCTCCATGGAGCTCCTCTACCGACACCGCATCGCCAGCGTGGTGGAGGCGGTGGCGCACCACTTCGAGCTCGGAGACATGCCGGGCAAGGCCTACCCCTACCTGATCCGCGCGGGCCAGCGCCTGATGGACCGCTCGTTCATGCCCGAGGCCCTCGACTGCTTCGAGCGGGCGCTGAACCTGGAGCCCCGGGCCCGGGACTACCTGCCCCTCGACGAGTCCGACCGGCGGCTGGCGGACCTCTACCGGCTGCGCGGCATCGCGCTGGAGCACATGGGCCGGTGGAGCGACGCCTGGACCGAGCTGAAGACCGCCGACCGCCTCGCCCGCGACGCCCAGGACGACCGCCTGCGCTCCCGGGTCCTGGCCCAGCTCGGCATGCTGGCCGTGCGCCAGACGCGCTGGGAAGAGGGCGAGACCCAGCTCACCGAGGCCCTGACCCTGGCGGATCGGCTCGGTGACACCCACCTGCGGCTCCAGCCCCTCTACATCCTCGGCAGCACCCGCTGGGCCCAGGGCGACCTGGACGGCGCGCGCCGCTACTGGCTCGACACCCTCGCCGCCGCGGGCACTGTCCGGGACGACGTGGCCCTGGCCCGAGGCTACCGGGGGCTGGGCGTCGCCGCCCTCTGCCGCGGGAACACCGCCGAGGCGCGCAAGTTCCTGGAGCAGTCCTGCCAGAAGTTCGAGGCCCTGAGCATGCTGGGCCCGCTCTCCATCAGCCGGGTCAACCTGGTGGAGGTCTGCCACTGCACCGGCAACCTGCGCAAGGGCCTCCAGATCGCCGAGAAGACCATCGCCCAGGCCCGGGAGGTCGAGCACCGCCAGGGGATCGCCCTGGGCCTGCTCTACCGCGCGCTGGTCCTGGTGGATCTCTGCCGCTACGAGGAGTCCGCCGCCAACGCCACCGAGGCCCTGGGCATCTTCATCGACCTCGAAGCCACCGACGATCAGCTCACCGCCTACGCCTTCCTGGTCCGAGGCGCCATCGCCCAGAACGATCTGGATGAAGCCGAGCGCATCCTGGAGAAGGCCGAGGCCCTGCTGGAGGACTGCGATCCCGAGGGCTACACCCCGCTGTTCTCCTGCTGGCGGGCGCTGGTGATGGCCCGCCGAGGGGATCAAGCCGGCGCGCGCATCACCCTCGTCATGGCCCGGGAGGCCGAGGACCGCCCCTGGGCCTACCAGCGGGTGCGCCTCTCGATCATCACCGCCCGCGCCCTCACCACGCTGGGCGACAAGGAGGAGGCCGCCGAGCACGCGCAGGAGGCCCTGCGCGAGGCGGATCAGTGCGGCTTCCGCTTCTACTCCCTGAAGGCCCACCGGCTGCTCGCCGACGTCAGCCAGATCCCCGACGACGTGAGCCGCCACAACCGCATCGGCCGCTCCCTCTCCCGCTCGCTGGCCGCCGGGCTCAGTCGCGCGGACGCCGCGCGCTTCTTGGAGACCTGGGGACCGCGCACATGAGCCCCCCCTCCCCGGACACCGGCCCGCCACAGGCCGGTGACACCCTCGGTCCCTACCGGCTGGAGACGCGGGTGGGCGCGGGCGGCATCGCCGAGGTCTGGCGGGCCAGCGGACCGGATGGACCGGCGGCGGTCAAGGTGCTGCTGCACGATCGGGTGGTGCCCGAGGAGGTCGAGCGCCTGCGGCGGGAGTTCGAGACGCTGCGCCTCTTCGAGCACCCCAACATCGTGCGGGTGCTCGAGCAGGGCGTGGAGCGCGGCTACCCCTGGCTCGCCATGGAGTACATCGAGGGGGTGGACCTCCAGGCGCTGCTGGACGTCTGGAAGCAGTCGCCGCCCCGGGATCGCACCGCCCGCGCGCGGGCCATCCTGGAGGATCTCTGCGAGGCGCTGGAGACCATCCATGCGGTCGGGGTGGTGCACCGCGACCTGAAGCCCAGCAACGTGCTGGTGGACACCGACGGCACCGCGCGGCTCACGGACTTCGGCGGCATCTCGGCCCCCGATGCCTTCGACACCCAGCTCACGGTGGCCGGCAAGCTCGTGGGCACGGTGGCCTTCATGGCGCCCGAGCAGATCACCGGCGACCCGGTCGACGCCCGCACGGACCTCTACGCGCTGGGGGCGGTGCTCTACGCGCTCCTCACGGGCCGCCTCCCCGTCGAGGCGGAGACCATCCAGGAGTTCCTGACCCGGCACCTGACCGAGACCCCGGCGGCGGCCGCCCACATCGCGCCGGGTGTCCCGCCGAGTATGAGCCGCGTCTGCGAGCGCCTGCTGCGGAAGGATCCCGATCAGCGCTTCGCCTCAGCCAGGCAGGTGCTGGACGCGCTCCACGATCGAGGCCCCGAGCGCCCGACCCTGCGGGGCCGCCAGCGAGCGCTCGAGGCGCTGGACCGGGGCCTGTCGGAGGCCGCGGCGGGTCAGGGCGGCGCTCTGGCTATCGAGGGCGCGGAGGGCTGCGGCCGCACGGCGCTGCTGGAGGAGGCGACGAGCCGCGCCCTCGAGAACACGCTCGACTGCGTCACCCTCTCCCCCACTGAGCTCGCCCTGCCCATCCCGCCGCCGCCGCTGCTGGTGGTGGACGACCTGCACACCGCCCGCCCGGCGGCGATCCGCGCGCTCACCTCGATGCTCTCGGACTCAGGCAGCACCCTCCTCATCTGGACCGCGGATCCATCGCGAGCCCGCCGCGACTCAGCGACCGCCCTGAACACCCTCCGGGCCGTCTCCGAGTCCCTGCCCCTGCCGCCGCTGCCCCTGGAGGAGGTCGGCGCCTGGCTGCAGGAGCGCGGCCTGCCGCCGGCGAGCAGCTCGGCGCTGAGCCGGCGCCTGCACGCGGCCTGCGGGGGCGTGCCCGGCGCGACCCGCGAGCAGGTCGACGCCCTGATCGACGCGGGCTGGCTCGCGCTCTCCGAGGACGGCGCGCTGTCCGTGCTGACCTCGCCGCGCGCGCTGCGAAAGGAGCCCATGCCGCTGCCCCGACGAAAGCGGGCGGCGACGCTGGCGGCGCTCGCGCGGCTGCCCTCGGAGGCGATCGACGTGGTGGAGCGGCTCGCGGTGCTCGACGAGGCGGTCACCACCGACCTGCTGGAGAAGCTCGCGCCGGGGGCGACGCTCCACCTCGATGTGCTGCACGAGGCCGAGCTGCTGCAGCGCCGGGAGGAGGGCCTGCATCAGGTGGTGGACCTGCCCGGCGCGCAGATCCGGGCGCTGCTCTATGAGCGCATCCCCGCCGAGCGCCGAGCGGAGATGCACCGGGAGACCGGGCGGGCGCTGGCGGAGAAGCGGCGCAGGCGCAGAGGCGCCGCCCGGGTCGCCGGGCGCCACCTGCTGCTCGGCGGCTCGGTGCGGGAGGCGTGGCCGCTCTTGCTGGAGGCCGCGGAGCGGGCGGCGCGGCGGGAGCGCTGGGCCGAGGTGCTGCCGGTGACGGAGGCGGCGCTGGCCGCCGCGGAGGCCGCTGAGGCGGTGATCGAGCCGGCGCGCTTCAAGGAGATGACCTGCACGCTGCTGGGCCTGAAGGGGCAGGCGCTGCTCGCCTCCGATCAAGCCCGGGAGGCGGTGTCGGCGCTCACCGAAGCTCGAGGACTCACCACCTCACCCGTGTCGACCCTGGACGCCTCGCTGGGCCGGGCGCTGCTGCTCATCCGGCGGCCGGAGGCGGCGATCCCCCTGCTGCGATCCGCGCTGGAGGGCTGCACGGCGGACGAGGCCCCGGGGATTCGACTGGAGCTGGCGCGGTCCTACGCGGGCGCTGGCGATCCGCGGGTGGGCGCGGCCTGGGCGAAGGCGCTGGAGGGCGCGGAGGGCCCGGCCCGGGGCCGGGTGCTGCTGGGGCGCGGGGCGTGGCGCCTGGAGCTTGGCGCGCTCTCAGCGGCCCGGAAGGATCTGCTCGCCGCGGAGAAGTCGCTGGGCGAGACGAAGCCCCCCGACCTGCGGGCGCTGTCGGAGTGTCAGCTCCAGCAGGCCCGGCTGGCGCTGGCCGCGGGCCGGCTGAAGGAGGCGCTCTCGCTGGCCAGCGAGGCGGAGATCCTCGCCCGGGAGACGGACGACCTCCCCCGCACGGCCCGGACGGGGGCGATCAAGGCCCGGGCGCTGGCGGCGCTGGGCCGCGCGGACGAGGCGCGGTCGGCGGCGGGCTCGGCGGCGGCGCTGGGCAAGGCGCTCGGCGGGGCGCTGCCATCGGAGGTCGCCGGCATGGGCCCGCTGGGCAGCCTGCCGGCCGATCCGGACGCGACGACCTCAGCCATCGATCGCATCCCGCTCCTGCTGGCGGCGGTGCGCCAGCGGCGGAACACCATGCTGCTGGCCCAGGCCGAGGCGAGCATGCCCGAGGGCGCCGAGGGCCTCGCCCTGGAGATCGCCCTCACCGCCGGCCGAGACGGCATCGCCGGGGCGATGGCTCAGCTCCTGCTGGAGCGCCTGGACGGCGAGCTCGCGCAGAGCTTCCGCGACCGGCCGGATATCGCCGCCGTATTGCGGTGACCTCGCCGTCGTTCAGGCGGCCCTACAGGTGGCCGTTGGCCTCCAGCCAGCGCCTCGTCTTGTCGAGCGTCTGCGCGAAGGGCGTGTACTCGACGCCCAGCTCTCTGGGGGTCCGGGAGGCGTCATAGGCGCTGTGCAGGGTGCCCTGTGTGGCGATCTCCCAGGTGAGCAGGGGCTCCTTCTTCAGGAAGGGCGAGACCACCCGCTCCACGAACCAGCCGGCGCCTCGCACCACGGCGGCGGGCACGACCACCGACGGGGCGCGGCCCCCCACACAGTCAGCGACCTGCTCGAACAGCGCCTTGTAGGACAGGCTCTCGGTGGACACGATGTAGCGCTCCCCGTCCCGCCCCCGCTCCGCCGCGGCGAGGTGGGCCGCCGCCACATCGTCCACGTCACAGACCGACTGTGTGCCAGGGCTCGCGACCAGCACCCAGCCCTTCTTGATCTGGGCCAGCATCTTGCCGCCGTTCAGGTTCACGTCCCGCTCGCCGAACACCAGCGCCGGGTTCACGATCACCGCGCTCAGCTTCTCCACCGCCACCGCCTCCCGCACGGCCATCTCGGAGAGGTGCTTGCTGAAGGCGTAGCCCAGATCCGCGCTGAAGTTCCAGTCAGCGGACTCATTGATGGGCCTGTCCGGCCCCGGCGCGTGCCCGATCGCCGCCACGCTGGAGGTGTGCACCAGCCGACCCACCCCGCGATCCAGGCAGGCCCGGATGACGTTGCGGGTGCCGTCGACGTTCACGCGGCGCATCTGCTCGAAGTCCCGCCGCAGGAAGCGCACCAGGGCGGCCACGTGGTAGACGATCTCCATGCCCGCCGCCGCCTCGGAGATGGCGTGGGCGTCGGTGACGTCACCGTAGAAGGGGTCGTACTCCAGGTCGTCGATGGCGACCGTGCGCGAGGTCTTCCGCAGCAGCACCCGGGGGCGGATCCCCGCCCGGTTCAGGTGGGCGACGACGTTGGCGCCGACGTGTCCGGTGGCGCCGGTGACGAGAACCTTCAAGGCTGACTCCTGCGGTTGGAGTCAGGTCATATCTCAGCGAGCGCCCCCATAGAGCAGGTAGGTGACGCCTACGCTGGTGTCGTGGTCATCGACCAGCGGGGCCCCGATCAGCACATCATCGAAGCCGTCGCTGTTGACGTCCCCCGCGTCGCTGACGGCCTCCCCGACGAGGTCCAGGGTGAGCTCACCGATGAGCCGGGCGTTCGCGTCCTCGAGCGGGTAGTCGCCGCCGCAGAAGAAGCCGTCCACGACGCCGTCACAGTCGTTGTCCGCCCCGTCGCAGGTCTCCGCCTCGCCGGGGTTCACCGCGCCGTCGCCGTCGTCGCAGTCGCCGTCGCAGGAGGTGACGCCGTCGGCGTCGGCGTCGGCGGTGTTCAGCGAGGCGTCTCCGTCGTCGCAGTCCGTGTCGTTGCTGGTGTACCCGTCGGGCTGCTCGCAGGCCTCGACTGTGTTGAGCCAGTACCCCTCGCCGTCCTCGTCGTCGTCCGGGTAGAAGGTCGTCATGTCGACGGCGTCCTCGTCGATCCGAGCGTCGCAGTCCTCGTCGACGCCGTCGCAGTGCTCGTCCGCCCCCGGGTGAATCTCCGCGTCCCCGTCGTCGCAGTCCTCCACCTCGGAGTACCCATCGCCGTCGATGTCCTCGGGCCCACCGGGGTCGGTGTCCACGCCGCTGTCCCCGGGCTCGGCGGTGTCGTCGGCGCTGATCTCGAAGGTGTCGTCGAGGAGGACGATCTCAGTGGTGTCTTCGACGGCGGGCTTGTCGACGCAGCCGAGAGCGAGGAGCGTCACAACGAGCATTTCAGATCCTCCACGAGCGTCCCGATCACTGTATGCGCAACAGCACTGTAGCGTGCTCCAGACGCGATCAGTTGCCGTCGGGCCGCCCCCACTGGAAGTCCATGGCGGCCAGCCGGTCGAGGAGCGCGGCCGCGGTCGGGGCGCGGCGGGTCTCGCGGTCCAGCAGCGCGGTCGCGGCGTGGAAGGGCTCGGGATCGCCGCCGGCGTGGAAGACGAGCCGCACGCCGACCGCGCGCGCGGCCGCGCGCTGGAGCAGGGCCATCAGCGCCCGATCGCCGCCGTACGCGCCGCCGCCCCAGTGCCCCGTGTGGATGAGGATCTCGCCCTCGGCGGACTCAGCGGACTCGGCGACGCAGGCAGCGAAGCCGGCGGCGGCGGTGTCAAAGGCCGCGTGAAGCTGCGCCAGGGTGTAGGCGCCGCTGCCGCCGTGTGGGGCCTCGATGGCCAGCAGGTTGGTGAGGGTGGGCGGCTCGATGGGGCGTGCCGCGGCGCGGAGGTCATCGAGCAGGGCGGCGGCGAAGGCCCGGCCGTAGATCCCCGAGGTGTCGATCGCGAGCTGACGGGGAGCGCCGCGGATCAGGATCGGTGTGGGGCGGCCGGCCTCGACGGTCTTCGCGGGCACCCCAGCCTCGGCGAGGGCCGCGCGCAGCCCGTAGAGGACCGGGTGCTCGGCCACCTGCAGCTCGTCCTGGGCGAAGGCGGGGGTGTCCGCGGCTACGAAGAGGTCGTGGTGGGCGAAGTTCAGGTACCAGGCGCCAGCGCCGGCGTCTGTGTAGTCGAAGTGGTCGTCCCGCAGCGCGGACACAGTCTCCGGAGAGACGGCGCGCCTGCGGGCGCGGACGGCTGACCAGCGGGAGACCTCGACGGTCCCGACGGGGATGGAGCCGGCGCGCTCGTAGAGGGCGCGCTTGCCGAGCTGGTCTGGGGGGTGGGCCAGCGACGCGGCGTCGAGGTGGAGGTGCGCCGTGCGGTGGATGTCTGGATCCGGCCGCAAGGGTGCGGCGGCAGACCGGGCGGGAGAGAAGAGTCGCTTCCAGAGGCTGGCCATCCTCATGGGTAAGCACGAACGCCGAGAGGTGAAACCGCTCGCGCTGACCGAGGAGCTAGCAGCCGGTTGGTTGAGATGCCCCACCGCGCCCCGTCTCTCCACCCTCTCCACCCTCTCCACCCTCTCAGTAAGTCCCCACCTTCAGTCAGAACGTGCCGTCAGGCGCGCGCCAACTGCGAAGGGGTACCTGTGAGGAACGCGACGTCCCAGCGTCTCAGGCGAGAGGGTGTTGCGACGTCAGATGCCTCGCCGCAAGGCGACATCAGGAGGCAAGACCTTGCGAACACGTGGACGGTTTTCGACGGAGCCCAGCTGTTGTTCTGCTGCCATCCCACTCTGTAAAACCGGCCAGGTTTCGCAATGGATGCAAACCCAAGTGGGCTTGCCAGACGACCCGAGAGTCACTGCACAGGGGAGTGAAGGCGACGACGAGGAGCTTGCGACGAGGAGACTTGCCTGAGAGGGGAAGCGCAGGTTCCCCTCTGGAGACAACGCTGGTTGGCAGCGGCGAATCCGTCAAAGTGGCTGAAGAGAAGCACTAACCGTCACAAGCCATGCGGCAGCCGAACCCCCAGTGACCTCCACGATCCATGCGGCAGCCGCGCTCACGCTGAGTCCCACAATCCATGCGGCAGCCCCGTCCCGTCCCACAACAGCCTCGCAGAGATGAGCGGTCTCGAAGACACGAGCGTTCCGCCCAAGGGGTGAAACCCGGCGAGTCGGGCCCGGCCGACCCCGGCCCGGCTGGATTGGACTCAGGTGGGCTCGGGTGGGCTCGGGTGGGCTCGGGTAGGTTTGGGCTGCCGCATGGATCGTGAGGCTCAGTGTGAGCGCGGCTGCCGCATGGATCGTGGTCGTTACTGCGGGTCTTCAGCCACTTTGACGGATTCGCGGCTGCCAACCAGCGTTGTCTCTGGAGG
>Ga0316204_10005806_pt1 | contig 19859 bp, 20 predicted proteins | sample 6monrhotite_MG_2_FD_205661 | JGI IMG/M metagenome (GOLD analysis project Ga0316204, IMG submission 205661) | Microbial mat bacterial communities from mineral coupon in-situ incubated in ocean water Damariscotta River, Maine, United States -... | ecosystem: Environmental > Aquatic > Marine >...
CATGACTAGAATCCAAAATCCCACTCGCTCCAAACAATGTGACATCACCACCCTGTACCTGAGCGATTTCATAGTTTGCAACAGGCGCATGGCATTGTGTGCATTTATCGTTAATAACTGATGCTAATTGAGGATTACGTTCTAGCTCAGTAGCCACCTTGGCACGCCAGAAAGGGTCTTTGGTAGAATTTGCCATCATTGATGAGCCCCAATCCTTAACTATCGACACATCATTGCCTGATGTGTCAGTCAAGCCATCATGACACTGAGCACAATTACCTGAGCCAGAAAAATGTGAAGTGGTAAAGCTGGCATCTTCAGCTAAAACAGCAAACGAGCCTAAACAAAGCAATGCAGATAAGACTATTCGAGGAAAACTGTTAATCATCTTTGACCTATAAAATTGAGCGATTAACGGCAGCATCTAAATATTAGTACTTACAATTAGAAACTACATTAAATTTGGTAGGGATAATATCTCAAAAGTAACTACTTTTGGTTGATGTAGTCGACAAATATGGGGAATTTGAAACACAATAATATCTTTGTAATACCCACTCTGGGCTAACAAGAGCCAGTCACAACCGATGCCATAATTGACCATTAAGTAGAAATTAAAATTTATCTGTATGTTTTGCCTATCATGTATTGTGGTCTAAGGTGCTCGATGCTCAGCTTAAATGATTTTCTGCAATAATTAGACTAGGTGTGTTTCTTGCGCTATTAAAATATAAGGCTGACATTGCCCGGTGATTATGGATTGTTCGAGCATTGGTTTAATTTACTCCCTTATTATTTAAAATTTTTAAACCTTATAACAAGGAAAAGTAGTCATGCCCAATATCATTCATAGAGTTGGAATCAAAGGATCTGTAAAAGAAATTTATGCCGCATTAACGACCAATGAAGGTTTGTCACGCTGGTGGACAAATGACACATCTGGCGCAGGCAATGTAGGTTCAATAATTAAATTTAGATTCAATGGCGATGGCCCTGACTTTGAAGTAATCAAGCTAAAGGAAGATTCACTGGTTAAATGGAAACATTCCGGAGAAATGCCACCCGCATGGATAAATACTGAAATTTCCTTCCAGCTAACAACAGAAAGCGAACAGACCATTGTTTTATTCATGCATTCAAACTGGAAAGAGCAAAGTGATTTTATGGGACACTGCAGCACAAAATGGGCGACGTTTTTATTAAGCCTTAAAGATGCAATTGAAATAGGTAAAGGCCACCCTTTCCCAAATGATATTCATATTGATCACGACTCAGACTAGTAGCTACGAATCAGATAAAGTTTATTTTAGCTACGATTAATCTATAAAATAGTGTTTGTAAAAAGACGTACCCGCATATGGTTACGTAAAACCACTTGCCTAATATTTACTATTTATAGAATGCAGATTCGCAAGTAGCTTATGAAATAATTACTCTATCATTATTAAAAGTCATCGACTGGTGGAGCAACACGTAATACTTCTTCTATGGTTGTTAATCCAGCTGCCACCTTTTGAGCACCGCTTAAACGTAGAGGCTTCATGCCTTCTTTGATAGCTACTTTTTTCAGCTGAGACATATTCACATTTTCAGTTACCTGCTGTTTCACACTGCTGCTAAATGTAAACATTTCATAAATTCCCATCCGTCCCATGAATCCGGTATTCCGACACTCTAAACAACCAACAGGTTTAAAAATTTGCTGGGGTTTAGCTGGGCTCCATGGTTTGACCAACGATTTCCATACCTCTTCATCCACTTCAGTTGGCTCTTTACAGTGTGGACATAAAATTCTTATTAAACGTTGAGCCAACAAACCCAGTACCGTCGATTGAATTAAATATGCTGGCACACCTATTTCCATTAAGCGGGTGATGGCTGAAGGCGCATCATTTGTATGTAATGTTGTAACCACTAAGTGCCCAGTAAGCGCAGCCTGAATTGCGATATCAGCCGTTTCTTTATCACGAATTTCACCAATCATTATAATATCTGGGTCTTGTCGCAATAGAGTTTTTACGCCAGTAGAAAAATCCAGCCCAATATTATGCTGTACCTGCATTTGATTAAATGCAGGTTCGACTAACTCAATGGGATCTTCAACCGTACAAACATTCACTTCCGGCTTTGCCAATTGTTTTAGGCTGGTATAAAGAGTTGTCGTTTTACCTGAACCGGTTGGACCAGTAACCAAAATAATACCATTAGGCTTGCTGATCATTGATTGCCAACGTTCATCATCCGATTGACTAAAGCCTAATTCTTTAAAGTTTTTAACCAGCACTTCAGGATCAAAAATACGCATCACCAATTTTTCACCAAACGCAGTTGGCATAGTTGATAAACGTAATTCAATTTCTGCACCATCCTGAGTACGCGTTTTTAAACGACCATCCTGTGGACGACGTTTCTCCGCAACATCCATTCTCCCGAGTATTTTAATACGACTAGACACTGCGGCCATTACCGTACTTGGCACTTCGTACACCTGATGCATTACACCATCAATACGAAATCGTACATTACCTAAATCTCGTCGAGGTTCTAAATGAATATCACTGGCACGCTGCTCAAATGCATACTGCAACAACCAATCCACAATATTAATGACATGCTGATCGTTTGCATCTAGTTTACCTGCACGCCCTAACTCCATTAGACCTTCAAGGTTACTTATATCAGCTGCACTTTTTTGCGATTCTGATTCCGCACGATTAACTGATTTAGAAACGGTATAAAACTCTAATAAGTAACGAGATATTTCATCTGGATTCGCAACAACACGTTTGAATGTTTTTTTATTAATCGCTGAAAGCTCATGCTCCCATTCAGTTACAAATGGTTCTGTAGTTGCCACAGTAATAAATTGCTCATCAACAGCAATGGGTAAAATATTAAATCGTGACGCGTAAGCATAGGACATTACCGAAGTTACTTTTGACACATCAATTTTTAAGGGGTCAATTCTACAATAAGATAATTTAACTCTATCCGCCAGCCAAACAGTGAGTGATTCCAAGTCAAGCAAACTACGTTCGTCACGCTGATCAACCCATTGACGCTCTGCAATCACAATAAGAGCATTCTTCTCCTGATATTCTGCAGACACCGCAAGAGTACGCAACATTTTTGCATTCTCGGCAGTCACCATAGCGTCTTCTTCGAGCCAGTTAATGACTGATTGTATTTCTAACTCTTTATTATTTTGTTTCATGACTGCATTCATTCTATGTCTGCTATTAGAATAGTAATTTTTTAAAATCGAACATTAAAATCTTAAAGTAACTGTTTTACCTGATTCAACCATCTGCGCATAATAAAAAACCACCTCAAGCCGATACTGATTAGTCGAGTTTGCCTGCAAAGATATAGAATCGACTGTGGCAGAAATTTCCTGCCCATCGATGACTACTGTTAATTGCTCTCCTACCTTGAATTTATGTAATTGCTGAGCACCGATAAAAGACACCGCCGATGCCTTAGTTGCCGATACTAATTCAATGATAGCTGACGATTTATTTTCAGTCGAAATAACCATGCTAGGGTATATATTAGAAGCCATAACATACGCAGCACTCTGCGCTTTTAACATAGCTCGATCAGCTTTCCACTGCGTCAATTTACACTCGGTCTTGAGCACTGTCTCTTCAGATTTTAATGTTTTATAAACACCATCAATTTTTGATAATTCAACTTCTGATAACACGGTACGCTCAAACAATTCCTCAGCCTGATCCAGTTCTATTTTTGCATCAAAAACAAGTGGCTGTATTTTTTCTATTTTCGCCTTACATGACTGGAGATGATAATTAAATGGCACCATATCTAATTTCGCTAACAAATCACCCTTCTTAACTTTCGCACCAACTTTTGCAACCACTGCTTCAACGACACCTGATACTGGAAAGCCTATTTTTTGTATACCTGTCCATGCAAGTCTCGCTTCAATATCTTCTGCCATTGATACAGAGCTGAATAATGCAAACACTAATAATAATTTACTCATATTTTTCATCACTGATTCCATACTTAACAAGTATTTATAAAGTTGCATTTATTACATCCATCTCACTCGCAAGCAGATGCAATTGCATCCATGCCAATGCGAGTGCATATTCATTCTTTGCGCGTAAATAACGTATTTCTGAAATCGCTACCATTGAATTCCCTAAATCTGTTGCCACTTCCATTTCATATAGTGTACGTTTTTTATCGAGATTCAGTTCTCGTAAGTCTTGTGTTGTTTGTAATTGCTGATGTCGAGTTTTCAGCAACGCAACATTCTGCCATAAGCTTAATGCCTGCTTCCTCACCTGTGATTTCAAACTTAACAGTTTTGCACGCTGCTTTAATAAAATAGCACGAGCCATAGACGTACGTGACTTCATGCTACTATTTTCATACAAGGGCATAGTCAAGTTTAAAGATGCACGCATATCATCGCTGGATTTAGTTCGCGCATACTCAGAAATTTCCAGCTCTGCACTTAATAGAGGATTTAACTGATTATTTTCAGCCTGCAATCTTTTCTCAGCCGCATTGTATTGTTTCTCAGCCAATTTAATCTGTGGATTCTTAAGCAATATTTTGTCTATTAATAATGCATAGTCTGGTATTTCAGCCTGAATAAATGGAAGTGTGGGTAACACTAAATTCGATGGCAATTGAGCTGGCTTATTTAATACCTCCGCCAATGTCGCACGGCTATGACGTTGTGCCACTTCGCTTACACTACGTTTATGTAGCGCATCTATATATCGACTTTCAGATTCTAATAGCTCCAAATCTGATATTTGAGATAGCGCGTATCTGTCTTTTACCGCGTCATGTCGAACATATGCAGTCGCCAATGCTTCGTTATCCCATGCATATTTTAAATCAGACAAAATAACTTCAAAAAAATATTTAGCCATTTCTATTTTTCTTTGTGCAATAACATATGACATATTAGCTTGCCAGGCCTGCTGTTCTATATTGGCTGCCTGTGTTTTTTTGTCACTACGCCCAAAATCATAAAGCGGCTTAACTAAACGTAAAACAGCGCTACTATCATTACTTGATTGATCGAATGCTATATCCGATGCTTCAACATAGGCTGCTTGTAACTCAAGTTGTGCAGTAAATCCTAATGATGATTCTGCTAACTCTAGTGCTGACTGAGATGTTGCAATTTCCGACTGTGCATTTACCAGCGTGAAATAATCAGGTTGCTCTGCCATCTTCATGACTTGCTGTAAACTTAATGGATCGGGCAATGCCTCTGTAGAGTCAGCAACGGCAGTAGATAATTGCAAACAAAGAAAAACAATAATTAAACGCATCATTGAGATTTACGCTGCTGCCTCTTATATCGAGTAAAGCTGGTTGTTTTATAGTGTTGATTCAATACATATTCACCTAAAAGCATAAATTCAGCTTTTGTCGATGTGGCACCGGTATAGCGTACAATTCTTTTACCTGTTAAATCGAAAAAGGCCATTACTGGAGTTGCCCTCACTCGGTGTTTTTTTGATGCGAAATCTTTCTGGGTTGTTACTGTGCCATCAAAATCTGTCATTTCAATATCCCCTTCAATATCTACCTGAAATATTTTGAAGTGCTTCTTAAAATATGCAACGACATCTGGCTGAGTTAAAATAGTAGTTTTCATTCTATGACAAAATGGACATTCGTCCATTTCAAAAAAGATAAAGATTCCTGATTTACCCTCTTCTTTAGCCAAAGATAACTCTTCAGAAAAGTCTCCAAAACTTTGATCGAAAATTTCTAGATCAGCTGCATGAGTAGTAAATTGTGTAAATAACAATAATACGAATATCAGGTGTGTTTTCAGTCGTCCAAGCATTACTCAAAGTCCTCTTCTAACTTTTGGCATATCGGCAGTATAACCTTGATGACGTACTTGCGGAATATTTCTCAGACATTTGTATTGCAGGTAAATTCAAAATTTATTAGCTATTTTCAGCCTGGCTCAACAGTATTTAACACACACGTACTACGAAAAAAAGGCTCGCAAATGCGAGCCTTTTTTACAGTACAAGACCAAACCTAGCTTATTGAGCTAAATAAGACTCATCTGATGATTCAACTGTACCAAGCGACCATGCACCACGTGTTTTTGCATGTTCAACAGCCGCATTAACATCAGAACTTGATGCATTGCGATCGATATCAAACACCTGACCTGCATAAATTAGATCAGCATCTTTAATTTTATCGCGGTTAGCTTTATAGATAAGAGGCCATTGGTATGGATTTGCATAAACCGCTTCTTTACCTGAGATATTCCAAAGGTTGTCACCTGTCACTACCTGGTATGAATCATCACCATCCATCATTCCACCGCCACTAGATGATGCTGCAGAACCCGAAATAGCACCACTTGCTAATAAACGCGCATTTTCATCTTTTGCTTGTTGCATGGCAAACTCAGCTTGACGCTGTGCTTTTCCCGCTAATTGCTTTGCTTTTTCTTCATCACCTGCAGCCAAAGCTGCTTCAGCACTCTTAATCATTTTGCCAGTATCACGCCATTCAGCACCCATTTTTTTAGCTTTAGCGTTAGCCGATTTTGCATTGGCAATCGCCTGTTCTGCGGTGTAATCTGCCGAGTCACTTGATCCGCCATCTGTTGCACAACCAGCAACCAAGCCGAGTGCAAGCATTACAATAAATAGCGGCTTGATAAGGTGAGTAAATTTCATGTTGATCGTCCCCGATGCATTAATGTTCGTTAATATGTTCTATTAAGAGGAAATTAGCAACGGGATCCCTAAGTGTCAAGCTAATCCCCCAAATAGGCGATGTTTCTTTTGCATTTGTGAATAACTTCTTCTTTGCCAACAACCCTATAAATACGCTATTCTTTCGCACCCCCAACCGCATTTTTCTTTCAAGGTACGCATATGTCTGGCTCTATAAAGGTTTACCACAACCCTCGCTGTTCAAAATCACGACAAACAATGGAACTATTATCGGGAAAAGGCGTACAAACTGACGTTATAGAATATTTGAAGACACCACCCAGCAAAAAAGACCTGCAAGATATTTTAAACATGCTGGGTCTGCAGCCTAGACAACTGATGAGAACTCACGAAGCTGAATACAAAGACAACAATTTAGCTGACGAGTCCCTTACCCAGGACCAGCTGATCGATGCCATGGTAAAATTCCCGAAATTAATTGAGCGCCCAATCGTTGTAAGCAATGGCAAAGCGGCCATTGGTCGCCCACCTGAAGCCGTACTAGAGATCCTGTAAATATGTCTGAAATATTAGTGCTTTATTACAGCCAAAGTGGCTCTACTGCTGAAATGGCAAGAACTATTGCTCGCGGTATAGAAGAAGTAAGTGGTATGCAGGCACGTTTACGCACGGTACCCGCTGTTTCAACGACATGCGAAGCTACCGAAGCCAGCATTCCTGTCAGCGGCGCTCCTTATGCAGAACTAAATGACTTAGAAGAGTGCTCTGGTCTTGTGCTTGGTAGCCCGACACACTTCGGTAATATGGCTGCGTCACTAAAACACTTTATTGATGGCAGTGGTAGCTTGTGGATGTCTGGTGCACTAATCGGCAAGCCTGCCGCTGTATTTACGTCCACTGCAAGCATGCACGGTGGCCAGGAATCAACACTATTAAGTATGCTAGTACCTCTACTACATCATGGCATGATGCTAATGGGCTTACCCTATAGTGAAGCTTCATTACATCAAACCACCACCGGCGGCACACCTTATGGTGCAAGCCGATTAAATAGTAATGATAACGCCCCACTGGATGAACACGAAAAAGCACTGTGTCTCGCGCTTGGCCGCAGGGTCGCCGAGACAGCTCAGAAGCTTGAAGCAACTAAGTAAAAATACTCATGAATAAAATACAATTTGCAAGAAACCTCACATTACTCGGCTTTTTTGGCCTCATGGCATTTATCCCATTGTGGCATTTACTTATTGTGCCGATTGAAGCCAAATTTGTGTCCATGACTCTACTGATACAGGTTGGTCCATTATTATTTCCACTCCGCGGAATATTACACGGACGGGTTTATACTCATGCATGGTCAATGTACCTTGCACTATTTTATTTCGTGGGGGGTATTTGGTACGCGGGCGATATAAGTACGCGTAGCTTTGGTATTGGATTTAGCATACTAAGTGTTATGTTTTTTATCGGCACCATGCTCTATACACGTTTTCAAGGCATGGCTGAAAACGCCTTACGTGAGGCTGAAGCAGAGGAAGACTCTGATAGTTAATTAGTAATTTTGTTGATACATATTAATTAGCTTTGCTTAATTGATCTATATCAGTACTCCCCTGAGCAACAGCGCTAACCTATACCTCAGCTAAGTAGTAATAAACATTTACCGGACTATCACTATGTACTCTCTCAGCGAATTGAAAAAACAAAATCAGGAAATTGGTGATTTAGCTGACGTACTGGATGTATTGATTAATAAACAGAATCTGATTCATAATCCTTTTGTGTGTGATTTGGTTTGCCGCTTCAATGAAAAGGTATGGATGCATCTGGTGTTTGAAGATAACTCTCTTTATAACGAGCTCGCCAAGCACCATAACCCAGATATCAGTAATCTTGCTGAAAGCTTTCACAATTCGACAAAAGCTATACGAAAAGAATTCTCCGACTATGTAAAGCTCTGGTGCAAAGCATCTGGTGCCGATCATCATCAGCAGGCTTTTTGTGAACAAACACCTGAAATACTCAACAAAGTAAGACAGCGCATTAAATTTGAAACTGAAAAGATGTTTCCCTTGGTAGAATCAGATGAGTTTTCAACAACCGATTAACAGTCGGGTACACACCTTTTAGCAAAGCTAATAAAAAATTGATCTGCGATTCTGTATAATTACAGCTAAACTTCTATTAGCTCACTACAGATGAATAGAATGCTTACTCATTTTCACCACCCATTATATGCCCTCAGCACTGCATTACTGATATTACTCAGTCCGCTCACCTCTGCCTCTGACCTACAAAAAGAAATTCGTATGAAGCAGGAAGTTATCGACTACATCATGGATGGTGAAGCCATAATGTTAAACGACGCAGTGGCTCAACATGATTTTTTAACTATTTATACAGAATCAACCATGAATACGCCAAAGGGTGTAGCCATCATCATACATGGTCGAGGCCATCACCCTAACTGGGCCGAGGTGGTTCACCCCTTGCGCACCGGGTTACCCGAGTTTGGCTGGCACACCTTATCGATACAAGCGCCTGTACTGGACAATAATTCCAGCTTTTATGACTATCTGGATATTCTAGAAGAAATAGACCCGCGCATTGAATCTTCCATCGCATTTTTACAGCAAAAGAACATTAAAAACATTGTATTGATTGCTCACAGTTGCAGCGTACATATGGCTTTTAATTGGTTACACAAGCATCCTAATGCCGGAATTAACGCATTTATTGGCATAGGCATGGGCTCAACGGATATCGGACAACCCATGCTCGAACCTTTTCCATTACAAGACATAAAGGTGCCAGTCTTAGACATTCGTGGCGAGTACGATTACCCTGCTGTTATTGCTAAAGCCCCTAAAAGATTAAAGAGAATGCAACAAGCTGGTAACCCAAAATCCGATCAGCGCATCGTGCCAAAATCTGATCACTATTTTACCGCTCGTGGTGACGCATTATTAATTGAAATAGCGGATTGGCTAAATACTCTCTAAGAATTTACCCTCATATTTGAGAAAGCCTATCGATTATTTTTATACGATTAGTAAATCCAGGTTAACTCGTAAAAGAGATACACAATATAAGTCCACATATTCCAGTCATTTTATGTAGTGGCAATAGTGATACGATTGATAAAAATGCAGCGCTGGAATTAGGGATTGCACAATATTTAACAAAACCCATAAATAATACTGTATTACTTCAAGCTATAAAAGAAACGCTATCTAAAAGTGCAGCACAAAAGAAACACTTACTCTGAAAGTACGGTTTTAACAAAAGGTATAGTTAAGCGCCTGTGTTGTTGCAGTTGTGCTTTATCAAGCGCATCTAACATTTCAAACAAATCTGCCATGTCACGGTTATAGTTACTCAACAAGTAGCTAGCGACATTATCAGCAAGCTCGAAACCTCTTGCCTCTGCTCGTTGTTGTAATGCCTCACATTTTTGCGCATCATTTAGTTCGAGCAGTTTAAACACCGCGCCCCACTGCAATCTTGACGTTAAATCCTTAAGCTGAATATCTATCTCTGCCGGCGGCTGATCGGCTGTAAAAATCAATTGTTTATTATTTTCTCTAGTGCGATTAATTAAATCAAACAATGCCTCTTGCCAGTCAGCTTTATTTTGTAAAATCTGCACATCATCTATGCAACAAACATCCATTACTTCCTGGCCTTGAAATACTTCAGGTGAATATTCTATGAGCTGTTTTAATGGTAAATAACTAATGCTTTTATTCTGCTGCGCAAGATCCTGACATAGAGCCTGCATTAGGTGAGTTTTACCTGTGTTATGTGCTCCCCAAATATAAAACTGCTTTTCTGCTGACAAGCTCGGACTTTTCAATAAGTCGATGAGTAATTTGTTTTCACCACTGACGATATTATTAAAGGTATAACTATCTTTAAGCTGTAAATCTAAGGTTAGTTGGGTATACATGAATCGCTAGAAACCACTAAGAAATGTTATTAAAAATCGCGCTAGATTTATATTCGCTGTGCATATGACGAACTAACACAGCGATTACAGCTGCGATGGGAAGCGCCAGCAATACACCTACAAAACCAAATAACTGTCCACCGGCTAATACTGCAAATATTACTGCAACAGGGTGCAAACCAATTTTATCACCAACCATTAAAGGCGTAAGCAACATCCCTTCTAATAACTGCCCAATACCGAATACAATAAAAACAGGTATCAACATCATTACGTCTTGGGTTTGCAACAAAACAGCAACACTTGCCGCAAGTATGCCGACAATAAAGCCTAAGTAAGGAACAAAACTCACAAGTCCTGCCAGCATGCCAATTAATAATGCCAACTCTAAGTCTATAAACCATAAACCACAGGAATAGACTATTCCTAGCACCAGCATAACCATTAATTGGCCACGTATAAATGCAGCTAAAACTTCATCTGATTCTCTTGCTAGTTTTGCTATTACCGGTTGTGACTTTCTTGGCAGTAACTCATCAATTCGTTTAACCAATTTATCCCAATCGCGTAATAGATAAAATGTAACTACAGGTATTAGTATCAAATTTGCCAATAATGCAGCCAGGGCCATTCCCGATGCAGCAATTGAAGAGACTATTTGTGACAGCACACTGCCAGCTTGCGCATAGTGAGCTGTTACAAGTTTTTTAATTGAAGCGAAATCGATCTGATCAATATTAATACCCAATTTTTGAGCCAATAGGGGCACAACATTTTGTTGAACATTATCAATATAATGCGGTATGTTTGAAATTAAGTAAGCTAGTTGTTGAGCCAGTAGAGGAAAAATCAATAAGGCAACAACAGATAATGAAGAAAACAATACAACGAACACAATAGTCACCGCCAAACTTCGAGGCATTTTTTTCTCTAATTTGTCAGCCAGCGGATCACCCAGATAAGCTAATAAGGCAGCTGCAAAAAAAGGTGTAAGTATTGGCGCCAATATATAAAGGGCAAACAGTACCAACAATATACCAAGCAACAACATCCATTTTTGCGAATCACTTAAGGAGATCATATTAACTAACTCACCGGCTTAAACTATAACGTAAAATTTTCGCGACACTATTTTGCTCGCTATTACGCGACGTATGACTTATTTCTTCGATTGGTTCTGGACGCGTATCCACTGTTAGCACTTTTCCTAACGCAATAATTCGCCTCAAGTCATCCTCATCACCATTTAAATCGACATAAAAGTCGACCTGATGTTTATCTACTTCTTTGGCATAAACATTTTTGACCGGCGCTAACGAAGCTAGATAATGAGCGGTGGTTGAATATTTTTTAACATTATGCAGATTGCTTACACGTACAATTAATCCAGCATCATTAATACTGTCTGTGAAAACAGCAAAACGACTAGAAATACTGTCCGTAGCTATGCCGATGCCACTGCTTGTTAATAACGCTAAATCCTCAGCATTTACACTCCAGTTCTCAACTTTATCTTCCTGCATCAAAGACCAGTCCACCTGCCAGCTTCCTTTGTTCCAGTTCATTCGACCTAACAGAACCGCATTCACTCCGTAACGTTTGCTGGCCTGTTTTACGGGCTCCCAAAATTGCCCCCAAACATCAGTAAATTCAACCAAACGCTGGTCTGTAGCGTCATATTTTGGCCAAATAATGGGTAGGCCTCGTCGCTCAGCACCCTGGGCCATCGCATTTTTAATTTGAGAGTGATCAGCCTGTTTTAGTAAGTATCTATTGCGGCCGTCTTTAACTGCTAACCATACCAAGACATTGGGTCGTTGATAGCCCCATAGAGGCAATCCATTTTCGCGTAGTAATTGTTTAAGCTTATTTTTATTAAACTGCATCCATAATTTATACTTGGGCTGTACTAACGCAGGTGTTTTTTCGAGATAGGCAGTAATCTCATGGTCACTTAATGCTCGATAGCGATACTGACTTATGAGTCGCCCTGCATCCGCCAAATTCAGTTGAGTGGGTGCCAAACTAGTACCCGATACACGTACCGAAGTCTCGATCAAACCCTGTTCAAACGCGGCTTTACGGATACTGATATCCTGGCTTACAACAGGCAAACTGACTTCATACATCTGCTTTATATCCGTCGCTTGCAGCTTAAGGGATATGACTAACAGTAAAATTGTACTCAAAAAAAGCGATTTGCGGTTCATTTTCATTCGTGGACTTGGCTCGGAAGATGTACAATACCACATCTTTTAATCGTGATGCTTATCAGGTTCGCAATGTCTCAAACTGACCCAAAAAAATCTACTAATCAATCTCTTAGCTACCGCGATGCGGGTGTCGATATCGATGCTGGCAATCAATTTGTAGAAGATATTAAACCACACGTTGCACGCACCATGCGCCCCGAAGTAATCGGCGGCCTGGGTGGATTTGGTGCTTTGTTTGAAATCCCACTCGATCGCTATAAAAAGCCAGTACTTGTATCAGGCACAGATGGCGTTGGCACCAAGCTTAAACTAGCTAACCTAATGAATAAGCACGACACTATTGGCATCGATTTAGTCGCTATGTGCGTGAATGACATACTTGTTTTGGGCGCTGAACCTTTATATTTCCTGGATTACTACGCAACGGGCAAGCTGGATAATGCGGTTGCAGCAGATGTTGTGAAGGGTATCGCCGAAGGTTGTCATCAAGCAGGTGCTGCACTTACCGGTGGTGAAACCGCTGAAATGCCCGGCATGTACAGCAAGGGTGACTATGACCTGGCTGGTTTCTGTGTAGGCATTGTTGAAAAAGACCAAATTATTGATAGCACTAAAGTAGGCGCCGGCGATGCACTTATCGCTATCGCTTCTTCTGGCCCTCATTCAAATGGCTACTCCTTAATACGTAAAGTATTAGACGTTAGTGGTGCCGATTTAGACCAGCCCTGTGGCGAATCGACATTAGGCGAAGCTTTATTAGCACCCACACGCATTTACGTTAAAAGTATTCATGCACTGCTTGAGCAAGTTGATGTACATGCCATGTCGCATATTACCGGTGGCGGCTTACTAGAAAACTTACCCCGCGTTATGCCTGAAAATACTCGTGCACAAATCGATGCTTCAAGCTGGGAACTCCCAACCGTATTTAAGTGGTTGCAGGAGCAAGGCAATATTGACTCTCAGGAAATGTACCGCACCTTTAACTGCGGCATCGGCATGGTAATGGTGGTTAATGCTGAAGATGCCGACACAGCAATCGAAACATTGACCAAAGCCGGTGAGGTGGCCTTTAAACTGGGTGAAATCACTAGCTCTACCGGTGAAGCTGACGTTGTTGTTGAATAGGCTCAATTTTTGCTACATCATTTACAATGAGTACTGACCCACTAAATATTGTTGTGCTAATTTCCGGCAGCGGCAGTAACTTACAGGCAATAATTGATGCTATTAACGCAGGTGAGTTACACGCCAAAATTAGTGCGGTAGTGAGCAATCGCCCTAATGTTAAGGGACTTGAACGTGCCAAATCCGCGGGCATTCCCACTCACACACTCGACCATACCGAGTTTGAAACCCGTGAAACCTTCGATCAGCAACTCATGCACACTATTGACCAATACCAGCCACAGCTAGTCATATTGGCGGGTTTTATGCGTATTCTTACAGATGATTTTGTTGCTCACTACAGCAACCAAATGCTAAACATTCATCCCTCGTTACTGCCCGAGTTCAAAGGACTTAATACCCATCAACGCGTATTAGATGCCAATGTTTGTCAGCATGGCGTAAGTGTTCATTATGTAAACAATGAACTCGATGGTGGACAGGTAGTCTTACAGGCAATGATAGATGTTCAGACAGATGATACCGCTGAATCTCTACAACAGAGGATTCACAGCTTGGAACATGTTATCTATCCCATGGTAATTGAATGGATAGCACAACAGCAACTCGAAATAGTTGACCAACAGGTTTATTTAAACAAACAAAAACTGACAAGCCCGGCGAAATGGATCAACAACGAACTTTCAATATAATTCATTACTTGCGTTTTGTAGGCGTTGGCCTGCTTTTACTTGTCAGTAATGCATATGCATCTAATCATTTTCCTCTACCTGAAAATCACCAGAGCACCTACAGTGTTTCTAAATATGGCGCTGAAGTTGGGCAGATTGAAAACTATTTTCTCTATCAAGACCAACAAATAAACTACACCTCCAAAGCAAAAACCACAGGAATGGCTGCATTTTTTCTAAAGGAAGTAATTACTGAAACCAGCCAGCTATACTGGCCTAGTGACGGTACGCTAGAGACACCCCAGCAAACTAGCTACACCCTGCACCACAAGAAAAAGAAAAAAAAGGACCAGAATATTTCTTTTACCTGGTCGGGTACTAAGCTCATAGACATAACTAGCTCGTATAAAAATAAATCGGCAAGCTTAATATCCGATAAAGATATCTGGTCCACTCAGCTACTACCTATTGTCATGAGTAGTTATTTACTGCGAAATGATAAGATTACTGGAGATACTATTCAGGTTGTAGATAAAAATCGATTAAGAAATTACGACTTTACTTTAGAGGGTAATGAGCCCATAAAACTCAATAACAATATGCACGCGTGTTTAAAATTCAAAATAAGCAAACGTAATAGCAACCGATTTACTTATGCATGGCTCTCAACAGATCACTATTACCTTCCATTGGTAATAGAGCAATACAAAGATGATGAACTAAGCGCTAGTATGACGCTTAAAGAATTTAAGTTACTTAAATAAAAGATTTTGATATGACAGATTTATATGATGACGACGGCAATTATATTAGTAGGACCTCTCGCAAAAAAGAATGCGATGAAACACTTGAGTTAGGAGAAAAAATACTCGCCTTAACTAAAGATGAGCTCTCACAAATCAATATGGATGATGAGTTACAGCATGCATTTGAAGAAGGTCAGAGAATAAAGTCTCATGGAGCACTAAAACGCCAGAAGCACTATATTGCCAAACTAATGCGCGGTAGAGACATAGAACCTCTGGCCGCTCAACTAAACCTTGTCCTACATAAAGACGATATTCATAGCGCCGCCTTTAAACGCATGGAAAAATGGCGCGATACATTAATAGCTGATGGTGACAAAGGCATAAATGCTTTTCTGCAAGAGTACCCTCACGCAGACAGACATCATATGCGTCAACTGGTACGTAATATAGCCAATGAAAAAAAGAACAATAAACCACCTGCCTCATTCCGTGCTATTTTTAAATATATTCGAGAGGTTGTGGACCAATCATATAACATCGATGAAAACGGTCTATAATTATTAGAGTTTTATTGAAGGGTATTTTTTATGGATTTTTCTGGCATACATAACTATTACGAGCATCTGGTAACGGACTATATACACACAACCGTCATCCCTAATATGCCTGATAAGTCAGCAGACTTCTTTCTTGATGTCGCTTGCTACGCCCTGTCTAGATTGCCCTCTCGCTACATGCGACATGAAATTGATATGGTCTTCTATTTAGAAGAATCCGTGCGTGCTGATATGGTTGAAGAAGCTCATAAGGCCGTCGATGTTGCCGTTGAATATATAAAAGTCAATTTCAATAAAAATGAAAGGTATGAATAGCGCCGGCATAACTCCTTAAAGACACTATCTCATACCCTATTTAATCAACTATTACACATCGTATAAGCCTAACTTAAACCGCCACTACGTCTGACTTCTCACCGCGACTAAAGCTAAAGCCATCATCACCCAATGTCACTTTAATTACATCACCTGGCATGAAGTCGCCTTGCAACAACTGCTGCGCCAATGAGTTTTCAAGATTCTGCTGAATAGCGCGTTTCAGTGGCCTTGCACCATAGACTGGATCAAAACCTGCTTCACCTAGCTTATCTAAGGCTTCTTCACTCACACTCAAATCCATATCTTTATCCTGCAGTCTCTGACGCAGGTATTCAATCTGGATAGCTGTGATTTCGCGAATTTGCTCTCGACCTAATGGCTGGAACACAACGGACTCATCAACACGATTAATAAATTCAGGCCTAAAGTGCTGCCCAACAATTTCCATCACCGCAGCCTTCATACCTTCGAAGTCATCCTTTCCAGCAAATTCCTGTATTTTTTGCGAGCCTAGATTAGAGGTCATCACAATAACAGTATTTCTAAAATCAACCGTACGCCCCTGACCATCTGTAAGACGGCCATCGTCCAGCACTTGCAGCAATACATTAAATACATCGGGATGTGCTTTTTCTACTTCATCCAATAATATAATTGAATAAGGTTTACGTCTCACCGCTTCCGTTAAGTAACCGCCCTCTTCATAACCCACATATCCTGGAGGCGCTCCAATGAGACGAGCCACAGAATGTTTTTCCATAAATTCAGACATATCAATGCGCACCATCGCATCTTCTGTATCAAACAAAAATTTCGCCAATGCCTTGGTTAATTCTGTTTTACCTACACCAGTTGGGCCTAAAAACAGGAATGAACCATTAGGCCTGTTAGGGTCAGATAATCCGGCACGTGAACGTCGTATCGCATTCGCCACAGATTCAACGGCATCATCCTGACCTACTACCTGCTTTCGAATAGCATCTTCCATATGCAGTAGCTTTTCTTTCTCACCTTCCATCATTTTGGCGACGGGGATGCCAGTTGCTCGTGATACAACTTCCGCAATCTCTTCTTCCGTAACTCGATTACGTAGCAATGTCATGTCTTGCATTTCTACCTGTGAAGCCATATCCAGCTGTTTCTCAAGCTCTGGAATCTGCCCATATTGCAGTTCGGACATACGCGTTAGATCATTTGCACGTCGTGCAGTATCTAGCTCAAGCCTTGCCTGCTCAAGTTTTTCTTTAATGCTTGTACTGCCATGTAAGGCTGCTTTCTCAGAAACCCAAACTTCATCCAGCTCCTGATACTCTTGTTCCAGCTCATCAATTTCTATTTGGAGTTTGGATAAACGCTCAATAGAGGCCTTATCATCTTCTTTGGTTAAGGCTTCTCGCTCAATTTTTAATTGAATTAAGCGACGTTCTAAACGATCCATTACTTCCGGCTTAGAGTCGATTTCCATTCGAATACGACTCGCCGCTTCATCGATTAAGTCAATTGCCTTATCAGGCAATTGACGATCAGTTACATAGCGGTGCGATAGCACCGCAGCAGAGACAATCGCTGGGTCAGTAATATCAACACCATGATGCACCTCATAGCGTTCTTTTAGGCCACGTAATATCGCAATGGTATCTTCGACACTTGGTTCATCCACAATAACTTTTTGGAAGCGTCGTTCTAGCGCTGCATCCTTTTCAATGTACTGACGATATTCATCAAGAGTCGTAGCACCAACGCAATGTAATTCACCACGCGCCAATGCCGGCTTTAACATATTCCCAGCATCCATAGCGCCTTCACCTTTACCAGCGCCTACCATGGTATGAATTTCATCAATGAATAAGATGACCTGACCTTCCTGTTTAGACAGGTCATTGAGCACGGCTTTTAAGCGTTCTTCAAATTCACCACGGAATTTGGCACCGGCAATTAACGCCGCTAAATCAAGCGATAATAAACGTTTGTTTTTTATTCCTTCTGGTACTTCACCATTAACAATACGTTGCGCCAGACCTTCAACAATAGCCGTTTTACCCACACCGGGCTCACCAATCAACACGGGATTATTTTTTGTTCGGCGTTGCAACACCTGAATAGTTCGACGTATTTCTTCGTCTCGACCAATAACAGGATCAAGCTTGCCCTGTTCTGCACGTTCCGTTACATCAACTGTATATTTTTCAAGGGCCTGACGTTGGTCTTCGGCATTTGGATCATTTACTTTCTGACCACCGCGTACTTTATCAATCGATTCTTCAAGACTTTTTTTCTCAGCACCGAACTCTCGCAGTACATCACCTACGCGGGTCTTTTCTTCTATACATGCCAGTACAAATAATTCACTCGTTATATAATCATCTTTACGTTTTTGAGCGAGTTTGTCTGATACGTTAAGCAAGCGTGATAGGTCATTAGACAAATGAACTTCACCCGCATTACCTTCAATCTGTGGCAAACGTTCTAGCTCTTCTCCCAGCTTGGAGCGCAAACCATTGACGTTAACATTGCTCATCGTAAGCAGATGGCGCACCGACCCTCCATCCTGATCGAGCAGTGCCAACATCAAATGAATTGGCTCTATAAACTGGTGATCTCGTCCAACCGCGAGAGATTGCGCTTCTGAAAGCGCAGTTTGAAATTTGCTGGTTAATCTATCCATTCTCATGGCATAGCCTCATTAAGTTTTTCTATTAACTAGAAAATGTGGGTATTCCGCCTGAATTCAAGGGGCTTATGGATTTGATTAATCGATTATGTAATATTTTTGATTTAAAACAATTTTCTTGGGGCTATTGTTGATTTTTTAAACAGTGTACAAGCAAATCCTGCGTATCCATCGGCTTACCCAAAAGATAACCCTGTGCAATATCACATTTATTTTGCTCCAGGAAGTCCCAATGCGCTTGAGTAGAAACACCTTCAGCAACCACCTTTAGTCCCAACTTATGCGCCATAGCGATTACCGCAGACGATATTTCCATGTCATCTTTATCATTAGGTATATCATCGATAAAGGCTCTATCAATTTTTAGAGTATCAATGGGTAAACGTTTTAAATAATTTAATGATGAATAACCGGTACCAAAGTCATCAATCGTGACAGAAATACCTAATGATTTAATTTGATCCAATAGCTCTACTGCCAGATCAATTTGTTCCATCAAAGTAGTTTCTGTAATTTCGAGTTCTAAGTTAACCGCCTTAAAATCAGTCTCCGCTAAAACATCTTGAATTGTCTCAATTAAATTAGGATCTCTAAATTGTCTGGGTGATAAATTTACCGCTAACTCAACATTTTTCAAACCTTGTGACTGCAAATTCATCATGTCTTTACAGGCAGCTCGTAATACCCACTTGCCGAGCCTCACCATCAAGCCTGCGGTTTCCGCTATAGGTATAAAGTATTCTGGTGAGAGTTCACCCTTAGTAGGATGAGTCCACCTAACCAATGCCTCGACACCAATTATTTTTTTAGTTTCAATATTGCATTTAGGTTGGTATTTCATATATAGATCATCATTTTCAATAGCATGACGTAGGTCGCTTTCTATTGTTAGATGATCA
>Ga0316204_10005808_pt1 | contig 19853 bp, 15 predicted proteins | sample 6monrhotite_MG_2_FD_205661 | JGI IMG/M metagenome (GOLD analysis project Ga0316204, IMG submission 205661) | Microbial mat bacterial communities from mineral coupon in-situ incubated in ocean water Damariscotta River, Maine, United States -... | ecosystem: Environmental > Aquatic > Marine >...
AGGGCTTCATGGTGCCACTCTGTTTCACTTTTTCGGGTGATGAGCGTTGCTTCCATAATAGGTGTTTGACCAATAATGGCAAACATACGTCCACCGACCTTAAGGCTCTGCAGTAGCGCTGTCGGCACACTCTCAGGGAATGAGCTAGTACAGGCGATGGCATCATAGGGTGCGTGGTCAGTATAGCCGTTAGTGATATCAGCTGTAGTGAACGTCACATTTTTGATATTTAGCTCAGACAATGTCTGTTTAGCTTTTTCAACAAACTCACTACTCTGATCAATGCTATAGACATGCTGTGCAAGCTGGGCGAGTAGTGCCGTGAGGTAACCACTGCCGGTGCCAACTTCCAGTACAGTTTCATTTTCTTGCATATCGAGGGCTTCAAGCAAGCGGGCGCTGATGAGGGGTTTGTCCATCATCTGGTGGTGACCGATAGTTATTTCGGTATCAGCATATGCTAACTTCAAAAATCGGTTGGGAACAAAGTTTTCCCGCGGTGTTTCATGCAAAACGCTAAGCACACGAGGGTTCAAGACATCCCAGGTACGGATTTGCTGTTCAACCATATTAAAACGGGCCTGATTTTGATTCATGTTCGCCATTGTTAACCCTATAGTGAAATCATTCTGCGAATTTTAAAGCAGTAGAGATTACGGTTTTTGTGCGCTGCTGGCAAGCGTTGTCCCACTTATACTCTTTTCGAGACAAGTTTGAATGTTAACAAATGTTAACTCTTTTACATATAGCCTGGGAATGGGCGATATTGATTCGTAGTCATTCTTTTGAAATTGTGGTGGGGCTCTCCTTTGCCTTCCTGCTCGTTGTAAACAACTATGGTGGGTAAATTTGTGGCCTCTTTTTCGATTCGTATACGTTTTATTGCCATTGCCTTAGGTGCTGGACTGGCAATGCTCTGTATGACGTTGTTGTTGCAACACTCTATCAATAGTGTGAAAAACCTTGAAGATAGCCACTTTTTGGTTATGAGTATTGAGCGGGATCTGTTGTTGTTGCTGCGTAATGAAAAGGACTTTTTAAGTCGCCTTGATTTGAAGTATCGCGATGCATTCAATGCTAGCTACCAGCAGTTAAATGAAAACAAGGCGTTGCTAAATGATGCCCTGGTGACAGCGGGCCTCGATCTTGACCATTTGCGCCAAGTAGAAGGCCATTTGGCGGTGTATGAGGGGCTTTTTCATCAACTGGTGAATGACTATAGCAAACTTGGTCTTGACGCTAACTCCGGTTTACAGGGGGCGTTACTCCGAGCGGTGCATGAGGCTGAAGAGCGTTTGCAGGTCGTCAATAATAGTGATTTAACCAGCCAAATGTTGATGCTACGCCGTCATGAAAAAGACTTCCTTTTGCGTCGAGATATGAAGTATCTGACGCGCTTTGATAAGGATATAAACAAATTATTGGTCAATTCTCTGCTGCCTAAGGAGATTGCTGCGGATATGCAACGTTATCAGCAGGGCTTTGCCGCTCTGGTGGCGGGTTACGAGAAAGTGGGTTTGGATTATAAAAGTGGCGTTTTAGGTGAATTGCGCGAAGCCTCTCACCAAATTGAAAGCAAACTTGAGTTAATGGTAGAAGAAACCGCGCTGCAAATTGAGGTAGAGACGCGAAATTTACAGCGGGTAATATTCGGTGTTAGTGGGCTGTTTGCTGCCCTCTTGATTGGTGGCATATTGGCCGTTGCCAGCACGGTGATACGCCGTGTGAATGTTCTAAATCAACGCATGGCCGATATTGCGAATGGCGAGGGGGACTTAACGGTCGCTTTGGATGCATCGGGTAAAGACGAGTTGGCCGAGGTGGCGCGTAATTTTAATTCGTTCCTGGGTAAGTTACGCGATGAGTTTGGACAGATTTCTACAGTAGCGCAAAATTTAACCTCTGAGGCTTCGAATAGCAGCGATATTGCTGAGCAGACTAAGCAGGGGGCAACACGTCAATACAATGAAACCGAGCAAGTTTCGGCGGCGATTAACCAAATGAGCGCCTCGATCCAAAATGTTAGTAACCATATCCGTGAGACTGCCGATGTGGCCAACCAAGCTGCCAAGGTTTCAGATGAAGGGCGTCAGGTCGTGCAGCGTACGGTAGAGGGTATTCACCAACTTGCAAACGAAGTTAAGAGTGCTTCGGATGAGACCAAAAAGCTTGAACAGCAAAGTAATAATATCGATTCGGTGCTAGATGTGATTCGAGGTATTGCTGAGCAGACTAATCTCTTAGCGTTGAATGCAGCAATTGAGGCGGCGCGAGCAGGTGAATCAGGGCGAGGGTTTGCTGTGGTAGCCGATGAGGTGCGCGCTTTATCACTCAAAACACAGAAATCCACCGAAGATATCCAAGTTTTGATCGAAGCCCTACAGCGAGGGGTTAATGAGGTGGTTGCGAGTATTGATCGTGGCCTCAACAATGCGGACCAAAGTGTGCAAGAGGTTCAGCAAGCCGCCGATGCCTTAAGCCAAATTCAGACTAGCGTTGCGCAGATATCGGGTATGAGCATTGAGATCGCCAGTGCGGCTCAGCAGCAAGAGACGGTTGCAGATGAGATCAACCGAAGTGTGCACGCGATCTCTTCAGATGCGGAGCAGACCCAGCAGAGCGCAAACGATAATGCTGAGACTGCGGGTAGTTTATTGTCCTTAGCGCAGCAATTAAGTGGACAGGTAAATCGTTACAAATATTGATTTATTGCAGATGCTATTCTTTTAAAGCCCCTCGTTTGAGGGGTTTTTATTTGGGATATCCGACTTCCTCGGTGTGCTATTGGTCGCAATTTATGCAGACTTTTGCTATTGTTCGAGCTTTACGGGCTAGGGGTGCTCAACAGTGAAGGCTGTCGCGAGCTGAGATAAACCCTTTGAACCTGATCCGGTTAACCCCGGCGTAGGGAAGCTGCTTGATCAAATGATCTTAAGCCTTGCCTGCGTCCATATCCAATTTTAGGTGATGATATGAGCGCAATTCCAGAAGATTTTATTCAGAAAACTGCCCAGCTCTCTGAGCAAGTAACCCAGCCATTCACTGGCTCCAAGAAAATTTATATTGAAGGCTCTCGTCCCGATATACGCGTGCCGATGCGTGAAATTACTCAGGATAGTACCCAGACTGACAATGGTGTGGAAGAGAATCCACCTATTACCGTTTATGACACCTCTGGCCCTTTTACTGATCCGAACGTAGCGGTTGATTTGATGAGGGGTATGCCAGATGTGCGCACACCCTGGATAGAAGAGCGTAACGATAGCGAATTGCTCGCGGGTCCAACTTCAGATTATGGACAGCAGCGCCAAAATGCACCTGAATTGGCTAACCTGCGTTTTGAGCATATTCGCACTCCGCGTCGTGCCAAACTGGGTAAAAATGTCTCACAGATGCATTACGCTAAACAGGGCATTATCACCCCTGAGATGGAGTACATTGCAATTCGTGAAAACTGTCGTCTGCAAGAGCTAAGGGCCGACCCACGTTACGATAAACTGCTTAGACAGCATGCGGGACATAGCTGGGGTGCCAATATTCAGGAGGAAATTACCCCTGAGTTTGTGCGTTCAGAGGTCGCGGCTGGTCGTGCTGTGATTCCATGTAATATCAATCATCCAGAATTAGAGCCGATGATCATCGGTCGTAACTTCCGCACAAAAATCAATACGAATATTGGTAACTCTGCGGTGACTTCATCGATAGATGAAGAAGTTGAAAAAATGGCGTGGTCAGCACGCTGGGGTGGCGATACTTTGATGGATCTATCCACAGGTAAAAATATTCACGAAACGCGTGAGTGGATTTTACGCAATGCACCAATGCCTATCGGTACGGTTCCCATTTATCAGGCACTGGAAAAGGTGAATGGTAAATCGGAAGACCTAACCTGGGAGATTTTCAAAGACACCTTGATTGAGCAAGCTGAGCAGGGAGTAGATTACTTCACGATCCATGCCGGTGTATTGCTGCGTTATGTTCCGCTGACTGCTCATCGTGTGACAGGTATTGTCTCCCGTGGTGGTTCGATCATGGCTAAATGGTGTTTGGCTCATCATCAAGAGAACTTTCTCTACACCCATTTTGAAGAGATCTGTGAAATCATGAAGGCCTATGATGTTGCGTTCTCATTAGGTGATGGACTGCGCCCCGGGTCGTTGGCTGATGCTAATGATGCGGCGCAATTCGGTGAGTTAGAAACCTTAGGTGAGTTGACTAAAATTGCTTGGCAGCATGACGTGCAGGTAATGATCGAAGGCCCAGGTCATGTGCCATTGCAAATGATTAAAGAGAATGTAGAGAAAGAGCTGCAAGATTGTTTTGAAGCGCCTTTCTACACCTTAGGTCCCCTGGTTACGGATATTGCACCAGGTTATGATCATATTACTTCGGCGATCGGTGCGGCAAATATAGGTTGGTATGGTACTGCCATGCTCTGCTATGTCACGCCTAAAGAACATTTGGGGCTACCAAATAAGGAAGATGTCCGCGAAGGTATTATCGCCTACAAGATTGCCGCGCATGCTTCGGATCTGGCCAAGGGCTTTCCTGGTGTACAACTGCGTGATAATGCCATGTCCAAGTCCCGCTTCGAGTTTCGTTGGAATGATCAGTTCAATCTGGGCTTTGATCCCGAACGTGCCCGTGAATACCATGATGAGACGATGCCTAAGGCGGCCCATAAGGTCGCGCATTTCTGTTCTATGTGTGGCCCGAATTTTTGTTCTATGAAAATCACTCAAGACGTACGGAAATATGCGGCTGAACAGGGCATAACTGAAGACCAAGCTTTGAGAAAAGGCTTGGAGGAGAAGGCCGTTCAGTTTGTTAAGGGTGGATCTGAAATTTACAACAAAGCTTGAGTTTAGTATAAAGGTCAGAGGATTTTTTCCGCTAAGAGAGTGTTATTTATGTCGCGGTGTGTTCTTTGTTAAAATTTACTTTGTAAACAAAAGTAAACTCATCATATTTTTTGTGGCCTAGTGTGAGATTATTGGCTATCCTGAATATTAGAGTTTACTGAATTACAAGTTTCCTCCTGTCAAGCCCGACTACCTGGATGGTGGTTGGGCTTGTTTTATTATAGCGCTACCTATTTATTTCAACCTTTTCACGAGAGTGGTTTCTGGATATAGCTCTCTGATGAAATCATAAGTTTTTACCGAGCTTACCAATGGTGACTATCCTGTAGACAGTTAGTCGATAGTCGAGAGCGGTGTTGAATGATGATTTAATGGGAATGGCAGTAGTACCCCAGCGCTTCTATAATGGATTATAATACAATAAAATCCTGCCTCTACGTTTAATGCGCTATTACCACTGAGCTTAGTAGTGCTCGCTATTTCAGGCTTTAGATAAACAAGATCGTCAAACATTATTGCTTGAATCCACCTCTATCCTTAACGACCTTAAGCGCAACCACCAAATTACTCACTTTTATTACCATAGCGTGGGTAGAGTCAATATTCTTCGGGTACACGCACCCCTTCGCTATGCTGATGAAATAAATCGCATAACCATGCATCGAGCCTACCAATTCCATGGGCGCGCTTCAGGTGTCGGGTGTGTGGTGTGGATAAGGTGTGCCGTTATGGTGGTGAATAGATTGCGGCGATTTTACCTGAAACAAGTTTGAGCGCAGCGTTTTGCCGAACGTTTACGGCGTACGGTTGCCAGCTATCAATTCCATAGTGGTGATTCAGATGTTCTTATGCTCACATTGAGCGTGGGTGCTGCAGCGGCACCGCCATTATCAGTAGGCGATGGCACGCTTTTAGTCGAGGGGGCTGATCGTGCACTTTACAAAGCTAAAGAAGGAGGTCGGAATAGGGTTTGTACGGATCAATTGCCCGTTGCATGATGACTCTGTGATCTAATGGTTGTTGAAATTATGTGCATTTGTGCCCCTCTTCTCGTTTCAACCATCGACATCATCCTATTTTCCTATTAGGCTTGAGTTTGTATTATTTCGACAATTATATTAAACATAACATAAGTTTGGAGAGTGACATGCGAGCAGCGATTGTTGGTGCCGCGGTGCTACTGATAAGTAGTACTGCTATGGCAGAAAAAGCACCTGAACTGAAGAGTGAAGAAGATAAGTTAAGCTACATCTTTGGTTATCAACTAGGACAGAGATTGATGGCGGATGGCGTAAACGTCAATGTTGACGTATATAGTCAAGGGGTCCGTGAAGGTATAGATGGATCAGCATTCCGGCTTACTCCAGAAGAGATGCAGAAGGTAATGGATGAGTTTCAACGGAGTTCCGAAGAGCGCCGCAACTCTTTGAGTGAACTCAACCGTGAATCTGGAGAACGCTTTTTGGCTGATAATAAGGGTAAGCCTGGGGTGACTACTCTTGAAAATGGCTTGCAATATAAAGTAATTAAAGCGGGTGACGGCAGCAAACCTTCGGCAACGGATACGGTTAAAGTTCACTATCGAGGTACTCTAACGGATGGTAGTGAATTTGATAGCTCATATGGCCGTAATGAGCCTGCCACCTTCCCAGTTAACCGCGTTATCCCTGGCTGGACTGCGATTTTGCAGATGATGCCAGTTGGTTCTCATTACCAAGTCACCATTCCTTCTGACATGGGTTACGGTGAACGTGGTGCACCTCCTATGATCGGTCCTCATTCAGTATTGATTTTCGATATTGAATTATTGTCTATCGAGGGTTAATTCGCTAGGGTGGCGGGTTTTTCGCCACCCTATTATTGGAGAGAGAAATGAGTTATCAAAATGCCGAAGTTACAAAAAAAGCGAATATTTACGACGGCGGTAAGGTCACGAGTCGGGTTTTGATCACCGATGAAGGTAAGCGTATTACGTTGGGCATTATGCAGCCTGGGCTATACCATTTCAGTGCAGATGCTGCCGAAGTGATGGAATTGCAACAGGGGGCATGTCGGGTAAAGCTGGCCGATAGCAGCGAATGGCATGATTATAGTGCAGGACAAAGCTTTGATGTGCCAGGCAATACTTCGTTTGATATCGAGGTGATCAGCCTGTTGGACTATATTTGTCACTATGCGTGTGACTAAATAAATGGAGTGTTAAAAAATGAAGATTAATAACATTCTGGAAAGTATCGGTGATACTCCTCACGTTAGGGTTAATCGCTTATTTAGCGATGATCATGAAGTGTGGATTAAGCTGGAACGTACAAATCCCGGTGGCAGTATTAAAGATCGTATTGCCCAGTCAATGATTGAGGCTGCCGAAGCGAGCGGTTTAATTAATCAGGATAGCGTTATTATTGAACCAACTTCCGGTAATACCGGTATTGGTCTTGCCATGGTTGCCGCAGTGAAGGGGTATCGCCTTATCCTTACCATGCCGGAGTCGATGTCAATTGAGCGTCGCCGCTACATGACCGCGCTGGGTGCAGAGCTAGTGCTTACGCCCAAAGAGCAGGGAATGGGCGGCGCGATTGCTAAGGCTCAGGCTCTGTTGGCAGAATACGATAATGCCTGGATGCCGCAGCAGTTTGAGAATCCCGCAAATATTGAAGCGCACCGTACGACTACCGCCCAAGAGATCATTCGTGATTTTCCAGAAGGTCTGGATTACTTAATAACGGGTGTGGGTACCGGGGGGCATATCAGTGGCTGTGCAGCAGTGTTAAAAGAGGTTTTTCCCAATCTGAAAGTGATTGCCGTTGAGCCATCGGCGTCTCCCGTTATCAGTGGTGGCGAAAAAGGTCCCCATCCTATTCAGGGCATTGGTGCGGGCTTTATTCCGGAAAACCTTAAAACTGAGCTATTGGATGGCGTTATTACCGTAAAACATGAGGATGCCTTTGCGATGGCAGTGCGATGCGCTAAAGAAGAAGGTATTTTTATTGGAATATCCAGTGGGGCATCTCTTGCGGCCATCCATAGTCAGCTGGATACATTGCCGAAAGGTAGTCGCATTCTCACTTTTAGCTACGACAGTGGTGAGCGTTATCTATCGGTCGACGGATTGTTTTAAGAATCGATTGATAGTTTCTTCGTAGACCGCTGTACTCAAATTTCAGGGCAGTAATGATTTCATTACTGCCCTTTTTTATATTGCCTACTAAACTAAAGAGCATGAACAACTTTACTCGCCTATCTCTGAGTTTCCTTCTTTCCCCCTAAGTTTTCCACTCCATACTTAGCATGTACCGATTTTTCATAGGTGAGCGGGCGAAATACCTGTCTTACTGCCTGATTAATACCCAATATATTTTTTAAATGCTTATTCTGGGAATAAATACGACAAGGGAGCGTTATAGTCACTATAGGGATTATTTAAAGTAAAAAATAATTACTCAAACGAATTATATTTTTTAATAATTTTCATTTAAATCAGTTTTTTATGGGTGCATTGGTATTGCCTATTATCACAGCAGGGAGATACGATAAGCAGGCAGGTGAGTTTTATCGCTCACTTTCAAGGACTGACCGGAAACATCTGATTGAAGCTTTCTCAGGTGATTTGGGTAAAGTGAAAAGCCATGAAATCCGCTCTATCATTACCGCATTTCTCTACAAAGCGGATGAGGACTACGGTAAAGCGGTAGCTAAAAAGTTGATGTGAAAATGAGTGATATGAAGGAGTTCGCTAAGCAACTGAAAGATTAAGTTTTGTCTCCCTTTGGGAGAGGTTCTCATCGCCTCTCCCCTTTTTTTAACTCACTAACATGTAGCAGCGGGCTTGCAAGAAAATTGTGGTCCTAATCTCCGACGACAAGCGAGTCCGCTGCTACATGACGGTATGATAAAGTGACAAGCAAAGCAGGCTAAGCAGACAAGCGAGTCGCTACTTCGTTACCTTATTTTGGCATCCATGCCAAAATAAGACTCACTAACGCGACGACTGATTCCTTTTGCCTGGAGCACCCTGCGTCCGCTGCGTTTGGGTATTAACATCGTTCCACTCATCCCACACCAACACAGCTACCACAATGACTCTGCGCCCACTATACCTGCTGCCACATCTTCTTCGCAGCTCGTTACACTCGCACTACGAATAGACGGACAGGGTTGGCTATCCGGGACTAGCGGCCCTCGCTTCGCTCTCCATGGCCGCCAGCGATTGTTCTGGTCAAGAATACCTGCTATATCTGGACACCCCATAAAAATCAAATAGTTTTTGTCATATAGATACCTCTTCTCCAAAAGTCTTTCAGCAAGGTGTGAAATATTGATATGAAGAAAATTTGGGTATGGGTATTACTTGTTTTTTTATTGGCTTCAATTATTCCGCCCATTATGCGTGGAGAGCTTCTTTATGCTCGATCCTTCCAAGTGGAAGGGGCTGTGAAATTTATTGAATGGAAAAGTACAAATCATCAATTACCAAAAATAGTTGTATTAAATAAAGCTGGTAATGAAATTGTAATTTCGCACTCATCTGTAGCATTGAATAAAATGAGCATAAAAGTCGGTGATAAGATTATTAAAGAAGAGGGGAGTGATTATTGCTTGATAAATGGACAGAGAGTGCGTTTCTCAAAATATTTGGGATCAGATTCCATCTCTGATGTATTAGAATATTATTTTGGCTCTTCTTAATTCGTAAGCCCGGAAGATACCACCGCCCCCAATCTGTCAATGAAATATGGAACAGTGAAAAGGCGAAAAATATTCGTAAAAATACAGTCGAATGTGATTTATATGGAACTCGAAATTGTGCAAGCTCTTGTCTAGATCATAGGACACCCTTACAAGAAATTAAGCGTGCAATGCTGATTATTCGTCAAAAGGGATAAAGGCTGTAACCTTGATAGGTGTGATTATATTTTCAAAGGGAGAGGGCATATAAAAGGGCCGCTGAATTTTCAGCGGCCCTTTATTTAGTCTGGATATTCTATAAATTATCCGAGCTAGGTCGTTATGAAATGTTTACTTAACTCTGACTGCGGTTTTTATTGCCACCCGTACTACGCTCTTTTTTGAAGCCGCCTTGATCTACGCTGATACGCATAGGGTTGTTACGAATGCGCACGCGCTTGAGGTGTTGCAGAAGATCTTTGGGCATACCTTCTGGTAGATCAACGGTGCTGAACTCATCATGTAATTTGATGTGTCCAATGTTGCGGCTTTCAATGCCCGCTTCGTTGGCGATAGCGCCGACGATGTCTCGAGGCGTAACGCCATGTTCACGACCCACTTCAATGCGGTAGGTGAGCATATCAACATCAGACTGTTGGCGACGGGGGCGGCGCTCGCGCTCGCTTCCACGTTGAGGGCGATCCCCTCTTGATGAGCGTTCTCCGCGATCTTTGTGTTCGCGAGGAGCAGGAATTTCTTCCTTGTACTGTAATGGGCGCTCTTTCTGTTGTAGAAATGCGAGTGCGGCAGCAGCTTCGTGCGCGCTGATGTCATTCTCTTGGGTATAATCGTCGATTAGTTGGGTGAAGAATGCGAGGTCGACGCTCTCTAAGGTGTCGGTAATCAGTTGTTTAAATTGCGCGACACGCTTAGTAGCGATGGTGTCTGCGCAGGGTAATGACATCTCTTTAAGTGGTGACTTAGTCGCTTTCTCGATGGCAAATAGCATCCGTCGCTCCCGTGGAGAGGAGAAGAGAATTGCGGTACCACTGCGTCCAGCACGTCCAGTACGTCCGATGCGGTGGACGTATGATTCAGTATCATGGGGCATGTCGTAGTTAATGACGTGGGTGATGCGAGATACATCAATACCGCGAGCGGCTACGTCAGTTGCGATAACAATTTCAATCTTGTTTTTCTTTAGATGATCAATGGTCCGCTCACGCAGCTGCTGGCTCATATCACCGTTCAGGGCCGCGCTGGCATAGCCTCTAGCTTCGAGTTTTTCTGCCAGTTCAACTGTGGCCGTTTTTGTCCGGGCAAAGATGATTACTCCATCGAAAGGCTCGCTTTCTAGGATGCGGGTTAGCGCATCCAGTTTGAAGCGAGGCGTCACTTGTATGTATCGCTGCTCGATGTTTTCCACCGTAGAGGTCTTGGATTTTATTTTGATCTCTACCGGGTTGTTTAGGTATTTTTGCGTTACCTTTTTGATTGCTGCGGGCATCGTTGCGGAGAATAGCGCGACTTGGCGTTTCTCAGGTGCATGTTCCAGGATCCACTCTACATCTTCAATGAAGCCCATACGTAGCATTTCGTCAGCTTCATCAAGTACAAAGCTATCTAGCTTTTCAAGTGAAAGGCTGCGGCGGCGTAGGTGATCCATGACTCGCCCAGGGGTGCCTACTACCACCTGCGCACCACGGCGTAGGTGTTTAAGTTGGATGTCGATGCTTTGTCCACCGTATATTGGTAGAACATGAAATCCTGGCATGTGACGGGCATACACTTGGAAAGCCTCGGCAACCTGGATGGCTAATTCACGAGTAGGTGCTAGTACCAATACCTGGGGGTGCTTTTTGCTGACATCTATTCTGTTGAGCATGGGTAGAGCAAATGCGGCAGTCTTACCTGTACCGGTTTGAGCCATACCCAGTATATCGTTTCCGTCTAGCAGTGCTGGAATGCTAGCCGCTTGGATAGGCGAAGGGCTTTCATAGCCAACTTCTTGTAGCGCTTTTAAGATAGGAGCGGAAAGGGCTAAATCTGCGAAGCTCGCATTTTCGGTTGTAGTCATAGGAGTTTACCTTGTTAAGCGGCCGCCCCTCTCTATGAATACTATCACCGTGTGGGGTAAGCCGGATGGATTAAAACGACGCGCAGTATAACGGAAATCTAAAGAAAAAGCTTGTACAAAATTTAGTCAGCTTATGCTGAGGTGGGTTAGCTGAATTAATGGGGCGGGAAATATCTCTGGTGCAAAGGTCTCACTGTAAGATTAATTTAGAGATGAAATTATTTTCATGCAAAGGCTTTATTGGGCTGCTGGCCATTTACAGGTTTGTAGCCATTCTTCAAATTGAGTGGCGGGTAGTGGTCGGCTCATGTAGTAACCTTGGGCTCGGTTACATTGTAGTTCGGCTAAGCGCTGCAAGGTGGCTTCGTTCTCAACACCTTCTGCTACCACGCAGAGCCCTAAATTATGTGCAAGCTCAATGGTAGATTGGACAATTACACTATCATCTCTGTTGTGGAGCATATCTTTGACGAAAGTACGGTCAATTTTTATCTCTTGGATAGGGAGTTTTTTTATGTAGGCTAGGGATGAATAACCCGTGCCATAGTCATCTACTGAGAGAGATACCCCCATTGTATTGAGGCGATTGAGGGTGTGCAGTGCTGTCTCTGGATCAGACATGATCATGCTTTCTGTCACTTCCAGTTTCAATTGTTTGGCTGGGATCTGCCATTTTGTTAATAGTGCTTCAACTTGGCTGGCGAGGTTGGCATCAAGTAGGTTACGCGCAGAGAGATTGACGGCCACCGTAAGGTCTAGGTCATTTTGTTTCCACATGTGGCATTGACGTAGCGCCTCATCGAGTACCCAATGGGTGAGTTTGTCTATGAGGTTGCAACGCTCGGCTATGGGAATAAATTCATCGGGATTAATGATGCCTTTTTCTGGATGTTGCCAGCGTACTAATACCTCAACACCCGTGGTGTGTTGGGTAGCAAGCTCTATTTTGGGTTGATAATAAGCGCGTAACTGCCCTTGATCGATAGCCTTTCGTAGGCTGGACATGAGTTCTAGGCGCTGTTTGTTGAGAGGATCAATTTCGTTATTGTACGCTTGATAATTGATGTTTGTCTGTTTGGCATGAAACATAGACACCTCTGCACGATTGAGTAGAGAGTCGGGTGTTTCTGCATCGTGGGGGTAGTGGGCACAGCCAATACTTGCATGGGTGACAATGTCCATTTCGTCTATATGTATAGGCTTGGAAATTTCATAGAGTATCTTGCGCGCAATCTCTTCGGCTTGATGTGGCGTGTTGGTTTCAAGTAATACGGCAAATTCGTCTCCACTAAGACGGGCAACTATTAAATTTGGTGTGGCAGTTTGAGAAATGCGCTCTGCTGCAACTTTCAGTAATTCGTCCCCCGATCGATGGCCTAATGTGTCGTTAATATCGCGTAAATTATTGAGATCGACGACTAATAGCGCGTAAGAGGTGTTGTTATTTAGCTGCTGCAAGCTCTCATGGAGACGATAGCGATTGGGCAGGCTGGTTAAATCATCGTAGAGTGCTTTGTGTGTTAGCGCAGCATTTTTTTCATCGAGTTGACGTATGATGCGTTTAGAAAATATGAGCGCAACCCAAAAGGCTAACCAGGTGATTACGAGTGCAGTAATCAGCATTCGCTTTCCCAGTGCCCTAGCGTTGGCGGGAGGGTTGTACTCACTTTGATGTAACATAAATAGCGTGAATTTGTTTTCTTGAAGGGGTTTGGCAGCCCATGCGTAATAGTGCTGATTGAGTGTAATACTTCCACTCAAACCTGTACTCAATAATTGTTGGAAAGGGAATTCACTGAGCCGTATATTGAAACTATCGTAACTACTATGGTTGTCTATGAGTTGATTGTGTTGATCAAGGAGCACGAAACGGCTGAAACTTGAGTTTATAAGGGGGAGCTGTTGAGCCAGTTGATCGATGCTTGCCCCTTGGCTAAGCTGATTGTCGAGTGTATTGGCTTGGTCGGTTACAAAGCTTTTTAGTAGCGATAGCTCATAGTTATGATTGATCTCAAGCGTTGTGCGGTGAGTGACTATGCCAAACAACACCAACACAAATAGCGAAATTAATACAAAGCCTATAACAAGCCGTATTCGGATACTCATCCGCTGCATTTATTTCTTTATTTCTTTATGAGTGCTTATGCCTGCCAAGTGGTACACGGGGCAGATGCCAATAAAAATGACTGCGAAGTTAAAGATACCAAACCCCCCGATGATCATGGCGAGTAGGGGTTCATTAATGATGCTGGTATCAATGAAGCCAAAATAGATACACACAAGAGAGAAAAGAACGCGAATGGCTCGGTCTAAGGCGCACATGTTCTTTTTTACCATTATTATCTCCCGTTACTTATATATTTTTGTGCTGTAGTTTATCTATCGGGCATTTTTCTGCATATATTAGCACTTACTGCTGGAGAACCCTGTGGCGCGCGTTACAATGTGTTAAGTATATCGAATTATTGCGGTGAGTGAAATGTGTGGGATTTGCGGTGAATTGCGGCTAGATGGCAATCAGCCTGATTTAGGCTTGTTAAACAATATGTTGGATAAAATTGCTCGGCGTGGTCCCGATCACAGTGGTAGCTATTCAGATGGGCCATTAGCACTGGGGCATCGCCGTTTATCCATCATCGACCTGTCTGAACGCGCTAACCAGCCAATGATAGACCCTGACCTAGGTTTGGCGATGGTATTTAATGGGGCTATCTATAATTACCCAGAGTTACGTCGAGAATTGCAAGGTAAGGGGTATCAGTTTTTTAGTAGCGGTGATAGTGAGGTGATAATTAAGGCTTTCCACGCCTGGGGTGAGCGATGCGTCGAGCGCCTGAAAGGGATGTTTGCCCTTGCTATTTGGGATTTGCGTAAAAAACAGCTGTTTCTTGCGCGGGATCGCATGGGTATAAAGCCGCTCTATTTTTCACAAATGGGCTCAGTCTTTCGTTTTGCCTCTAACACCCAAGCGTTGCTATGTGCCCGTGATACCGACACCACTATTGATCCAGTGGCATTGCATCACCAGCTCACACTACATGCGGTGATTCCTGCGCCACGCACTATTTTGAACGGAGTGCGGAAGCTGGAGCCGGGTTGCTCGATGATGATCAACTTGCGTGGTGATGTACAACAACATCGTTATTGGCAGCTTACAGCACAGCGCCCTCTTCAAGCGCGAAGTGAAGGAGAATGGATAACGTCGATTCATGACGCGCTACGCCTTGCTGTCAAGAGACGTATGGATATAGCGGATGTGCCAGTGGGTGTGTTGCTATCGGGTGGTTTGGATTCGAGTCTGTTAGTTGCACTGCTTGCTGAAGCGGGAGTCAGTGACCTACGCACCTTCTCCATCGGCTTTGAGGATATTGGCAGTGAGGTCGGCAGTGAGTTTGAGTACTCTGACATGGTGGCGCAACACTACGGGACGAAACATCAAAAATATCATGTAGCGAATAGCACCGTGTTACCACGACTCCCTGAAGCGGTGGGGTGTATGGCTGAGCCGATGGTGGGGCAGGACGCCGTTGCTTTTTATCTGCTCTCTGAGCAGGTATCACAAGATGTAAGCGTGGTGCAGAGCGGGCAGGGTGCAGATGAATTGTTTGCGGGCTATTTTTGGTACCCACAGATGCAAGCCGAGCGTGGCTCGAATTTGGAACGTTTTCGTAAACATTACTTTGATCGCCCCCATGGTGAGCTCATGGAGGCGATTTCTCGCCAGTACCAAGGGCGAGATTACACCAGTGAATTGATTGCCGAACAATTGAATTCCCCCGGCGCTGATGAGTTTCTTGATCAAGTGCTACGCTTTGATGTCACCCAGCTAATTGTCGATGACCCAGTGAAGCGGGTGGATAATATGACTATGGCATGGGGCCTAGAGGCAAGAGTGCCATTTTTGGATCATGAACTGGTGGAGCTGGCCATGCAGATGCCGCCTCAAATGAAGTTGAAATCCCAAGGTAAGCATCCGCTTAAAGAGATTGCCCGCTCCGTATTGCCTCGAGCGGTCATTGATCGACCTAAAGGCTATTTTCCGATGCCCGCGCTGAAATATGTTCAGGGCGACTTTCTTGATTTTATGCGTGAAGTCCTTAACTCCCAGGCATGCCGTGAACGAGGTCTATTCCAACGCTCATATCTTGATAAGTTGCTAGCGGCACCTACCCAGCACTTTACTCTGTTGAGAGGCAGTAAGTTGTGGCACAGTGCGCTGCTGGAGTTTTGGTTGCAGCGGAATGTCGATCAACGCACTTGATAAGTGTGTAGATTTTTTGCACAATAGCTGACTATAATAGTAGGAAATAGTTTAATAGCACATGAGTTGCTAGATTCAGGTTTTAATTTAGAGGATGTGATTGAATGAGTGGTTTAGAACGTATCGCCAAGCAAGTAGCAGAGAATCCGGTAGTTATCTATATGAAGGGTAGTCCTCAGTTGCCATCATGTGGCTTCTCAAGCCGCGCGTCTCAGGCACTGGCGGCCTGCGAGCAGGAGTTCTCCTATGTGAACGTGATTGAAGATATGGAGGTTTATGAAGCCTTACCTGCCTTTGCGGATTGGCCAACCTTTCCCCAGGTTTATATTGGGGGCGAATTAGTCGGTGGTTGTGATATCACGCTTGAGTTATTCCGTACTGGTGAATTGAAAACCATGATGGAAGCCGCTATCAGTAAGCACAGCGCTGAGGCATAAATTTCCCGATAAAAGGCCCGTAGCTACTTTTTGTTGCGGGTTTCCCCCCTTTCGTTTCTCCCTATTTTTATGTATGTCGGCTTGCTCGATATTATGAGTCTTTAACGACACGTCCTCATTAATTGTAATAATGCATTTTGTTGTTTTTTCGTTATTTTTTTGATCAATTTTTGTTGATACATCTTTGTTAAGTGCCAAAGTACAGTAGTGCCTGATTATATTCATGGCGAATGTTAAAGGATTATGATTGGATAACGATAAATACGATGGACTAGGGGGATGTGTGCAAATGATTCATTCTCTTTACGATATGACTGCAAATGAAATTGAGTATTTTGATTATGGCCAGTGTAGGGAACATTATTGCTGATATGGGTTGGAAGAAAAAGATACTGCTTTTTTCTTCGTTCTTTGTATTGGGTATTATTGCCGTTGGTTTTATCGGTTCTTATACTATTTTTTCGCAAAATCTCTCCGTTCAAAAAACATTACAAGCCTCACAGCATCGAGTAGATCAAGCCGCTGACAGCCGAGTGATGTTATTAGAGATGATGCGCGGTCAAGCACGATTGATTGCTGAAGTAGATAAAAAAGAGATCCGTATGGCGGCAAAAGGTGCTTTGCGTTCTCTCTCGTTGCTGGACGAAAATTTCCAAAATCTACAAGCTGCACTAGAAGGGAATAAAAAGGTTGCGGAGTTGGTTGAGGCGTTATCCGAAATACGCCCGGCACTACTTGATGTGATTAAAACGGCACGTAAAAATGATGATGCCGGCGCGATTGAACAGACAAATAATATGGTTTCCCTCATAGAAAGGATTGAAGAGCTTTCAGCTGGCATTGTTCAAGATGAGCGGGATGCCATGATTGCGAAGCTGGCTGATTTGGAGCGTAAAGGGCAAGAGACCATTGTTATGCTGATGATTGGCATAGGTGTGTTTGCAGTTGTTGGCGTGTTGGTGAGTCTGTTTGTTGCAACCCAGGTTACGAGTCCGTTGAGGCGTCTACAGTCTTCAATGAACGCGATGTCAGAAGGGGATTTGCGGGGGAAAATAGAAGGTGTTAGTAAGGATGAAATTGGCTTGACTGTTAGCGCCATGGTTAAAATGTGCGGAAAATTACACGATACGGTGAGTCAGATTGAACGTGCGGCTGATCGTGTTGGTGATGAATCAATTAACATTGCTCGGACAGCAGTGGGATGTGGGCAATCAATGGTTGATAATCTTGAAGGCTGTGTGTTGCAAGTGCGTGAGCAAAGTGAAAATGCCCTCAGTCATAGTAATAATGTAGTCGAACATATTACCCAGGCTGATGAGGCTGCGACTATGGCCGCAACCACCTCGCAAAATGTCAGTGAGTTAATTGGCCGGGCTATGAGTGGCTTTGAGCATTTTCAGGAGGACATGCGCAGTGCTGTGCAAATGACGAATGCGCTTTCTCAGGCGACGAATAAAATTGCTTCTATAACTGAGTCCATCCAGAATATTTCTGGGCAGACTAACTTGTTGGCATTAAATGCCGCAATCGAGGCTGCTCGAGCGGGTGAGCATGGCCGTGGCTTTGCTGTGGTGGCGGATGAGGTGCGGCTATTGGCTAATAATACCGAAGAATTTGCCCGTGAAATTGCTGGTCTGGTCGATGGTGTCTCCCATGATGTTGAACAAACAAATACCAAGTTAGTGAATGTCGAAAATGAGGCGATTAGCAATATCTCTAATCTTCAAGAGGTGGTTACAGAGACGGAATCTAGCCATCTTCAAGTTGCCTCAATCCGTGAAATTATGCAGTCGGTAGTGAGTGTCATTGATCAACAAAAGCAGGTGTTGGAAGGATTTGATGGTGCTGTGCAACAGCTTGAGATATTAAACAGTAATGGAAAAGAACAGACCCAGAGCTTGCAGGGTTCAGCAAGTGCAATGACCTCGGCAGCTGAAGAATTACGCAATGTGGTGCACACATTTAAATTATAAATTGTTAAGAGGGATTAAAATGAAAAAAAGCTTAGCGATCATGACCCTGTCCATAATGTTAAGTATGGGCAGTAGTTTTGCATTTGCGGATAAGTCCGGTTACTTATTGCCTGATGTTGTACCCGCGCCGAAGGATAATCAAACTACCCCTGAGCGTGTAAAGCTTGGCAAATCCTTGTTTTTTGATCCTAGATTGTCAGAGTCAAATTGGATCAGTTGTGGCACTTGCCATAACCCAGGCTTGGGTTGGTCTGATGGTTTACCGACGGCTATTGGTAATGGAATGCATTCTATTCCACGTGCCACGCCGACTATTTTGAATACAGGTTATAACAAATTCCAAATGTGGGATGGACGTGCACGTACGCTTGAAGAGCAGGCGGTTGGCCCTATTCAAGCAGGTGGCGAAATGAATCAGGATATGGGGGAATTACTGGTTGAACTCAATGCTATCGAAGGTTACAGGCAGATGTTTGAGATCGCATATCCTGGGGAAGGGATTACTGAGGATACGATTGGTAAAGCGCTCGCGGCCTTTCAACGTACCGTGGTGACGACTGACTCGCCTTTTGATCTATGGATAAAAGGTGATGAAGGGGCGGTTAGTGAATCAGCTAAACAAGGCTTTGAGGTCTTTGAAGGCAAGGCCCGTTGTGCTCTTTGTCATTCAGATTTCAACTTTACCGACGATGGTTTTCATAACTTGGGCTTGACCGAAGAAGTACCTGACTTGGGTCGTTATAATGTGCGTAGAGTATCTATTTTACGGGGTGCTTTTAAAACGCCAACATTACGTGACATCACTTTGACCGCACCCTATATGCACAACGGCATGTACGCGACGCTCGAGGAAGTCATTGAACATTATGATCGTGGCGGTGATGTTAAAGAGAGCCTCTCTCCTAATATGCAACCACTTAACTTAACTAAACAAGAAAAGGCTGATCTTTTGGCATTTTTAGAAAGCCTATCAAGTATCAAGCCTCTTGAATTCACATTCCCAAATTTGCCGCAATAATAGGAGTTAACGTTTATGAAAAAATTAATGATGGGTCTTTCAGTGTCAACTTTACTGCTGGCAACACCTTTCGCTATGGCGGCTGAGCATATCGTGGGCCAAAAGGATAAGGCTTTCGTGACAGGCGGAAGTCCGGTCGAGGCGCTGGATATTGCGGTGGGTGATACCATTAAATTTGTTAATCAAGACCCCTATTTCCATAATATTTTCTCGCTGTCAGATTTATCAACATTTGACCTTGGCTCCTTCCCAGAGGGTGATTCTCGTACCGTTACCTTTGATGAGGCGGGTAGTTTAGAAATTGAGTGTGCGATCCACCCTGAAATGTATATGGAGGTGACCGTCAAGTGATAACGTCATATGTAAAATATTCGCTATTAACAGCATTGGCTTTTGCTGTGTTGGCGGTGGGTTACAGTGGTCAGGTGATGGCAAGAGATAAGGCGAAAGAGGTCAAAGCGGCGCGCTCACTTCCAGAAGTGCGTGGTGGCATCGTTTTTAAAGCCTACTGTGTTATCTGCCATGGTGAGGTGGGTGATGGTATCGCCCGCGCGACGAAG
>Ga0316204_10005809_pt1 | contig 19852 bp, 26 predicted proteins | sample 6monrhotite_MG_2_FD_205661 | JGI IMG/M metagenome (GOLD analysis project Ga0316204, IMG submission 205661) | Microbial mat bacterial communities from mineral coupon in-situ incubated in ocean water Damariscotta River, Maine, United States -... | ecosystem: Environmental > Aquatic > Marine >...
ATCAAACGTCACAGGCAGCAGGATCTGTGCTTCAGTAAACGCGGAGCGCCCACTTGAAAACACATTCCACATCAAACTTATTAAGAACAACGAAGAAATAACGATCGCAATAAAGCCCGCCTGCTTAAAACGAAACTCTTGTGCTTTTCGTTTTCTAATCCACATATGCTTCGGCTTTTTGCTATAGGCCTTATAGATAAACGGGCTCTTTCTTTTCTTAACCCGGTCAACAGCAATGCGTGTGCGCCTTTCAAAAAACTTAATCATAACGCTCCCTATATTTTTTCACGATAATCAGAGCCACAATATTCAAAAGCAACGTCATAAAGAATAGCGAGAAACCAAGCGCAAACGCGGCCAGTGTCTTATTGCTGTCAAATTCGTGATCGCCGACCAAAAGCGTTACAATCTGTACCGTTGCGGTTGTCACAGATTCCAAAGGATTCACGGTTAAATTCGCGGCCAAACCCGCCGCCATAACAACAACCATCGTCTCGCCAACACCTCGAGAGACGCCAAGAAGGAGCGCGCTCACAATACCCGGCAAAGCCGCTGGCAAAATAACCTTTTTAACGGTTTCTGATTGCGTAGCTCCGATCGCCAGAGATCCAAAACTGAGAGACTTCGGAACGGAGCTTATAACATCTTCAGACAAAGACATGACATAGGGCGTAATCATAATCCCCATAACAGTGCCAGCCGTAAGCGCGCTTTCAGACGCAATCGACAGGCCGATCATATCGCCCGCCGCACGTAACATCGGCGCGATTGTAATCACTGCAAAATACCCATAGACAACCGATGGTACGCCCGCCAAAATTTCGAGAATAGGCTTCGCCCATGTGCGAAAACCGGAGCTTGCATAAACAGAAAGATATATCGCCGCAAACAACCCCAAAGGCGCGGCAACGATCATGGCTATCAATGTCACGAGAAATGTACCAAGGAAAACGGGAACCGCACCAAAAGCTCCAGAGCTTCCCGCCTGATCGGCGCGCATGGCCGTTTGCGGGCTCCACTCAGTGCCAAAAAAGAAATTCAAGATTGAAACGTCTGAAAAAAAGCGGACGGTCTCGGAAAAAACAGAAGCAATAATAAGCGCTGTCACCAGCACCGATAACATCGTGCAGGCAAGCAAACCTGCTTTAATCAATTCCTCGAATTTAGCCATTACTCATCCGTTATATACTGCGTGTATGTCTGTTATAAGAAATAGCCGCCCAATGTAAAGCGGCTATTTCCATGAAGGATAATAAACTTAGAGGTAAGGGCCTAAAAGTCCCACTGGGCGCGAAAATTATAAACCGTCGGATCATCGTTTGCGAGAGCTGGCGTTCTATGCGTATTCTCGGTGTCTACGTCGATCACATTGGCCATCACACGAACATGATCCGTGAGGTGCCAGTTCAGCCCAACGCTTGTTGTGCTCATCTCACCACCGGTGATACCGGCGCCGACATCATTCAAATCTGTGTTGTCGTAGCGCGCGAGAACCTCCCATGCGCCCCAACCTCCGTCTTTCAAACTAAACGGGTTTTTGGGTTTCACGCGGCTAAAGTTTCCGGTTTTGCCTTTATACGGACGGCTTTCACCAGTGATCAACCAACCAGCTTGTGCATAGTACCCATCAAAATCAGCGTCTTGATTTCCACTACTGCGGCTAACATCTGTATTGAAGTATTCACCTTGAAAGCTCAACGGACCTGCAACAGCAGCCAGCTCCGCACTGTACACTCCAACGCTATCGACAGAAGAGAAGCTCCCTGTGTCAACCTGACGCGTACCATCGCCTGTACCCGGCCGCGCCCTAAAGCGAACGCTACCGGTTGGTTTACGATGGCTGTAACCTGCACCCAGGTGAAGAACGTTTTTAGTATCAGCGTTAGCCAACCCCAAAACATTTACAGAGCCGCGAACATCAAATGTTACGTCCTCATCTTCACCTGTACCAGTGTTTCCGGCGTCTTCGTTGAACACACCACCGCTTAACGACCAGTTATCACCGCCGCCCAGCACATTTAGACCAATTTCTTCGTCACGTGTAAAAGCATTGGTTGGGCCGGAGCGTTCGATAAACATGAGGTAGTTCGAGCTGGTATTTTGCTCCATACCAAAAGATGGTTTTTGATGCCCAACTTTAATATCCGCGTTTTCCAGACCGGTATAAGCAAGTGTTACTTCTTTAAACGCAACATTCTCACCACCAAAATCAAGCTCGGTTTTATATTTGAAGTCTTCCCCGAGATTGCCTTTGAACCCTATACGAGCGCGGCGAAAATTGCTGTTATTCGCATGATCAAATTTATCATCGTTAAACTGCGTCGAGTCCAAATGCACACGTCCAAATGGTTGGAAAGAATACTTTCCATCCAGTGACTCAATTTTCGGCGAAGGCTTCATCGAAATTTTAACATCGCCGACAACGCCGCTACCTGCTGCGGGCTGTATGTTCGCAACGGCTTCGGAAATCGCCTCGGCAGATGCATGTTTTTGTTGATCCAGAGCCGCGTCTTGCTTCTTGATCACTTCGTTTTGTTGTTCGACAACTTTTGAAAGTTGCTGAACCTGCGAAGACAAAGCCTGCAATTGCGCCTGAATTTCTTCCATGGACATTTGTTGTCCTGCAAGTGCAGGATTTGATGCGAAAATCAACGCCGTCGCAGAGGCGCATAGTAAAGTTCTTTTGATCATAATTTTCTCCATAAGTTGATCAGGTAGACTTAAATTTTATTTACTCAATTTACTTAGCCAACGCATTTGCGCGCGCCTGCATCGTTGTCAGCTCATCCGAAGGAAGAGGAATCAACCCCTTTTCCGCCAGATATCCATACTCACCGGCAGCTTCATCACTGATAAGTTCAGCAGCAAACGCCTCCAGACCAGCTGTTTTCCCTACATGTGCATCTTTAAAATACACGAACAAAGAGCGGGACACGCCGTACGATCCATCCGCAATATTCTCAAATGTTGGTTCTTTTCCGGAGATTGTGCTGCCCTGAACGATGTCAGAGCTTTGAACAAGGAAACTAAAACCAAAGAGACCCAAAGCCATCGGATTACTTTGCAGTTTTTGAACAATCAAATTATCATTCTCGCCCGCTTCGATATAATGACCGTCTTCCCGCATAAGGTGGCACATTTTTTTACGTTCTTTCTTATCCGGAAAAGCCGCTTTGAACGCATCAAGATCTTTGCAGGATGGCTCCATCACCAGCTCTACAAACGCATCACGCGTTCCAGATGTTGTCGGGGGGCCATAAACTTCAATTTTCACTTCTGGCAAAGAAGAATCGACATCACTCCATTTTTGATTGGGGTTATCGATCAATGTCCCCTCAGAAGGGATTTTCTTGGCCAACGCCAGAAAGATTTGATCTTTCGTAAGCGCATAACGCTCAGCCTTCTTTGAATTTGCCAGAACAATCCCGTCATATCCGATTTTGATTTCTGTGATATTCTTTACGCCATTTTTCGCGCAAAGCTCTGCTTCACTTTTCTTAATCGCACGCGATGCGTTTGCAACATCGGGAGATGCTTCGTCAACACCTGCGCAAAAAAGTTTAAAGCCTCCGCCAGTGCCGGTTGATTCAACAATTGGCGTACTGAAATCTGTGTTGTTTCCAAACTCTTCTGCCGCCACGGTCACGAACGGATAAACTGTCGATGATCCAACGATTTGAATTTGCTCTCCGGCATGTGCCGCCATAGGCATAGCCATCGTAGCCACTGCTGTAATTGATAGTAAAGTCTTCTTCATAACTCTCTCCTTTTGTTTAATCATTATGAATAGGTTTAAAAACGTCATTCCATTTTTTAAGTACAAAAAAAGCGGTCATAAAAACCGCTGGAATCAATAAATATATGCCGGATACCCCGGATAGTGTTTGAATCAGGCCCAATGGGCTAAGTGCCCCGACCGAAGGTAAGGATGCCCTTTTACAAAAAACCAGCCTGTCTTCTGTCATCATGCTCAACAACATCCGGAAAGCTCCGATAATTTTATCACTGCACTGCCGTCTGTTTTTCCGTCTTTTATTTTGGCCACATCCAACGTGCAACAATCCTCAACCAAAAAGCGAATCAAGTCCTGAACACGGGAAAAATCCGCCGTATAAATTACAGAACGACCTTCTTTACGGGACAAGACAAGACCCGCTTCGCTCATATGCGACAAATGAAAAGATAATGTATTATGCGGAATTTCAAGCTCACTGCTCAACACACCGGCAGCAGCCCCCTTTTCCCCGTACTTAACGAGCAAGCGAAACGCCTTCAGGCGTGTTTCCTGAGACAAAGCATCGAAAGCAATCAAAGCGTCTTGTGTGTTCATATGTCCATGGTTATAGACACATATTTTATCCAGTCAACCCTCTTTTTTTTTAATATTGAATAGCCTTGCAACAGATCAGAAACTGTAGGGCAGCAGCATAATATCCTTCGCCACCCGGATATGCCGCGCTGCATTTTTCAATTTTTGTGGGACACAATCCGGACTGGTGATGAAATCTTAGCTTACGTTATAAACAAAGCCAAAAATGGCGACCATTACTGGGTGTTTGCGCATGTGGCAGCAACCCATGATGAGACAGGTAATATTTCGGGTTATTTTTCCTGCCGGCGTACGGCAACGAAGGAAGCTTTGGAAGTTATAGAGCCGCTTTATAAGCAGCTAAAGGCAGAGGAAGACAGACATTCCAGCAAAAAAGAGAGCATGCAGGCCAGGCTGGATATGTTGCTTGGCATCCTCAAGGAGAAAAAAAATCACTTACAGTGAGTTTGTGCTAAGTCTGTGACACCGGCCAAATCGAAACCCTCACACCGCTTTTGCGCATATTCCATGACCACAACCCTTACATTGTTCACGGGCTATAATGTGCGCATGATTACGCATCAAATCTTCAATATGAGCCACATCACTCCCCGTCATACCGCTGTAAACAGGCTTTAAAACCACAACCAAGGATGAGAGAATAACCACACAACATCAGAAACAGGGCAAAAACCATGCAAAAAGCACATGTCACTTTAAAAGCAAAAGAAATAACATCCACGCCCTCAAAACAGCAAAACCCCCGCCCCTTACAAGAACAAGACGAAGCGACCTGCTGCCCGCACTGCCAATCTTATATCGATTATCTGGGGTGCGGAAAATGGGGCTGTGAAAACTGCGATATTAAATAACCCCGCCCCAAAGGACGCGCTATCACGTCATTGCGAGAAGGCAAAGCCGATGCGTCAACCCAACATTTCCACCCTTACAACCACTGGATTGCTTCGCCTCGCTGCACCCACATAAAAAATCCTTGGTTTTTAAACTGTGATCACTATTATGACGGTCTGCTAGAGATACAGAATATAACATACAGAGATAAAGAGCCTTTTATGAATTTGGCAAACCAAAACAAATATACAAACGAGGGCATAGAACTTCACAACGAAAACGACTTCGAGGGCATGCGCAAAGCAGGCAAGCTCGCCGCCGAAATCCTTGACGAAGTCACACCGCTTGTTGTCCCCGGCGTTACGACAGAGGCGCTCGACGCCTTCTGCCATGAATACGCAAAAAAACACAACGCCATCCCCGCACCATTAGGATACGGCGAAGGCCCCGGTCGCCCCCCCTTCCCCAAAGCAACATGCACATCCGTCAATCACGTTGTCTGCCACGGCATTCCGAACGCAAAAAAACTCCGCGAAGGCGATATCGTCAACATTGACGTCACAGTCATCGTCGACGGCTGGCACGGCGACACGTCACGCATGTATATGGTTGGAAACAAGCACTCCGTCAAAGCCAAGCGCCTCGTCAACGTCACCTATGACGCAATGATGCGCGGCATCGAAGCCGTAAAACCCGGAGCCACACTCGGCGACGTAGGCCACGCCATTCAAACCTACGCAGAAAGCGAGCGCTTCGGCGTTGTCACAGACTTCTGCGGTCACGGCCTCGGCAAAGTTTTCCACGCCCCGCCCAGCGTCATACATATCGGCCAGCCCGGCAAAGGCACAGTGCTGGAACCCGGCATGTTCTTCACCATCGAACCCATGATCAATGCAGGCGATTACCGCACCAAACTCCTCCCCGATGGTTGGACCGCCATTACAAAAGACCGCAGCCTCTCCGCCCAATTCGAACACACACTGGCCGTAACAGAAGACGGATTTGAAATCTTCACCCTCTCCCCCAAGGGATACACAAAACCACCCTATGACAACTGATAAGAAAACCCAACCTGCGAAGAATGAACCCCACTACAAAGGCCACCGCGACCGCCTGCGCGGGCGTTTTCTCGATAACGGACCAGACGCCTTACAAGACTACGAACTACTCGAACTCGTCCTCTTCCTCGCCATCCCGCAAAAAGACGTCAAACCACTCGCCAAAGACCTCATCAAACGCTTTGGCGGCATCCCCGAAGTCATGAGCGCGCCAATCGAAGAACTGACCAAAATCGACGGCATCAAAGAAAAAACCGCCCTCGCCCTCAAATCAATCACCGCCCTCTCCCACCGCGCCGCCAAGAATGAGCTTATGAGCAAACCCATCCTTAACTCATGGACCCGCCTCATGGATTACTGCATGTCCACCATGGCTCACGAAACCAAAGAGCATTTCCGCATTCTCTTCCTGAATAAGAAAAACGAAATGATCGCCGATGAAATCCAAGGCTCCGGCACCGTCGACCACACCCCCGCCTACCCCCGTGAAATCATGAAACGAAGCCTGGAACTCGGCGCCACCGCACTCATCCTCATGCATAACCACCCCAGCGGCGATCCAAAACCATCCGAAGCCGATGTCGACATGACCCGCCAGATCATGCGCGCCGCCGAACCATTCAACATCACCATCCACGACCACATCATCATTTCCAAAAACGGCTATAGCAGCTTCAAAAACCTCGGCCTGATTTAATAAACTCTAGCTTGACGCATGAAATAAACCAACCTTTACAGAACTATAAAAATACCGTCTCATAGACTCTATGAACCGATTACTATTCCTGTTAATGAGCACATTATACTTAAGCGCCTGCGCCGCACAACTTCCAACATCGGAACGGCTGGAACAGGTGCGCCTCGCCAAACAAACGGCGCTAACCACGGAAATGGCCGCCCAAAACCTCGAACTCGGCGCGCCCTCTCTAATCCGCGTATTCAAAAAAGAAAAAACCCTCGAAACATGGATCCAAGATCAGGAAACCAAGCGTTACGTGCTATTTAAATCCTACCCGATCTGCAATTACTCCGGCACATTTGGCCCTAAACTGGCCGAAGGCGACCACCAAGCACCGGAAGGATTCTACACCATCAAAGCCAACCAAATGAACCCGTGGAGCCAATACCACCTGTCCTTCGACATTGGCTTTCCAAACGAATATGACCGCGCACACCGCCGCACCGGCAGCAACCTCATGATCCACGGTGATTGCAAATCCGAAGGCTGCTACGCCATCACGGACGAGTCCATCGAAGACGTCTACCTCCTCACCGAAGCCAGCATAACAAACGGCCACAACGTCCCCGTCCATGCCTTCCCCTTCCGCATGACCGCCCGCAACATGGAGCGCCACAACGCCAGCCAATGGACCCCATTTTGGGAAAACCTCAAAGAAGGCTATGATGCATTCGAGCTAACAAAAACCCCACCCCAGATTTCTGTATCATCTGGACATCAGAACAGGAAATATGTATTCAAAACACCTGACAATAAAATCACGCTTTTTTAAAAAAATAATTTTGTCACACCAATTTGGTTTTATACTAGGCATGAGGAACGTAGCCTAATTTACCTGGGTAAGTGACGAATAACGCAGTAGAAAAACAAACCGGAAAGACAAACATGATCCCCCGCTATTCCCGCCCCGAAATGGCCGATATTTTCGAACAAGACAACCGCTTCAAAATCTGGCTGGAAGTCGAAACCCTCGCCCTTGAAAAAATGGCGGAACTTGGCACAGTCCCCGAAAGCGCAGCCAAAGCCCTACGCGAAAAAGGCAATTTCGACGTTGCCCGCATCAACGAAATCGAAGCCGAAGTCAAACACGATGTCATCGCCTTCCTGACCTCCGTCGCCGAATTCGTCGGCGAAGACGCCCGTTACGTCCATCAGGGCATGACCAGTTCCGACGTCATCGACACATCCTTCGCTGTTATGCTGACCCAGGCCGCCGATCTCATCATCGCCGATCTCGACAAACTCCTCACCGCACTCAAAAAACGCAGCCTCGAACATAAAGACACGCTTTGCATTGGCCGATCTCACGGCATCCACGGCGAGCCGACAACATTCGGCATGAAACTCGCCGGACACTACGCCGCCTTCGCCCGCGCCAAAAAACGCATGATCGCCGCGAAAGAAGAAATCTCCACCATCACAATTTCCGGCGCTGTAGGCACCTACGCCACCGCCGACCCAGCCATCGAAGCCCACGTCGCCGAAAAACTCGGCCTGCGCCCAGAAACTGTCGCCACGCAGGTCATCCCCCGCGACCGCCACGCCATGTTCTTTGCCACACTCGGCGTGATCGCCAGCTCAATCGAAAACCTCGCCGTGGAAATCCGCCACCTCCAACGCACCGAAGTCCGTGAAGCCGAAGAATATTTCGACAAAAACCAAAAAGGCTCCTCCGCAATGCCGCATAAGCGCAACCCCATCGGCACCGAAAACATGACCGGCCAGGCCCGCATCATCCGCGCAGCCGTCATCCCTGCCCTCGAAAATGTAGCCCTGTGGCATGAGCGCGACATCTCCCACTCTTCCGTCGAACGCACCATCCTGCCCGATGCCCTTATCAGCGCAGATTACGCCCTAAACCGCCTCGCCGGAATTATCGACAAACTCCTCGTCTACCCCGATCGCATGATCCACAACCTCGAAATGACCGGCGGCCTTGTCTTCTCCCAACGCACAATGCTCGCTCTAACGCAAAACGGAATCAGCCGCGAAGACGCCTACCGCATCGTACAACGCAATGCCATGGCCGTATGGGAAGACCGCAGCACAGGAAAAGGAACCAAAACCTTGCGCGGTGAATTGGAAAATGATAACGATGTTACGGAAAAACTAAACAAAGAGGCCCTCGATAAAATCTTTAGCTACGATGCCTATACCAAAAACATCGATAGCATCATCAAAAGAGCCCTCAAATAAACAGAAAACAGACTGAGTAAATGAACACACAACTAAATAACGCCAGAGAACAAATCGATCAAATCGATAGAGATATCATAGGCCTTGTGGGCCGATTTAATATCAAAGCAAAACCTCACCCGGTAAAAACTCCGGATTACTCAGGGCTAGACGTAGAAACATCTATAAACACATTGCAAGACTTGCTGACTGACGCAATGGATATGTCTGAACTCAATCACTTTACACAAGATGAAGTCAAAGCAGAGCTAAAAAGACATTTAAAAGAACGCTTTGAAGCTGTTTCCTCCGTCGTCTTCGAAAAACAAGAACAAGGCATAAAGCTATCTTACAATGCCCAACGACATCAGGAAGTTATAGATAACGCCGGAAAATATGCCGAGGAATGCGGATACCAAAAACACTTCTCCGAAACCATTATGAGAATAATCGCCGACAATTTTGTCGAAATGCAGGACCCATATTTAAACAATCAAAAAGGCCCTTTCGCCAAATATGCTGATATGCAAAACGAAGAAGGCAGAGATAAAGAAGCAGAAGCATTGAACTACGCAAATTAACGCCCTATATTCTTCTCTAGAATCAAAACCTAAGGAGAACTCCCATGAAGGGCGATAAAAAAGTAATTCAATTCCTCAACGAAGCTCTCAAAAAAGAGCTCGGCGCCATCAACCAGTATTTCCTCCACGCCCGCATGCTCGATGATTGGGGCGTCACAAAACTGGGCAAGCACGAATACAACGAATCCATCGAAGAAATGAAACACGCCGAAGAGCTGATCGACCGCATCCTCTTCCTCGAAGGTCTGCCAAACCTGCAAGAAGTCGGCAAACTCTTCATCGGTGAAAACGTCAAAGAAATCCTCGAATGCGATCTGAAAATCGAACTTGACGGCGTTCAAAACTATAAAGAAGCCGTCGCCTACGCCGAAAGCGTTCAAGACTTCGTATCTCGCGATCTTTTCATGCGGATACTGAAAGATGAAGAAGGCCATGTAGACTACCTCGAAACTCAACTTCAAATGATCGAAGATATGGGCATCGAAAACTACATCCAGATCAATTCACAAAGCCCTCTCGACACTGGCGCTTAATACAAGCACCCTGACGATAAAAACACCAGTCACAAAGCCCGGGGAACAGACCGGGCTTTTTACAAACAATATTGAGAATGACTTGCAATCACATAACGCTCGCACTACATTAACAGTGTAAATAAGAATCACTTGCACCAAAAGAGCACCAAACATGTTCGTATGCCTATGTAATCCATTCAGCGATAAAACAGTAAAGAAACATCTGGAGAGCAAAGGGTGCCGCAGCACTGTATCAAAAACATATTCCGCATGCTCCGACGGAGAATCCCCCAATTGCTGCCAATGTCTGGAAACTCTCAAAGACATCGTAAAAGACCACAATAAAACCATCGCCGCCTAATCCTCAAAGCTTGCATTCACCCGCCCCCTGTGGCACGACTGATACATTATTCATTCCAACCATATGAGGATTTCAAATGCTTAAGAAATTTATCCTTACAGCCGGGAGCTTACTATTAATGTCAACAGCAGCAAACGCGGCAAATGAAGCCGACACACTACACCTAGATATTTCCACAGGCGGACGCGTAACAATTGAAATGTTACCAGATCGCGCACCGGGACATGTTGAACGCATCAAAAAACTCGCACGTGAAGGCTTTTACGATGGGATTATCTTCCACCGTGTCATGGACAATTTCATGGCGCAAACAGGGGACCCGACAGGCACAGGGACAGGCGGCTCCGAAGAACCCGACCTCGCCGCTGAATTCACAGACTATCAATATAAACGCGGAACAGTCGGCATGGCCCGCACAGCCAACCCGAACAGCGCAAACTCACAATTCTTCATTTGTTTCTCGGATACAGGCTGTAGCTTCCTGACAGGACAGTACACAGTTTGGGGACAAGTCACCGAAGGCATGGAATTCGTTGATAAAATCGCCAAAGGCGAACCTCCTGAATCACCAGATAAAATTGAAAAAGCAACAATCGCCAGCGACGCGGCAAAAGCTGAACCTGCTGCCGAAAAAGCAACAGACGCGGCTGCTGAATAAGCAATGAACATCGACAACAAAGAGCGCTCAGCCCCATGGTGGCAGGGCGCTTTTTTATATCAAATATATCCTCGCTCTTTTCACGACACCAACAGCAACGGTGTTGGCGACCTCCCCGGCATTACAGAAAAATTGGACTATGTCGCATCACTGGGCGTAGACGGAATCTGGATATCCCCTTTTTTCACATCCCCCATGAAAGACTTCGGATACGATGTTGCAAATTACCGCGATATCGATCCCATGTTCGGCACGATCAACGACTTCAAAACCCTACTCACCAAAGCACATGAACTAGACCTGAAAATCATCATCGACCTCGTCCTTTCCCACACCTCCGACCAACACCCCTGGTTCACAGAAAAAGAAGAATATTACGTCTGGGCCGACCCAAAGCCGGATATGTTTGGCAAGCTGGTCCCTCCCAACAACTGGGTTTCTGTTTTCGGCGGCCCCGCATGGACATACAATAAAAAACGCAATCAATATTACCTCCATAATTTTCTAAAAGAACAACCAGACTTAAATTTTCACAACCCACAAGTACAAAAAGAAGCCTTAAACATCGCAAAATTCTGGCTTGATTTGGGCGTAGATGGATTCCGCCTCGACGTTGTAAATTTTTACTTTCACGATCAAGAACTCCGGGACAATCCACCACGCGATGACAATCTGGGCGCAGCCACTCAATTCGAAGGCAAAGACCCCTATTCCGGACAAGCCCATATCTACGATAAATCCCGCCCGGAAAATCTGAATTTTTTAAAAAACCTCCGCGCACTGATGGATCAATATCCCGGGACTTTCACAATCGGAGAAATAGGCGACGATTCCCCTTACGAACGCGCCGCCCAATACACACAAGCTGGCCTTCTCAACACTTGCTACAACCCCCAAATGATGGCCGGCAAGCACAAACCCCTCACCACAGACCTCATTCGCACCCCCATAGAAACAGTCCTGCAAAAAGGCGGATGGCCATCATGGGCATTTTCAAATCATGATGTCGTCCGCGCAGCATCCAGATGGCACGAAAACGACAACGGCTTTTCCCAACACCCGAAATTCTCAAAAATGCTCATCGCCCTTTTGGGCTGCCTATACGGAACCGTATTTCTATACCAGGGAGAAGAGCTGGGCCTCCCCGAAGTCCGTTTAAGACTTGAAGACTTGCAAGACCCATGGGGGAAACATTTATGGCCAGAATGGCAAGGCCGCGACGGATGTCGCACACCACTACCCTGGACGAACGAGGCACCAGAAAAATCATGGCTACCCGTTGCTGAAGCCCACCTGACGTTAAACATACAAGCTCAGGACAACAACCCGAACTCCGTACTCAACTTCACACGGCGCTTCATAAACTGGCGAAAAAACCAAACGCCTCTCATTCTGGGAGAGATCAGATTTGACGACTTTGCACCTGAAAACGAAATAAACTTCACGAGAATCTATAACAATGAAACGATAGAGTGCCGCTTTAACCCAAAAACCTATTCTTTCTCAGTTTCCGGCTTTTCTGAAGACTGATCATCACCCTCTATATCTTCGCTTTCAACCGCCCCCTCTGACGCTAAATCCTCTTCAAGCTCCAAAGAAACAGCCTCAACATCAATATCGGCATCATCAAGCACCAAAGACCCTTCCTTACCCTGCCCGCGAACCTCCTCCGCTTTAAGCTTTTTAACTTCATCCGGGCCCAACTCTAAAGATTGAGCGGCTTTCACCAACAATTTTGTCAGCTTTTCAAGATAAGCTTTTGAAGACAAAGCATTCGGCGTATCAATCCGTAAAAGCATGCTGTCCTTACGAAAAATAAAAATAACCCACGCATTTTTAATACGCATAAGCTTCAATAAATTCTCTAGCCGCTCATCCGTCAAATACGCTTCCAAAACATTACGATCAGAACCCGCCGCAATATAGGCCTTACTCCACCGTTCATGCCCAGGCTTAATCTCCGCCTGAAATCCCAGACTTCTAACAAGATCAACCATCCCCCCGCTGGCAACCCCGCCATCAATAGGCACAGAACTATGCAAACGCACTTCAACAGCCGTCAATTTCCGGGCCCCTCTCACATCCTCGGAAGAATGCTCCGCTATAAAATAATTAACCTTATATGTCTCAAGAACACCATCCATCTCTGGACTATGCATCAAGGCATTAGGCTTATAACGAAGCTTATACTGAGCAGCAAAAGCCTTCCACACGGCCTTTTGCTGAAACAATATAAAAACTGTCCAGACCAAAAAACCCATCAAAACCAGAGAAATAACAATCCAGAGGGCAAGCCAAATTGACAAGTTGGAATACTCCTTCTTTCAAACGTAAACCGACCGGACAAGTCTAAATAAACAAAGACACTTTGACCAGTAACCTTTTAAAATACTCCAATTAATCCAAAACACATTAATCGGTAAGCACATTCAACCCTGACGGGCATCAAAAGAACGCTCTAAAATCTCCAGGTTATTATAAAGCCCACGAATAAGATGAGAAATCGTATCCACCTCAAGATAAACCTCACCTTGGTCCTCCGCCGAAAAATAACTCGCGGCTGACAATTGGGCCAAATACACGCGACAACGCTCAAGCGCCATCCTGCTATAAAGCTCGTCTGTTTTCATATCATTACTCCACACACTTATAAAATACTACTTTAATTGTCTTTTATTCTAAAAATAAAAATAATACAAGTTTTTTTCAATCATGTTTGACTTTTTCATGCAACCCTTTAAATTAAGAACACAAAATAAAAGGACCCGTTTCCATGCTTACAATCGAACAATGCCGCGGTGCCCGTGGACTTTTAGGATGGACACAACAAGACCTTGCTGACGCCTCTGGGTTGTCAAAAACAGCCATCAATAACTTCGAAAAAGGCCACTCCGACATCAAAGCAGAGTCCCTGCGCGCCATACGCATGGCATTTGAAAGCGCTGAAATTGAGTTTTTACCTCAGGATGGCTTACGCAAAAAATCGGAAGACGTCCGTATTTTAAAAGGCCCAAACGCCATCAGCGACATCCTCGACGATATCAGCAAAACAATATCAATCTGCGGAAGTGAAATCCTGATAAGCAATGTAGATAGCTCACTTTCCAGCCACATCCCGACTCAAAAGCTTTTCGACCATATAGAGTTCCTTAAAACCAACAATATCCGCGAACGCATCTTATGCACCGAAGGAACAAAAAACGTTCTCAGCCCCAATGATGAATGCCGCTGGCTACCAGTGGAATCAATCAAAGGGAGAATGATCACATTCATCTATGGAACAAAAGTCGCGTTCCAACTATGGGACCAATCAATGATTATAATCGTAAACAGCGCAGATGCCACGCAAGCCGAAACAAAGCGATTTGAACATTTATGGAGCATCTCCGCAAAGCCGGAACTTCAGGAACAGACCCTTTCCGAACAAAATGCCTGACATAAAAAAACTCCCCTGCCAAAACACCGGCAGGAGAGCTTAAAAAAATAACGCAGAATCAAAAGATCAATTAATGATATTGAGCTTCCTCTTCTGCCGCACCATGCTGAAACGCAAAATGTTGTAAATTCTGAGGCATATTCAACTGCAACGCCTGATCCTGCACGGGAACATCCTGCTGCGTTTGGATTTTCGTCGCAAGCGTACTGACTTGAGACAAAAGATCCTCCGCATGTGATACCAATGCTTCGGCCTTACCCGTACTAATAAGATCCGTAGTCGCCGACTTTTCCATTTTCTGCGCAACCACATCTTCATGCGAACGAACCAACTCCACCTTCTGTTCCAACCTATGAATGGCATCGCTGAAAAAACCGGTTTGCTTATCAACCACGCTCACCTTTTGATCCAGCTTGGCCACAGTGTCACTAAACACATTGGCCTGTTCACCAACATTCACAACCTTGGCTTCCAGAGAATGAATAGAGTGCGTAAAGCTTTGCGTTTGCTCGTCAACAACCTCTACCTTCTGTTCCAGCTTATGAATGGCATCACTGAAAAAACCGGTTTGTTTGGTGACAACCTCAAAGCCATTGCGCAACCTTTCAAATCCAGCCCCCAGAACCAGAGACGTGCCCACTGCTGCTACAGCAGAGAACACAGCCATCATTAACGAGACGGCCACAAGTGTTTCGACATCTAATGTCATGAGTCCTACCCTTTCTTACTTTATATATATTTTATGAAGTGTTGAACCGGTCACAATTGGTAATCATCAAATTGGACCAGCCATTTATGTGATATAAAATCACGAACAATAAGACGCCAAGACGACACCTTATATAACCATGCTAAACGAAACACTTTAACAGCACGTTATTTTTCAACCCAATAAAAGGCAAAACTATCTCAAGTTTTAGAGATTAAAAAACACCACCCCAAGGAACAAAATATCACGTCATTGCGAGGAGACAAAGCCGACACAGCAATCCAGCGTTTTTGTCCTTATGGCTACCGGATTACTTCGCCGCACTCACCATAGCCCACACCGCAAGCGGCGAGAAATTAAAAAACAAAGAGTCCTCAACACTTTCAACCATCCACACAGGACAATCAAAGCTACTTAACCTGCTGCTCTCTAAAAATCTCTTCCGCATCCTGTGCAGGCGGCTCTGGAATATCCTGAATGATAGCCTTCGTTTCTTTCAAAGGTTGCGGCACAGATCGCGGCGCAACAGGTTGAAGTTTCAACTCTTTTTTCGGCATCATCTTCGCAAGAACATACGCAACCCCACTACCCGCAGTGCGCTGATTCCCATACGGAAACATCGTATCCGTTTTAACCATTTCATAGCCCTCACCACATGCACCAAGCAAAAGAGGAGTAGCCAAAAGAAGAGCGCGGAAATTATTCATCGCAAAGCACCTGTATATAAAATTAAGCCAAATAAAAAAAACAGCGGAAAACGCAAAAAGGACAGATGAACGAACATCTGCCCCAAATATACAGCGAATCGAAAAAAATCACAATGGCTTAAAAAATCAAATGATTCGAAAGCTATCTACACAAATACCCACAGAGATATACATCACGACCGATAAAGAACAAAACGCCCCAAAGGATGCCCCTTACGCAAAGCGGGATAATCAAAATCTCCCTCCTCATCGCGCTTTAAACCGATCTTCTCCATCAAATGCACAGAACGCACATTATCATGAACAGTAAACGCAACGATCTCAGGCAAATTTAATTCTTTCAAACCATAACCGAGAACAGCCTCGGCTGCTTCACTCCCGAACCCTTGCCCCCAAGAACCATAATCCAAACGCCAGGCAATCTCAGTCGCCGGGGTGAAATCAGCCTTAAACTCAACATTATTCAACCCGACAAACCCGACAAAATCCCCCGTCTCCTTCACCTCAACAGCGTAAAGACCATATCCGTTTTTCTTAAAATGCTTTTGAAAGCGCTCGACAAGCTTATGACTCGCCCCCTCGTCCAATGGCCGGGGTAAATACTCCATAACCAGCGGGTCAGCGTTCATCCGCGCAAACGGCTCACGATCTCCTTCCGCCCAATCCCTCAAAAGCAAACGCTCTGTTTCTATATATACATTCATGGAACAAAACTATATTCATAAGCACTTGCTAAACAAGAGCAAAAACCCATTCACCCCCAAAGCATTTTTCAAATGCAGCCCCCTCCCCCGGTAATCCACCGGTACCGCCCAGTGTGGACAACAACTGTACGAAACTTGAGATTTCACAAGGGTAATGCAACAATGAGGGCAGGAGAACCGTATGAAAACTTTTTGGATTACATCTTACGCAATTTTAACGCTAACAACCGCGAACATAAGCCTTGCGAGCGAAGCGCCTCTTCCCGAAAAAAAGCCCGGCATCGAAAAAGCATCAGTCTCCCCCGCCTCTCTGGCAGAAGCAAAACATTTGCTTGAACAAATCAGTATGGAACTCAAAAAAACATCAAGTGAACACAAAGGCACTCCGCCTCCCGCACCAACGCCAGAGCAACAAAAAGAATCCCCAAAGAGCGAAGCAACAAACCTCACCATAAGCAAACCGGAAGATCTCGAAATGCATTGCGGCGCACTATCTCAAGAAGCAATGCGAATGCGCGATATTATCTACACAACCCAAGATGTTAAAGACACAGCAAGAATGCGAAGCCACGGCATAACAGCCGCCGGTGCCGTCGGCTCTTTCCTGATTGGATCCGTAACAGGCGGCGTAGGGCTGGCTTTAGGAGGGTTTCTACTAGACCAAAATATTGGACAAACAGCAGATGATGCGGATGGTGTTCAAGATATCGCAGAACAACGACGCACCCTGATGATGGGGATCTTCAATGCAAAACGCTGCCAAGGGCCACTCGAACACGCTATGCAAAGCCCCGAAATATTCGACCCTTTATCAAAACTGGCAACACTCGAACCTGCCGCAGGAACAGAAAAACATACAAATTACAACGACTAACCCCCCGCAGCGAATGCATAACATAAAGTGCCCAAACCAAAAAATTTGCATTTTTCGCCAGATACCTTTAAAAATACCCCCTAAAGCATAAGTATGATTTTTAAAGAATTCGCTTTTAAAGGAGGCACCATGAAAAAAACGCTCTTAACCACGGCCTGCATTATTACCGCATCAATCCCAAGCACAGCACATGCGCAAAGCTTTCTTGACAGACTGGATAGCGCCGTATCAAAGGTTGAAAACACCATCAGCCGCACAGAGAACACAGTCAATCGCGCCACAGGAACAGCAGAACGCCTGAATAATAAAATCCCTGAATCTGGCACACCCGCAGCCACAACAAATACTGCGGCACCAGCGCCTGTAAGCAATTCTAATATTACAGCAGAAGAAGAGCGCATCCTTCAGCGAGCGGAAGAAATCGAAGAAAAACGTATCTTAAAAGAAGCCGAGCGCATCAAACAAAGACAGGCCAGCCAAGTAGCTCCGGCCGCTCCGGCACCTGAACAAGATTACTCTGCCCGCCGCCGCGCACGTTTCGGACAATAAGACAAAACGCCATCATCCAAATACAAAATGCCCCTTTATTTGAAAGGAGCATTTTTTGGCCTGACAGATAAAATTTCAAACCGCTTAGAATCAAAACCCTTGCGGCAAATGCCCGGGCTTTGCGCTTTGTCCATAAGCTTCTCTTTTACGGCTGACCAACACCTCCCCCGATACTGAATGAATTAACACTTCATGAACACCTTGCTCAACCTTAAACAAAACAGCATAAGCCTGCTGCCCTTCAAACTCAGACAAAAAAACCTCCACATCACTTGATGGCGGTGCATAATCAAGCGCAATCGAAATCGCTTTAGCCCGCGTAATAACCGCACCGGCCGTAATTTCACGCTGCACCGGCAATGGCGGCGGCTTCACCATCACGCGCTTAACAGCTTTTGGCGCAGGCTTGGGTTTCGCTTTAACAACGTCCCTTTTGAGCGGATCAACAGGCCTTGAGACAGGCTCTTCCCGAATTGTTTGAATAGATCTCCCAACCGGCTTTCCTACAGCAGGTTCAAACGGCTGAGCTACTGGCGCAGGTGCCACTTTCTCCGGCACACCAGTACCCCGTAAATCAATCACATCAACGCGACCATCATCGTGAATAATCTTGATCGAATGATCACTATCACCCGCCAAAACAGGAACCGAAGCCGCACAACATAACAATGTAATCAATAAAAAATGTTTCATAAACACGAGTATAATCGATTCCCCAAATTTGGAAAGTGGACCCTCGCCGCGGACTAAGCCCACTTATTTGCACGAGACCAAAATCACCCGAGATTTACGATGCCTTGGCCAGTTTTTCCTGCGCCTTTACACCGGCCTGATAAGTCTCATAGATCACGATAGTCGCGTCCAGATCACCCAAATGCTCTACAATCAACGCTTCAACCTCATCCCAATCCATACCGCCAACACCGGTCGCCAAACGCGGCAGAGCGACAGACGAAAAGTTTTCCTTCTCCATAATCTTGCGCAGATCCTTCAGGGCGCCAGAAATATATTTGGACATCGCCTTCCCCGGGTTCGCGTTATTATCCGGCGCAGGCTCCTGCGTCATCAAATTAATCACAACACCATCGGCGCCACCCCAGAGCCAGGCCCCACCGGCCTTTGGGTTTTGCTGATGGCAATAATGACGAAAATCTTTTGCCATCGCTGGAAAAGACTTACGCAGCGCCAACGCCAACCCTTGATTAAAATGGTCATGCGGCGCCACGCCATGCGCAATAACCTGCGCATCGGAAAGAAGAATATCGCCGGAAACTTTAATAATCATAACAAAACCTCATATGTTTAAGTAATACGTCCAGTCTCGACCTACAGCCCCGCTGTATCCTTGATTTATATCAATAACGCCACGTTTAAGACGCAAAATCTTGACAATGGCTAAAAAAGTCATTATGAAAACACTTGAAAAAGGAAAAAACGATGAACAACAAAAAAAGAGGCGAACTGCTTAATATAGCTATCTTCACTGAAGACAGCAGTGTTCTTGAGGCGTGGCAAAAAGAACAAACAAGAGTTCTTGGCCCGTTGAACCAAAAATTTGCAGAAGCCAAAGCCAAAGGACAAGAAGTCCCTGCGCTTGTTGCTGATCAACGCGAAGAAGCGATGTT
>Ga0316204_10005810_pt1 | contig 19851 bp, 14 predicted proteins | sample 6monrhotite_MG_2_FD_205661 | JGI IMG/M metagenome (GOLD analysis project Ga0316204, IMG submission 205661) | Microbial mat bacterial communities from mineral coupon in-situ incubated in ocean water Damariscotta River, Maine, United States -... | ecosystem: Environmental > Aquatic > Marine >...
TTTGTCTTGCCTGGCAAGCTGCTGTTGTCGGGCGGTTTCGACGCGGGCTTGAATATCGGCACTAGCTTCGCTTTGATTTTTGTTGAATAAGTCATCTTGCGGTACGGCGGGAACATCTATCTGTATGTCGATACGATCTAGCAAGGGGCCGGATATTTTGCTGCGGTAGCGTGCAATTTGATCCGGCGTGCAACGGCATTTGCCGTTGTAATGACCTAGGTAACCGCAAGGACAGGGATTCATTGCGGCGACTAACTGAAATTGGGCTGGGAAATCTGCTCGACGGGCAGCGCGTGAGATTGTGATGCGGCCCGATTCCAATGGTTCACGCAATACTTCTAATACGTGGCGGTCAAACTCATACTGGGAATTTCTAATATTCCTAGAATCTTCCAATATTCCATCTGCACGGGTTCCCTTGTTTGCTTAGCCTGGATGCCTTAGCATTAAATTTGCGTTCTAGCAGGCAGCCCTGCAAGGTCTGTGATTTTGTCTATTCCGATATTTTCAGGTTCGGTTTCGTTATCAGAAAGGCTTACTTTAACGGGCGATGACAGAGCGTTAGCGGAAATCTTTATCCATAAATCGTGTAATTCGCTTAGTCTCATAAGGTGTCCTTGAGGCATCTGTCCTCCCAAAAGTATGCTATCCACTTCATCATAAATATAAGGGTGACAAACAGATGTTCCATCATGAAAATATTTTTCACAAAAATCCAAGGCTTCTTGTTCATTCACCATATTACAAGTATTTGTTTTTGTTAATAACTTAGCTTCTGATGAAAACAGGTCATCGTCAGGCAAGCCAATATCTACGATAAACAAGGGGTACCCGCTGCTACCCGAAAAACCTTTAAGATGCTTGCGCCCTGCGTAATAGAGCTTAAAATCAGGGAACTCTTTAACTTCCTCCTGAATAGCTTTCACATGCCCATGCTTTAACTTGTTTGCAAGAATTGCGTATGCAGCTTCTATGGAAATAACAAGTCGACCAGGAATTGCTTGTGATGACACTCGAAATCCAGCATCGATTAACGGCCCAATGAAGTCCCTTTCCCCTGCAGGATGCCGACCCGCCGATAAACTTTTGTAATATTGGTCAAGATTGCAAATATTGCTAAAAATTGGAAAATCAATTTGCGGTTTATATTCTGCAGAGTTTGGAGTGGACTTTATGTTTAAAACAAGCTCCGTGTTGATGACTGGAAATCCGGCTATCCATGCAGTTCCCTTAATGTCTAGCCCTAGCGAGTTAAATTTGTTGTGTAGTTCATGCCGAACTTTTTTAATGGCAACCGACCATGCTCCAATTGCAATCCAGATTTCTTCCCATTGTGAGATTTCTTTATAAAATAAAATCTCATCTCCAATTGCTTTCCAATACTCAGGAGGGTTATTTTTTGATTTTTTTGTCCCAGACACACTGTGGTAGGCATTGTCGGCTAACGCCCATGCTGCTTCAAATTGAGAGCTAAACTCTTCAAAAAAGTAAACTGTAGCCTCCATCCAGCCTCTTTCTTTGCGAGGGGCTTCGCCTTCCTTGTAAAAGCTGGATTCTTTTTGTTTCGCAGCGGTTGATCCTGCTATATCCGCCGATAAAAAAAGCCTCAGCCTTGGCTTGAGGAATTCCGGATAGTTATTTATATGTTGAAGATTTTGAGGTTCGCTATTCATAGCAGTTGTCTAAGAAATAAAAAAGCACCCTAAGAGGTGCTTTTTTATTGATCTTGATCCGTTTTATTTAATTAACTCAAGTGAATCTGCCCGAGCATTAACAGCCCAAATGGGAACGCCAAATTTTGTTGCAACCAGTTCTAACGGGTTTTTATGTTTAACTACACTCGTATTGGCGTTGTAGCTTTCAGTAAATGCAATTTTTGGCATTAAAAGAGCCAGCGCAAAATAATTCGCTTCATTTTCAGGATCTGGATCTAACCCCTGTCGCTTACCATCAATTAAGTTCGCACTCAATTTAAAGTTGCCACGCTTTTCCAATGCGAATAAGTAATGCAGTACATAGTGACCCAGCTCGTGAGCTATTGTAAAACGATCTCTTATGCTATTAGCATCATTGTTTAAGCGAATGCGGAAATCTTTTGTGCCTTCAACTTCAATCCATCCTGCAAGCATTGCATTTTCAAGAGGAAAATCTTCATATTCTATGGATCCGCCTAGCCGTGATACCACAGGCTCAATTTCATCGTCGCATTTAAAATTAATCGCGACGGCAAATCTTTCTGCGATTCCTTCAATTGTGTTCTTCCCCCATCCGCATGGAAGCGGAGCCTCATAATTTTTTTGGGTTGCTTCAGACATAATTTGGTTATATGTTGACCATGAGTAATGGTTGCAGGGTGCGCCTCGACGCAACAAACTCACCAAAACCATTTACCAGGTCCTTGGGCGAGAGGGCGCGCATCTTATCACCAATCAATACGGCGTACAATATCTAAGCCGCATCATCACTCTAACGCAAGCGCGCTGTCAAGAAAATTTTTTGTTACCACAACCCTTCAAATCGTTTCGCGTTGGTGGCTGTATATCGAACAGTATTTTGAATCTGCTTGTGCCCCATGTAGTCCTGGATCAAACGAGTGTCCAACCCCTTGTTGGCTAAATAATATCCGCAGGAATGTTTGAGCATGTGTGGGTGTATATCCAGATCTAGCTCTGCTCGCTCCCCAGATTCGGCGACTATTCGCCATGCTGACTGCCTAGTCAAGGGCGAGCCTCGCTCGGATACAAAGACGAAATCGATAGCTGTTTTTGGACGTTCCTTGAGCCAACGGCGACAAAGCCGAATTTCGTCACCGTCCATTGGGTGCGTGTTGGTCACAGATCCTTTGAGGCGGCGGCAGTAGATCCGCCCCTCGTCCAGGTTGATGTCGGACACACGCAAATTAGTTACCTCGGAAATGCGAAGCGCATGTCGATAGGCTAACAGAATCAACAAATAATTCCGCAAGCCATGCCGAGGTGACAACTTGGCGGCTGAGAGTAGCTTATCTATTTCGGAAGGATGTAGGTAATCGCGGGAGACTTGTGACATTACAGTTATCGGCGCGCCTGTGATAGCGCTCTCCAAGCTCAATGGTGACGTGAAAATAATAGCACAACTTGATACACAATAGTTATAAAGTAACAAGTCTGATCGGCAGCAAGATCGAGACTATGCAGTCACCACGAAGAAAGATGTACTGTCCCTTATTGGTTGTCATAAAGCCGGCCAGCATGGCGGATTGGTGTGGGCAATCTGACTCCAGCCCCGGTCGAAAGTGAATGTCCGGGCGTGGCCGACAGGGTTTTGAATTCTGAGTACGCGGGATTGTGCCGGGTCGGTCGCGTGTTCGACCACATACAACCAATACGCATCGTTCTTTTCGCGGGCGCAGTCGAATTGCGTGTGTGATAGTCCCACTGGCCGATCTTCCAAGCTGCCTGTCATTGACTTCACTTCAACCCATCGAGACTGCTTGCCGCTGCTATCAGTCTCGAAGAGATCAAAACCTGGATTGCCTTCCGGGGTGCGGCGTAATGCTGGCTCAAGACTAATGATCAGTTCGATTGCTCGCCTCTCAATGTGCATCCGTTCCATCTGATCGAGTCCATCGGGATCGGTGCCGTCATCATCGGGATGTGTGCCGACGTAGGAAATAAATGGTCGCCCCCCTGCATGGCCGGGCGTCCTTTTTCCCTGACCGCCACTTTTTCCGCTGCCTTTGTCACCAGAAGTTCCGTTACCACTTGAGCCGCCGTGCGCACCACTATTACCTTGGCCACCGCCGCGCGAAGTTCCAGTGCCAGAACGGCCTTGGCCACCACGTCCAGCACCAGTCCCCACATCGCCGCCGCCATCCGGATCTGGAGTGCCGGGCGGGATAACCGGCATATCATCGTCGTAAAGATCTTTCGCATCGTCGTAAACGTCACCATCGGATGGCTCGTCTGCCTCCGACGCACTTGCTGTAGACGGTTCTGCTTCAGGTGGTGGATTGGTGATACCCAGCCTGGAAGTCAAGTCAGCCAAGTTTGTGATACCGAGTTTGCGCAGCAGATCAAGTGCAGCTGGATCGATACCTGCCTCTTTGGCAAGCTGATCAATGATCGGCGGTTTGAAGGCGAGCTTGGTAAGCAGAAATGTGTTGGGCTTCCAGCCAAGGGTGTCGAACACTACTAGCCCCGGAATCACAAGCTCGCCATCGGCGAGCGGCACCCAGGCAACCTGATTGAGCGTCCGGATGAAAGTGGCGTCGAATCGGGCGGTTTTAGTCTCGTGGAAATAGCCCCACTTGTAGGAGCCATAGAAGGCGGCAGTGCCACGCGATTCCAGATCAGCCAATGCCTCCCACAGCACCTTCACTCTGGTTACTGCCTCCACGGGTATCAGTGTGGGCAAGAACTCCAGCAGTTGTGTTAGCCCGCGAAGTGTGAAGTCCTCTGGCTGGCTTTCCCAGCTCGCACGCTCAAGTCCAGCTTCTTTGCGAATTTGCGCTTTGTCGGTCGGCCTTAGCCCAGTCGGGATTGCTTGAGGACTGAGATAGCGGCTCGCCCCGCAAGCAACAAGCAAGTCACGGATGTCTTCACCGCGAAGACAATTGTATTCGTTGTCGACAATTAATATGTCGGGTACACCGGCGAAGAGTTGCTGTAGGCGATCGGTGGCGATGTAGACCTCTCCGGGCTTGGCGACGTAGGCTTTGCCATCACCGGTGTCGACCACCATCACAAAGTTGGTATCGCGCAGAGATGAACGGAGCTTTTCCTTCTGCACCGCTGAGTCGGTTCCGAAAGCAGTACGGATACGCTCAATGTCAGCAGCGTAGTCATCGTCATCAACATCTATTTGGCCTTGCTGGTACTTCGGCAGGACGTTCCAGATCACGTCATCTACCGGGTCGGGTTCGGTGATGCCTAGCGATCTGAGGAATACACGCACTTCGGGTGTCGCGCACACCGCGCGACACATTGTCGGAAAGCTAGTTGCGATGGCACTAGGCATGAAGGCCTTGGCTTTACCGTCTTCTCGGGCGACGACATGGGTGCCATCATCGAGACGGATGAGTGGAACGGTGTCGAGGTGGCGACGCAATGCCTTCTCCTGGCCGCTCAGGAACTCGTACAGCCGCAACACCCACTCGTCGGTTTGCGCCTCGAGAAATGGCTTGGTCAGGCTCGGTACCAATTTCTCTGGTCTGATTTCATCGATGCTGAGTTCGCGCATCAGGTACTGGCGAATCTCGGGTGTCTTGTCCTGTGTGATGTCGCCAGACAACCAAGCGGCGACCCCCGAGCCGAACAACGCTGCGACCTGCTCGGGGCTGAACAGCTCGCGCAATTCTTGTGTACGAGCTAGCTTGGCTTGATGCGCGGTGACATGCCTGCCATCGAAGGTCGGAAGCAGCGCATCATTTTGAAATGCCTGCCGAACGGTATCGAACATCGGCGCGAACCGTGAGCCTTGCGGAAACTTCGCGCGATCGAGTGGTAGGCAGCGCAGGGCAGAGACATCTAGCATCGCCTCGCCCCGCATCCAGCGCATCGCGTCCACCAACAGACTGCCTGTCTCATTCACCAGATGTTGGTTCCACGGATCACTGGACGGAATGTTATCCCGGCTGGGCGTAGTGCGATACGGCCCCTGCACGAGAAAACCAAGATGGCTCTCAACCACGGTCGGAAAGAACACTACCAGCGGAGAATTAGCCAGTGGCTGCACAGCCCAGCGACCCGGAACGTCCTTTATCGCAAGTAACGAAAAGGCTATTTCCACGCGACCGACCTTCTGCTGGCCGACAGAGAATACATCGCGGTGGAACACCAGCCAGTTTTGATCGACTTCGGACTGGGCACTCTCGTGACCGATTACCGTGACGCGCTGAACGTTCGGGCCAAGCAATACCGGGCTGTTGCGTAGGTAGAACCCGGACACACCACCCTCCACGCTCCAGTTTATCTCGTCAATATGGCGCAAAAAGAGGAGCGCGCCTGGACCCAAGTGGCGGAACCCCGCTGTAATGTCCTGCGCTGCGCTCGAGTCCCCCAGTTTCAGGGGCAGGATGATCTGCGTCTCGTCCGCCGTGCGCGCCGAGCGCGCCGACCGTTTAGGAAAGACGTAGTTCTCGATGGCGAAGTCCTCGTCGCCAGAGTGAATTTCCGGAAGATCAGTGACGGTATAAACGGACTTGAAGCCGAGGCCAAAACGGCCAATGGAGGTCTCGTTCTTGGTGCTCTCGGCGATGTCGCAGACGCTTCGGACGTCGGCCTCATCGAACGGCTTGCCGAAATGGGAGAGCGTCAGGCGGTTGGAGGTTAGGGCGAACGCAACCTTGCGCGAGCCGTGCCACTCGCCGCGCCTACCGAGGGCATCCTCCGCGTTTTGCAGTAGTTCGAAGATGAAGTGCGTGCGGTCATCGTACAGGCCAGCGGCCAGTTTCCCGGACTTCTGAGCGCCTTTGGTGCCGTAGCTCTCCCGATTTTCCTCGCAGATTGCCTCGTAGTTTGACGTCATTACCGCTCCCACTTAGTTAAGCATCTTTTTGAGACCATGCTTGCTAAACTGCCCAATCGGGCAATAGTATGCCATTATCCCGTAATACACCAAACAATGCGCAAACGACATAGGGAAGCCGATGAGCGAGCACTCGGACGAGATTATTGATGAGGTTGCCGCCTGCCTGAAGCTAGGCAAGCACACAATTTATCGCTTTACGGTGAGCGGCTCGCGCCCGGCCTTAAAGCTAGGCGGCACGTGGTGCTTCCATCGTAGTGACTTGGGCAAGTGGATTGCGAGTCGCATCGGTAAAAATGTGATAGATGGCGGTGTGGCGGAATGACCTCTGTTGTGACCGACCTCCAAAGCAAGGCAAATCCTCAACAGTTGGAAGCCATCCACGCTACAGAAGGTCCTGTGCTTATTATTGCCGGGCCTGGCTCCGGAAAGACCTTCACACTGGTTGAGCGCATCGTTTACCTGATCAAGCATAAGGGTGTCGCACCCGAGTCGCTTTTTGTCGTAACGTTTACCGAAAAAGCAGCACGCGAACTGACAACCCGTATTTCCAATCGACTGAACGAGCTTGGCATCAAGTTCAACTTGAATGAGATGTATCTTGGCACCTTCCATTCCATATGCTTGAGGTTGTTGGAGGACCATCGCGAATTCACACGACTGAAACGAAGCTTCACGCTCTTTGATCAGTTCGATCAACAATATTTTTTATATCAACGCATCAAGGATTTTCGTGCCATAACCGACGTGCAGTTGGTGATGGGTGATGATCAATCGGGTCGGTGGACGCAATCACAGCAACTAACAAAATTGCTGAATAAGGTAAGTGAGGAAGCGTTAGATATTGAAGTTTTGGCTGCGGCACCAGATCCTGAGGTGCGCGCGCTTGCTGCATGCTTCAATAAATACCAAGAATTGTTGCATGAGAACAATTGCCTTGATTTCTCAGGTATCCAGCATGAAGCGCTGAAACTTCTACAGGCGCATCCTGATGTGCTCGAACAGGTTCGCAGCAAGTTCTCATATTTGATGGTAGACGAGTACCAGGATACCAACACGATTCAGGAACGTATTCTTACCCTGCTAATGGGTGATCGCCAGAATTTGTGTGTGGTTGGTGATGATGACCAAGGGTTGTATCGCTTTCGTGGTGCAACTATCCGCAATATTCTTGAATTTCCAGATAAGTTTGAAACCGGAAAATGTAAGCGAGTTACCCTGTCAGTCAACTATCGCTCACATCCAAAAATTATCGAGTTTTATAACGGCTGGATGCAGGGGCAAACCTGGCAGGTTGGCGAAAAACGATTTCGTTTCGATAAGACAATCAAAGCGCGGGAAGCTGATTTTCCGGACACGGCCACTGTTGTCCGCCTTGCTGTCTCAGACGAGAAAGACGAAAGTGCTAACTGGCATACGGAGGTACTGGCTTTTCTGAATGCCTTGCGCGATCAGGGCGCTTTGTCTGATTGGAATCAAGTCGCATTCCTGTTCAGGTCGGTGAAAAGCGAACGTGCCGTTATTTTGGCTCAATTCCTTGAGGGCAAGGGCGTTACTGTTTACTCACCGCGTTCAAATATGTATTTCGATCGTGAGGAAATTCGCCTGATGATCGGCGCGCTGATCTTCCTTTTTCCGCAGTTTCCAAAGGTGCGTCAATGGGCGGAAGGCGCGCAACTTGCAATATGGGAGTATTACGACCAGCGCTGTTTTAAGTTCTTTATTGATGAGCTACGCAAACCGGAAAACAAACGCATGCTTGATTGGGCGAGACCGATGGCCAAACGCCATGTGATACTCGCACAGAATACCGATTATGCCTTTTCAGGCCTGTTTTACCAATTGTTGCAATTTCCGATGTTCAGCCGCTATCTTGATGAAGATGTTATGGCTGGCGTTGACAAGGGGCGTGCTGCCCGTAATTTGGCGACCTTCTCGAAACTGCTGACCAAATTTGAGTATCTGCATTTCATTAGTGTGCTGAACCCAGAGTATTTGGAAAAAAACATCAGGGATTTATTTAATCAGTTTCTGCGCTTTCTTTACGATGGCGGTATCAACGAGTATGAGGATGATGCTGAGTTCGCTCCGAAGGGGTGTGTTTCGTTTCTGACGATTCACCAGTCCAAGGGGTTGGAGTTCCCAGTCGTGATTTGTGGCTCCCTTGAGGCTGTGCCGCGTAAACAGCATACTGCGCTGGATGAACTACTGGAAGATGGAGGATATCTTTCAAAGCCATCGTTTGAGCCAATGGAACATACGAAGTTTTTTGATTTTCGCCGCCTTTTTTACACCGCGTTTTCACGAGCACAAAACCTTCTGGTGTTGGCGGCGCAAGAACGAGAGGGGCGTGGCCGATCCCCATCAAAATATTTTGATGAGTATTTTTATGGTATTCCAAGCTGGCGTGATGCTGCCTTTAATGTTGGTGCTTTAACCTTTGAGCAGGTTAAGGAAATTAACCTGAAGCGCGAATATTCATTTACGTCGCACATTACACTGTATGAAAATTGTGCCGAGCAGTACCGATTTTTTAAAGACCTTGAGTTCAATCCCATTCGTGCAGGTGCCCAGTTGTTCGGTACGCTCGTTCATCAGACAATTGAGGATATTCACAAAGCAGTCCTGCGAGGTGACAATCACCTGCTAAACATCGATCAGATCAAATCGTGGCTACAAGTGAATTACCAGTATTTGTCAAAGCGCGAGCGACAATATCTGGCTCCGCAATCCCTTAAGGCTGTAGAAGGTCATATACTTCGGTACTTCGAGCGCGAGGACGGGAATTGGGATCGCATTAAAGAAGCTGAGGTCGAAATTTCCTTAATTAAGGACCAATACATTCTCAAGGGGAGTGTCGATCTAATTCGCGGCGAGCATGATACGGTCGAGATCATCGACTTCAAGTCGGAGAAAAAGCCCGACATGGAGAAGGATCGAGACAGGCTGAGACAATACCAGCATCAGCTTGAAGTCTATGCACATTTAGTTGAGGAACGCACCGGTCAGAAAGTCAGCCGGATGCACCTGTACTATACGGGTGAGGCTGGTGGGAACCCCTATGTGTCATTCACTAAGGATAACAAATCAATAGGTAAAACGATTGCTCAGTTCGATGAGATTGTTAATCGTATCGAAACGAAAGATTATCAAATATCCGCACGGCCACCTAAGCTGTGTGAAAACTGCGATATGCGCGCATATTGCGACAATAAAAATTGGAAATTTAGGAAAGCCTGCCCATGAGCATAGAGAACAAGCAACAAAGCACCATTGAACTGCTAGACAAAAATACTGGTGTCGAAAATGTGAATGAGTATAAGTTTGAGCCAATAAAGGGCTACCCAATGTTGAATTGGCGCGGCAAGCGTCCATTTACTTCGACGCAGTATTACCCCGCGCAACTAAAGGAAGTGCACGGTGAGGAAGTTGATGGCTGGAGGAACAAGATTTATTGGGGGGATAACCTACAGGTGATGAGTCACCTATTGAAAGAATTTAGAGGTAAAGTGAATTTGATCTACATAGATCCCCCTTTTGATTCTAAGGCCGACTATAACAAAAAAATAAAACTAAAAGGGATGTCTGCAGTTAATTCCTATAACTCGTTTGAGGAAAAGCAATACACAGATATTTGGGCTAATGATGACTATCTACAATTTATGTATGAGCGGTTAGTCATCATCAAAGAGATCCTCAGTCCAACTGGATGCGTGATCGTCCATGTAGATCAAAAACAAGTTCATAAAATTCGATTAATTCTTGATGAGATATTCGGTCAAAACAATTTTAGGAACGAAATCATTTGGCATTATGGACAAAGGACATCTGTCAGAGAAAAAAGACTAGACGCAAAACACGACAATCTATTGGTATATGCGAAGACTGAGGATTTTTCGCTTGTTGAAGTAACGGTCCCTTGGAGTTATGAAGAATTTGTTGAGCATAGACATGACATAATTAAAGATGAAGATGGTGAAGAGTATGTATTAAGTGATGCTGGTAACGGAGAGCGCTATAGAAGGTACGTAAAAGACATTATCACCGCAGGCAAGCCGCTGGATACGGTCTGGGACTTACCTTTGCTAAATTCATCTGATCGTCAAAGGACAGGCTATCCAACGCAAAAACCAGATTATTTGTTAGAAAGAATAATCAAAATGGCATCAAAGCCAGGAGATATTGTCTTTGACTGTTTTATGGGATCTGGTACAACACAAATTGTTGCAATGTCACTTGGCCGCCGTTTTATTGGTGCCGACATAAATCTCGGTGCGGTTCAAACTACCAGTAAACGACTTATTAAGTCTGTCCCGGATGCTCAATTGCTTGGCATTGCCTCAAAAGTATATGCGGGGTTTGAGGTTTACAATGTCAATAACTATGACATATTCAGGAATCCCGTTCAGGCAAAGGTTCTTCTAATAGAAGCTTTGGAAATACAAAAGCTTGACTTCAATTCCATATTCGACGGCGAAAAGGATGGTCGCATGGTCAAGATTATGCCTGTCAATCGAATCACCACCCGTGCCGATTTGTCTGAATTGATTGCTGGATTTGACTACAAGGTCTGGGAACGTAAACAAAATGAAAAACCAAACCAGCCGGTCGAAAAGATTCAGCTTGTATGTATGGGGCATGAGCATAATCTAAAGGCTGAACTTGAACTCGCTGCAAAACCATTCAAAATCGAGGTCGAGGTAGTAGATATTCTGCGTGATAAATCCAACCTAGAATTCACGCGTGATGCTGAAGCATTGGTAACTGTAATAAACGGGGAATTGGTCATTGAGCGCTTCTACCCTATGAATCTCCTGCAGAAACTTTCATTACAGAAAGAGGCTGTATCGGACTGGCGTGAAATGGTCGAGAGCGTAATGATTGACTGGAACTTTGATGGGGCGGTATTGCAACCCGCTGTTGTTGATATTCCTAGGAAAAATGATCTCGTCAATGGTCGGTACAAGATCCCGGCAGAAGCAGGCACGATCCGAGTTAAGATCACTGACGTGCTGTCGGAATCGTGGGAAGGTGGAGTTGATGGCAACTAAATCCTCAAAAAAGGCAGCGAGTGCGTCTCTCGACTTTGCATTCTTCCATTTTCTTTGGCAGTTCTATCAGTCTAATCGAGGGACGATACGCTCTCATTATAAGGAGCTGTCGCGCAAGTTTATTGACTTCAACAATCCTGATAAGAACCCTAAAGCGTTCCTGCGCCAACCACAGTTTGAAGCTTTGGAGATGTATATATTTCTGAAGGAGTTTCTCTGCAACGCAAAGGTTGAAGAGATTTTCCAACACTGGTTCGAGAAAAAAGGGCGTTTTGCTGAGCGTTCGGAAGGTGGTGTCGCGCGGAGCCAATCAGGACAAATCGATATCTTCGATGCGATCACCCAAGAACAATACAAGGCCGTGTTTTCCTTGATGCGCAAAAATTCGCGCGTCTATCCAAATTACATTTTTGCGCTGACGATGGGGACGGGTAAGACTATTCTCATGGCTACCTGCATTTTTTACGAGTTCCTACTTGGTAATAAATTCGAGAAAGACGAGCGCTTCTGCCATAACGCGCTTGTGTTTGCGCCGGATAAAACGGTGCTTTACTCGCTCAAAGAGATCGAGTCGTTCGATATGACTCGTGTTGTGCCATCAGAGTATGTGAATTTTCTGAACGCGCACTTGCGTTTTCACTACTTGGAAGAGGCCGGCACATCACTGGATACCTTGGATAAGTCGCGTTTCAATATTATCGTGACCAATACGCAGAAAATCATTCTCAAACGCCAACGTAAGGAGAAAACTGCAACCGATCAACTTTTTGGCAGTGGCAAGCAAACCTACAGCGCAGGAAGCGTTTACGCTGATGCCGAGGATCTTTACAACTTTGATCAACCCGAAGAGGAAGGGGAGCTAACCACTAACCAACGCTTTGAAAAGCTATGTCGTCTGGAGCAGTTGGGTATTTTTGTGGATGAGGCACATCATACTTTCGGTAAAGCGCTGGCCAAAGACATGGGGATTGGAACCAAAGAAAGTGATACCAGCCTGCGTACCACCATAGATATTCTGGCCGCGAGTCTTAGCCGTGCGGGTACCCGCGTGGTTGCTTGCTACAACTTCACCGGAACGCCTTACGTTGGTCGCGAGGTGCTGCCAGAGGTTGTCTATGCATATGGTCTCAAAGAGGCCATTGATAAAGCCTATCTCAAGAAAGTTGTGTTGCATGGCTATACTAATACTCGTTCCGATGAGTTTGTTGATATTGCAGTCGAAAATTTTCTCAGGGAGACATCTTCGCTGCGACCGGAGGGAATGCTGCCGAAGTTGGCGTTATTCGCAACGACAATCGAAGAGGTAAAGAACGAGCTACGTCCTGCGCTTGAGAAAGCGTTGGAGCGCCTGCGCCCGCTGTACCCAGATATACCAGCCGATCCAATCCTGGTTAACGTTGGCGACGAGAAGCTGACCAGCAACGATGAAATTCGAGAATTCAACCGACTGGATACTGAGTATTCAAAGAAGCAGTTTATCTTGCTGGTAAACAAGGGGCGAGAGGGCTGGAATTGCCGCTCGTTGTTCGGCGTCGGGCTTTTTCGTGAGCCAAAATCGAAGGTGTTTGTACTTCAAGCCACGATGCGATGCCTTCGCTCGATAGGGCAAGCGCAGCACACAGGCCATGTCTATCTCTCGAATGATAATCTCGAAACGCTCAACGAAGAGCTACTACAGAATTTCCACATCAGTGCTGAGGAACTTCAAAATACTGCGTCTGATAAGGAACGTGTTCAAATTCGAGTTACAACGCCAGCAGTCACAATAAAACTTAAACGTGTGCGCAAAACCTACACAATGCGCGAGAAACAGCTTGTCCCTGGCGTGGCCATTGGAGTTGATCCTTCCGATAAGGAAAAATGGGGAGAGATGGTAGAGCGATACCGTTTAATTGAAATGCAGCAGTCCGGTATAACGGCTGCTGATGCAGCCAAGGCAAGTAATAACCAAACCTTTGATCACACCTCACGCCGTAATAAGCGGACATTTAGCCGTTTGTCATTCGTCGCTGAGGTCGCGCGATATTTAAATCGCAGCCCGCTTCAAATTGAACGCCTGCTCGATTCCACCAAGGAAGGTACTGATGGGCTGGTGGCTGCGGTTAATCAGTTTAACGAGTTGTTATACGATATTGTTGTTCCCCGGCTATTTTCAGAGTTGTACGATCTGGATCCGAAGGAGGAAACCGAGGAACATGAGGTAGAGTTAATTAAACTGCCACCGAATGGGTATTACGAGGTCACCGCAGCCAAGGACAAAATTGTGAGGATGGGCGGAGTTAAGGATGGCGAGCGTGAAAAAAGCTTTCATCTGGATACCTATTGCTTCGACTCAAATTCGGAACAGACAATATTCTGGGACTTATTGCGTGAACAGAAGGTCAAGAAACTGTACTTTACTGGAATGTTAACTCACGGACAGTCCGATTTTTTCATTCAGTACATTGATCCAGATTCGCATACTGTGCGCAGTTATTACCCAGATTTTCTGTTTCAGCGAGAAGATGGAACGTATGTGATCGTAGAAGTGAAGGGGGACCACCAGATAGATGATGCTGTCGTGCAGGCCAAGAAAGAGTTTGCGCAGCAAATAGCTGTAGCCAGTGGCATGGAGTACCGCATGATCAAATCCTCAGATGCGGATTCGCATGGTTATCGAATGCTCATGTAGCCGATCAACGTAAAAAATGCCCGCTAATTACAAACTTCGCAGTATTCGCAAAAAATCTTTTCCCGGCATCACTGCACCGGTGTCGTGTTCATTGGACGCGATTCTCAAATTCGACAGTGCCGAGTCTCCATTCTGCGTTTACAGCGAACTGGTTGCATTGCGTTTAGCACAAACATTTCATATTCCCGTGGCGAGTGGCGTACTCACAACGACCAGTGCGGGGGAAAGTTATGCCAGTATCGAATTGGGCTCACCCGGTTTGCATCTCCCAGATTTGTTGCCGCTTCAGTTCGCGAATGCAGCATCTCATTATGCCGATGAAGCCGCAGCGTTAGTTGTGTTCGATATTTTTATCGGCAACTGGGATAGAGGCAGCAATGTCAAGGCTAGTCTAGTCACTCCACATCTCCCAATTTTTCAAGGTTTCGATCACGAGCACGGACTGCTCGGTGTGGAAAGCGACCCCATGATGAGCATCGATAGGTTGGGAAGTCAGGAGTTGATTGTAAAAGATCATCCGTTCTACGGATACGTTTCCGGCGCGTTGGTCTCCAAATGGGCTGAGCGTATTTTTCAAGCCGATGACGTGATGATTCGCGAGTGCTGCGAGCTCAAACGCCCACTTAGAACCGTGACGCTCGACATGCAAAGTAGCCTCGCGGAGGCGCTCTGCAAACGCAAGTTGCATCTGTCGCAACTCATTTCCAACAATATGATGAAAATCAAATCATGGCCTTGAGTCTCCGATTCCATGTTGTGCAATATGTTGATGATCCCGTTTTAGCTGAGGGCAGGAACGTAGCCGTCCTCGCCTATCATGGCGGGCGTGGTCACTATAGGGCCTTGGGCATGGATGGTTACAGGCTTATTTCAAGCCATTTTAAGTCGCTGTCGCCCAAAGCGCGGGATAGTGTATGGGTATATCGCGAGTGGGCTGAATGGTTTCGTTCTCTTGCCAATGTTCGTGAGGTTGAACAATTTGATAAGGCTGTTGCTCGGTTGGCAGCGCATAATTCTGGTCTGGTTGCTACAAGCGAAGGTGTGGTTGAATTGACCGAAGGATATGGTGATGTATCTGGTGCGCTGGATTTCCTGTTCAAGCGGTTGGTACATTTGCCAAAAATCACTCCGGCACTAGAGTTTGAAGACCAACTTGAAGCGACCTTTAATCAGGCAGAAATTTTTTATGGCGGGAATTTTTTGGATGAACCGGTTGAAGTAGAAATGGTGGCTGAAAATGATAGGGGAACTGTCATTGTCCTTGAATTTTCACATCTATTTACCGCTGAATTTGCACGTCAATTTGTCACTGATGTGCCGATCGGTTTTAATACATTAGTTCTTCAAGGTGCAACAGCGAAATCTCTTGATCGTCAAATAGCACGAAATATTACGATATTTAAAAATGCCGTCTTAACTGGATTTTTACGACCGGATCATTGTGTACTGCTCTGTGGCAGAATTGAAGAAAAACACCGTGAGATACTCGCGCAATTCGCGGGCATAGCCACGGTAATGGATGTGTTTGACCAATCAACTCCCCGTAAAATTAGAAAGCTCGTGTGGCCCAATTCCTAATGCCCAAGCCCATTGGTGCTTTTCCAGAGTGGACAGCCTTTTCATCCGATATTCTTCTTGCGCAGCGCTTTTTCTATTTGGATATTCTCGTTTTGCGAGCAACCTCACTGGGGGGTTAAGCCGCGTGTATTTCGCGCCAGCACCGGCCACGTGCTCATCGTATCGCTTATTTACATCAATGGCGATCCCGATGTAAATGCCACCACCACGACATTCGATCATATATAACCACCATGGGCTAAGCATGGGCAACCTTTTCGTTGATTTCCTGAACGAGTTGCGGGTCGATGATGTTCAGGTACTTGATTGCAGTTTCGACACTGATGCCGAACGCATTTACCAAAACTTTTGGATGACGCAATCCGCCCATATAGGCGTTGTACAGCGACGTGGAGAAAAGCTGCCTAGATGAAACGCCATGTTTTTTGAGATAGTAGCTGACAGCGGCTTCGGTGAGGTGTCCACCATAGGTTCGCCCTGTAAACAGATATTCGTTATTATCGGCATCCTCCATTGTAGAAAGTGCGCGGCGTTGATCCAAATAGCGGCCTAGCATTTCTCCGACACGTCTATCAAGCGCGATTTCAGTACGGCCCATTATGATTCGATATAATCCATCGCGCCCATGCGCTAAATCGGACAATTTCATACGTACAATTTGATTGGCCTGTTGCGCATATAGCAGCATTAGCGCGCAGATTAAAGATTCTTTTAATGTGTCTTCGCTCGGATTGAGCCAAGCTCTCAACAATTCCTCATATTTGTCTCGGGACAAAAATACATCTTCCGGCAATCCGCGCGCAACGGTTGGCTGCGACAGTTTGCGAAACAACTTTTCCTCCCGATTCAAGTAGCGCAGGAACGCCCTTATGGCAGTCCTATATCCATTATGTTCAGCTAAAAATCGGTCAAGGTCTGTCTGCTGTATGCTTTGTAAGCTGTTGGCGTGCTGCTCCGTGTTAACAAACTCAAGAAAGACGGAGGCAGCACGTAAACCTGCGGTGACAGTGCGTGCAACAAATCGCCGGTTTTTTCCTTTCCAGCCTCGCTCTGCATAGCGCTCGTTTATTTTCTCCAAGTGACGATGAAAACGCGTCAGCAATGTGCCGTACCACACGTCTTTTGCTTGGTAAAGGATGAGTTCCTGACGGCGATGCTCAGATGAATCTTCGAGAGACTCATGGGTTACTTCCGGAATGATTTTTTCTTTAGCCAAAAAACCGTATGGGACTGCATGCCGGCGCAGGCCATCTGCACCCAGTGATGCAATTAAATGCGCCGCTGTAATCCCATTAGGATTCTCAAACGATGCATCCAGTTTTGCGAAAAACAAAAAATACCGCTCTAGTTTCGTCGTGGCTACCGCGTGGGGATCTTGGCGCGTGATCAAATCATCGTAAAACAGACGAAATGCAGCCCTAGCCCATTCGTTGGTCAAAAGTGCAACTGAATCCTTAAATCGAAAATCAGCGCGTCTTCGCCAGTAGCAAGCGTGACACATGATTTTGCTATGAGGTTTGCCTTCTTTGCCACAGGTTTTGCATACGAATGGTTTGTCGCCTCTGTCCAAGCATGATTTGCAGATTAACTTTCCATCTTCTCGAGAACCTGCCGGACTACGGTTTTTTCCACATGTGCCGCATGTAATATTTCCTTTTCGTTGGCAGCGTTCGCAAACGGGGTGCTCAGAGAATCCCTTGGTTGCGTTTCTGGATAGCCGGAAGCTCATCTGTCCACAAGCGGGACATGGTTTATGGTCTTTGTAGTATGTGACGCATGAGCCGCAAAGCGCGCCTTCAGTGAGCGTTTTAGAAGCTCTGGGTAATGGCTTGCTACAACGCATGCATGCCCTTCCTTTCAAAGAGCATGCGCGACATAGTGGCATGTCATTCTTTCCAACCAGCCGCGTTTTGCAGCCGCAGTCGCTGCAAATCAGGAGCGGTGCCAATTTTTTCACGGTTGCAGCTTCTGCGGCGAGCATTCCCTATTTCTTTCTTTCTGGGATGGGAAAGGCTCTCACTTTCGGTCCAGTGAGGTCTTCGCCAGGTGCGATGGTTTCTGGCTCTCTCCGCACGCGCTGTTTTTTTGGCTTGGCTGTTACCGCGTTTTTGGTGGATGTGAGTCCATTTACTGCACCCTCTGTTGTTACCGTATCGCTGCGCAGTAGATCGCTGATGTCGCAGTTCAACACGCTCAACAAATGGTCGAGCAAGTCCGTGCTAATGCGATCTGGGCGATCTTTAATAACGCGTGTAAGTTGCGAGCTTGTAATGTTGTACCCATCTTTGTCCAACAGACGCTGAAGTTCGGTTGCCGTTGAGATGTTTCTTTCCGCCATCATCACGCGAAGTCGCCAAGACAGACGCTTCTTAGGTATTTCGCTCATTTGTTTCCTCCATTTTTGTTTTTGTCGAGAATTCGATCAAGTTGAGAACCGATAACTTGAGTTATTTCCTCATTCACCATTTGATCTGGAATGTGCATATAACCTTGGGTCGTAGCACCGTAGACGTGACCATGCTTGCGCCTTACCGTTTCTAAGCTGAATCGCATGCTCTCGTGTGTGACTGACGAATGCCGCATGCAGTGCGGCGTAAGTCCTAACCCACCGAGCCCGGCAAGGTCAATGGCGTGTTGGAATCGTGCCTCCAGCGTTGAAACGGCCAAACGATTGCCTCGTTCTGAAAGGAATAGTGCATTTTCGTTAGCATCAGCGTTGACCATGAAATAAGGTCGTACATTGCTAATGTACCAATCCAATATTAGCGGTAGCTGCTCATGAGTAATGGGTACTTGCCGAAACTTCTTGCCGCTCCCTTTGCTGCCTTTCCCCCAAACCTTGGCAAATCCAAACTTTCCAAATTCCGGTATATTGGGGTTCGGCTCGAAAGAAGTTACATTTTCTCCAAGAGCTTCTGAAATTCGCAACCCACCCGTGTAGAGCAAGAAAAAAAGCGCTTTGTCACGTTGTAATGGGCGCAGATCTTTAGCGCGAAAGTTTGCAGCGTCATGGATTGCGCGATCTATAGCATCAAAAAATGTTGCTATCTGTTCGTGCGTCATCGCAGGGCGTTCTTTCGTCAGCTCCCGCTCATTTACATGAGGGATGCAGTTTTCAGAATGGCAAATCTGCCGCAGATCGATGCCATAATTGCGGCGCACTTCGTTTTTGAATTTTACGTTTTCGACGATATAGTCGAAAAACGAACGGATGGCAGACTGATATTTTCGTTGGCTGGATACGGCCAGCCCACGTTCTACCCCTATGTGTTCACACCACGAATCAAAATCTTCCTCAGTCCAGTACCAAGGTGCTGTACCAATATGTTGCAGCATGTTTTGGATGACCGCAATATCGTGGACGACCGAGCTCTTTTGGTGGCGAAGTGAACCTAGGCGACGAGTGGACCACTTTGCGATCATGTCTTCGAATAACGCGGCATCATTCTCCGGCAGTGATGAGCTGTCCGGTGATGTTTGATGCAGCACTGCCAAATTCATGAGTTTTTTAGCCATGGTTCTAAAACAACTTAAAGTGGAATCTCCAATATTGATGGTGAACTTGTTTCACCATTCCTGAGTAATTATACGGATAATTGCATCAAATGCAAGATTGTTGAATTATTTATTTAAGTCGTGAGTCAGATGCGTAATTTGAACAAAGCCTTAATTCAATTGGGGTTCAAGCAAATCGACAGGAATTCCGATATTCTGTCACGAAATGCTTCCAACTCATGGAAGGTGAATCTGATGCAACTAGCAAAATATGATATATATTAATAAATACAACCAGTTAGATTGTTATCTGGCGATACTAAAAATAATATTGTCAATATTAGAAGGTGGGCAGTTCGTCTAGGAACAGTACGCCATGTAATGCCATTGAGACTTCGCCGGGACGTGGATTACTGCCTCCGCCAACCAGTGCTACGCCAGAAGCCGTATGGTGAGGTGACCTGTATGGGCGAATTTTCCAACGTGACACATCGAAGCTGCCGTCTAGCGATTGCACGGCGGCGCTCTGCAAAGCTTCGGCTTCTGTCA